>ERZ773224.3-NODE-3-length-321250-cov-19.779337_pt1 | contig 321250 bp, 223 predicted proteins | sample MGYA00580526_ERZ773224 | MGnify/ENA primary metagenome ERZ773224 (study PRJEB29015, sample SAMEA2737743) | human gut metagenome | biome: human gut; feature: human-associated habitat; material: faeces | place: China | collected 2012 ... | reverse complement strand
GTCGTACCTGACGGAGAACCACGTTTCTCCATATAATCCAATTGAGTAAACATATCCGCAATGACAGGGTTACGCGCATGGACGGCACTTTGTATATATCTCAATCTTGAATCTGTGTACGTCACTTGTGCAGGCAGCGAATTCCACGTCATGTGCGTACCCTTTAATACCAACGAAAGAAGTTGTTATGAATGCACTCCACACTTTCATTACCGACTCGTGTATAAGCTGTACGTGTTCCCTCTTGATAATAGTAATAAGATGTCAGCATTCCTGCCTTTATTTTGACTTCAATCAGGATATGTCCTTCGTGTTCAATCGAACTAAGTTGTACTTCCGGGGCTGGGTCAAGTCGTGTCTTTATCATTTCACTGATAAAGTCGGCATCGGCTTGTGGATTATTTAAACCTACAATCACTCCGTCGTCGTTCACTCCATAGAATAAACTGCCACCGTCTGTATTAACAAAAACCGACACCGATTTGAGCCATGCCTTCACTTCCTTACGCCTCAGCATTGACTTGAAATCATAAGCCAAGCATTTGCTATCAATATATTGCTATGCATTTGCATAATTGGGGCCACTTATTATTCTTGGGGATTTAAATATCATATCACAAACAAAGGGAAGAATAAGCCGTTTCCCAAGGTCGGCCAAGGTCTTTTAAACGGAAGATTATTACAGTCTGCGGCAATGGACTGTACAGTCCACTGTAGCAGACTGTACGGTCCACTGCAACGGACTATACAGTCCGCTGCCGGAGACTGTAGTAATCCGACGGACAGACAGGCATAATCGAAAAGACGAAAACGCTTGGTACGACTAGTGCATAATTGTCTTTTATTATTCAGGTATAGCACCGATATCATTTACAAAGGTAAATGATAAAACCAAGGAATCTGTTGAAAACAGATAATGAACTATAAATAAAAGGGGATGTGCCGTGAGACACATCCCCTTCTTCCTTAATAATTTATATAATTGAGTTATTCACCCCAATTCATGGCAGCCATACGCTGATAAGAAGCATAACGTTTCTTAGCCATTTCTTCGCAAGCAGCAAACAAGTCGGCAGCTTCTGCCGGATATTGTTTAGCTACAGAAGCAAAACGTACTTCGCCCTTCAGGTAGTCTTGGAATTCTTCCCACTTCGGTTCTTTAGAATCGAGCATGAACGGATTCTTGCCTTCTTCTTCCAAAGCCGGGTTGAAACGCCACAAGTGCCAGTAACCGCATTCTACAGCCTTAGCCTCTTCTGCCTGGCTCTTACCCATACCGGCTTTCAAACCGTGGTTGATACACGGAGCGTAAGCGATAACCAATGACGGTCCGGGGTAAGCTTCTGCTTCACGGATGGCTTTCAAAGTCTGAGCCTGGTCAGCACCCATGGCAATCTGAGCTACATATACATAACCGTAAGTAGTGGCAATCATACCAAGGTCTTTCTTACGAACACGCTTGCCCGAAGCGGCAAACTTAGCGATAGCACCCAGCGGAGTAGCCTTAGATGACTGACCTCCGGTATTAGAGTAAACTTCAGTATCAAGAACCAGAATATTTACATCTTCACCTGAAGCTATCACGTGGTCCAAACCACCGTAACCGATATCGTAAGAAGCACCGTCACCACCGATAATCCACTGGCTCTTCTTCACCAAGTAGTTCTTGAATTCGGCGATTGTTGCGCAGTTTTCACATTTATCTTTAGCAGCTTCCACCATCGGGATAATCTTTTCGGCAGCAGCCTTGCTCTTATCTGCATCGTCTTTACCGTCAATCCATTCCTGGAATGCTTCCTTGTATTCGGCAGGACAAGTATCGCTGGCGATGGCATTCTTCATGGCAGCTTCGATGCGTGCACGAAGTTTCTTGTCGGCCAAAGTCATACCCAGACCGAACTCACAGAAGTCTTCGAACAATGAGTTAGCCCAAGCAGGACCCTGACCCTTTTCGTTCGTAGTATAAGGAGTTGAAGGTACCGAACCTGAGTAGATAGAAGAACATCCGGTAGCGTTAGCAACCATTTCGCGGTCGCCGAACAACTGAGAAATCAGTTTCACATACGGAGTTTCACCACAGCCTGAACAAGCTCCTGAGAACTCGAACAACGGAGTAGCAAACTGAGAGTTCTTCACGTTAGCCTTGATATCCACCAAGTGCTGTTTGCTCTTCACGTTCTTAGAGCAATATTCCCAGTTGGCAGCCTGAGGCAACTGTCCTTCCAGGTGTTTCATGGTCAAAGCCTTGCCACCCTTCTTCGGATTGCCCGGACAAACATCGGCACAGTTACCGCAACCCAAACAGTCGAGCACGTCTACCTGAATACGGAATGTCATACCGTCAAATTGCTTACCTACAGCTTTCAGTGTTTCAAACTGAGCACCCTTCTGTTCTTCAGCATCGAGCACGAACGGACGGATAGAAGCGTGAGGACAAACGTATGCACACTTGTTACACTGGATACAGTTTTCAGCATTCCATTCGGGAACGAATGCAGCTACACCACGTTTTTCGTACTGAGCTGTTCCCTGATGCCAAGTACCGTCTTCGATACCGTTGAATGCAGAAACCGGCAGCAAGTCGCCATCCTGAGCGTTGATAGGACGAACCACTTCGTTGATGAAAGCAGGATCATTGTTTTCAGCCTTCGGTTCATCCGGCAGATTCACCCATGCAGGATCGACTGTCAGTTGCTTGTATTCACCGCCACGGTCAACGGCTGCGTAGTTCTTGTTCACCACGTCTTCACCCTTCTTACCGTAAGACTTAACGATGAATTTCTTCATCTGCTCTACAGCCAAGTCAACAGGAATAACACCTGTGATACGGAAGAATGCCGATTGCAGGATGGTGTTGGTGCGGTTGCCCAAGCCGATTTCCTGTGCAATCTGAGTTGCATTGATATAATAAACAGTAATATTATGTTGTGCAAAGTACTTCTTAACCTTGTTAGGCAGATTCTTAGCCAGTTCTTCACCTTCCCAAATAGTATTCAACAGGAATGAACCGTTATCACGAAGTCCGCGAGTTACATCGTACATGTGCAGGTAAGCCTGTACGTGGCAAGCTACAAAGTTCGGAGTGTTTACCAAATAAGTAGAACGGATAGGAGTATCGCCGAAACGGAGGTGAGAGCAAGTGAAACCACCTGATTTCTTTGAGTCGTATGAGAAGTAAGCCTGACAGTGCTTGTCGGTGTTGTCACCGATAATCTTCACAGAGTTCTTGTTGGCTCCTACTGTACCGTCAGCACCCAGTCCGTAGAATTTAGCTTCGAACATACCTTCACCGCCCAATGCGATTTCTGCTTCTTGAGGAAGAGAAGTGAAAGTAACATCATCTACGATACCGATAGTAAAGTGATTCTTCGGCATCGGCAGAGACAAGTTCTTGAATACGGCAAGAATCTGAGAAGGAGTAGTATCTTTAGAACCCAAACCGTAACGACCACCCACGATAACCGGAGCATTTTCTGCACCATAGAAGCAGTCTTTAACATCCAGATACAAAGGTTCGCCGTTAGCTCCCGGTTCTTTGGTACGGTCAAGAACAGCAATAGTCTTGACAGTTTTGGGAACAGCAGCCAGGAAGTGTTTTGCAGAGAACGGACGGTACAAGTGTACGGCAACCATACCCACTTTTTCACCTTTGCTCATCAGGTAATCAATAGCTTCGCGAGCAGCTTCTGTTACAGAACCCATAGCGATGATTACGCGTTCTGCATCCTCAGCACCATAGTAATCGAACAAACCGTATTTACGGCCTGTGATTTTAGAGATTTCGTTCATATATTCTTCTACGATAGCGGGAACAGCTTCATAGAAGTTGTTGCAAGATTCTCTGTGTTGGAAGAAGTGGTCAGGATTTTCAGCCATACCGCGAGCAACCGGCTTGTTGGGATTCAATGCGCGTGCACGGAATTCAGCCAAAGCCTGTTGATCTATCAAGCCGGCCAAGTCTTCATTTTCCAGCATTTCAATCTTCTGAATTTCATGAGAGGTACGGAAACCATCAAAGAAGTTCACGAACGGAACACGTGACTTGATGGTAGCCAAGTGAGCGACACCGGCCAAATCCATAACTTCTTGTACAGAACCTTCTGCCAACATTGCAAAACCGGTTTGGCGGCAAGACATTACGTCCTGGTGGTCACCGAAAATACACAATGCGTGAGAAGCCAATGTACGAGCCGATACGTGGAACACGCAAGGCAGGAATTCACCGGCAATTTTGTACATATTGGGGATCATCAGCAACAATCCCTGTGATGCAGTGTAAGTGGTAGTCAACGCACCTGCCTGAAGAGAACCGTGAACAGCACCTGCTGCACCGCCTTCTGACTGCATTTCCTGTACCAAAACTGTTTCGCCGAAGATGTTTTTACGACCTGCGGCAGCCCATTCGTCTACGTATTCAGCCATAGTAGACGACGGAGTGATGGGATAGATAGCAGCTACTTCAGAGAACATATACGAGATATGTGCTGCTACCTGGTTACCATCACAAGTGATGAATTTTTTTTGTTTAGTCATACAATTACTAATTATTAGGTAATTAAAATTATTCTCTATCTCTTAATATAAAAAGCCGAAAAGCCACAACGGAATCTGATTGCCGTGTCCCAATTCCAGTTTGTGGGGGGCATAATATACGTTCGGGTTATTCTTGAACTTGCATCCTTCGGCACAAATACGGAAGTGCAAGTTACCGTCTACCATAAACGAAGTGCCTTTATCGCCTTTGTACAGCTTGTGGTCTTTGTACATTGTGTTCATAAAAAAGGTGTCCAGAACATCTTGTTCATCAACCTTTACCGGATAAATGGAATACATCAGATTGGTATTGTGCATCATCAATTTTGATGGTTTCTTGGGAAATTCCTCTCCCTTGGGGTAAACCATATTGATAAGACGTGCATCTGCCAGATACTTAATGTAATTCATCACGGTGGCACGCGAGGTTTGAATCTCCGCAGCCAGCTGACTGACATTCGGAGCCACAGGACCGTCCACAGCTAGCAAATATAGTAATTTTTTTATCTTCGAAAGATATTTCAATTCAATTTGTTTGATAAGAAGTATATCCACTTCTATCATCATGTTCATGGTTTTCAACAGATTCTCCGAAAAGTTGCGCTTTTCAAGGAAGAACGGATAGAAACCGTGATGCAGATAATCCTGAAAAAAATCAAGCGGTTTGACATTGCGCAGGATTGTTTTCGCTATCTGTTCATGATTCTCTAAGATTTCTTGTAAGGTATAAGCGCGGAAGTTATTGCCGCTTTGCAAGTTTAGGAATTCGCGAAAAGAGAAACCTCTCAGGTAATACACCTTCACGATGCCGCTCAGTTCGGGATTTTCTTCTTTCAGCCGCATCACAGACGAACCCGTGAATACTATTTTCAGTCCGGGAAACTTTTCATAACATGCACGCAGGTCATGGCTCCATTCGGGGTATTTAAATACTTGATCTATCAGCAATACCTTGCCTCCGCGTTTGACAAATTCTCCTGCAAAATCCACCAGTGTATATTTGGAGAAATAAAAGTTATTCATGTTGATAAACAGACATGAACGATCTGTTCCGAACTTTTCTTTTGCATATTGCAGGAGGAAAGTCGTCTTCCCCACGCCACGAGTTCCCTTGATACCGATCAGTCTGTCATTCCAGTCTATTTCGTCCATCAGGTCCCGGCGAACAGGAGCATTTGTATGTTCCACCAGATAACTGTGTGTTCTGTAAAAGGTTTCCATGGTTGCTTTTTTATCGGCTGCAAATATAGCAATACTAATTCAAATTGCAAACTGGAGATAGCAAAATATTATTATTTTTCTTCTTTTAATAGACAAGGAAATGACTATCTTTGCACTGTAAATGAAAACTCTTTATCTGTTTAACCCTGAAAATGATATGGCATTGGCGTGTGGTGATTCTTATTACATGCCGCCGGCCAGTGCGCGACGGATGGCAGCCGATTTGTCGGTGCTTCCGGCATGGTATGCCGCACCGGGAGATGCGGTGCTTACAGATGCCTTGCTCCACGGCGAACAAGTGAAAAATTTATCTCCGCTGCTTCCTGCTGTGGAGTTTGTCACCGGATTATCTTCTTCCTATACTAAGATATCTCCCTGGGGATGGAACCCTTCCCTACTCCGTCGGTTACGCGAGGCAGGAATCACGAATCAGGCTTGCCTCACAGATGAAGAGATGAAGCGTATCCGTGAACTTTCGGGACGACAGACGGCCGTACACGTATTGTCGGCCATCCGCAAAAAGAAATGGTTACATTCCGCTTCTGCGGTATCGGAATATGATTGCGTGATGGAAGATTTTCTCACTCTTCCTGAAGGCACGGATACCAACGTTCCGTTTGTTGGCGAATCTTTCCTGTTTCATACAGAGAACGAAGTCGAATCTTTTGTCCGTTCACATCCATCGGCTGTGCTCAAATCTCCGTGGTCGGGCAGCGGACGAGGTATCCAGTACACTTCCGGAGAATTCACCCGCCCGCTGAAAGGTTGGGTACAGCACGTGCTCCACACCCAACAAGCAGTGGTGGGCGAGCCGTTTTATGATAAGGTAAAAGACTTTGCCATGGAGTTTTTCAGCAATGGAAAGGGTGAGGTGCGCTTTATAGGTTATTCTCTGTTTGAGACGGACAAGCGCGGCATTTATAAAGAAAATCTTCTGGCAACCGATGACGACATTCTGGGAAAATTGTCGGCATACGTCCCCGCATCCGTATTCCGTCTGCTTTGCAGAAGGCTGACCATCGAACTAGCACACACCATAGGCGAGTATGAAGGTTATCTGGGAGTGGACATGATGATATGCCGCACGCCTTTGGCGAAGACAGACTATGCCATTCATCCCTGTGTGGAAATAAATCTGCGGATGAATATGGGGGTAGTGGCCAGAATGGTTTATGACAGATATGTGTGTGACCGTGTGCAAGGCCGTTACATAATAGAATATTACACCTCTCCCGGCGAAGCGGAACAAGCCGACCGGTCTTTACGCCTCCAACACCCTCTCCTGATAGAGGAAGGAAGGATAAAATCGGGCTACCTGTCCCTCACCCCCATAGGTCAACAGACTGCTTATCAAGCATATATTCTTATCGGAAGCACCTGACAATTCTCACCGGCTTCCAAAATAAAGAAATATCATACCGATAAGCACCAGTGCCAAGTCCACCGCCTTGCTTTTGAGGTTCTTCTCACGGAATACCATTGCACCGAAAATAAAAGATACAATCACACTACCGCGCCTCACCATCGAAACAATGGAAATCATGGCGCCATCGAGACTCAACGCATAGAAATATACAAAGTCGGCAGCCGAAAGGAAGATAGATATCAGTATAATGCACCAATCCCAACGGAAAGGAGTGCTCGCCTGTCGTTTCGGCCACCACAGCAGCATCAACACGGCACCCATCATAAACAACTGATAAATATTATACCACGACTGCACCACCATACGGTCCAGCCCGACGCCTCCCTGACTGACAGGCGCCATCAGATATTTGTCATACAGTCCGCTGACAGCTCCCAGCACAGCGGCCATCACAATGAAATATATCCATTTATTATGCCTGAAATCAATACCCTCCTTCTTTCCGCTTCGGCTCAACATAAAGAAAGAAAAGACCGCCATCAGCACTCCTATCCACTGATAGAGATTCAGCCGCTCGCCAAACACCAACAAGGCACCTACCAGCACCATCACCGGACGGGTGGCATTAATCGGTCCCACAATGGTTATCGGAAGATTCTTCATGCCGAAATACCCCAATATCCAGGAAGAAAGGACAATGACAGATTTCAAAATGATATATCGATGCACCTCCCACCCTGCCACGGGAACAAAAAAAAGTCCGCCTTCCAATGTATCGGGACGCCATGCCGACAACACAATGAAGGGAAGGAATATCAAACTGGAAAACAACGTATTCAACGTGAGCACGGGAATTACCGCATTGTTCTTTAACGACTGCTTTTTAAATACATCATAGAATCCCAGCAATGCTGCCGAGAGAAAAGCTAAAAGTAACCACATCATCTTTTTACCTGTTTTTTTTAATCGGCTGCAAAGTTACAACAAAAGCCTCGAAAAGGAATATCCAATTTGATATAAATAATCAGAAAGCACTTGTCTGTTTCAAACACTATCCGTATTTTTGGCGAAAATATCCCTGTCGAAGATATGAACGAAAACGTCCTTGCCAAACTCAAGATACTGGCGGAATCCGCCAAATACGATGTATCCTGCTCCAGCAGCGGGACAGTGCGCCGCAATTCACCGGGCACACTGGGCAACACCGTCGGAGGTTGGGGTATCTGCCATAGTTTTGCAGAGGACGGACGGTGCATTTCGCTACTCAAAATCATGCTCACCAATTATTGCATTTACGATTGTGCCTACTGCATCAACCGCCGCAGCAACGACATTCCCCGTGCCACGCTCTCGGTGAGCGAACTGGTGGACCTCACCATCGAGTTCTATCGGCGCAACTACATCGAAGGGCTTTTTCTGAGTTCGGGTGTAGTGCGGAATCCCGATTATACGATGGAACGCCTCGTGCGGGTTGCCAAAGACCTGCGACTCATACACCGGTTCAACGGTTACATCCATCTGAAAAGCATTCCCGGCGCCAGTCGCGAGCTGGTAAACGAGGCGGGACTCTATGCCGACCGTCTGAGCGTAAACATAGAGATACCTAAAGAGGAGAATCTCAAACTTCTCGCTCCAGAAAAAGACCACCAAAGCGTGTACCGACCCATGCACTACATTCAGCAAGGTGTACTCACTAATAAAGAGGACAGAAAGAAGTTTCGCCACACTCCACGCTTCGCCCCTGCCGGACAAAGCACGCAAATGATTGTCGGAGCCACATCAGAATCTGACAAAGATATACTGTATCTTTCCTCTTCACTGTATCGGCATCCCACAATGCGACGCGTTTATTATTCAGGCTATATTTCGGTCAATACTTACGACAAACGGCTTCCGGCACTGAAACAGCCTCCTTTGGTGCGCGAAAACCGTTTGTATCAGGCGGACTGGCTGTTACGGTTTTATCAGTTTAAGGTGGAAGAGATAGTAGATGACTCCTACCCTGACCTCGATTTGGAGATTGACCCCAAACTAGGCTGGGCACTCCGGCATCCCGAGCAATTTCCGGTAGACATCAATCGGGCCGACTACGAGATGATACTCCGCGTGCCGGGCATCGGGGTGAAATCAGCAAGATTTATCGTTGCTTCGCGCCGCTTTTCGAAACTGGGATTCTATGAGTTGAAGAAAATAGGAGTAGTAATGAAGAAAGCGCAATATTTTATCACTTGCAATGAGCTACCCACCCGGACAGTAAACGAGCTCACTCCTTTAGGAGTGAGAAAACTATTGGTACCCAAGCCCAAGAAAAAGACAGATGAACGACAACTGATATTGGAATTTAAAGAACCAGAAAACGAATGAACATCTTTATCTACGACTATACCTTTGAAGGCCTGCTGACCTGCATCTTTGACGCCTACTTCCGCAAAACCTTCCCCGACTTGCTTTTAAAGGAAGGCGAGCCGTTACCGCTCTTTTACGATGAAACCTTCCACGTCAGTACTGATGAAAGAAAAGCAATGCGCGTGTGGCGCGGGTTGGAAAAGAAAATATCCCACCATGCCCTGTCCGCCCTCACCTATTGCTGGCTGTCGGAGCTGCCGGAAGTAGACAAGAGGTTGTTCCGCTATATACGAAAGGCTATCGACTCACCCCGTTCCATCGAAACGAACTTTGCAGATGCCGACGTACTCGAATTATCGAAAATCTACAAGAAAGTGGACGGAGAACGGGTACATCTGATGCAGTTTGTCCGCTTTCAGAAAGCTGCGGACGGAACATTTTTTGCTGCTGTCGAGCCACAGTTCAATGCCCTCCCTCTTGCAGTAGAGCATTTCAAAGACCGTTTTGCCGACCAACCGTGGCTTATCTACGACGTGAAACGGCAATACGGATATTATTATGACTTGAAGGAAATGAAGGAAGTTACTTTCGAGAATCCTCAACAAGCCCATCTTGTCACAGGTATGTTGAACGAAAGCCTGATGGCTAACGACGAGAAACTGTTCCGGCAATTATGGAAAACTTATTTCAAGGCCATCTGCATCAAAGAGCGATGGAATCCGAGAAAGCATCGGCAAGACATGCCTGTGCGCTATTGGAAATACCTCACCGAAAAACAATAATCTCTTCCTTACAAGACAAACAATTCTTCAGGATATCCCACATCGACCAAAAACAGGGCGTGTCCCGGCACTGAGCTTCCAGCACTGCATCTATCCTTTTTTTCTATAACCTGCCTGAAACCGTCTATCGAGAGTTTACCACGGCCCACTTCTATCAATGTACCTACCACAGCCCTGACCATATTTCTTAAAAAACGGTCTGCCTGAATGGTAAATACCCATTCTGTTTCACTGACCTGTGTCCACTCGGCATGCATTACTTTGCAATTATTCGTCTTCACATCGGTATGCAACTTGCTGAAACTGGTGAAATCGGTATAGTCAAACAAAGTATGGGCCGCCTCATTCATCTTCCCGAAATCCGGCTCACTGAAAAGCCTCCATGCATATTGACGATTGAAAGGTTCTTTCCGAGTAGTTACATAATATTTATAAGTACGATAAGTAGCATCAAAGCGAGCGTGCGCATCATCCCTCACCCGTTTTACTCCATACACGGCAATATCGGGAGGAAGCAGACGGTTCAGCTTATCGGTTATCTGCTCCCCATCCAATTCTTTTTCAAAGTCAAAATGCGCCACCATAAGCCGGGCATGCACACCGGCATCCGTACGTCCTGCTCCCACCACCTCTATCTTTTTTCTCAAGAAAGTAGAAAGCGCACGCATCAACGCTTCCTGCACACTCATACCGTTGGGCTGGATTTGCCAGCCATGATAATTTGTTCCGTCGTAAGCCAGATATATAAAGTATCGCATTTTGAAATCTGAATAAAAAATTTAAGAACAACAGGTTGGGTTAACGGGCAGTGATGTGAAAACATCCTTGCTTTAACTCATACTTAATGTAACATTTGTCCGCTTTCCGAAGGTCACGCAACACTTCAGCCAAAACAAGCTTCAACGTATCGGCACTCACAGCCTGCATAGGACGCCCGTCAGGGTCTTCCACCTTCTTAAAACGACGGTAACTCACATCAAATGTAGTTCCGAATGCATGGGCAGAGTTTGCGGAAGCATTTCCATTACGGCGACGCAAACGCTTGACATCATCGGAAGTACGAAGTACAGAAGTAACGATAATTTGATTCGGGTTCAACCCTTTGCAAGTCAGCGAATCAAGAAAATTGGCTCCGATAGTATCCAGTAATGCACCGGCTTTCGGCACCAAAAAAGGAATGGAGTGTGTGAGCGAGTCCATGGCATACCGCTCGCATGGAGCAACCTCCACCAATTTACCACCCAACCCCTCCGCCTCTGTACGAGAAGCCAGGGGACGGATACCAATCCGCTTTGCCGCACTCAGATGAGTATCATTCAAGTCACCGAAACTGCGCTTATAACTGATTACACCTTTTATATTACGAGGCTCATTCATCTTCATCGACATATCCTTTTCCTTACACCCCGAAGATACTGTCAAAGTAAAAAGAAGAGAAAACAGAGTGCAACATGCACATTTGATATAATTCATAACTTTAATTGTCTTTTTCATTATTGCCGGGCAAAGATAACCTAAAATCTTTTTTCAGGGAAAGCTTATGCAAATAAATTGCCCCGGAAAATGAAAACAATGAAAACCTTTCATTAAATTTGCACCCTATAAAATAGTACATCTGTACCTAAACTAGTTAAATGATAGAAAAACATATTGTTTTAGAGGATATTGATCCTGTTATTTTTTATGGCGTAAACAACGCCAATATGCAAATGATTAAAGCCTTGTATCCCAAACTGAGAATAGTGGCACGTGGAAATGTCATTAAAGTAATGGGGGACGAGGAAGAAATGTGTGCTTTCGAAGAGAGCATCCTGGCACTGGAGAAACACTGTGCACAGTATAACTCATTGAAGGAAGAAGTCATTCTGGATATTGTCAAAGGACGCAAACCCCAAGTGGAAAAGACCGGCGACACGATTGTATTCAGTGTGACGGGAAAGCCTATCGTGCCTCGCAGCCCCAATCAGTTGAAACTGGTGCAGGAGTACGAAAAGAACGATATGCTGTTTGCCATCGGTCCGGCCGGTTCCGGCAAGACTTATACCGCCATTGCACTTGCTGTGCGCTCTTTGAAGAACAAAGAAATCAAGAAAATTATTCTAAGCCGCCCGGCAGTGGAAGCCGGTGAAAAGCTCGGATTCCTTCCCGGTGATATGAAAGATAAGATTGATCCTTATCTGCAACCGCTGTATGATGCTCTGCAGGATATGATTCCGGCTGCCAAACTGAAAGAATATATGGAACTGAATGTGATTCAGATTGCTCCGCTGGCATTTATGCGCGGACGTACACTGAACGATGCCGTGGTGATATTGGACGAAGCTCAGAATACCACGACACAGCAAATCAAAATGTTCCTCACCCGCATGGGGATGAACACCAAAATGATTGTTACGGGAGATATGACGCAAATCGATTTGCCGTCATCGCAAACTTCGGGACTGGTGCAGGCCTTGAAGATTCTGAAAGGGGTAAAAGGCATCAGTTTTATCGAACTGAATAAAAAAGATATCGTGCGGCATAAGCTGGTGACAAGAATAGTGGAAGCTTACGAAAAGTTTGAGGATAAGCAGAAAACCGAGCGGATGGAAAAAGCTGCGGCCGACAAATCACAAAAGACTATCTGACCCTGCAAGAAGAAAAACAATTCATTTAATATAAAAAAGACATGAGTAAAGCATTAACAAGAACAGACTTTAACTTTCCGGGACAAAAAAACGTGTACCACGGTAAAGTGCGTGATGTGTACAACATCAATGACGAAAAGTTAGTAATGGTAGCTACAGACCGTATCTCTGCATTCGATGTAGTTCTGCCCGAAGGTATCCCTTACAAAGGACAAATGCTGAATCAGATTGCAGCCAAGTTTTTGGATGCAACCACCGACATCTGCCCCAACTGGAAAATGGCTACTCCCGACCCTATGGTAACTGTAGGTGTTATGTGCCAGGGCTTCCCTGTAGAAATGATCGTCCGCGGTTACCTTTGCGGTAGCGCATGGCGTGCTTATAAAAACGGTGTCCGCGAAATCTGCGGTGTGAAACTTCCCGAAGGGATGAAAGAAAACCAAAAGTTCCCGGAACCGATTGTAACTCCGACTACCAAGGCTGAGATGGGTCTGCACGACGAAGATATTTCCAAGGAAGAAATCCTGAAACAAGGATTGGCTACTCCTGAAGAATATGAAACTTTGGAGAAATATACATTGGCTTTGTTCAAACGCGGTACAGAAATCGCTGCCGAACGCGGATTGATTCTGGTAGATACCAAATACGAATTCGGTAAGCACAACGGCACTATCTACCTGATGGACGAAATCCACACTCCCGACTCAAGCCGCTATTTCTACTCGGAAGGTTACGAAGAACGCTTTGCAAAAGGTGAGCCTCAGAAACAACTTTCCAAAGAATTTGTACGCGAATGGTTGATGGAAAACGGCTTCCAAGGTAAAGAAGGACAAAAGGTTCCCGAAATGACTCCAGAAATCGTAAACTCTATCAGCGAACGTTATATGGAACTGTTCGAGCACATTACCGGTGAGAAGTTTGTAAAAGCTGATACTGACAATATCGCCGAACGTATTGAAAAGAACGTTACCGAGTACTTGAAATAAATAACGTGGGTGTGTCAAAACGTGGATAATGCTGTCGTTTCGTTCGTAGGGGCGAGGTTCGCTCGCCCGAAAACAGTTTGCTTTGTGTCTTCGGGCAGGCAAACCCTGCCCCTACAGCTGACGATGGGATAGACCGGTTTAGTTTTGACACACTCCCATGCATCCGGGACAGATGCAGTCTGCCCCGGATTTCCCCCTATATATAAAGAAGCGTATGACTAACTATCCACAAGAAAATATCAAGCCCTATAACGATGACGAAAAGAAAAGTGTGCAGGTAGAGAAAATGTTCGACAACATTGCTCCCGCCTACGACCAACTGAATCATGCTCTGTCATGGAACATAGATAAAAGTTGGCGACGTAAAGCCATCAACTGGCTAAAACCTTTTCATCCGCAACGCATGATGGATGTAGCCACCGGCACCGGTGACTTTGCCATTCAAGCCTGCCGCATCCTTCAACCCGAAGAACTGATAGGCACAGATATATCGGAAGGCATGATGAATGTGGGTCGTGAAAAAGTAAAGGCTGCCGGGTTGGAAAGCCGTATTTCTTTTGCCAAAGAAGATTGTACGGCACTAACCTTTCCCGACAAACGCTTTGATGCCATAACCGTAGCTTTCGGAGTGCGCAATTTCGAAGACCTGGATAAAGGTTTGCGTGAAATACACCGCGTACTTGACGACAATGGAAAATTAGTCATTCTGGAACTTTCGGAACCGGACTGGTTCCCCATGAAACAATTATATGCCATCTATTCCAAAGTAGTTATCCCCACCCTCGGAAAACTTCTTTCCAAAGACCAAAGTGCATACACTTACCTGCCCCAATCCATCAAGGCTTTTCCACAAGGAGAAATAATGACTGATATCATCCGCAAAGCCGGATTCAGCCAAGTAAACTTTAAACGATTGACATTGGGTATCTGTACACTTTATTTAGCAACAAAATAACTAAAAGCAAGAGTTTTATGAAAAAATATGGTTTGATAGGTTATCCACTCGGACATTCTTTCTCAAAGAACTTCTTCAATGAGAAGTTCCACTCCGAGAGTATCGACGCCGAATATGTAAACTTCGAGATTCCTTCCATCAAGGAACTGCCGGGCGTTTTGCTGGAGAATCATGATTTGGCAGGTCTGAACGTCACCATCCCCTATAAGGAACAAGTCATTCCCTATTTAGATGAATTAGATTCTGATGCAGCCGCCATCGGTGCCGTAAACGTGATTAAAATCATCCGCCCCGCTAAAGGGAAAATCAAACTGGTCGGATATAACTCTGATATTATGGGATTTACCCAATCTATTGAGCCACTGTTGGAACCGCAACACAAGAAAGCGTTGATACTGGGTACAGGAGGTGCTTCCAAAGCTATTTATCATGGACTTAAGAAGTTAGGAATGGAAGCCAGATTCGTATCACGCACTCCTCGCGAAGGAATGTTCACATACGAAGATTTAACCCCAGCAGTGATGGACGAATACAAAGTAATCATCAACTGTACACCGGTGGGCATGTATCCTCGTGCCAATGAATATCCCAATATTCCATACGAGTGCCTTACCCCCAACCATTTGCTTTATGATTTGTTGTATAATCCCGACACCACCCTATTCATGAAGAAAGGAGCCGACAAGGGAGCTATCACCAAAAACGGTTTGGAGATGCTGTTATTGCAGGCTTTCGGTGCTTGGGATATATGGAATAAATAAAGTATGAAAAAGAAATATCTCATCGGAACGGGTATTGTACTCGTTCTTCTCGCTGCCATTCTGCTGGGAGCCGGTCAATATATGCTCAACTACTCTCTTCGTCCCGATAACCGGGGAAGGGATTTGGCCGGCTCATGGCAGTATATGTTCGACACGTATCCTTATTTGAAGTCATGGAAAGACAGTTTGCAAAATGCTGGTGCTCTTAAAGATACATTCATCTATGCCCCGGACGATGTCAAAATGCATGCCTATTATGTAGCTGCTGCACAGCCGACGGCAAAAACCGCCGTCATTGTTCACGGATATACCGACAACGCTATCCGCATGATGATGATTGGCTACATGTATAATAAAGAGTTAGGCTTTAACATTCTCCTGCCCGATCTTAGAGACACAGGACTGAGCGGAGGAGATGCCATTCAGATGGGGTGGCTCGACCGCAAAGACGTCATACAATGGATGAACACAGCCAATGAAATATATGGGGACAGCACCCGTATGGTGGTACATGGCATCTCAATGGGGGCGGCAACAACCATGATGGTATCGGGAGAGCCTCAACCCGGCTATGTAAAATGTTTCGTCGAAGACTGCGGATATACCAATGTGTGGGACCAGTTCTCCAAAGAACTGAAAGCCCAGTTCGGCCTACCCCGATTTCCGCTAATGTACATTGCCGACCGGTTATGCCGGCTGGAATACGGATGGGGATTCAAAGAAGCATCCGCCTTAAAGCAAGTGGCCCGATGCCACCTCCCCATGTTCTTCATCCACGGAGACAAAGATGACTACGTGCCAACCCGGATGGTATATAAATTATATGAGGCAAAGCCCGAACCCAAGGAACTATGGATAGTTCCGGGAGCCGACCATGCCCATTCCTACCTCATCCACACCAAGGAATATACGGAAAGAGTAAGAGAATTCACAAACCGATATATCTAAACCCATAAGGAATATTAAGCCGTTTCATACAGAAGACCAAGGTTTTTTGAACGGCAGATTATTACGTCCCATTGCAATGGAACGTACGTCCTGCCACGGTGGGACATACGTCCCATTACAGTGGGACGTACGTTCTGCTATGGTGGGACGTAATAGCCGGACGTAGGAAAAGACTTAGCCTAAAGGAAGAAAAACCTTAGCCCGCCTGAAAAAGTGATTTAAGAAAACCGCAAAGAATATACAAAAGCTTAAAACCGGAAAAGTAAAATTTTACCTGAAACATAGCCATTGTTTCAAGAAAATCGTTATCTTTACGAATAGAAACTTTTAAAACTACAAACAACATGTTCAATTCATTTGGTAATATTTTCCGATTAACGAGTTTCGGCGAGTCTCACGGTCCCGGTGTCGGTGGTGTAATTGACGGTTTTCCGGCAGGTATCGACATCGATATGGATTTTGTGCAGAAGGAACTGAATCGCCGCCGCCCCGGACAATCGCTCCTTACCACCAGCCGAAAGGAACCTGACACAGTGGAATTCCTTTCAGGCATCTTCGATGGAAAATCCACCGGCTGTCCCATTGGTTTCGTGGTATGGAACAAGAACCAACATTCTAACGACTACGAGAATATAAAGAATCTCTTCCGCCCTTCGCATGCGGACTATACTTATATGGAAAAATACGGCATCCGCGACTATCGCGGCGGAGGACGTTCATCAGCACGCGAAACAATTTCGCGCGTTGTGGCCGGTTCACTTGCCAAACTTGCCTTAAAGCAATTGGGCATCAGCGTAACAGCCTACACCTCACAAGTGGGACCTATCAAGCTGGACCATGACTACAAGAGCTATGACCTCGACCTGATAGAAAGCAACGATGTCCGTTGTCCCGACCTTGAAAAAGCAAAAGAAATGGCAGAACTCATCTGGAAAGTCAAAGGTGAAGGCGATACCATCGGAGGTGTGATTAGTTGTGTCATCAAAGGATGCCCCATCGGATTGGGACAACCTGTATTTGGCAAACTGCACGCCGCACTGGGAAATGCCATGCTGAGTATCAATGCCGTGAAAGGCTTTGCCTATGGACAAGGTTTCGACTCCATGGAACTGAGAGGTAGCGAACAAAATGATGTATTCTACAACAACGGCGGACGAATAGAAACAAAAACCAATTACTCGGGCGGCATCCAAGGCGGCATCAGCAACGGACAGGATATCTATTTCCGTGTTGCATTCAAGCCTGTCGCCACCGTATTAATGGAGCAACACACGGTGAATATCAATGGTATCGACACCACCATGAAAGCGAAGGGACGCCATGACCCCTGCGTATTGCCCCGCGCTGTTCCCATTGTAGAAGCGATGGCAGCCATCACTGTTTTAGACTACTATTTGATAGATAGAACCACTCAACTATAAAAAGTGTCTTTATCAAAAAGCCCAAAGAGCCAAACAGCCTGTCTGCTTCTCTTTGGACTTTCTATATATGCATTTTCCTTTATTTAAGTTTTATAATTTTTTTCTTTCCTCCGGGAAAGTTAACTTTAACCCGACAAAAATCATTCAGCTATGGAAATTAAACAATACATTAAAGAAAATGAAGCCCGCTTCATGGAAGAACTTTTCAGTCTCATCCGCATACCCAGTATCAGTGCATTACCCGAACATAAAGACGATATGCTTGCCTGTGCCCTGCGCTGGAAAGAACTGCTGCTGGAGGCCGGAGCAGACGAAGCCATGATTATGCCGTCTCAAGGTAATCCATTGGTGTTCGCACAGAAACATATCAGCGATGAAGCCCCCACCATATTAATATATGCGCATTATGACGTAATGCCCGCAGAACCATTGGAGCTTTGGAAAAGCCAACCGTTCGAGCCCGAAATACGTGACGGACATATCTGGGCACGCGGTGCGGATGACGACAAGGGTCAAGCGATGATTCAGGTAAAAGCTTTCGAATACGTAGTGAAACACGGATTGCTGAAGCACAACGTGAAATTTATCTTCGAAGGAGAAGAAGAAATCGGTTCACCCAGTCTGAATGCCTTTATCAAAGAACATAAAGAGCTGCTGAAAGCCGATGTTATCCTCGTTTCGGATACAAGTATGCTGGGAGCCGACCTTCCCTCACTGACTACCGGACTGCGCGGACTGGCATATTGGGAAATTGAAGTGACGGGGCCTAACCGCGACCTTCACTCGGGTCATTTCGGCGGAGCCGTAGCCAACCCCATCAATACCTTATGCAGCATATTGGCAAAAGTCATTGATGAAGACGGTCGCATCACTGTTCCTCATTTCTACGATGATGTGGAAGAAGTGCCTGCCGCAGAACGCGAGATGATAGCCCAAATACCTTTCGACGAACAAAAATATATGGCTGCCATCAATGTAAAGGCATTGAAAGGTGAAAAAGGATATTCTACCCTGGAACGTAACAGTTGCCGCCCATCATTCGATATTTGCGGTATTTGGGGAGGATATACGGGCGAAGGTTCTAAAACCGTGTTGCCATCAAAAGCTTACGCCAAAGTATCCTGCCGTCTTGTTCCACATCAAAATCATGAGAAGATTTCCAAATTGTTTGTCGATTACATCAATGCTGTCGCTCCCGATTATGTAAAAGTAAAAGTAACCCCCATGCACGGTGGCGAAGGTTATGTCTGCCCCATTACCCTTCCGGCTTATCAGGCTGCCGAAAAAGGATTCGCCAAAGCATTCGGGAAGAAGCCGCTTGCCGTTCGCCGTGGAGGAAGTATTCCCATCATCAGCGACTTTGAACAAATTCTGGGTATAAAAACCGTATTGATGGGATTCGGACTGGAAAGCAACGCTATCCACTCTCCCAATGAGAATATTCCTCTTGATATCTTCCGTAAAGGAATTGAAGCAGTGGTCGAATTCCACTTGAATTACTAATCATTTATTAAAACGATGAATGTAAATACAATATTCAAGTTATTACCTGCTGTTGTTTTATCGGTAATAACGATGGAAAATTGTCAGAATATGGATAAAAACGAAAATACTAAAGAAGAAAAAAACGCCATCGAAATAATTATGGCACGCAAAAGTGTCCGCTCTTATACATCCCGCCCCGTGGAAAAGGAGAAAGTAGACATCATGCTGAAAGCTGCTATGGCGGCTCCCTCGGCTGTAAACAAGCAACCCTGGGCTTTTATCGTGATAGATGACAGAGATGTATTAAACAAGCTGGCAGAAGTATTGCCCTATGCCAAAATGACCGCGGAAGCACCCATGGCCATCGTGGTTTGTGGTGATTTAGCCAAATCATTGAATGGAGAATTCGGCAAGTACTGGATGCTGGACTGTTCTGCAGCCTCCGAAAATCTGTTGCTGGCAGCCGAAGCTTTGGAGCTAGGGGCTGTATGGACAGCCATCTATCCTGAAGAACAACGCATAGAGAACGTACGCAAGGTTCTGTCATTGCCCGAACATATCGTACCTTTCAACTTAATTCCCATCGGTTATCCTCAACGCAATGAGGAAGCCAAAGATAAATTCAAACAGGAAAATATACATTACAACCAATGGTAACACAAGAGAGTATATCAAAAACAACTCTTGTTATCGTTTCGCTGTAGAAATAAACCGAATCCGCCCAAAGTAACTTGCTTTAGTACTTGGGCGGAAATATTCCTCCTCTCAGGCACCGGCAGTTACATCGGATACCGACTACCTCCCGCTCATATTTCATATTCTCGATATATCATAAACATTAACCGCCTTCTCCCTTCCTCTTCCCAATAAAATTTGTAATTTTGCCGCCATTATCAAAAATCACACAACCAATGAAAGCATTAAAAGAACGAATCTTACGAGATGGCAAATGTTTTGAAGGAGGCATCCTAAAAGTAGATAACTTTATCAACCACCAGATGGACCCCATTTTAATGAAATCCATAGCCGTGGAATTTGTACGTCGTTTTGCCTCGACCAATATCAATAAAGTAATGACAATCGAGGCCAGCGGAATCGCACCCGCCATCATGGTGGGATACCTGCTTGAGCTTCCTGTGGTCTTCGCAAAGAAGAAAAAACCCGTTACCATGGAAAACATGCTCACCACCAGTGTATATTCTTTTACCAAAGACCGTTCTTACGACGTTTGTGTAAGTAAGGACTTTCTCCAAAAAGGAGACCGGGTTCTTTTCATTGATGACTTTCTTGCCAATGGCAATGCCGCCAAAGGTATTATCGACCTGGTAGAGAAAGCAGGAGCCGAACTTGCCGGTATGGGCTTTATCATCGAGAAGTCATTCCAACACGGTGGTGATTACTTACGCAACGCAGGCATACGCATTGAATCGCTGGCTATCATTGACAGTCTGGACAATTGTGAAATCAAAATAAGATAATCGTATGGAGGAAAAAGCAACCTCAACTCATACGACAGGGCTGATTTACGGACTGAATGACCGTCCTCCTGTACGAGAAGCTATCTTTGCAGCCATACAACATTTATTAGCCATTTTTGTAGCCATCATCACTCCGCCTCTTATTATTGCAGGAGCATTGAAACTGGATTTGGAAACCACAAGTTTCCTGGTATCCATGGCATTGTTTGCCTCAGGCATCTCTACCTTCATCCAATGCAAACGCATTGGGGGTATCGGAACAGGATTGTTATGCATTCAAGGAACCAGCTTTTCTTTTATCGGTCCCATTATTTCAGCCGGTATGCTGGGAGGGCTCCCATTGATTTTTGGAACTTGCATTGCTGCTTCTTCTGTAGAAATGGTCATCAGCCGTATCTTGAAATATACCCGTAAAGTAATCACCCCTTTGGTATCGGGAATCGTAGTGACCCTGATTGGAATGAGTCTGATTAAAGTAGGTATAACCGCATGCGGAGGAGGTGTTGCTGCCCAAGGTAACGGTACGTTCGGCAGTTTTGAGAATTTAGGGCTGGCACTGCTGGTACTTGTTCTTATCATATTCTTCAATCGAAGTTCCAATCGCTACTTACGCATGAGTTCCATTGTCATCGGCTTGATGATAGGTTATGCAGTTGCCTGGTGCATTGGAAAAGTCGATTTCTCTGCCGTACAAAGCTTCGGAGGAGTCAATATCCCCCTACCTTTCAAGTATGGATTGGATTTTGACTTCTCTGCATTCATTGCCTTGGGATTGGTATTCCTCATCACAGCAATTGAAGCTTATGGAGACATCACAGCCAATTCACTGATTTCGGGAGAACCGGTAGAAGGAAAAACATTTATCAAACGTGCCTCGGGAGGTATTCTTGCCGATGGATTTAATTCTATGCTGGCGGGGGTTCTTAATTCTTTTCCCAATTCCGTATTTGCCCAAAATAATGGAATGATACAATTGACAGGAGTTGCCAGTCGTTATGTAGGTTATTACATTGCCGGTTGTCTGATTCTATTGGGGTTATTCCCCGGTGTAGGATTGATTTTCTCTTTGATGCCTGAACCGGTATTGGGAGGCGCTACCTTGCTAATGTTCGGTACAGTTGCCTCGGCAGGTATCCGCATTATTGCCGCACAGAAAATCAATCGCAAAGCCACATTAGTGATGGCACTCAGTTTTTCTTTGGGGCTAAGTGTGGAGATGGTTCCCGACATCCTGTGCCACTTTCCCGAAACAATAAAAAATATTTTCTCTTCCGGGATTACTACAGGCGGAGTGACGGCCATCGTATCCAATGTATTAATCCGCATGAAAGAATAAAAAAAGAGTCTATCTTTCAACTCTTTGATCATACTGCTATTTTGCAAGTTAGGAGTGTGTCAAAACTCAAATGGCCTATCCGATTGTCGGCTGCAGGGGCAGGGGTCGCCTGCCCGAAGACACAAAGCAAACTGTTTTCGGGCGAGCGAACCTCGCCCCTGCGAACTAAACGACAGCATTATCCACGTTTTGACACAATCCTAAAACAGTTTGCCTTGTACATTTATTACTTCCAAGACTGTAACCGTTGGAATTATTTTTCCTTACCTTCCGTCTTCTCTTCTTTCTTTTCTTCCGGATTAATGATTCCCTTTACAGTCTCTCCAATAGGCAATTTATCAAGTACCCCAAGACTCGGAGCTACTGTCTTTACCAACGTATTCAAGAAATTACTTGTTCCACCGTTGCCTCCGTCAAACACTGTGATATTACCTAAATTGATATGTTCGAATGCTTTCACCTGTTCACCGGCAATTTCCTTCCACTGGTCTACCATCTTATACTGAATGGCGATTGCCGGATTCGATTCGGCAGCCTTCACCATAGCCTCGAAACCTTCGGCCTCGGCAAGCAATGATTTCTTCTTACCATCCGCTTCTGCTTCCAATTTCATCTTGATAGCCTGGGCTTCAGCCTGTGCCTGAGCCAGCAAAGCCTTCGCCCGCGCCTCTGCCTCGCGGGTAATCTTTTCTGCAACGGCATCTGCCTGCAAAACAGCTTCCTGCTTGGCTATTTCGGCAGGAACAATTTTATCAGCTTTCAATGAAGATTCTACTTTACGCGCCTTTGCTTCTTCCACTTCTTTTTGAGCGATTTCCCGGGCAGTCTGCACGGCAGCTTCCGAACGGGCAGCCGCTTCACCTGCCTGTTTATCGGCATTAGCTTGCGTCACTGCCAGTTCAGCATCAGATTGTGCAATGGCCTTTTGTGCTTCATTTCGTCCGATAGCCGCTTTTTTGGCAGCTTCCGCCTGTTTAATTTCCATATCCGAATTCAACTCGGCAATGCGACTTTCCTTTTCAGTATTGGCCTGTTCGATACGAATATTCTTTTCGGCTTCAGCTTTTGCCACCTGAGACTCTTTTTCAGCATTGGCAATGGCTACCTGAGAGATACGGTCTTTATCAGCATTGGCAACCGATATTTCCTGCTGCTTTTTAGTTTCGGCAATCGCAATATCTTGATCTTTACGAGTCTCGGCAACCTTTGTTTCACGTTCCTTAATCTGATTGGCTATTTTGATTGCACCCAGTTTCTCCTGTTCCTCAATATTTGCCTGCGCTTCATTCTGCGCTTTGCTCTCGGCTTCCTTACCTAAATTGACAATATAATTGGCGGCATCACGAATATCGCTGATATTGATATTCATCAGATAAAGTCCGAACTTACGAAGTTCCGTATCGATATTATCCTTTACCTTTGAAAGAAATTTATCACGATCCGAGTTCAGCTCCTCAATAGTCATATCGGCAATAACCAAACGCATCTGCCCGTAAACAACATCGGTAATCAGGTTTTGTTTGTCATCCATTGTCAATCCCAACATACGTTCGGCTGCATTTTGCATCACTTCGGGGTCTGTACTGATGGCTACGGTGATGGTGGTGGGTACATCCACACGAATATTCTGTGCAGACAAGGCACCGGTCAACTTACAGTCTATCTGCATCGGCTTCATAGACAGGAATTCATAGCCCTGTATAATAGGCCAAACAAAAGCAGCACCACCATGATACAGTTTCGCCGACTTCTTATCATTGCCGGTCTTACCATATACAACGAGTACTTCGTCACTTTTACACTTACGGTAACGAGAAAGGATACCGATAAAAGTAAGCAAAATGACTGCTACCAATATAGCAGCCATAATCATCATTTCTTGTGTCATAGATTATTTCTTTAAAGTTTCAACTATTGAATATATAATATGCCATCTTTGTAAGCCGTAATGATGGTCCTGTCTCCGGTTTGATAAGTCTTTCCACTTTCCGAAACCACATCTATCTCACGAATAGCGCCATCGCGTTTCATCTGAACGGTATATTTTCCATCACCGTGTTTAAAATAAATGGTACTTTCCCTTCCTACCAATTGGTCTGTTTTTTCGCTGCGGTTTACTTGTTGTAACCGATAAGCTTTCTTATAAAGAAACCAAACAGCCAACACAAAGAAAAGACCTATTAATATTCCTATGATGTAATTGGCTACATCCGTATGTCCTGCCAGATACATGTACCAGCCAAAGCCAATACCAAAATGGGTAAGTCCTTTAAAAGACACTACACTACTGATATCAGCGTCTATGTCTATCTCCGTATCAATGTCCCCGAAAAAAATAGAAAGAATAAATTGTATCACAAAGATTCCGGTTGTGATAAGAGCGATAATTAAGAAGATATTACTACTCATAATTGTTTGTGTTTAGTTTTTCAATCGATAGATCAGATATATAAGATTCAAATATACAAATTTGTCGGACACAGGCAATATTGCATCTTTAGTTTAACAAATTTTTCTTATCGAATATAAAAAAAGGGAAGTAATTACTTCCCTTTTTTATAATCGGTCACTATACCTTCTGCTATCCATTTAGCCAGTGCCTGACGGTTATTCTGCAACACCAGTCTTTGTTGGTCACGCTTGTTTTGGATATTTCCAAGTTCCAAAAACACCGCCACCGGCTGCGTGTTGCGTAATACATAAAGGTTACGTCCGCTTACCGTCCCGGTAAATCCCCGGTTCGGCTGGTGCTTGTCGTATTTCTTATCAAAGGTGCGATGCAAATTATTCGCCAAACGTTTGCCTTTACTGCTACCCGGTGCATGATAAAAGAATACATCCGTTTGCTTTCCTTTGCTTCTGCTATCCACATGAATAAAGATTGCCCGCTTGTAATTACTCTTATCTTTCTTAAACAGCTTGTCAACCCACTTGCAACGTTGTTTCAACCGTTCCACCTGATTCAAAGGAATGGGATCTCCCATACAAGTTTCCCGCTTACTGTTCGACAAAATGTGACCGTCACGGATACCGTCCTTCTTATCTCGGATAATAATGTGCACTTTTGCCCCCCGTGTCAGCAGTTCACGTGCCAAACGAAGAATGATATCATACGCATATTCATCCTCATGCAACTGACGTCCCTGATAAATACCTATTGCTCCCGGGTCGGGACCTCCATGCCCACTCACCAAATAAAAACAAGCCCCGCTAAGTTCGTTAGAAGTAATTTGATAAGTGGCCAGTTTCTTGCCAAAAAGAGATTCCTTACCGGTACGGGGCTTTTTATTCTGTGCAAACGATGAAAGGGATAAAACAAATAATGAAGTAATCAGTACTATTATAAATCTCATTCTTTATTACTTTTCAGCCAACATTTCATCTATCTTTTTACATAGCGAAGCAAACTCTTCTGTATTATAAAGACGAGTCAACATCACAATCTTCCCGGCCTTATCAATCAACACATTACGAGTAATACCGGCTTTACGGTCTGCATATTTTGCAAAAATATCCGCTCCCGGATCAAGCCCCAAAGGATAGGTCACGCCCGTCTGCTTGGCAAAAGCCACTACTTTATCAAGCGGCTCATCGCGATCTACCCCATAAAGAGCAAACGCTTCATTATCTTTGTGCTTTTGCCAAATATCCTTTTCGATAAAAGGCATTTCCTTACGACAAACACCACACCAACTTGCCGTAAACTGAAGCATAACCACTTTACCCCGTAAATCGGATAATTTCACCTTTTGCCCGTTTGTCAGCTCCATTTCGAAATCAGGGGCCATATCACCTACTTTTACTATATAACCGGCATCATCAGGAGTTACCTCCTTCTTCTGTGCCTGCATCGGTTGGCTGAGCAGACATGCGCAAACCAACATCATTAAACTCATCAGCTTTTTCATTGTATTCTCCATTTATAATTTGCCACAAAGATAGACTATTCAATCGTTTTTTTTGTAATTTTGCCGCCCGAATTTAACCAATAACCACATACGAGATGAATATTTTTTGGGAAACAATCGCTCAATACAATGCCGGAACATGGATTTACCAACTAATTATCACCCTTGTCGGCTTATGGCTTACCTATTCATTATTCCACCATCCCACCCCTGCAAAGAAAAAGGGGATGAAACTCTATCTTATTTTTATCAATGCATGGGTAGCCGTAGTTTATTATCATATTTATTGCGATCCGCGCAGCTACAGCAATGCATTAGCTCTTTTTTGGGGAATAATGTGCTTCTTCTGGATTTACGATTTAATAGTAGATTACACTCCCTTCGAGTTGAATCACAAACATAAGAAACTAGCTGTTCTATTATGTTTCCTCCCTTTAGCTTACCCCTTGTTTTCTGTAGCCCGCGGCATGGATTTCCCCATGATGACTTCTCCTGTCATGCCATGTTCGGTAGCAGTATTCACCATCGGACTGTTATTGGCTTTTTCACAACGAGTCAATCTTTTCCTCATCTTATTCTTGTGCCATTGGGCGCTTATCGGTTTTACCAAAACTTATTTCTTCCAGATTCCCGAAGATTTCTTGCTGGCAAGTTCAGCCGTACCCGGATTATACCTTTTCTTTAAAGAATACATAGCAGCCAATCTGCACACTGCAACCCATTTAAAAGCACGCCTAGTCAACATTACTCTCCTTGTTGTTTGTGGAGCCATCAGTCTGTTATTTATGATTTCCATGGTATGCGAGCTGGCACAAGATGGAAGCTTATCGAAATAAAAATAAGTCTAAATGAGGTACTTTGCAAAATCTTTCGTATTTTTGCCTCCAAATTGAGTTAATGTTTTAACAGGATGAACGTATTAGAACTAAGTGAACAGGAGATTATCAGACGGAACAGTCTGAATGAAATGCGCGCTATGGGCATTGATCCATATCCCGCAGCTGAGTATGTAACCAACGCATTTTCTACAGATATAAAAGCCGAGTTCAAAGAAGATGAAACAGAGCCCCGCAAAGTATCGGTAGCCGGACGTATGATGAGCCGCCGTGTGATGGGTAAAGCATCATTTATCGAATTACAAGACTCAAAAGGCCGTATTCAGATATATATCACCCGCGATGATATCTGCCCGGATGAAAATAAGGATTTATACAATATAGTATTCAAACGTCTGCTGGACCTTGGTGACTTCATAGGTATCGAAGGATATGTCTTCAAAACACAAATGGGTGAAATCAGTATCCATGCCAAAAAGCTGACTGTACTATCTAAGTCCCTGAAACCGTTGCCTATCGTAAAATATAAGGATGGTGTAGCATACGACAAGTTCGAAGACCCGGAATTGCGTTATCGTCAACGTTATGTTGACCTGATTGTCAACGAAGGTGTAAAAGAAACCTTTGAAAAACGTGCCATTGTGGTTAAAACACTGCGTGCAGCTTTAGACGAAGCCGGCTACACAGAAGTGGAAACTCCTATCCTCCAATCCATTCCCGGTGGAGCAAGTGCACGTCCGTTTACTACACACCATAATTCATTGGATATGGATCTCTATCTGCGTATTGCAACAGAGCTTTATCTGAAACGACTCATCGTAGGTGGTTTTGAAGGTGTATACGAAATCGGTAAGAACTTCCGTAATGAAGGTATGGACAAGAACCATAATCCTGAGTTTACCTGTATGGAACTTTATGTTCAGTACAAGGATTACAATTGGATGATGAGTTTCACAGAAAAATTATTGGAACGCATCTGTATTGCTGTAAACGGAAGCACAGATAGTATTATTGACGGAAAAACAATCAGTTTTAAAGCTCCTTACCGCCGCTTGCCTATCTTGGAGGCTATTAAGGAAAAGACCGGCTATGACCTCAATGATAAGACCGAAGAGGAAATACGTCAGGTTTGTAAAGAGCTGAAAATGGAAGAGATAGATGAAACAATGGGTAAAGGAAAACTGATAGATGAGATCTTCGGAGAGTTTTGCGAAGGTACCTATATCCAACCCACTTTCATCACTGACTATCCGGTGGAAATGTCACCGCTGACTAAAATGCATCGTTCTAAACCGGGACTGACAGAACGTTTCGAATTGATGGTAAACGGTAAAGAATTGGCGAATGCCTATTCTGAGCTGAACGACCCGATTGACCAGGAAGAACGTTTCAAAGAACAGATGAAGCTGGCCGACAAGGGTGATGACGAAGCAATGATCATTGATCAGGATTTCTTGCGTGCATTACAATATGGTATGCCTCCCACTTCAGGTATCGGTATCGGTATCGACCGATTGGTGATGCTGATGACAGGTAAGCCTTATATTCAGGAAGTATTATTCTTCCCGCAAATGCGTCCTGAAAAGATTACTCCGAAAGACTCGGCAGCCAAGTTCATGGAACTGGGTATTGCAGAAGAGTGGGTTCCCGCTATTCAAAAAGCCGGTTACAATTTAGTGAGTGATATGAAAGATGTAAACCCACAGAAGTTACACCAAGACATTTGTGGCATAAATAAAAAATATAAATTGGAATTGACCAATCCTACGGTAGATGAAGTAGCCGGATGGATTAGCAAAATCTAATTGACAAAACATGAAATTGCCCGGTAAAATAGCAATAATGGGTGGTGGCAGCTGGGCCACGGCTATTGCAAAGATAGTCTTGGCTCAGTCTGAATCAATCAACTGGTATATGCGTCGTGACGACCGAATTGAAGAGTTTAAACGTCTCGGCCATAATCCGGCTTATCTGACTAGTGTGCGTTTTGATATCAAGCGCATTAACTTTTCGTCGGATATAAACAAGATAGTCAAGGAATCGGATACCCTGATATTTGTGACTCCTTCTCCTTATCTGAAAAGCCACCTCAAAAAGCTGAAAACCAAAATAAAGGACAAGTTCATCGTCACAGCTATTAAAGGTATCGTCCCTGATGAAAACCTGATTGTTTCCGCCTATTTTAACAAAGTATATGGTGTTCCCGAAGATAATATTGCCGTTATCGCAGGGCCTTGCCATGCAGAAGAAGTCGCTTTGGAGCGTCTTTCTTACCTGACTATCGGTTGTAAGGATATTGACAAAGCCAAAATTTTTGCCCGCCAATTGGCCGGACATTATATCAAGACTTCAGTAAGTCCCGATGTGGCAGGTATCGAATACGCCTCTGTCTTGAAGAATATTTATGCTATCGCTGCCGGTATTTGCAGTGGTTTGAAATATGGCGATAACTTTCAGGCAGTATTGATTTCGAATGCCATACAGGAAATGAATCGCTTCCTTAACACCGTACATCCCGTAGAACGTTCTATCGATGATTCTGCTTATTTGGGAGACTTACTTGTTACTTCTTATTCCAATTTCAGCCGAAACCGTGTGTTCGGTACTATGATTGGTAAGGGATATTCTGTAAAAAGCGCACAAATAGAGATGGAAATGATAGCGGAAGGGTACTACGGTACAAAATGTATTAAGGAGCTAAATAAACATTTGCACGTGAACATGCCCATCGTAGATGCCGTTTATAATATATTGTATGAGCGCATCTCGCCCATGATTGAGATAAAATTATTAACTGATTCATTCAGATAAAATTCAGATACAATGAAGAATATTAGTTTAAACATCGACAAAGTAGCCGGATTTGTTTCAAAAGAAACGATCGCTGCTTATGCACCTCAGGTAAAAGCCTGTATTGAAACTCTGGAAAACGGTACAGGTAAAGGTAATGATTTCTTAGGCTGGCTACACTTGCCTTCATCAATTACTGCTGAACACTTGACTGATTTGCAAGAGACTGCTCAGGTACTTCGCGAAAACTGTGAAGTAGTCATCGTTGCCGGCATCGGTGGTAGTTATCTTGGTGCACGCGCCATTATTGAAGCTTTATCCAACAGCTTCCAATGGTTGCAGGAAAAGAAAAATGCTCCGACTATCATTTACGCAGGACATAATATCGGTGAAGATTACTTGTTTGAACTGACAGAGTTCTTGAAAGACAAGAAATTCGGTGTAATTAATATCTCCAAATCAGGTACTACTACAGAAACAGCTTTGGCTTTCCGTCTGCTGAAAAAGCAATGCGAAGACCAACGCGGTAAAGAAATGGCAAAGAAAGTAATTGTAGCTATTACCGATGCCAAGAAAGGAGCTGCACGCGTAACTGCCGACAAAGAAGGTTATAAATCATTCATTATTCCGGATAATGTAGGCGGTCGTTTCTCAGTATTGACTCCCGTAGGTTTATTACCTATCGCAGTAGCCGGATATGACATTATTAAATTAGTGGAAGGCGCACGTACAATGGAAGCTCTTTGCAGCAATCCCGACACACCTTTTGCAGAAAATCCTGCTGCTGTTTATGCAGCAACTCGTAACGCTTTATACCAAGACGGCAAGAAGATTGAAATTCTAGTGAATTTCCAACCTAAATTGCATTATGTATCAGAATGGTGGAAACAATTGTATGGAGAATCTGAAGGTAAGGAAAACAAAGGTATCTTCCCGGCTTCTGTAGATTTCTCAACAGACCTCCACTCCATGGGACAATGGATTCAGGAAGGCGAACGCACCATCTTCGAAACAGTAATTTCTGTTGAGAAGCCGAATCATAAACTTGAAGTTCCTTCGGATGAGGCAAACCTTGACGGACTAAACTTCCTGGCCGGAAAACGTGTAGATGAAGTAAACAAGATGGCAGAGCTGGGTACGCAATTGGCACACGTAGACGGTGGCGTGCCTAATATGCGTCTGATTGTTCCTGAACTGAACGAATTCTATTTGGGAGAAATTATTTACTTCTTTGAAATCGGTTGCGGTATCAGTGGCTATATTCTTGGCGTTAATCCTTTCAACCAACCGGGTGTGGAAGCATACAAAAAGAATATGTTCGCTCTATTAAACAAACCGGGATACGAAGAAGAATCTAAAGCAATCCAAGCTAGATTATAATCTATAAGATTTTTTATTCAGGCACGGATTTCACGGATACATGCAGTTTCATTAAAACTGTGAATCTGTGTAATCCGTGCTTCATTATGATACTATAAAATAATGTTTCAAGAAGCAATAAACAATTACCTCCAATCTCACGGATATAATACCATCAATCTGAAAGCCGTATTATTTGATATGGACGGCGTATTATTCAACTCCATGCCCAACCATGCCGAATCATGGCACAAAGTGATGCTCCGCTTCGGTTTCGGACTCAGCCGCGATGAAGCCTACATGCACGAAGGTCGCACAGGAGCCTCAACGATAAACATTGTAAGCCGTCGTGAACGCGGACATGACGCAACAGAAGAAGAAATAAAAGCAATCTATCAGGCAAAAACTGAAGAGTTTAATAAATGCCCTATGGCAAAAAGAATGCCCGGAGCTTATGAAGTTCTGACAAAAATCAAAGAAGAAGGTCTCATTCCGATGGTAGTAACCGGTTCGGGACAAACTTCTCTATTAGACAGATTAAACCATAATTTCCCCGGCATATTTAAAAAGGAACTGATGGTCACTGCTTTCGATGTAAAATATGGTAAGCCCAACCCCGAGCCCTACTTAATGGCTTTAAAGAAAGCTCACCTTCAACCCAATGAAGCACTCGTTATAGAAAATGCACCATTAGGAGTACAAGCCGGAGTAGCTGCGGGCATCTTTACGATTGCGGTAAACACCGGTCCTCTGCCCGACCAAGTGCTATGGGATGAAGGAGCAAACCTACTATTTCCTTCCATGCCTGCATTCAATGAGAATTGGGAAATATTGAAACAAGAGTTGAAAAATAAATAGAAAGAGGCAATCTCTCATTATCGCCATGTATGTGTCAAGGCTAAAATAACCTATCACTTTGTCATCCCCAACAAATTGAAGAATCTGTTTACATCTACTTTATGTTTACAGATTCTTCGCAAAATTCAGAATGACAAAACAAAATAATTACATTATTAATGTTTCGACATCAAAACAATAATTTGCCCGAAAAAGGCTAAGATTCAAACAATTTACTTCTGGAAAGCATACATGCACCGATAATACCGGCTCTCTCTTTCAATTTAGATTCCACAATCACAGAATCACGGTTCATCAAATTGAGCGTATACTTGCGGATAGCCGTTGTAATAGGCTGTATCAGATAATCTCCTGTACGAGAAAGATCACCACCGATAATCACCAATTCAGGATTAAATATATTAATCAATCCGGCAACATGCCTTCCCAGCTTCACACCAATTTCTTCTACCAACTCAATACAAAGCAAATCTTCTTTATTCACAGCAGCAATAATATCATCAAGCGTTATTTCTTCAATATTCTTCCTGCTATTTGAAATAATAGAAGTCTCTCCATTCTTAATATGCTCCAATAAAATCCGCTGCAAGGCAGAACCCGAAACCTCAGTCTCTATACATCCTTTCTTGCCACAATGACAGATAATCTCATTTTCATATCCGTAATTATGTCCGAATTCACCGGAGAAACCGGATTTTCCTTTATAAAGCTTTCCATCAATGATAATACCCATACCCAATCCCCAACTAACGTTAATGAGGATGATATTCTTTTCACCTTTCACCGCACCTTGCATATACTCACCATATATCATTGCACGCGTATCATTATCAATCGACACCCGGAAACCGCCCAATTTTTCAGAAATAATATCCGAAAGTGGACGCTCATCAAAATTAAAGATACTATAGCTGTACCCCAAATCAGGATTTACACGTCCCGAAAGGTTTACATTAATATTCAAAACTTTATCCTGCTCTATCGGAAGTTTCTGAAGGAATTGTTTGATTATCTTGCACAACTCATCCAAACACTCAGGAGTATTCTTTGCCCTAAAAGGTACATTCATCTTTAATTGCATCACGTCACCTTTAAAGTTTATTAACCCCAAATGAATAGAAAACTGCCGCACCTCTACTCCGACAAAATAGCCGGACTCTGCATTCAATCCATAGAGACTAGGATGTCTGCCTCCACTGGTTTCCAACTTTCCATAGTCATTAATGTACCCATCCTCACACATTTCATCAATGAACTTTGTGACAGTAGGCACACTCAAATCCATTTCTTTTGCCAAATCAGTAATGGTAGAACTACCATTATAAATATAATGTGTGATGATACGTTTCTTCATCACAGCCAACTTAGAGCCTTTCTCTATCTCTTTCAACAACTTATCACCCATACTAAAATATTCCGTTAATGCTCACAAATATAGTTATTTTTTTATGAAATCATATTTCATAAAGAGAGAATTTTGCAAAAAGTTTTTATAGAACCTAATATATTATATCTTTCTGTCAATTATTTCTAATTCATAAGAATTATTCGTCAACACCGTTTACGTACCCATAAATTAGGAGATTATTAAATAAGCTTTATTTAATAAATAAATTCACTTATCAAACTCTATTACTAAATGATTTATATATCAATACCGGCTACAACCTACATAACTCTTTATTTCTTTCCTATAAATAAAAAAGGCACTCCTCCTACCCTCATCTCTTTTTCATTTTAGACGAACCATTTTTTTATGTTATTTTTTATAAAAACGAAAGAGAATGCTAATAAAACAAAGAAAATCACTTTCTCAGAAAGAAAAAACTCATTTATTGAAGGGAATGTCCCCAATTTTCAGTAATATTGCAACTTGGGTGAACAGTTCATCCTAAAACAGACAATAAATAGAAAAAACGAATAGTTAACTTAAAACTTAAAAAAAGAACCATGAGAGTAATTATCGAACCTGATTATCAAAAACTGTCACAATGGGCAGCAAACTATGTAGCAAGTAAAATTAATGCAGCAAACCCCACTCCCGAAAAACCATTCGTACTGGGTTGTCCTACCGGTTCATCGCCACTAGGTATGTACAAAGCGCTGATCGAGCTGAACAAACAAGGAAAAGTATCTTTCCAGAACGTTGTTACTTTCAACATGGACGAATATGTCGGTTTACCCGAAGACCATCCTGAAAGCTACCACACATTCATGTGGAAGAATTTCTTCAACCATATTGATATCAAGAAAGAAAATGTACATATCCTGAACGGAAACGCAACAGATCTGGAAGCTGAATGTGCAAACTACGAAAAGCAGATTGCCGAAATAGGTGGTATTGATTTGTTTATGGGAGGTATCGGTCCTGACGGCCATATCGCTTTCAACGAACCGGGTTCTTCCCTGTCTTCTCGCACCCGTATCAAAACCCTGACCACCGATACTATCATTGCAAACTCACGCTTTTTCGACAATGATGTGAACAAAGTTCCCAAAACTGCGTTAACAGTAGGTGTAGGAACTGTTCTTTCAGCCAAAGAAGTGCTGATTATCTGCAACGGTCACAACAAAGCTCGCGCATTACAGCATGCTGTCGAAGGCGGTATCACACAAATGTGGACCATTAGCGCATTACAAATGCATCAACATGGCATCATTGTTTGTGATGAAGCAGCAACAGATGAACTGAAAGTAGGTACCTACAAGTATTTTAAGGACATCGAAAAAGCTAATTTGTAATTTATGAGAACAAACCTAAGCTCGCAGATTTCTCTTAACAGAGTATCTCCGAAGTATTATAAACCCGAAAATGCAGTGGAGCGTTCCGTACTCACTCGTTTTGAGAAGGTGCCGACAGACATCTACGAAACGGTAGACGAAGGAGTGCAACACATAGCCGATGAAATAGCTGCCAAAATCCATGAGCGCCAGCGCGAAGGAAAATTCTGCGTGATTGGTGCAGGAACTGGTGCTTCATTGCGTCCGCTATACGCTGAACTCGTCCGTAAGCATAAAGACGAAGGACTAAGTTTCCGCAATGTAGTCATCTTCAACTTATATGAATACTATCCCTTGGCTGCCGAAGGTGCAGGAAGCAGTTTCGCACAACTCAATGACCTGTTTTTGGGCCAGATAGATATCGATAAGCAGAATGTGTTTACGATTGACGGCACTATTCCTCAAGAAGCCGTAATCGAATACTGCCGCCTGTATGAACAACGCATCCAGACATTTGGCGGTATGGATATCATTTTGATGGGTATCGGTCGTGAAGGCAATATTGCCATGAACGAACCGGGCTCAAGTCTCAGCTCACCTACCCGACTGATTCTGATTGACTCCACTTCACGTGCCGAAGCCGCACACAATCTGGGTGTGGACAATCTTCCTCCTTGTTCCATCACTATGGGCGTTGCCACTATCATGGCAGCTCGCAAGGTTTATCTGTTGGCATGGGGCGATGACAAAGCCGATATTATCAAGAAAGCAGTGGAAGATAAAGTAAGTGATACACTTCCCGCTTCTTACTTACAGTTGCATAACAATGCAAATGTTTGCATTGACCTGGCAGCAGCCTCCCACTTAACGCGCATCCAACGTCCATGGTTGGTAACCAACTGCGAGTGGAACGATAAATTGATTCGCAGTGCCATCGTATGGTTATGCTTGAAGACAAAGAAACCCATCCTGAAGCTTACCAACAAAGACTATAACGAAAACGGATTAAGCGAACTGCTGGCACTCTATGGCTCTGCTTACAACGTAAACATTAAAATCTTCAATGATTTGCAGCACACCATCACCGGATGGCCGGGTGGCAAGCCGAATGCAGACGATACCTATCGCCCCGAACGTGCAAAACCGTTCCCCAAACGTGTGGTAATCTTCTCTCCGCACCCTGACGATGACGTCATCTCAATGGGTGGAACCTTACGCCGTTTGGTTCAACAAGGTCATGAAGTGCACGTTGCATACGAAACATCCGGAAATATCGCCGTAGGTGATGAAGAAGTAGTACGTTTCATGCATTTTATCAATGGTTTCAATCAACTTTTCGATGATAACTCTAATGAGACAATCAAGAACAAGTATGCTGAAATCAAGAAATTCCTTGCAGCAAAGAAGGAAGGCGATATGGATACACGCGACATCCTGACCATTAAAGGTCTGATTCGTCGTGGTGAAGCCCGTACTGCTTGTACCTTCAATCAAGTTCCTTTGAGCCGTTGCCACTTCCTCGACCTGCCGTTCTACGAAACCGGTAAGATTGAAAAGAATCCTATCAGTGAAGCTGACGTAGAAATTGTACTGAAACTGTTACGCGAAGTAAAGCCTCACCAAATATTCGTAGCCGGTGACTTGGCCGACCCACACGGAACTCACCGCGTATGTACTGATGCAGTTCTTGCTGCCATCGATATTGAAAAGGAAGCTGGAGCAGAATGGTTGAAAGACTGTCGCACATGGATGTACCGTGGCGCATGGGCAGAATGGGAAATAGAGAATATTGAAATGGCAGTTCCGTTCAGCCCTGAGGAACTGCGTGCTAAACGTAACTCTATCTTGAAACATCAGTCTCAAATGGAAAGTGCACCGTTCCTGGGTAATGACGAACGTCTGTTCTGGCAACGTAGCGAAGACCGTAATCGTGGTACAGCAGCATTGTATGACCAGCTAGGTTTGGCATGCTATGAAGCCATGGAAGCGTTTGTAGAATATGTCCCACTATAAGAAGTATAAGACCTAACCTAATTTATACTAACCTTTAAAGTAAAAGTAAATCCCCGGAGGATGTGATTATCCTGACCGGGGATTTTTATTTCCTCCTCCCCCCAAAAAATAGAAATATAATCCATCATTTAAGCTAAAATATCTATGGGATTATACAACAATTATTATTTCTTTTGCAAATCTATTCCTCTATCAGGAATATTCATTCACCTTAATCTATACAATATAATGAAAAGAACTATTAAAACTATTTTTCTGGCATTGTGTTATAGTGCAGTTACAAATGGGCAAACTTCTACCCCAATACATTTACCGGCCATATTCTCGGACCACATGGTACTCCAACAGAAAAGTACTGTTTCTATTTGGGGATGGGGAGAAGCAAGCACTACGGTCAAATTAGTAGGAAGTTGGATGCCCAATGATACCATTTCAACCTCTGTAGATGACTGCGGACGTTGGAGAACAAAAATTCCTACCTGTGGGCACGGAGGTCCGTACACCCTGCAAATATTCACCGACAACAGAAAAGAAAACAAAATAATACTGAAAGATATCCTATTGGGCGAAGTATGGTTATGTAGTGGACAGTCAAACATGGAATGGAGTCCCAACAACGGAATCCATAACCGGCAAGAAGAGATTGACAACGCTAACCATCCCCACATACGTTTCTTCAGTCTGAGCAAACAAGGAAGCAAATCTCCGCAAGAAGATTGCTATGCACAATGGGAACAATGTACCCCAGAAATAATGCAGAAGCGAAGTGCCATAGCTTATTTTTTCGGCAAACGTTTGCAACAGAAACTCAATGTACCCATAGGATTAATTGTTTCCGCATGGGGAGGAACTCCTGCCGAAGTATGGACTCCGAGAGACACCGTCATAAACAACAAAGTCATTGCCGAAGCAGTAATAAACAAGCCTTACCCCTGGTGGCCGGTAACACCGGGAGTCCTTTACAACAGCATGATTCATCCGTTAATGCCATACGACATTGCCGGAGCCATTTGGTATCAAGGAGAATCAAACAGAGACAATCCGTCATCATACAATTTGCTCATGGAAAAAATGATTGCAAGTTGGCGAAAAGGCTTCGGCAAGAATTTTCCTTTTTATATGGTTCAAATAGCTCCATACAACTACCACTCTACCAATAACGGTCCCGCATTGATACGTGAAGCACAAGAACAAGTAGCACATAGAGTTGACAATGTAGGACTGATAACCACTACCGATATTGGTGACCCTGACAACATCCATCCTGCCCAAAAAGCCGAAGCTGGTTTTAGACTGGCTAATTTAGTATTGGGCAGAACTTACAAAGCATTAAAAAAAGGTTATGAAACACCTTTCTTCACAAAAATGACCATAGAAAAAGGAAAAGCTATCCTCTCTTTTAGTCATACAGAAAAGAAATTAGTATGTCCCGACAAAAAAATCAGAGGAGTAACAATAGCCGGAAATGACGGAAACTTCGTACCTGCCAATGCACGTATCAAAGAAAACCGGCTGATAGTTTCTTCACCCAAAATAAAACAGCCGATTGCTGTCCGTTACTGTTTCGATGATGCGACTGTAGGAAATTTATTCAATGCAGAAGGAGTGCCTGTAGCACCTTTCCGCACAGATAGATAATAAAAAGTATCGGCAGGAGACAACATTTGATATATCATTAACCAATTACCATAAACAATCAGATAAATGAAAATCAATTCTTTATTATTCTTATTCCTATTAACAGTTTCATGTTCACAACCTGAAAACCGAATTGACCTGACAGGCAAATGGCAATTTACTACAGACTCTACCAATTGGAGTGGTAGCATTCTATTGCCCGGTTCTATGACTTCCAATAGCTTAGGAGAAGATATTAATATTAACACACCTTGGACAGGAAGCATCAACGATGACTCTTATTTTAAAAATGAACATTATGCAAAATATCGGAACTCCGATAACATCAAAATACCTTTTTGGCTGCAACCCGTAAAATACCACAAAGGTGTAGCATGGTATCGGAAAGAAGTAAATATTCCAACCGACTGGAACCAGCAAGACATCTCTCTTTTTCTGGAACGATGCCATTGGGAAACACGTTTATGGGTAGATGATAAAGAAATAGGCATGCAGAACACACTCGGAACTCCCCATCAATATGACTTATCCGATGTACTCACTCCAGGCAAGCATACACTCACTTTACGTATAGATAACAGAATAAAAGACATTGATCCGGGAGAAAACTCACACAGTATTTCAGACCACACGCAAGGTAACTGGAACGGAGTAATAGGCGACATGTACCTGCAAGTCCGCCCACAAGTAAGCATAGTACACACAGATATTTATCCTGATATCAATGCTAAAAATATTCGCGTAAAAACATACATGAAAAACAAAAAAAAGACAAAAGCCACCGCTATTCTAACCTTAAAAGCCAATGGGAAAAGCATACAACAAGAAATAGTGCTTCTTCCCGGTGAGAATAAAACTGAAACAATACTTTCATTAGGAGACAATATTTGTCTGTGGGATGAGTTCAATCCGAATTTATATATACTGGAAGCCAGCCTGACCGATAAAGAAAAAACAACTACCGATACTCATACAGAGCAGTTCGGTATGCGCGATTTCAGAGTAACAGACCGCCACATCACCATCAACGGACGTCCCGTCTTTCTACGCGGAACACTGGATTGTGCAGCTTTTCCCAAAACCGGCTACCCACCTACCGACCAAGCTTCATGGGAAAAGATATTCACAGCCTGCCGTAACCACGGTTTGAATCATATACGTTTTCATTCCTGGTGCCCTCCTGAAGCTGCTTTTTGTGCAGCCGACAAAATGGGAATGTATCTGGAAATAGAATGTTCATCCTGGGCAAACAGCAGCACCACTATCGGAGATGGGAAACCATTGGACGCCTTTATATTAAAAGAAAGCGAAGCTATAGTGAGAACTTTTGGCAATCATCCCTCTTTCTGCATGATGATGTACGGCAATGAACCTGCCGGCGCAGGAAGCAACAATTATCTGGCTGAATTTACCTCCTATTGGAAAAAACAAGATAAAAGACGAATTTATAGCACAGCAGGCGGATGGCCCAACTTGCCTGTCAGTGATTTCTTAAGCGACCCCTCACCACGCATACAGGGATGGGGACAAGGGCTGAACAGTATCATCAATGCCCAGGCACCACGTACAGACTACGACTGGTCTGAATATATTAACCGGTTCACCCAACCCATAGTAAGTCATGAAATAGGACAATGGTGCGCCTATCCCAATTTTAAAGAAATGAAAAAGTATACAGGGGTAATGCGCCCTACCAACTTTGAAATATTCCAAGAAAGTCTACAAGAGAATGGCATGAAAGCCCTTTCCGATAGTTTCCTGCTGGCATCAGGAAAGTTACAAGTACTTTGTTACAAGGCCGACATAGAAGCCGCCCTCCGCACTAAAGACTTCGGAGGATTCCAATTGTTGGGTTTATACGATTTTCCGGGACAAGGCACCGCACCGGTAGGTGTGCTTGATACCTTCTGGGAAGAAAAAGGGTATATATCCCCCGAAGAATACAGCCGTTTCTGCAATGCCACCGTACCATTGGCACGTCTGTCCAAACTAATTTTCACAAACAATGATACTTTGAAAGCATCTGTCGAGGTCGCTCACTATGGAAGCAGCCCTCTGCAAAACGCAACTACCGGGTGGACTTTACGTGACACTGAAGGAAACATACTCCAATCAGGACAATGGAATTCAAAAGAAATACCTGTCGGCAATAATTTTACTTTAGGGGAAGTAGCAGCTCCACTCACTACTGTGACCACACCTCAACGTTTGATATTAGAAGTTTCAGTAAACAATAGAAAAAATGACTGGAACATCTGGGTATACCCAACAGTCCGACAAGCCATTCCCCATGAAAATAAAATCTGTATGACCGACCGCTTGGATACCATCACACTAAACACCCTTGAGAAAGGAGCCACAGTCTTACTTTCACTAAAGAAAGGAAGTTTATCCAAAGAACTGGGGGGCGATATCCAAATAGGCTTCTCCAGCATTTTCTGGAATACAGCATGGACTGCCAAACAAGCACCTCACACCTTGGGCATATTATGCAATCCCGCACATCCGGCTCTTAGTGAATTCCCCACAGAATATCACAGCGACTACCAATGGTGGGATGCCATGAGCCATTCCGGAGCAATTGAGTTCAGCAAACTTTCTCCAAAGATACATCCCATCGTCCGCGTCATCGACGACTGGTTTACCAATCGCCCCTTAGCCTTATTGTTCGAAGCTAGAGTAGGTAAAGGAAAAATATTGGTTTCAGGTATAGACTTTTGGCAAGACATGGATAAACGCCCCGAAGCCCGACAACTGTTATATAGCTTGAAAAAATACATGAACAGTCCGGCATTCCATCCTGATACGGAACTCAAAAGAGAACAAATACAGCAACTGCTATAAAGACTCTTTCATAGTAAAATTTATATCGTTATTTTCCATCATTAATTCCATAACCGAATAACGCAAAGTCCCCCAAACACGGGTCGTCCGGAAAAACCTCGGCAAGTGCACGGGTAATGGCCTTTGCGTTATTCAATGTATAAGATTTACTTCGAGTAAGATGAAGCCGATGAGCTACTTCACAGACATGAGTATCCAGCGGAATCAACAAATCACAAGGCGAAAAAGAAGTCCAAATACCGAAGTCTACTTCCGAGTCACGCCTGATCATCCAACGAAGAAACATATTGAGTTTTTTTTGCGGTGCCTTGTCCGAAACTCCCAACAAACGACATAGGCGTTGTATCGGAGAGCCCTCCTGACACGCCATTAAAGCCGCTTCCATACAGCCATATTTTGTATATATTCCATGTAACCAATGGAATAATTCCCCCATTTTATTCTTCGACACTGTGCGATAAAAAGATTCTTCCCCACAAAAATCCGATTTCCAATCTTTCGACAGTACATAAGCCAAAGGGTTATGCTGCATGACAGCATCCAGCCTCCCCGCTGCCTTCAGTATTTGAGGACGAGCACCGAAACTCAGATAGGCCGTCAGAAAACCGCTTATTTCTATATCTTCCTTCCGATGATAACGATGAGGAAACTGAACCGGATCAGATGATATAAAAGCGGAATTATGATACCTAAAAGCATATTTCCGAAGAAAATCGGTAACGGATGCTGCTTCATTAACACATTGCTGCTTAGTAATATAAGCAACAAACCTTTCTTGTTCCTTATTATTTTCTTTCATCCATTTCACTGTTTATACAGCTCAAAAATACAAAAAACTTTTCAATTACTTACCTTACCCCATCAATTGACGGCTTCAAACAATACCGGCAAAGTAAAACCGACCCGCCTACAAAATCATGGGGCTTGAGTTCTTAAAGAATTATTTTATTCTCCGGACAGGATATCACGAAACTCCCCCATATTTTTCTTTTGATTTTATAACAGTTCGGAGAGATGACCGTATCAACCGATGTAAAAAGTACAAAGAGCGTAATTCTTCTCTTAATAAAAATCCCATAATATTCCTTATCATTTTTAAATATTTCAATAGAAAATTTTAATTTTGCATTTAAATCATTTAAGGATTCGTCATGACAAATTTTGAACGGTTCTATATCACATGGTATTCACGTGCTATTCATTTCGCACGCGAATATGTATTGTCCGAAAGTGATGCCGAAAACATCGTTCAAGACGTGTTCCTGCATTTATACGAACACTGCGACCGGTTGGATGCATACACCAACCTTACAGCTTACCTGTTTACTTCCATCAAAAACAAATGTCTGGACTACTTACGCAAACGGGTGAACGAACAGGAAGCTGTGGCCGAAATGCAAAGCGAATTTGATATGACCTTACGCATGAAATATGATTCTTTGGAGATCCTCAATACCAACTTCCCCGATGAAACCGACATAGAAGAACGTTTGGAACAAGCTTTGCAAAAACTCCCCGAACGGTGCCGAAGCATTTTTGTCATGAACAAACTGGAAGGCAAAAAACAACAGCAAATAGCTTCAGAACTGCAAATATCCATCAACACCGTAGAATCACAAATGGCTATTGCATACAAAAAATTACGCGAGGAATTAAAAGACTGCCTGCCTCTACTTCTTTTTTTATTTACTCTTCCCTGATTTTTTTCATTTTCTTTTGGCGGATTCTTTCTCTTGCTTCGTTTACTATACAGAACAGATAAAAAATGGACCATCGAATTATAAAATATTACGCAGGAGAACTCAGTAAAGAAGAAAGGAAAGCTTTACTGCAGGAGGCCTTTTCCAACCAAGAACTGAAGAAGGAAATGATAAATTGCCAGCACTTGCAATCGCTGGTAAAACTCCACCCACAAGAAAAAAACGAATTATTAGGTAAGGAAAGCCTGAAGCGTTTCATGAAAGCCCGACAGATAGAAAAAAAGAAAAGATTGTCATTCCATTTTTTACGCTATGCGGCTATCATCATTGCCTGTATAGTTTCCACATGGTGGGTTACTTACTCGTTTATCAGTATGGATATACCACAGCCTGTCACTCAGAAACTCTCTGTCCCGGCCGGACAACGCGCACATATTGTACTGCCGGACGGCAGCAAAGTATGGGTGAATGCCGGTTCCACCCTCACCTATCCTTCCATATTCGGTGAGGAACGCCGGGTAAAGCTCAACGGAGAAGCCTTCTTTGAAGTGGCGAAAGGAACGTTGCCGTTTATTGTCTCTACCGGAAAGGTGGATATAAAAGCACTTGGTACACAATTCAATGTCTTCAACTATCCTAGCGAAGAACTTACCGTTGCACTGTTGGAAGGATCCGTACGCGTCTACCATCCCGAACAAGAACAACAAGGAGTTCTGTTAAGCCCTGAACAACAGCTAACAGCAACTGCCAATGGACGTTTCCTGGTGGGCTCCATCACTAAAGACCCCATCATATGGAAAGACGGTCTTTATGCTTTCGACAAACAAAAACTGAAAGACATATTGAAAAAACTGGAACTTTATTATGACGTGAAAATCATCGTCAAAGACACCTCTATACTGGAATACGAATACACAGGAAAGTTCCGCCAGCGCGACGGGGTAATGGAGGTATTGCGGATTATTCAGAAAATACACCCTTTCAAAATAAAACAAAAAGAGAATACGAATGAAATTACTTTATACCGTTAACCTATTGTCTAATCCATAAAACCCCAAAGAACCATGAAAACATAGAAAAACACACCACACACGCGTTTCCTTAATAAAAAAGTCGGCAGATGCGCCAACACCTGCCAACCCGACATTAAGCATAACGTATTCCAAACCCTTTCAAAAATCTAGAAATTATTAACTTAATCGGAAACAAAGATATGAAAATAAAACCTTTGTTAGGGCATCTTTTATGCCTAAAAACGCAAAACAGGACATTAAATATTATGAAAGTAACTATATTTTTGACGTTTTTCTGTACTTTCCCCTTATTTGCTTCTACCGGTAAAGCACAAAACGCTGTAATAGAACTACCTTCAAACGCTGTAACGGTAGAAACCCTTTTCTCTGAAATAGAAAAACAAACAGACTACCTGGTAGTGTACAGCAACCGAGAACTGAATGTAAAGAACATTGTTACTTTGTCAAAGAAAAAAGCCAAAGTAAGCGACATACTGAAAGAACTGCTGAAAAGTTCCAATCTAAAATACGAACATACCAACAATTACATCGTATTTTCAAAGAAAAACGATGAAACTAATGTTACTCAGCAGACCAAAAAGAAAGTGACGGGAACAGTCATGGATAAAAATGGGGAAGCTATCATCGGTGCCAGTGTACTGGAAAAAGGAACGACCAACGGAACCATTACAGACATAGACGGACGTTTTTCCCTTGAAGTGGGAGCCAAAGCAACCTTAGCTATCTCTTATATCGGCTACGTTGACCAAAATATAGCAATAGGCAATAAAAGTATGGTTTCCATCATCCTTCAGGAAGATTCACAAACTCTTGAAGAAGTCGTTGTGATAGGCTATGGCACCCAAAAGAAAGTCAACCTGACTGGTTCGGTAGCCTCCATCAATTCCGAAGTAATCGAAAATGTACCCGCCTCCAACCTTTCCAATGCACTAAGCGGTCGGTTGGCCGGAGTCAACATCACCCAAACAGCCGGTAAACCGGGAGGTGGTTCATCCGTATCCATACGTGCCGATGGTACCTGGAACAGTACCGCCCCCCTGTACGTCATTGATGGCGTAGTCCGCGACAAGTTTGCCTTCGACGGGCTGGATGCCAGCGAAGTGGAAAATCTTTCTGTTTTGAAAGACGGTGCCTCGGCTGCCATTTATGGTTCACGTGCCGCCAACGGTGTTATCCTGGTCACTACCAAAAAAGGCAAAATAGGCAAACCGACCATCAATTATACAGGCTCAATCGGTATTTCGGAAGCAACCAAAATACCGGATATGTTCAATGCATACGAACAAGCTTTATACACCAACGAGGCTTTGCGCAACCAACTGGTTCCCGAAGGAGACATGCAATATTATGCCGAAGACGAACTGGAATATTACAAGAACCACTCATACGACTGGATGGATGAGACATGGAAATCTCCCGTTGTCACCCGCCATTCGCTGAATGTAAACGGTGGTAATGATAAGGTGCGCTATTTTATCGGTGGAAACTATTATTACGAGACAGGTTCATTCGACAACCTTAATTTCAAAAAATACAGTATCCGCAGCAACATTGATGCCAATATCACCAAAGACCTGAAAGTATCTTTAAACTTAAGCATGGATACGCGCAACGACCATAAACCTTATTGGAAATGGGACAATGACAACGACAATATGAACAACCTATACAATGGATTGCTACGCCGCGGACTTTTTGCCCCTTATATTGACGGAAAGCCCAACGGAACCTATTTGGCATGGCACCCGATGGAAGTAATCAATGGAAATAGCGGATACAACAAAAAGCGTTATTCCAACTATGAAATAAACGTAGCTCTCCAATATGATGTTCCTTTCATCAAAGGCCTCAGCCTGAAACTGACATACAATAAATATGAACGACACACGTTCATCAAGCAGTTCAGCCGTCCTTACGACTTGTATGTTTTCAAAACTACAGGATCACACAACCATATACAAACCAATGAACTGGACTATGTGAAAACCAGAGATGACGGAGACTTCTTGTATGAAAAATACAATAATGACAACAGTTACCAACTCAATGCCATGGTGACTTACAACAATACTTTCGGCAAACACGATATCAATGCCCTGTTTGTATACGAACAGTATGAAGGAACTACCGACTGGATGGACGGACAACGCAATTACTTCATATCTTCGGCTGTAGACCAATTATTTGCCGGAAGTTCAGATCCTAAAAATTCGACACTCAACGGTAAAGGTTCAGAAAGCGGACGCCTCTCTTATGTAGGCCGCCTGGGATATACATACGACAACAAGTATTTGCTGGAAGCCTCTTTCCGCTATGACGGTTCTGTCAATTTCGATCCGAAACACCGCTGGGGATTCTTCCCGTCAGCATCGGCGGCATGGAGAATCTCAGAAGAAAACTTCTTCAAAAACAACGTCCGGTTCATTGATTACCTGAAACTACGCGCCTCCATAGGCTTACTGGGAAATGATGCTGTGGGAGGCTGGCAATGGATGCAACGCTACAACCTGAATACCGGTGCTTATTTCGGTTCGCTAAGCAACGGAGTTTCGGCCGATGTAATCCCCAATACCGAAATTACCTGGGAAAAATCATTGGATATAGATTATGGATTTGATATGCAGATATTACGAAACCGCTTATCGTTAAGTGCCGGTGGATTCTATAAACATACCTACGATATTTTAGGAGACCGTCTGGCCAGCCTGCCTTCAACTTTCGGAGGAGTCATGCCTAAAGAAAATTACGCGACGATTGACACAAAAGGTTTCGAAATAGAACTTTCCTACAAAGATAAAATAGGAAAAGACTTTACCTATAATATCAACGCCAACTTCGGTTACGCCACCAATAAGTTGATTACCAAAGACGAAGCCGAAAACTTACGTCCCTATAAATCAGAATTAGGATACAACACAGACCGCAGCATGGGATATGTGGCAACCGATATCATCCGCACACAGGCCGACCTCGACGCACTGCCCGAAGGATATACCATCTTTGGGAAAAAACCGGAACTGGGAATGCTCAATTACAGAGATATCAGAGGTGCAAACTCGGACGAACCGGATGGAAAGATTGACGATAATGATAAAGAATGGATTATAAAACATACCAAATCACCTATTAATTATGGCTTCTCTGTGGGCGGGGCATGGAAAGGATTAAGTGTGGACTTATTCTTCCAAGGTGTAGCCGGAGGTAAACGCTTTTATGACCAGCGTACAGAATGGGAAGGAATGGAAGCTTCCGCATATGCATGGCGGGCAGATTATTGGACACCGGAGAACACAGATGCCAAGTTCCCAAGGGCAGGAGCCGACAACGGAGCTTCCGAAGAATCGACTTTCTGGATTCAAGATACTTCATTCCTGCGCTTGAAGAATGTGAATATCACTTACCAGCTTCCACAACAACTGGTATCCAAATGGGGGCTTTCACAAATGAAATTCTTCCTGATGGGAACCAACCTGTTCCTGCTGCAAGATAAAATTAAAGCTTATGATCCGGAGAACTCAAGCATCATGAATTACCCGTTGATGCGCACCTATTCATTTGGTATCAATGTCAGTTTCTAACTATTTAAATATGAAAATATCATGAAAATAAAATATTTATTATATAGCGTATTAACAACCGCTGTCCTTTCGGGATGTATTGATGTTTTAGATAAAAAAGACTTATCTGCCATCACCGAGAAAGATGTTTGGAACAATGCCCAATATGCCACCGCCTATCTTAACAAATTGTATCGTGACAACCTTCCGGGATGGGATCAGGACGTAGCCGGATATTCGGACGAGGCTTATGGTGAAACTGGCATTTTATACGGTCATCTTACCACTGCTTCAATAGATAACTGGCCCTACAAAGAAATACGCAACATCAATATCATGTTAAGCAGTATCGAAACCGGAAATATAGATAACGCAACCAAAACCTCATTAAAGGCCCAGGCACTTGTTTTAAGAGCTTGGAGATATTTCCAGATGGTACGTTTATACGGTGGAGTTCCTATGATTCTGGAACCGCAGGCATTAACCGATGACTTATATGTCACCCGTAACAAAACTTCGGAATGCATCAACTTAATCATCAAAGATTTGGACGATGCTATTGATGCCCTGCCCTGGAAATGGACAGGAGACGACGAAGGACGCTTTACAAAAGCAACCGTAATGGCACTGAAAGGCCGGATTCTGCTCTATTATGCCAGCCCGCAATTCAATCCTGAGAACAAGGCTGAACGCTGGGAAACAGCCTATACGTACAATAAAATGGCAGCCGAACAAATAGAAGCCAACGGATACGGGCTGTACGACAGTTATGAAAATATCTGGTTTGATGAAATGAATAAAGAAGTATTATTCGTTACACGCTATCAGGAACCCGACATTACCCACCATTGGGATGCTGCGACACGTCCTCTGTCGGAAGCCCAAAACTATTCGGGTTGCAATCAGCCTACAAAGGAAATGGTAGAATCTTACCCGATGATCACCGGAACTCCTATCACAGAATCACCTGATTATGACCCGCTTCACTTCTGGCAAAACCGTGATCCCCGCTTCACCAGCACCATAGCCTATAATGGATGCAAATGGGAATTGAGTGGTAAAAAAGACAGAATCCAATGGACATACCAAGGACACTCTACCCTGAACCCCAGCAGCAGCGGTTTCTATTGCCGGAAAGCCATCAATGTAAGCTACACTCCCTATTATACTGAAAGAAGCAGTACCGACTGGATAGAAATACGTTTTACCGAAGTCTTGATGAATTATGCCGAATGTGCTGCCGAAAATGGAAAATCGGATGAAGCTTACGGAGTTTTAAAACGCATTCGCCAACGCGCCGGAATAGAAGCCGGAAGCAATGGCATGTATGGTCTGAAAGCAAATATGTCACACGATGAAATGATAGCTGCCATCATGTTGGAACGTAAAATTGAATTTGCCTATGAAGGCAAACGCTACTGGGATTTGCGCCGACGACGCATGTTCGCATCCGAAATGAATGGAACCCGACGTCATGGTCTTTTGCCCAAACTAAAGATTTCCCCCGTCGAATTCGACAAAATAAAAGACAATATAGACATAGACAAAGACTATACGACCTATTTTAAAGATTCTGTGGTGGTATTAGACCAGAAATATGAAATCAATTTCCAAAACAACTATTATTTCTATGCCATTCCCAACAAGCATTTGGAAACCAATTCCAAGCTGGAGCAAACGCTAGATTGGGACAACGGAACATTCAATCCGTATGAATAGGAAATAGAAATACTAAAAAGAGAGAGTGTGTCAAAAGTAATGATTCACGATGCAAGTGTCATTTAGAGCTTTTGGCACACTCCTATCTCAAATCAATGAAACACAAAAACATAATCCATGTTTTAAACAAGAAAATCCATTGATTTATACATTTATTATTCTTTCCTTTGTTACATAAAAGCCATTTCTGTCCTTTTGCTGCAGTCCTGCCACCAAAAGGCACCTGATACAACCATCAGGAATTTGTTCAACCGGAAAGGACAGATATTGGTAATAAATAGAAACACATTTAAAAGATTTATATGAATAAAAAGAATTTATTACTGACCGCTGCCCTTTTCATCTGCTTGAGTGGGCAAGCCCAACATACGATAAAACTATCGGAACTAGACTTATCTCATATATGGCAAGAGTATGGAAAAGTACAGGACGGAAAATCCGTCACCGGAGAACAAGCTGCCGTCAATGGGAAAATATACAATGAAGTGATAGGTACCCATGCTAAAAGCATACTGAAAATAGACCTTCATGGGGATGCTACACGCCTGCGCTCCCAAATAGGCGTTGCAGACAGCAAAGTCGATATTTCGGACAAGAGCCTGGCCGTCCTTCCATTAGTAAACGGAACAAAACTTTATTTCCGCAAGGAAGGCAATGACAAGCAATTCCTGGGACTGGCCGGCACCAGTGGCAAAATAGACAAAGGTTCCGTTTGCTTTATCGTGAAAGGAGACGGCAAAGAGCTTTACAACAGCGGCATCTTGCACGGCAATGAATCGCCTCTATCCATGGATATAGACTTGAAAGGCATCCGTATACTGGAATTATCGGTAGAACCCACCGACGACGGTGCCAGCGGTGACAATGCATTGTGGATTACCCCAACCATTGAATATAAATCGGCCAAACCCGAAACCATCCATGCGGGATACGCAGGAAAAGGCCCGGAAATGACGACCGGCATTTCCCGCAAACTGGCAGATAAAATCAGCAAGCTCCCTGTCTTATCCGTGCCCGCTTCTACAAAAACCGACTTTGACTGGTTGATCACACCCGAAAAAGCCAAAGCAGGCATCTATGCTTCGGCAGACGGTAAAAGTATTATTGTGGCCAATCCGATGGTATCCCGCACTTTCCGTATTTTCCCGAACCTGGCCACAACCGATATCATCAACCGCATGACCGGAGAAAGTATGCTCCGTGCTGTCAGCAGTGAAGGCAGCATACAAATTGATGGCAAGAAGCACTTAATCGGGGGATTGGCCGGACAACCGGAACGGGCTTACATTGAAGACAAATGGATAGAGAACATGACTACCATTCCCGAATCTTTTTTGGTAGAGGACTTTGAAATAAACCCTATCAAGGAAGATATAAAATGGGCACGCAGCCGTTGGGCGCTCAATAAGGAAGCTGCAACCGGCAGTGAAATCACCTTTACTTTGCGGGGTGACAAGGAACTGAAAGATGTCATTGTGAAACTCCATGTATCGGTATACGATAAAATTCCCGTCATCCGCAAACGGTTTGAAGTGATAAACCGGTCCGACCTACCTATCAACATCGACACATTCCAATTGGAATACCTAGCTTTTGCCGAACCTGAATCTCCCGGAGGAGGTGACCCGTCCAAGTTCCTCTTGCCCAATATCCATATAGAAAGCGACTATGCTTGTGCCGGCAGTTTCACGGAAAAAGAAACAGACATTACCGAAAAATGGGTAACCGATCCTGATTATACCTCGCAACGGAACTATTTGCTGCAAACCCCTTGCATACTGGAAGTCTCACCCAAAATGGGACCCGACCAAGCCATACCGTCCCAAGGCACTTTCCGTTCTTTCAGCGTATACGAAATGCCGTTCGACAGCTACGACCGTGAACGTAAAGGACTGTTTACCCGCAAAATGTACCGCACCATCGCACCTTGGACTACGGAAAATCCCATCTTCATGCATCTCACCTCAACCAACCCGGAAACGGTGTACCGTGCCATCGACCAATGTGCCGAAACAGGCTATGAGATGATTATCCTGAGTTTCGGTTCGGGGCTGAATGCAGAAGACATCTCGGATGCCAACATCGCCAAATATAAAGCATTCGTGGACTATGCCCGCAACAAAGGCATCGAAATGGGATGTTACTCCCTGCTTGCCAGCCGCTGGATAAGTGACGAAGTGGATGTCATCAATCCGAAAACAGGGAAACGCGGCGGCATGACATTCGGCAGTTCTCCCTGCCTGTGCAGTGACTGGGGTTATGAATATTTCCATAAGATAAAGACGTTCTTCGAGAAAACCGGAATGCGCTGCTTTGAACACGACGGCTCTTATCCGGGAGATTTCTGTGCCTCAACCGTCCATCCCCACCATAAAGGACTGAAAGACTCACAATGGAACCAATTCCATAAGGTAACGGAACTTTATCATTGGATGTGCGAAAACGGAATCTACCTCAATGTCCCCGACTTTTATTTCCTGAACGGCTCTACCAAAGTAGGAATCGGCTACCGTGAAGCCAATTGGTCATTACCACGCGACCGCCAACTTATCCATACCCGTCAACTGAACTACGATTGCACTTTCGAACGCATTCCTTCCTCATTGTGGAGCTTTGTCCCATTGGTGGAATACCAAGGAGGTGGAGCAGCAGCCACACTGGAACCGTTGAGTGAACATTTATACGAATACAAAACACTGATGTTCCAAAATTATGGCGCAGGAGTACAAGCCTGCTACCGCGGCCCGCGTCTGTATGACACTCCCGAAACAAAAAAAGCAGTAGTGGAAATCATCAGCTGGTATAAGAAATACCGGAATATATTGAACAGTGACATCATCCACTTACGCAAACCGGATGCCCGCGACTGGGATGGTATCATGCACGTCGATCCTGCCGGAAAAGAAAAAGGGCTGGCCATGTTCTATAATCCTACCGACAAGGAAATGACACGTGACATCCAACTTCCGCTTTACTATACCGGACTGACAAAGACAGCCCGCATCCGCGAACAGGAAGGCACACCGGCAACTTATACCCTGAACAGGGACTATACGGTGAACCTTACCGTAAAAATTCCGGCTAAAGGATACACTTGGTATGTAATTGAATAACTCATTAAACCTATATAAATATCATGAAACTCAAAAGACTGGCTTATCTGGCATTTACTTTCTCCATCCCGTGCTTCCTTCAAGCACAACAAGCCAAAATGAACATCGGGATAGAAGCAGGCCAACTCAATTTTGACGTCTCGTTCAAAGGGCAACCCGTCATCCTTTCCTCCCCTTTAGGAATGAACATAGACAACCACCTACTGGGAAAAGAAGTAAAGAACAGCACCGTCAGCACAACTTCCGGAAAGTATAAAACATATACAATAGAACAAAAAGATGGAAATACCTATTACATAGACTCATGGGAATTCGATGACGGCGTAGCTCTCCGTTACCGTATTCCCTCCGATGGTCCCCGTTGTATTTACGGCGAACAAACCGCCTACACTTTCCCCTCCGGCACACACGTATGGTATGCCAGCGGCCCCTTCCAGTATGGATGGATACAAGCTTATCAGGACAGGAGTACCGACTCCATCAAAGACGAACTGCTGGCTCCTCCCGCCACATTCCTTTTACCGAACGGAACCTATGCCGCCATCACGGAAGCCAACCTTTTCAATTTCCACGGAGCTGTTTTATTCGGCAAAGAAAACAACCGCGTACAATTTGGCTATGTAGAGAACAAAGGACACGTGGAAACAGGAATCATCACAGGTCTTCCCGACTCCAAGTTTTGGCATGAAGAGGTTCGTAACATACCGTGGATTACCTCGCCGCGCAACGGAGAAAATGAAATCGTCACCCCGTGGCGCGTACTGATGTTGGCCGAAGACCTGAACGGTTTAGTCAATAACCAAATCATTGCCCAAGTATCCGACCGTCCCGACCCCACCCTTTTTCCTAAGGGAAAAGATACGGAATGGATCAAACCGGGACGCTCTGTTTTCACATGGCTGACAGAAGGGAATAACCGCCTCAGCGTAGCCAACCATAAAAAATATGTAGACGGGGCAGCCGAACTGGGACTACAATCGGTTGTGGTAGACGATGGTTGGGAACTTTGGGAAGAAACTGAAAAGAACACCAACGGACGTTCCAAATGGGAACTTTTAAAAGAACTGACAGACTATGGTAAAGCCAAGAATGTAGACATCTGGGTATGGCGCCCTTCCTCTCCCCGTTCGGGCAACAAGACCGACATAGGGCTGGTAGATGCCGACGAACGCTCCGGCTTTATGAAGAAATGTGCCGAAGCAGGTGTCAAAGGGCTGAAGATTGACTTCTTCCACACCGAAAACCTTTTTACCGTCAATCTGATGGAAAACATTTTAAAAGATGCCGCCAAAGCCCATTTGATGGTTATTTTCCATGGAGTAAACAAACCTACCGGTGACAGTTATACTTATCCTAACCTGCTGGCAAAAGAAGCAGTACGCGGACTGGAAAGCGTAGGAGCCGAAAACAGCTGGGCACCCGGTCCGGCATGGCCTTACCATAACACTGTATTACCCTTTACCCGCTGGCTGGCAGGCCCTGCCGACTATACCCCTTTGAATTTCCGGAAATTTTGCCCTCCGTCGGTAACCTTTACACACCAATTGGCAAGCATTTACACCTTTACCTCTCCCATGCTGATTTTTGCCGCCGACATGGAAGATATGTTATCATGCCCGGGACGGATGTTTATCGAAGAAGTACCGGTGGTTTGGGACGAAACCAAAGTACTTCCCGAAAGCCGCATCGGAAAATTGGCAGCTTTAGTCAGAAGAAGTGGCGATACATGGTATCTTTCCGTACTTAACGGTGAAACACCCTATAAAGGCAAACTCCAGACCGACTTCCTTCCCAAAGGCACTTACCGGATGACCATCGCATCGGATGAAGGCTCGAACTATAAAAAGATAGTCATCAGCAACCGAAAAATCAAATCCGGCAAAACATTACAGCTTGACTTACTCCCGGGAGGAGGATATTTGGCAAAAATAGAAAAAATATAACCTTTCTTTACAGCCTGCCCGCCGGCATTACTTTTACTTCCCGACCCGGAATATATAAAAGGAATGCCGGCGGGTAGGAAAAAGAAAAAATCAGTCTGCCACATTTTCCAATTTAAGCGTCCAGGCATAGTCACATGGCATATCATCCATATACAAGGCCGGCATTTCCACTACAATATCATCTCCTTTTTGCTTCCAGTTAACCTTCTTCTCTGATCCCAGCAAGGAAATTTTGGTCTTGCCGGTAGAACGGATATCCTTCAACTTGATGGTATTTTTCGGATACGCAGACAAAATGGCATATACATTCTTTCCTTTCTTGGTAAAAAACACCTCTTTCACCGCATAACCCGGTTCCGGGTCCACTGTCTGCTTCAAAATAGCATCACCGCTCACATAATGTTTTTCCTTCGATTTCCATTCCCGGTTACCCTTTGTCCATTGACAAGGACGCACCCAGGCACGTGTCCCATAAATCGCTTCACCGTTTACTTTCAGCCAGTCTCCCATCTGAACCAAACGTTCCTGCATGATCGGCGGAATCTTACCATTCGCATTCGGTCCCACATCCAGCAACAGGTTTCCGCCATTACTTACAATATTAACCAAAGTCAAAACCAATGCCTTAGGAGAAGTATAATCTTCCAAATCCTCATTCTGATTATATCCGAAAGACAATCCTATTCCCCTGCATTCTTCCCAGGGCTTATCATAAGATGCACTTGAATTACTATATTCCCTGGTGTAATAATCCCCATGCTTCCGTCCTGTATTATTTGCCCAACGGTCATTTACCACAACACTGTCTTTCACAGGAGATTCTGAATAAAGCCATGCCAATGTTCTTTCCACCTGCCATTCTTTATCATTGATAGCATCAGGACCATCCGACCAGATTAAGTCCGGTTTATACGTATTCACCAAATCTTTCAGCTGAGGGAAGAAATGTTTTTCATAAAACAATCCCATCGTTTCTTTGGTATACAACGGATTCCCCCATTCGCGAAGCGAGAAATAACATCCCACTTTTATATTGGTCTTCCGCAACGCATCCACATATTCGCCCACCAAATCGCGATGAGCACCTATCACCATACTGTTCCAAGGCCTGCCATACGATGTGGAAGCCTCCTTGCTAGGCCATAATGCAAAACCATCGTGATGCTTGGTTGTCAACACCGCATAGCGGGCACCTGCACGTTCAAACAGCTTCGCCCACTCATTGGCATCATAACTCATCGCCTTGAACATGGGGGCAAAATCGGCATAAGTGAAATCCCTGCCATACATGGCTGTATGAAAATCATAGATTTCCGTACCGGTAAAATCACCGTTCCCCATCAATTTCTTGTTTTCCAACCAATACTTATACCATTCGGAATAAGTTCCTTTAGGCGACCAGCCCGGCACAGAGTATAATCCCCAGTGAATAAAAATACCAAATTTGGCATCTTCAAACCAAGACGGAACCGGACGTTTATCCAATGATTCCCAATCCGGAGTATATACTTTTTGAGAAAACAAAGAAACTGAAATAAAATAGAAAAGAAGAGTTGAAATACTTTTTTTCATAGTACGCATCTTTTATTAATTAAAAAAATTATTCACAGCTGCAATATTAATCAGATACTTTCCTGCTTGTACAACACATACACCGCATGAGAATGCCTTCCTTTTTTGTCCAATCTCTTCTCCTCATACCAAGCCTTCAGTTCGTAAGCAGCCGTGGTACGCGCCACTCTCAGCCATTCCGAATAAGCCAGACGTGTAATGGAACCGTGTTCTTTCAGATAAGCCTCCAGCAACGTCCAACGCTCCTCCTTGCTACGCTTCTTCACCGTGGGCAGGAAGCCGAACTCGGCACGGAGGATGTCTGTTTCCTGTCGCACCCGCTTCACCAGTTCCGGCACCGGACGGAAGTTCACCTTCTTTATCTTCACGGATGCCGCACGTATCTCTTTCCGGTCTGTCACCTCACGCGAGGACAAGGCAAGAGAGAACGTACCCAGTCCGTCCAGCCGCACATTTTTTCCTTGCCGCAAATGAGCCACAATAGCATCGGATACCTCTTGCAGCACTCCCACCACACAGCCTGCCGAGTACGCACTGTGCTTGGACAATTCCTTCACTATGTGGTCGGTAGTAATCGTTTCCTTCACCACTACCGCCGGATAAAGCACCGGCTTGCCGTCCTTTTCCTTGAAAGGGTTAGCCTTGAAATCATATTCTATATCCATCTTTAAAAGATTTTGTCTGTATCCGTAAGCCCTTGCAGCTCTATGGCTAAGGGTTTTCTTCCTTTGGTGTTCTATCTCCATAAACTTTGGACTTAACTCCAAAGGCTATGGAGTCATCTCCAAAAGTTATGGAGTTAACTCCGCAACCTATGGAGATGGAACACATCTGTACAAAAGTACTTAATCTTTAGTGAATAAAGGCTTAATATAAAGGAAAAGATGGATTAAGGGGAAAGATAACCAGATTAATGACCGGATAGTTTTTTTAATACCGCCACGACCGAAAAAAGTGCAGCATTGCTGAATGAAACACCCTAAAGTGTTTTCATAATTGCATTTCGCTTCGGGTAACGATTTGAAAACCTTTCTGCTTCACAAAACAAAACTGCTTTCCCTTGTATTTCCTGTTTTTTGCGGTTGGCTTCAATGGGCACTGCAAACGCTTTATTGATACTCATTTCAGTGACATTTCAACCTTTTCTCTCGGTCATTCCAAAGATTTATCCTATTTTTGTGTTGGCAACAAACTAATACCATAATACACAGACTAATGAAAACCACTATTTTACTTGGCTTATTATTGACCCTTACTGTTTCATGCAAACACCATTCCACCCCCGTGACTACCGAAGAAAACTTCCACACCCAAGAAGCCAACCGTCTGGTAGCAGAAGCGAGGAACCTATGGTTGCCTCCTTTGGACAGCACTTTCTTCTTTAATGACAGTGAACATATATCTATAAACGACAAGGAAATATGGGCCAAACTTGACAGCGCGTTAGCCATTGACCCTACCAATATAAAAGTATATGTGGGAAGAATCAGTTATTTATCAGCCTGCAAAAAGTACCATGAGATTCTGTCTGTACTCCGGCAAGCTGAAAAACAATCCACCCTCAATGCCGACTTATGGTCAATGAAAGCGATGTTTGAAGATTATTTCGGAGACAGCCTTACCGCCCAAAAAAATTATCGGTCTGCCGATTCCGCCTATGCCATCCTCATAAAAGAATATGCTACAGACAGCCTCAGGTATGCCGGTTCCCGCATCAACCGCGCACTGAACATGGCATTGATGACTGATAATATTGCGATTCTTGAAGAAGAGGTGGAACTCACTAAAAAGATATTTCCTGAAATATGGAAAGGACCGGACAGTAGTTTTTCATGGAAAAATAAAAAAGACTTTTTCGACAAATGCTTTAACGTCCGCAAAAAGTAATCCTGCCTGCTACATCAAGAAAATTACAAATCATTGCATTTGAAAGAACAGACCTGTAATACCTACTTTAAATACAGAGGGTACTTAGCCGGATATTTTATTCCTTTGTACCCTCAATCAAAATAAAAAAGCACTTTATGTTTCAGCTGTATCTGCTGCTTCGTCTGAAAAATTTTGGAAGAATAGTTATAGAATTGGGTATCTTCAGAATAGTCTTCCTTACCATCTTAACGGTGGCTGCCATCATGATATTATTCTTGGCAGAAAACCGTTTCGCTATTCCTGTGGTATGCGTTCTCTTATTAGCCGGTTATCATAATGTCCGGAAAGACAAAGAGTTTTTACGCACTTTAACACCTCATCTTTCTGTGTTCCTGATAAAAGAATACACCTTGATCGCATTACCTTTTGCCGGAATAGAAATAATAAAAGGACAATTTACCGACGCTATCGGCTTATGGCTGTTCGCCGCCTTATTACCTTTCCTGAAAGAAATAAAACCGGAACACAAACCTGTCCGTCTTCCTTTTCTTTACAAAGGAAGTTATGAATATATACGAATGTTCCGCCAATCTTTCTGGGTCTATATCCTACTCTTTCTTTTTGCAACCGCAGGAACCGTACACGGAAATATAAAAATAAACAAAGTATGTCTCATACTATGGGGATTGGTACAAGCATCAGGCTATCTGCAAACAATGGACAACAGATATCTTCTTCATTTCAAAAATTTCAAGACTTTATGCCTTTTCCAACTAAAAAGCATAGCATGGAATGTTTTCATCACCTCCATTCCTTTCAGCTTAGCGCTTATAGCGTCTACCTATGACCAAGATGAAATCCTCTTTTTCTTATCTTATTATACTGCCACCTTAATTTATGCCATTGGTATCGGTATGTTGCGCCATATCATCCCATCCCCCCTATTGCTGTTTATTGTGCAATTAAGTATATTAATGCCTTTTTATTTAGGCTCTCTTTTTGTTCCAATTATTTTAATACCCGGCATAGCACTTACAGCATTGCTGACCTGCCATGCGCACAAACACTTAAAAAGATTATTATGATAGAAGTGAATGATTTACATAAAAGTTTCGGTAAGGTCAAAGTATTAAACGGCATTCATTTGGAGTATCACCCCGGAAAAATATATGGCTTGGTGGGCGAGAATGGAGCCGGAAAGACTACTTTATTCAATTGTATAATGGGAATCTATGATTATACCGGAAGCATAACCAAAAGCAAAACTTTAAAAACAGGTTATCTGTCTGCATCCAACTTCTTTTATTCCCAAATCACGGGTCTTGAACACTTGGAATTCTGTATGAAGGCCAAAGGTCTGCCGGTCAATACACCCACCATTCAACATTTAAATGAGACTTTCCAACTGCCCCTTGACAGGTATGCTGCCGAATATTCTACCGGAATGAAAAAGAAACTGGGATTTATGGCATTATTGTTGCAAGACAATGACGTATTTATTCTTGACGAGCCGTTCAATGGGGTGGACTTGAAGGGATGTATCCTGATGAAAAGACTCATCCGGCAACTGAAAGCAAAAGAAAAGACGGTGATAATTTCCTCACATCTCATTGCCTCGCTAAGGGAAATATGTGATATTATCCACTATCTGAACGAAGGGGTTATTTACAAAGAATACCATGAAGAAACAACAGAAGAGATAGAAGAAGATATATTATGCAATACTAAAAGCTGATTCATCTATCATGATGAAACAAACATAACAGTGGTTTTACCACTGAACTACCATGAAAAAAAAATAGAATGAAAGCCTAAAGAAATATTTGTTCATAATGCATTGTTTTTATAATTAAAGAAAATCTCCTTTCACCATAACAAATTGTAAATCAATAGAATTATAATCCGTTTGGTGTGAAAGGAGATTTTATAAAGTCCTGTTTCCGTTCTTATTCAGCCGGTTCTTACAAAGTATAAGTTCCTTCTACCAGCTTGCCCATTGCCCATACGGCACGGATATTCAAGTCCTGGTCAAGAATCAAGATATCGGCATCTTTGCCTTTCTGAAGTGAGCCCTTGCGGTCATATACTCCCATAATCTTGGACGGAGTTTCCGAAGCCATACGGACAGCATCTTCCAATGGGATTTCTGCCTTTTGCACCAAAGTACGGATCAAACGGTCCATGGTAGCCACACTGCCTGCCAAAGCAGAACGGTCGGCCAGTTTGCACACACCATCCTCAATAATGACACGAGGGTCAAAAGCTACATTGCTTTCACTGGCGGCACATGCCAAAGCATCGGTAATAACACAAGCACGTTCCACACCCTTAATCTTATATATCAGGCGCAAGATAGTAGGAGGAACATGAATACCATCGGCTACCACTTCCACTGTCATATCGTCTATCAGATAGATACTTTCTACTGTACCTTCATATTTATACTCACGACGCTTGTGGAAGCCCGGCATCGCATTATAGAAATGTGTAGCATGAGAATAACCGGACTCCCAGGCTGCACGGATATCTTCATATTCGGCTTGTGTATGTGCCACAGAAGCCAAGATACCTTTTCCTGTGATATACTTACCAAACTGCATGGCACCCGGCAATTCGGGTGCAGCATCCCAACGCTTGATACAGCCCCACTTCTCTACAATAGGGATATATTCCTTCGGATCCGGGTCTTTTATGTTTTCAGGCATCTGGCCGCCTGCCATCTTCATGTTAAGGTAATGTCCTTCAAGATGAAGACCAAGTATCGGACTGTCAGGCTCTGCCATCAGCTTGGTACAGGTTTCGGCAGCCGCTTCAATCATCGGCACGGTAGATGAAGAAAGAGTTGGGAAAATACTGGTAGTACCGTGTTTCATGTGGGCGTTAACAGCTGTACGGAAAGCCTCTTCGGTACCTTCCATAAAGTCTCCGCCACCACCGCCATGAACGTGGATTTCCACACCGCCGGGAACTACATACATACCTTTGGCGTCAATCAGTTCAGCTCCGATAACAGCCAGGTCACAATTTGTTACTTCTAAAATTTTGTTGTCACGCATCAGGACCGAACCGTCCTTTAACCATCCCTGAGGGGTAAGTATCTTCGCGTTTATGATTTGGGTCAACATAATATAGTAATAAAATATTAAGATTTCTAAACATCATATTAAATATGGGAACAAATTTAGCAACTTTTTCAGAGCTAACTGCAGATATCCCGAATTATTTTCTAACTATTTTAATATAAAAAGCCCCGCTTAATAAAATCAAGCGGGGCACAGATAGAGGGAATTTAAACAAATCTCTTTACTTACTCATTAAAACCAATTTACCTGATTTAAGTCCTTTACCGGTTGCAGTCAATGTTATTTCGCCCGGCTTATCGGTACTTTGGACAATGGCGGTCATCATTCCATTGAAAACTTTCATCTGTGGAAGATGGAAAAGCTCTATTGATGTAGGGTCGCCATTAGCTCCGGCACGATAAGTTCCTGCCCCTTTCACCGAATATTTGATAAGATGTTGAGCATCAGGGCACAAATTACCGTCCTTGTCTACTACTCTTACAGTTACAAATGACAAGTCCTTACCATCTGCCTTGATTTCGTTACGGTCGGCTACCAGTTCGATATGGTCGGGCTTGCCGGCAGTGTGAATTTCCTTTTCGGCAACTGCTTCTCCTTTGTCATTATAAGCCACTACTTTTACTGTTCCCGGTTCATACTTCGTATCCATCCACATCAGGCGATAACGTTGCTGACGTTTAAAGTTGGCTGTAGATGCTGAATCAGCACTATTTTCAGGAGTAACGCTCAAGTCTTTGGTACGCTTACCCTGACTCTTACCGTTGATAAACACTTCTGCCGAAGGATAGTTGGTATAGACAAAAATCGGAGTAACTTCGCCTTCCCGTCCCGGCCATGTCCAATGAGGAAGGATATGAAGAGTCTCTTCATCCTTATTCCAATGGCTGCGGTAGAGATAGTAACGGTCTTTCGGCAGACCGGCAAGGTCAATGATGCCAAATAAAGAAGAGTGACTGGGCCAATCAGTATAATAAGGTGTCGGCTCGCCCAGATAATCAAAACCTGTCCATACAAATTCTCCGATAGCCCATGGTTTGTCATCATGCCAAATCCAGTCGTCTTCGGGCAAGTTAGACCATCCGCAGTGTTCCACATCGTATGATGAAGACTGATGGTCGTCATACTTCTTCATGGCCTGACGCGTCACAGGGAATTTATACACACCGCGAGAGCTGACAGTAGAAGCAGTCTCACTGCCCAAAACAATCTGTTGCGGCAGCTTCTTATAGTTTTCGGGATACTTGTGAGGACGATAATTGAATCCGGCTATGTCCATAGTAGCCGCCATATTATTGTTGACTACAGCATCTGGAGCATCCATACCCTGAGTGACCGGACGAGTCGGGTCTTCGCGATGACAGATATCCTGCAACATACGTGAAAGTTTAGGTCCGTTATTTCCATTCCATTGGTCGGGCACTTCATTACCGATACACCACATCACAACACTCGGATTATTGCGATAGTGACGAATAAGATTTACCAGGTCTTTCTCAACCCACTCATCGAATATCTTGTGATAGCCATTCGCCATTTTTGCCGATTTCCATTCATCAAATGATTCCGGCATCAACATCATACCCATTTCATCACACGCCTCTACCAGTTCAGGAGCAGGCATATTGTGAGAAGTACGGATGGCGTTACAGCCCATATCCTTCAAGATACGGATTTGGCGGCGGATGGCCGCATCATTTACCGCTCCTCCCAAAGGACCTAAATCATGGTGATTACAAACGCCTTTGAATTTTGTCAGTTTACCATTCAGGAAGAAGCCCTTGTCAGGGATAATCTCCAATGTACGGATACCAAAACGAGTCGTATATTCATCCTTCAATATCTCTCCATCGTACACTTTGGAAACTGCGGTATACAATGCCGGATTTTCAGGCGACCATAAAGAAGGACGGTACACAACAAAATTCTGATTAAAGAAATTCCCGTCCAGTTTATCTCCCGGTCTGTCATCCGAAGAAATTCTCTTTCCTTCGGGGTTCAGAATTTCAGTTACAATGCGGTAATTACCGACATTTTTTCCTTCAGGCATCACTAAATCGGTCTTCACATTAACTCTTGCGAAACCGTCCTCTACAACGGGAGTTGTGATAACCGTTCCCCATGTGGGAATATGTACATCTTCTGTCACCACCAGATGTACATTGCGATACAATCCTGCCCCGGGATACCAGCGTGAAGATTCACGTTCGTTTTCCAGGCGGACTGCCAGTTCGTTTTTCTCTCCCGATTTCAGATAAGGAGTGGCATCCACATAAAATGAATTATAGCCATAAGGCCAGTATCCTGCCTCTTGTCCGTTGATATATACACGGGCATGACTCATGGCACCGTCAAATATCAATGTAGCTTTCTTGCCTTTCTCAAAAGAAGGAGCATCAAAATTGAGGCGATACCACCCTGTTCCCACAAAAGGAAGCCCGCCGGTACGTCCGGCATGTTCCATTGCTTCTGTTTGTCCGTCCTGGGTAATTGCCATCTCCTGCTTATCATTATTTATACTGAATGGCCCGTAGATAGCCCAGTCGTGAGGGACGGTGACATTCTGCCACTTGGCATCATTAAATCCGGGCTTCGCAAAGTCTGCATTGTCTTCACGAGTGAACTTCCACCCTTTTTCAAAGGTCTGCTCGGTTCTTACCTGCGCTTGCATGAAAGCAAGGGAACAGATAGCTCCCAATGCGGCACATAAAAATCGTTTAGTATTCATAGTTTTTCTTATTTATTGATATGGTCTGTAACAACAAAAGTAATCTCTCCCGCCTTTATCAAGTCATCATGAGAAATAAGGTATTTGTTCACTTTCTTATTTCCTAATCTGATTTCCTTGATGTAATCTCCATGGCCTTCTTTTTTGATAACCAGTTTATCTTTACCCCAATATTCAGGGTCAAGCTTAATAGTTACCTCATCAAAAGTCGGAGTAGTTAATGTATATTCGGGTACACCGGGACAATCAGGATACAATCCCATCATGCTGAAGATAGCCCATGCAGACATAGTACCTGTATCATCATTTCCGGGAATACCGTCGGGTTTGGTAGTAAAGTGTTTGGCCAACAACTCTTTTACCAATTTCTGGGTACGCCATTCTTCGCCTTTGAAACGGCTGAATAAGTACGGATAAGCAATGTCGGGTTCGTTGGCGGGATCATAATTTCCTTCATCGAACACACTTTGCAGCTTATCTACGAACTTCTTGTCACCGCCCATCAATTTTGTCAGCCCTTTAATATCATGAGGAACAAAGAATGTGTAATTCCATGCATTTCCTTCATGGAAACCGGGACTGGGTGCAAAGTTTGCTCCTTCTTTGGGATCGAACGGTTCATAAAATCTGCCTTCCTTCGTAATGGGACGAAGAGTACCAAACTCTTTGCAGAAATAATTCTTATAACCCATGGAACGTTTGCGAAACAACTTGGCATCTTCTTTCTTTCCCAATTCTTCAGCCAAAGTAGACAACGCATAATCTGCCACATAATATTCCAGGGCATGTGAAACAGAATTATCATATTGGCTTTCCATCGGCACATATCCCTTTGCCATATAGTCATCATTATCCGGGCGCATCAGGTTATCCTTACCCGGGGTAGTGGCCGACTTATACATTCCTTTATATGCCAAGTTGATGTCGAAGTCCTGAAGACCTTTCATCCAACTGTCCACGATAACCGGAATAGAAGGATCGCCTTCCATTGTCAGTGTCTCACGTCCGTAAAGTTCCCATTTGGGAAACCATCCATGTTCCTTATACATGCCGAGCATGGTATGAATCATATCCATCTGGCGCTCAGGATACACTAATGTCATCAGTTGGTGTACGTTGCGGTATGTATCCCACAATGAAAATACAGTATAACGATTACGGTTGGTAGTCAGAATCTTATCACCTTCCATCTGCGGATATTGACCGCTAACGTCCTGAAGGATATTCGGATGAATGAGGGTATGATACATGGCTGTATAGAATACTCCTTTTTGTTCTTCAGTTCCGCCTTTGACTGTGACACGTGAAAGGTCATCATTCCACATCTTACGCGCTTCGGCACGCAGCTTGTCAAACGTGGTTCCGAACGGTTGCTCCTTTTCCAGATTCAAACGTGCATTCTCAATGCTCACAAAGGATACCCCCATGCTGACTTCTATCGTTTCGCTCACTGTCGAGTCAAAAGTAAACCATGCACCGACATCGTCACCACTTATTTCCTTTGTATAGGAAGTGTAAAGTTTATACTTGCCTGCCGTGTCATCCCACTGTGCTTCCACACCCATCGGACGCATCATTTTCCAGTAGCCGCGCTTTGCCGGAACTTTATTAATGCGCATCACAAAATATATCGGGAATACAGCTTGCGGATTATAACAAAAAGTACCCAGCAATTTGGTTCCTTCAATCTCACGGTCATTGACAAAACGCACTGTAGCACCACTCTCGTTTGTCAATCCTTCACCCAAATTTAATAAGATATTGCTTTGTCCTGCCGGAAAAGTGAAACGTGCCATACTGGTGCGGGGAGTAGCAGTCACTTCGCACTTCACATTATACTTATCCAATACATTGGTATAATAGCCGGGAGTAGCCGATTCATTGCTGTACACACTTCCGTAAGTATTAAAATCAACATTCAGCTTTCCGGTGGTCGGCATCAGCAACAAAGAGCCTAATTCGGGGCAACCCACACCACTCAGGTTGACATGAGCAAATCCCGTCATATACTTATTATTAAACTCGTAAGGAGTAGACCACCAGGTACTATCCTTGTTAATCTTATTTTCGGGAACAGCCCCCAACACATTGAGAGGTGTGACCGACATCATTCCCTGCGGACAAAGCGCACCGGGATTAGTTGTCCCATAATTAGTAGTCCCCACAAAAGGATTTACATAATCGGCCGGTTCTTTTTGCGCCATTGCAGTCAGCAAAGAAAACAATGCGGCACCGGTCAAAATACTCAGTTTTCGTATCATAGTCATTTATTTAATTACAACTTCATCTGTAAACAAGAAGCCACCAAACTCGCCAGAAGTTGCCTGATAACGTACATAACGTCCCTTTGCATTACCTTCCCAACCAAAATTAGTAAAAGTTACCTTATCATCTTTCACTACTTTATGCTCGATATGCTTCAATTCTGTAAAATCTTTACCATCATCGGATATAGAAATTATCACTTCGGCAGGCATAAATACCTCCGGTCCGCAGACCTGCATAAAGTCTGCACCGATAAAATGAAGTTCCGTTTCTTTTTCCAAATCAATCGTAATATCCATTCTTTTCTTGTCAATGAAACCTTGCCAACGCTTATCACCATAGGTCCATCCGCCACGTACACCATCGACCAAGGCCGTATCTCCCCCCGCAGCATATCCGGGATAATAAGCCGCATCAAGACCATAAGTCACTTTTTTCCCTACTGCCAAATGTTCCACCGGCTTATCAGCTCCGGGACGATTACCGATTTCGTTCTTAAGTTCAAAAGGATTATAACCGGATTTTTTCAATTCTTCCACTGCTTTTAAAGCCCGTACATGGAAGTCTTCATAATTCTTCTTTGACGGTGCACTCCAGGCCACTTCCGCCAACGCAAGAACACGGGGATAAATCATCATTTCAGCATGCTCGGGTGTCGGAATATATTCTGTAAACAGATTTGCCTGCACGCCATACACCAGTCCCACCTTTTCGGCACTTAATGTATCAGGAACGGGATTGAACGAATAGACTTTGGATAAAGGCAGATAGCCTCCGATAGCCTCGGGCTGCGAATCCGGTGCATCTTGATAAGAATCAAAATAACAGAATTCACCCGGAGTCATAATAGCCTTATGACCGGATTCCACCGCTTTCATACCTCCTTCCGTTCCACGCCATGACATGACTGTAGCATTAGGCGCCAGTCCTCCTTCAAGAATTTCATCCCAGCCCAACAGTTTACGGTTATGGCCATTCAGAAATACTTCAATGCGATGAATCAAATAACTCTGCAATTCATTCACATCTTTCAGACCTTCTTTTTTCATCCGTGCCTGGCATAACTTACAAGTCGGCCAAGATGCTTTACCTGCCTCGTCTCCACCAATATGGATATATTCGGACGGGAATAATTCCATCACTTCCGTCAGTACATTTTCCAGAAACTCAAAAGTCTTTTCATTGCCCACACAGAAATCAGCCTGCTTATAGGGTTCATGTGTACAGGACAGTTCGGGATAAGCAGTCAATACTTCTTCCGAATGTGCCGGCATTTCTATTTCAGGAATGATAGTTATATAACGAGATTCGGCATAAGCTACCAATTCACGGATATCCTCTTTGGTGTAATAACCTCCATAAGCATTCTCACTACCTTCTTCACTGTATTGGCGACCATTATTCCACCACTCTTTCCAGGTGGGGAATTCACGCCACGCAGCAAACTCAGTAAGACGGGGATATTTATCTATTTCAATACGCCATCCTGCCGCATCAGTCAGATGTAAATGGAGACGGTTCAGTTTGTAATAGGCAAAAGCATCAATCTGCTTCTTCACAAAATTCACATCAAAGAAATGACGGGAAACATCGAGCATCATACCACGATAGGCAAAGCGCGGCTCATCGGTAACGGTTCCTATCGGTAATTCCTTTTTTTCATTCACCATTTGCAGGAATGTCTGCACACCATAAAAAAGTCCCGCACCCGAAGCAGCCCGGATTTTCACCTGCTTCGGAGTTACTTCCAGCACATATCCTTCGGACGAAGTAATATCTGGCAAACGGTCTACTTGTTGAAGAATGACAACATTGTCGACTACTTCTTCCAAAGCAGCATCCAATTGAAAAGGAGAGCCGGCGATATAATCTGCCAGTCTCGTTTTATCCTCCTGAGGTGCATCTATCCATAATTTTGTTTGATCATTCAATTGAAAAGCACCCTTCTGCAAGTCTGCACTCAATGGAACGGGAATCACAGAAAGTGTCTCTTTCTGTTCCTTGGCGCAACCCGCCAGCAACAGGCTCACCGCCACACTTGCCAATAGTGTAAGTTTCCTCATTTTCTATTCTCTTTAATTCTATTTATTTCATTGGTACGAATACCCGGTTTCAATTCACCATTAATTATATAAGCATAAACTCCGTCAGCAACCAAAGCAGCTCCTGCACGTGCTCCCTGTTCATATTCGCCCAAAGAGCTCCATTCATCTTTTGCAGGATAATAAAGCAACAGATTCTTATTAAACTGATACCACTCCGCCGGATGTGACAGATATTCTTTTCCCGAATAAATGCCCTGCAAAGCTTTCAGGAATATATCCTTGTTGACACCGCCAATACATAAAATGGCTTCTTCTCCCCAAGGAACGGCTGCTCCACCTCCCAATGAAATGCTTTTTCCTTCTTTATCGACCGGAGTCGCTACCGAAGTCCACACTCTCGTCTCGGGCGAATATACATAACCGTCCACAGACAAGGTTGCTTCGCGCCCATCTGCTGCCGGGGCAAAGCCTCCCCAAACATAAAGTTTTCCCCCTTGTGCCGCGCACACCGGTTGAACTCTCGGCTCGCCGGGCACACCGGGCTCTTTCTGCCATCCTTTATCCATATTTGACAAATCAAGCGAATACATATCCGCAGAGGGAACACCATTAACGTTTCCTCCTACGATATAAAGCAAATCACCTATTAAAGCACCTGCCATATTATCGATAGTCATGGGTAAAGAAGGTAAAGTGTCAGTTACCAAGACGTCTTCTTGCAAAGATAAAAGAAATACATCAGATATACTACCATCAGCAGTAGTTCCTCCAACACAAATTAACCCTTTTTGTGTAGAAATAGTTACTCCATACGCCGATGCTACAGGCAAAAAGCCAACTTGCTTCCACCGGAAGGCTGTATCTGATGATAAAGGTGTAGCATAAACTTCATTATAAAAAACCTTTTTTCCGCCATCGGCAACAGGAATATCCGGGAAATTACATCCACCTGCCATTATTAAACGGTCTTTTGTTATTCCTGCATATAAAGCAGAAACTCCCTTGAGAAAAGCGGCATTCCCCGAAGGGAAGCCGTTCATTTTCTCAAGAGATATTTCAGCACCTGACGTATCAGTGTGGTGACATGCACTGCATACCAATAAGCCACCCACTAATACAGCCAGCAATTTTCCATATAGTTGTTTCTTCGTCACACAAGCTATGAATTAATCAGTTCAACGAAATCTCATCTACAAACAGGAAAGCAGGATTTCCTTTACCACCGTGCCAGGCAGGAATACTATGTTCCGTCAAAGCAGTCACTTTGACATAACGGGCTGTAACCGGTGAGAATGTCAAAGTATGGTTAAATACTCCGTTTTTGTCATCCTGCTTCATGGCCGGATATTTTTCCGAAGCAACTTCTTTAAAGTTCTGACCGTCTTCGGATACCGCTACAGAAAGAGCACGGGCATCAAATACCCAGTCACCCTTTTCTACACAGGTAGAAATAGAAGCACTTTGAATTTCGGTCGGTTCTTTCAGATCAATCACTGCCTCCATATCATTTTTATAGAAAGCAATCCAACGTCCTGTCTTGTAATTTCCATTACCTTTCAATCCATCTACCAAAGTGGGAGCACCGTTAAATTCATATTGTTTATTTACCGGTTGCAACATAGTAACAGGCTTCATGCTTGCCTTGTTGAAAGCTATATCCTCTTTCACAATGCGACTGTTTCCTGTAGGACGAACTGCCACAGCTTGGAAAGTACAGTTTTCTTTAAGTTTCAAAGGTTCTGTATACTGTGCCGATGCTGCGGTCGGTTCACTACCATCCAACGTGTAATAAATCGGACAATTATCAATAGTGGACAAAGTCACATCCAATGTTCCATCCTGCGGATTAGGAGTGAAAACAGCATTTACATCAAATACATGAGTAGCATAATTATACTTATATACATCATATACATCTACCAATCCAGGCAAACGTTTCAAGAAGTCTTCATAATTCTTCTTCGCAGGCATTGTCCATTGCACTTCTGCCAGAGCAGCCATACGGGGCAATTCCATATATTCTACCTGACTGAAAGTAGGAATATATTCAGTCCACAAGTTAGCCTGTACACCTTTTATATACTTTTGTTCTTCAGGAGTGAGGGACTTAGGCATCGGTTCATAAGAATACACTCTTTCGATGGGCAGATAACCACCAATGGCCTCCGGCTCATTCTCAACATCTTTAGACTGATAGTAATCAAAATACAGATAAGTATTCGGTGACATAATTACATCATGGTGCTGTTTGGCAGCCTCTATGCCACCTGATTCGCCACGCCATGACATAACAGTTGAGTTAGGAGCCAATCCACCTTCCAAAATCTCATCCCAGCCTATAATCTGACGACCTTTATCATTCAAGAACTTCTCTGCATGAGTAATAATGAAACTCTGTAAATAAGCCTCTGCAGAATGCTTCTTATCGCCTTTTATACCCAATGCCTTGATACGTGCCTGACATTTCGGACAAGTCTTCCAACGCACTTTCGGACATTCGTCACCACCTACATGAATATATTCAGATGGGAAAATCTCAATGATTTCACCCAACACATCGTCAATAAACTTCAGTGTCTCATCATTTCCGGCACACAGTACATCATCCGATATACCCCATATTTTCCATACTTCATACGGACCGCCTGTACATCCCAATTCCGGATAAGCAGTCAAAGCAGCCTGCATGTGTCCCGGCATATCGATTTCGGGAATAACCGTAATGTGCCGGTCGGCAGCATAAGCTACGATTTCTTTTGCTTCTTCCTGAGTATAGAAACCACCATAAGGCTGACCGTCATATTTACCTGTATTATGTCCGATTACAGTCTCTGTTCTCTTTGAACCGATTTCTGTCAATTCGGGACGACTCTTAATTTCAATTCTCCATCCCTGATCATCAGAGATATGCCAGTGAAAACGATTGATGTTATGCAAAGCCAACATATCAATAAAACGTTTCACCGAGTCAACCGGGAAGAAATGACGAGACACATCCAAATGTGCTCCACGATAAGAAAAACGGGGATAGTCACTGATTTCTACTGCAGGAAGGGCTATATCCATGCCTTGCACCACCGGAATAGACTTACGCAAAGTTTGGATACCATAAAATACTCCGGCTTCTGTCGGACCGGATATCACCACATTAGCATCCGTTACTTTTAATTGATAACCTTCAGGATTTTCCGAACTTCCCCCCAGTTGCAGAAGAATTCCCTTGCCTTCCGTACCGGCTTGTACGCTCAGGCTCTTTCCGGTCAAATCTTTGATATAACTTGCCAAAAACTCTGCATTCTTTTGCATCCTCTCATTACCTTCGGGATACATAATCTTTGTACCGTCCGACAAAATGAACGGAGCAGCCTGTTCCATTACCGAGATTTCCTGCGGTAACGGGATAACCTGATAATTTGCTTCTTTTACTTGTGTGTTGCAGGATACAAGCATTAAACCTGCCACAGACAGCCCTGCCAGGCTCATTAAATGTTTCATAATATATATAATTGATTAGTTAGTATCACTCAATTGATGGATACAAATATCCAATTTCCCATCTTTCATCAGTTCCTCCGAAGTAACTACCACTTTCTTCGTTTGTCCCGGCAACAGGTCGAAGAAATTATCAGAGAACCTTGCTCCCTGAAGAGAAGATACTGTCAAGGAATTGGAATCTGACTGCTTTGGGATTTCAATAAACACATCCCTTGCCAACTGTTTGGAAGACAGTGTTATCTCACACTTTCCATCCATTTGCTTTACCTTGTAGCGTATATCCGTCTTGGGCAAATCCTGGTCTTTGGCAAAATTGAAATAAAAAGTTTCTTCGGACAATACTTCTCCTTTCTTGTTTTTCAGTGTCATCAATAAGAAAGTATTCCTTGGATTAGGAGTCATTCCCTCGTACTTCTCCTTATGATATAAGGTAGAAGCATTAGCGGGCACTTCCCCTTTTATCTCTTTTTTCTTTAATACTTTTCCGTCAAAATCCATCAGACGCAACTGAAGGGTTACATCTTTATCGGCTTCCAGCTTGTCGGACATTACATAGATATTCAAATCATCCCCTTCTTTTATTGCATCTACCAATACCGGAGCGAAAGCCCTCTTTGCCTGATAGTGCATGGCTTTCCAGTTTCCATAATAATCGATGCTCGACCAAGAAACAACCGGCCAACTGTCATTCAACTGCCAATAAAGCGTACCCATACAATAAGGACGGTTGCGGCGATGGGCCTCCATTCCGTGACGCATTCCTTGTCCTTGTAATACCAAGCCCAAATACACCAGTTGTTCAAAGTCTTCGGGAACTTTATAATACAGTCCCATGGTCTTTTTTATCAAGAAGTTACCGATAGACGCCTTCTGATGAGCATTCATCACTTCCGATTCCAATGCATAATCTTCGGGTGCAGCGAAAGTGGCAATGGTCTTCATTTCCGGGAATGCCTGAAAACCATACTCGCTCATAAAGCGTGGAATCTCGGTATCGAAACTCTCAAAAGGCTTCTGTCCATACCAAGTGCCCCAATTATGGCTGTCGGCTATCTTCCAACTTTCCGGACGCCCCCAGTTGGCTTCGTAAGGAGAGCCATGCATATAAAAACGATCCGGATCAAGTTCCTGTACCTTGAGAGGCAGCAATTCACGGAACAGTTTGTCGTATCCTCGCTTCATACCTTCCATGATGGCAGGGTCGGTATATTTCTTGTCCCATCCCCAATAGCGCATTCCTTCATAGATTTCATTATTTCCACACCACATGGCCAAACTTGCATGATTGCGCAAACGCTTGATATTGTAGTCGGCTTCTGCCTCCACACGCTTCAAGAAAGCAGGATCCGACGGATAAGTGGTACAAGCAAAAATGAAGTCTTGCCAAATCAGGATACCGTGTTCATCGGCTTCCTTATAAAAAGCATCATCCTCATACACACCGCCCCCCCATACACGAAGCATGTTCATATTGGCCTCTTTCACATCCTTGAATAATCGGTGATAGCGTTCAGGCGTGACATTGGGCAACAAAGCATCATCGGGAATAAAGTTCGCTCCCTTAGCAAACATCGGTTTACCGTTTACCTCAAAATAGAAAGATTCACCTTGGGCATCTTTCTCCTTCACTACACGGATATTGCGTAGTCCGATACGTTCCTGCTTGGAAGCAATCACTTTGCCATCCACCTTTACCTGAGCTTCAAAATCATATAAAGCAGGTTCGCCCCAACCATTCGGCATCCAAAGATGAGGATTGCCGATTTCCATAGGTATATTGATTTCATTCGCACCCGGTTGCAGAGTCACTTCTTTCTGCTTCGTTGTCTTTTCACCGTCTTTATAGGAATAACTCACGGTCACTTCCGCCTTTTGAGGAGTAGAAGTGATATTATTTATTGCCAACTGATTCTCAACCTTCGCCAATTCCTCAGTTACCGATGCTTGACGCACATAATAATCCTCAATAGCTGCCACATCATAATAAACCAAATGTACGGGACGCCATATGCCACTGGTAGTCAACCGAATGCCCCAATCCCATCCATAACTGTAAGGTGCTTTACGGGTATAGATGCTGACACGCTTGTCACTATGGTCATTGTCTGCCGGATAGTCAAATCCGTTTGTTTCCCATTGCGGTAATGCCTGTTTGATGGGTGAATGGAAATAAACCTGCAGACGGTTTTCCCCCTTCCGCAGTACCTCTTTCACAGGAAGCGTATAACCGACAAACATATTGTCTGTACGTTCCAATAAAGAACCGTTCAGATAAATATCAGCATAAGTATCCAGTCCTTCAAATTCAAGGACGGCTGCTTCACGTGCCAGTTGCTCGTCCGTCACATTAAAAGTAGTCCTATAAGTCCAGTCTTCATTTTCCACCCACTGCACTTTCTCTTCATTCTTTCCATAAAAAGGATTGGGAATCATGCCATGATTTATTAAATCCTGATGTACTGTTCCGGGAACTTTTGCAGGAAGCCACTCGCTTTTTCCGACCTGAGAGAATTCCCATCCTTTATTCAGGTTTATCTTCTCAGGCTCCTTATATTCCTCGGCACCTAATATCATCGGGATGCATCCCATCATCATTAACATTCGCAATTTTCTCATATCTTACATCTTTTTATCGTTCCAATGGGGAAGCACAAAGCTTCCCCTATCGTTATTTCACATCCGAACGGAACGTTGAAGCCGGCAACCCTGCACCATTCACCAAATTGGCACGAGTAAACGGTTGCCAACCATAACGCACTATTGTCGGCTCTTTTACTTTATCACTCCATACTTTTAACTCACCGTTCACAACGGCTGCTTTTGCCGGATAAAATATTTGATCGTCTCCGGACAGCTCAAAGGTACGAATTTCATTGTTATCTGATGCATGAAGACCCTCAGAATAATCAAAAGAAATATAAGCTGCCCCATTTTTAAAGGAAACAGACTTGAAAAGCGGTCCCGAAGGCACTACATTTTTATAATTATAAGTCTTGTTTAAAGCCCAAACAGCCAAACGTTCCCCTACTTCCTGCTTATGCGTAGGATGTACGTTCAAAGAGTCACCTTTATCTGAAGTCACTGCCATTCCCGTATGGGATATTTGTGTCAGGAAACGACGTTGGCTGTCACGAAACCAAGGCCATGACGGACGGTCAATACTTGATAACTGTACATAATAAAAAGGTAACTCATTATCTTCCCAGTTCTTGCGCCAACTGTCCACTAATAATTTAAACAGCTTTTCGTGCGCCTCACGATTATGCGCATTCGATTCTCCCTGATACCAAATAATGCCTTTAATGGGGAATTGTTGCAAAGGAAGAATACCCGATTCATACAGATAACAAGGTTCATAGGGATGACGCTGCAACTTATCGGTTGACTTTTTAACATTGAGAGCAGCACGTCCACGCACCCAGTCTTGGATAAAATCATTTTTAGTCCAATTACGCAAAATAGCCGGGAAATGATATTCCAACGAACTGCGGTCTATCCATGCTTCAGTGGGTGAGCCACCGATGGCATTACAAATCAATCCGACAGGCACTTGCAAACTGTCCTGCAACATCTTACCGAAATAATAAGCCACAGCAGAAAAATTACCGGCTGTTTGCGGAGAGCAAACCGTCCACTCCGTATCCTTATAATATTGCAAATGATTCAATGAATCAAGAACGGAAGCATTCCATTCGACGGCATCCGTGCGCCAACGCGCTTTCATATCAAAAAGACGGATATTATCATTGGCAGCCTTAGCGACATCACGCTTGGCTGTTGCACTCCAGTTTAAATAAAATTCCATGTTGGACTGCCCGGAACAAAGCCAGACTTCCCCGGCCAATACATTACCGTAAGTCAGTTTTTGTTTACCCGAAGAAACAACCAATGTATAAGGGCCTCCCGCTTTTAAAGGCGAAAGAGTGACCGACCATTTACCATCCATACCCGTTACAACTTTTTGTTTCTGATGCGCAATGGATACAGTTATTCTATCACCGGCATTGGCAGTCCCCTGAATAGTCAACGGTTTTCCGTGTTGCAACACCATATTGTCTGTATACAACGGACTCATCCTCAATCCGCCGAAATCACCGGTAATACCTTCATATACGGTCTTAGCCAGTATTTCAGCTCCTTCTACATTGGGATGAACAGCATCCGGCAACATAAACGGATAAGGGTACAACGGTGCATGGAAATCAATCAACTGAACACCGGCATATTTAGCAATATTCTCGATAGCCAACTGTATTTCATCATGCCAATCACGTGTACCAGACTCAAAACGGAGATGGCGATCGGCAATCGGGGTAAGACGCGCAATCAAGATACGGCATCTGGGATTAGCCACACGAAAAGAATCTATCAACGCCCTATAATCTTGAATAAAGAAATCACGATAATTAGGCCAATCCCGCGGATCTGTATCGTTAATACCCAAATGGATAACAACGATATCACCGGCAAAATCAATAGCTTTATGATATTCCTCCTGCTGCATATAAGGGCGATGACCTTTGTTCAACAAAGTAGCACCGGACTTTCCAAAGTTACCAACCACATAATCATCCCCCAGCATTTTCTGTAACTTCGCCGGATAAGCATTGGTTTCACGGTCGGGCAATGTATAACCATAAGTAATACTATTACCCACACAAGCAACTTTGATTTTTTTCTGTGCAAAAAGAGTAACACAGAAACAGAGACTTACAAAAAGTATCAGTATCTTTTTCATTTCTTGTTAACATAAGGTTTCACAATATCACGCCATAACAGGTAACCTTTTCCCAATAAATGCAGACCGTCATTGGTATATTGAGGATTCATCTTTCCGGTAGCTCCATCCACAAAGTGGCTATATAAATCGATATATGTAACCCTCTCCTTCTCTGCCAAAGGTTTCAGCAAATCGTTTATTTGCTTCACAACTTGCCAACGAGAAGTATGTCCGCCAAACATACCGTAACAATCATTGACAGGCAATACACTTTGCAAATATAATTCAGTTTTCGGAGATTCTGCCTTTATTTTCTTTACAATCATTTCGATTCTTGCAACAATTGTATCAGCCGATGTTCCTCTCGATACGTCATTAATGCCTATTAAAAGAAATATTTTAGCCGGCTTTCCCTTTATAATAGGATCAAGACGATCGTATACTCCCATACAAATATCGCCACTGATTCCCCTGTTTTTCACATGAGAATTCTGGAAAAGCTCACCCCACTCGCATCCGTTAGTTATGCTATTGCCCAAAAAGATAATATCTCTCGAAGTAACCGGAAGTTCTTCGAATAAAGTTGCACGTTGCTCATAGAATGTAGAATATTTGCGTTCCTGGGCAAATTGGGGCAGTGCAAGGAAAAGCCCCAATAAAAGTAAAGCAATGTTTTTCATTTTATAGTTGTTTTTTAGGTGAATAAATTAATCCTTCTACTGCTTTTTCACCATCCGGAGTAACAAAGACGGTAGTAAACATCCATTTGACAAGACGCGTTTCGTCCATTCCAAACTTACCTATCGGCAACTTCAGGAGTACTTTGTTCCAACCTTTATTTAAGTGGACAAGCAATGGAGGACGCACCACACAATTTTCATTTCCCAAAGGTACTTCATTACTTTTTACCCGGTGAGTAGCTGTCCACACAGGAGGCATTATTTCTTTATCATTAATCCATATTCGACTGCCTTTATAATCCCACTTTCCCTGTAATGGAGCCAGGTCCATCTCAGAACGACTATAATTCTGAAACTCAGCCCACAGCCCCACTTCCTGGACTTTGGGAGAATAAACCCATGTATAAGCATAGGAAGTATGATTTTCTTTAGGGTCTTTATAAAAGGCCGGTACCATTGTTCCCCAAACATGGCGCAGATAAATACCGGCACCAATAGCTTTGCGTGTTCCGTATGTTTTTCCTTCATACTCATAAGACTCCTTCAACTCCTGCTCCGGGGGGAATACTTTTGACAGGTCCCCACCGTTAGGAAAAGCATCAGTTATATTCCATTTGACATCAGTCTGTTTCACATAAGCAAAAGGATATCCTTTGAATGTATGCTCTTTATGCCATAACATACGATTTTCAAAATCAACAAACTCATGGAATGTCTCTGTATCTTCGGCAGGAAGCATCGTTCCGTTCCCATCGAAATATTCTGTTCCGCCACCTCTCCATGCACGTTCTGCAATGGCAAGCATACTGGGATAAAATCCGTTTTGGACAATCATATCTTCTTCTTTTGAAATCATCCGATCGTTCCATATTGCCAATATAGTACCGGCTATATCATCACTCCCTTCCACCTTATTATATATACGGCTGTTATACAGGGCGACCAAATCGGCAAATGTATCAAAGTGATTCAAATAATGAAATTTGGAATCAATGGCAGGAATTCCCGGTTGAGCCTTTCCACGATAGCTCCACAAGTGAGTCATATCTATTTCTCCCGGCTTATAATGCCAACCGGGATTCCAAGAAATCACCTTCTTTCCTTTTGAACGTACATAAGATACCATTTCGGGAACAAAATCAGGATTAGTAAATGCTACTTCATCGGTACCTATATGCAAATAAGGTACATCAAAAGTTTCACAAACTTCATCTATTAAGAGTTTCAAGATTTTCATACCTTCAGGACTCTGCATATCATGACGGAAAGTACGAATAAAAGCTGCACTATGCCCCGGCATATCTATCTCGGGAATCAACATGACTTGATGTTGCTTACAAAAGTCCACCAACTCACGTGCTTCCTCTAATGTATAGTACTTACCCGGCATACGGACTGTATTAATACTGTCATTCAGCATCGGGAATATCTTACTTTCCAAACGCCATGCCTGATTTTCAGTAAGATGCCAATGAAACACATTGATTTTAAAACGAGATAATATCTCTATTTCACGCTTTAATTCTTCCACTGAAATATAACTGCGACCTACATCCTGCATAAAGCCACGGATTCGGAAAGCCGGCCAGTCCACAATCTCACAACCGGCAAACAGACTTTTCTTTCCCTTTTTCTTTTCTAACTGACGAAGCGTTTGCAAGGCCCAATACACCCCACGTTCCGTAACAGCCTCTATCTTTATCAATTTCCCGGACACAGACAGTCGGTACGCCTCATCCGGATTTAACTTAACTCCATCAATAACCGGAAGAAGTTCTACTTTTATCTCTGCGGCAGCTTTATCCGCCAATTCTCCACCGGCATTCACAATAAAAGCCTCCCACTCCGACTTCAGAACCGGAGTAGAAAGCTTTACCTTTCCCATTGCAAACGACTTATCCGTTACTTTATAATTCTGTGGCATAGGAAGTAACGGATAAGCATTTGTCTGTGCCATAGTCATGGCACAGACAAATATCATACCTATGAGACAGGTTAATCTACATTTCATTTATTTAGTCTTGATAATATCCTTCAGTTTAATAGCCTGAAAAGTCATATGAGCTACACTACTTTCATATAATATACCTACTGTTTCTTTATCAATCATAGTCAGGCAAGAATATCCCCAGCCCCAACCGGCATCCAACAACAATTGATTTTCGGGCAGCCAAGTCACTCCACCATCAAGACTTGCCTTAATTGTGATACTATGACGATTCTTCGTATCGTTCGGATTAGAGAACAACAGAATATCTTTACCCAGCACATTATCTTTGGCTTTCACACTAATCAAACTCGCCATACATACCGGTTCCTGCAAAGAGGTACGAGAAGACACGTGTTCTTTCCAAGTTTTACCCATATCGGTAGTAGTAGAAACTGCACGACTTCCACCACGATTATCACGCATATTCAGCATTAATACCCCCGGTTCTATTTCAGCAACTTGTGATTCTGTCGTATTGGTACGCGCCAATGAACTGATATGCCAAGTTTTTCCATGGTCTTTACTATAGATAATACCTGCATTGGGAATTCTATCACTTCCGATATACTGGCTGGCAAATACCAACGTACCATCATCCATCGATATACCTCTACCCGGACCTTGCAACAAGAAATACCAAGAAGGATCTTTTACCTGTTCCGTAATATTTATCGGTTCAGACCAGGTTTTACCATCATCGTCACTCTTCACCAACATAAGTTGTGCTGTGTGGTGCATATCCATTCCCGGTTGAGAGTTCCACCAAGCACGTCCGTTACCCATTCCGTGTGTCCATGCTGCTATAATCCAGATAGTACCGGTTTTCCTATCCACCAAGATAGCAGGGTCTCCCACACCATTCTGAGCTTTTGGCAAACCTTCATGTTCGCCGAAAGACATCGGGATACGCATCTTTTCCCAAGTCTGTCCGCCGTCTGTACTTCTGCTCAACCCTATTTCTACATATTCTTGCAAGTCTGCGCTGTTGTTGTGGCGAACATCATATACACCAAGCAATGTACCTTTATTAGAAGTTGCCAATCCCGGAATACGATAAGCTGCTACCCCGTCATCGCCGGCATGACGAACACCAACTCCCATATAGTGGGTATCAGCTTTGCGCACAACCTTCACCGGAGCAGTCCGATTATCCATCGTTACTCCTGTCATTTCCACCGATACCTTTGCAAGTACAGAAGCTGTTGGTTTCATCTGCAAACTAACCCAAAAATAGTTCACACCCGGATACAGTTTCTGGTCTACTTTTAACACAACATCTCTTTTCGGAGCTTTCACTTCCGCTTTCAAAATAGAATAAGAAGGGTTAGCAGCCAATGTTTTACCCGGAGTATTACTTGGAATATAATCAACGGGAGCAAAATAAGTTTTTCCTTTTCTCTCAGAACTTTCTGTTCCGCCATAATAGAGTTTCACTGCCTCTATTTCATTCAGATTCACTTCTTTGCCGAAACTAAGTTTCACATCATTCAACACCTGACTTTGCGTAGCATCTATACGCAAATTAAACAGTTCATTGTCCTGCCGTTCAATCAATACCGGAATACGAGTTTCGCGCACTGCAACCGTATCCTGCTTTTGAGCACTCATCTGTAAAGGAGAGAGGAATAAAAGAATTCCTAACAACCAAGAATTTTGTTTCATAATATTATTATTTAATTATGCGGGTAAAAATAAAATATTTTATTGTAATATGAAAACAAAAAGGTGATTCTTTATCTTTTTATGATAAAAAACCACCTTTATTTTATTATTTAGGCAAGAAATACGGTCAATATCCCGGAGTTTGTTCCAAAGCAGGGTTATTTGTTAATGTATTCTTGTCGATTGGCCACAACAAACGTTGAGGGTAAGAATCATCTGCAGTAGTATACTCAAATACATATTCATCGCCAAAACGACGTAAATCATACCAACGTTTACCTTCGAACATAAATTCCTTATAACGTTCTCTCAATAAAACCTCATTGATACCGTCTTTATCACCTGCCATATTCGGATACCCCATTGTAGCCACATCATAATTAGCCTTATACGCACGGGCACGTATCAAATTGATTTCAGCTGTCGGATCTCCCCCGGTCAATGATTTAGCTTCAGCCAGCATCAATAATAAATCGGCATAACGATATACAGGAAAATCATCAGCAAAAAGTCTTTCCGAAGCTCCTGACGGAGTTGTTCCACGATATTTATAAGGGAAACATCCCACATAATCGTGTGGTGCATCCATTGTAAAGACAGCTTTCAACGTTCCTTGTTTTCTAGTATCCAAGTTATCAAAATTATCGTATAACTCATTTCTAACAGGATAATACATATTACCATTGAAATTCAACTCAAACTGCCCATCTGTCTCCTTATCATAATAAAGACTCAATGTAGCTCTTTGAGGCACCAGATTATTTCTCCAACTACCGCCAAACAAATCGGTTTCGTTCTGTTTATTATGAATAGTAAAGATTATCTCCTTATTACCTTTATCGTCATAAGCAAACACATCTGTATAATTGGGCATCAAATCAAGAGTTTCTCTGGAGATATGGCTCTGAATATCGGTCAAGGCATTCTGAGCAACTGTAGCATCGGCACTTCCCCCTCCCATCCGGCGACCGGACCACAAATAAACCTCAGCCTTCAGCATCAGCGTTGCAGCTTTCGACCAAAATGTACGTGATTCACGAAAACTGTAATCTGTGCCAAAACTATCTTCCGAACTTTGAATATCCGCTTTAATCTTTTCCATTATTTCCGCAGCCGGACTGGCAGCCTTATCCAGTTTCCCTATTTCAAAACCTGTGCTCGGTTGGTCTGTCCAAACCACATCTCCCCATGAACGAAGCAAGTGGAAATAATAGAATGCTCTCAAGCCATACATCTGTCCCAAATAATAAGCTTTATCTGCCTCTTTCAACAAATTCGTATCAGCAGCTTTACTGATAAACAAATTTATCTGGTTGATATTACTATATAAACCTGCAAAGTTACTCAGACCCGGGCGTTCCTGACTTAATATATTAGAAGTAATCTCCTCCACTTTATTACTCTCTCCCGTCCATCCGGTAGAAGGATTATAAATATCTGAACGTAATTCTCCTAAAACAAACATATTGAAAGAGTTCTCACGCAAACGACTGTGCACCCCATACACAAATGAAGTAAACTGTCCTTCACTCTCCCACATATTCTTATCGGTAATGCTACTTACCGGCTCCATATCCAAACATCCCGTCATTGTGAAAAGGGAAGCTGTCATAATGGCTAATGATATAATTTTATTTTTCATAAATCGTTATCTTCTTTTATTATAATAAACTTAGAATGATACAGAAGCACCTACCAACACAGTTCTTGGTGTAGGATAACGTCCGGCATCCACACCCGGATAAGTCAACGGGGCTTCAGGAGAAGAACCACTATAACCGGTAATATAGAACAAGTTCTGACCTGTGATATATACAGACGCATTTGTCATTCCCACCTTAGATATCCAGTTAACAGGTAATTTCCAATTCAAAGTTAATTCTCTTAAAGCCAGATAGTCCCCTTTTTCATAGAATCTGGAACTTCTATCATTAACAGAAGTAATATCACTGCCCTTGGTATCACGGTAGATATTCTTTTTATTAGTAGAATCATCATAATAAGATTTCGGCAGATCGGTATTTGTATTCTCTTCCGTCCAAGTCTTCAATCCTTCCTTTATTATATTTTTAAAACCTACAGACTGTCCCAAAGAGCGCATAGCCACCATATTCAAAATGGTATGTCCTAAAGCAAAATCAAATCGTCCATATAAAGATACATTCTTATAAGAAAGCGTAGTAGAGAAACCTCCTGTCCATTTAGGATAGATGTTACCCACCTTCACACGGTCCAACTGATCTATTTTATGATTTCCGTCCAAGTCCGCCCACAAAACATCACCCGGTTCAATGGGTTTGGTCAATCCATATTTCTTTTTATCAGCATCACTGACATTAGGACCATAAAGTCCGGCAATCATATCAATATAATCACCAGCCATAGTATTCACTTCATTCCAGTCACTAAGAATCTTCACTTGTTTATAGGCATAAATATCTCCCATGGTATGTCCTTCCTGATAACCGCCTACCCAAATAACCTGTTGTGTTTTAGGGTCGAAAACCTGAGTACCGCCCTGACGGTTGTTCTCATTTCCATTATAAGGAAGTTTAATAATCTTATTATGTACCAATGAAGCATTAAAAGAGAAATCCCAGTTAAAGCCCTTCGGATTACGAATCAAGCTCAAGTTACCTTCCACTTCAAAACCGGTATTACGGAGACTTCCCAAATTTGTTTTGAAAGAATCAAAACCGGTATAGCCCGGCAAATTAACATTAGTCAGCAAATCAGAAGTAGTACGGTTATAATAATCCAATATCAAGTTATAACGATTATCCAAGAATCCCAAATCCAACCCCAATTCAAAGGATTTACTCTTTTCCCATTTCAATTTAGAATTAATAACTCCTGTATTTAAAATACCGGTCGTTCCATTATAAGCAGTCTGCTTATCATAAATACCATATACATCATAATTACCAATACCATTTACATTACCATTGATACCATAGGAGATACGAGGTTTCACGGTAGATACTACTTTTGCCAGCTCGCTATCTTTAAAGAAAGCTTCTTCATGCACATTCCATCCGGCAGATACACCGGGAAAGAAGCCCCAACGGTTATCCGACAATTTAGAAATACCGTCATAACGCGCTACAGCAGTAAACAAATAACGACGTTCATAATCATAAGTCACACGTGCAAAACCAGAAGCAATACGATACCCCTGACGATATGAATAAGACCACATATTATCACGGCCCGAAACATTCAATGTCGGTATCTGATCAAAAGGAGCACCATCGGCTGTACCTTTATATTGTAAATATTGATTTTCAAAGTACTCACCTCCCACCATAGCAGAAAGATTATGTTTTTCTTTAAAAGTATCAGTATATTCCAACTGCAAGCTATGTTGTTGCTGAATAGTACGTGTATATTCAAAAGATGCTTTACGCTCCGTATTTTCATTCCAGTAATCACGGTATGCCTTATCAAACGTTTCTTTGGTATAATCAGAATAATACAAAGAACTGTTTTCTCTCAAATACAATTTATCTTTTATCAACTCAAGATCAGCACCGATATTCAACGTAGTGCGGCGAGTGTTATTTTGATTGGTCAGCTTATCAAGCCAATACAAAGGATTACCATCTCGTTTGCCATAACCATAGTTAGGCGAACCATCCGGCAGGTAAGGGTTCCATGTCGGCTCCACACTCTGTAAACGCTCAAACAAGTCGGCCGTATCATCATAATATAATTCCGGAGCTTCCGAAGTAGAAAAATTCACCCCTCCCTTTATATTCAAGATGGGCAATACTTTATAATTACCGTTCAATGTACCGCTAAAACGTCTGTACTGAGTACCTTTTACAGTACCGTCTTCCGAATAATATCCTAATGATGCGGCAAAAGTACCTTTTTCATTACCGCCGGTAAAACTCAGATAATGGTCTTGAGTGAAAGCAGGATCTTTATATACTTCATCTCTCAAAGTAGTGCCATAATCCTTAAATACAATTTGCTTACCCGAAATAGGGTCAGTCATTTGTTTCCATCCTTCCTGCAACAAATCTTCATTGCCATCCAGATATCGGATAGAAAATTGTTCTGGGTTATTCTGACCATACACAGCACCATAACCGCGCATACCATCAATTTGTGACAAGCTACCACCCGAATACTGACGTCCCAAACGTCCGTATTTTATGTAGTTTTCGGCATCCATGTATTCATATCCCTTACGGGCAAAGTTCAGACCACCCTTAAATTTATAAGAAATCTGGGCAACTCCTTCTTTTCCTTTCTTTGTCTGCACCAAAATGACACCATTATTGGCACGAGCACCATAAATAGCAGTCGAAGCTGCATCTTTCAATACTTGGATTGACTCGATATCCGCCGGATTGACATCATCCATCGAGCGAACAACTCCGTCTACTACCACCAACGGACTTCCGGCAGATTCAATACCGGCACCACCACGCAGCACAATAGTAGGCGAACTACCCGGAGCACCGGATGTATTCGTCACCCGCAAACCACTGACAGAACCCTGCAATGCTTGTGCCGCATTAGCAATCGCTGCATTCTCAAGTACTTTACTATCCATTTTCGAAATAGCCGTAGTCATAGTGGAACGTTTCTGCTTCACACCATATCCCACAACGACCACTTCATCCAATACTTCAGTATCTTCTTTCAACACCACCTTGTAATGGCTCTGCGCGCCCACCACAATTTGCTGTGATTTGTAACCAAGAAAACTCACTTCCAGTTTTGTACCTTCCGGAACCTGGAGAGTAAAGTTACCATCTACATCAGTTATTGTACCATTTGTTGTGCCCATTTCCAGAACACTTGCTCCGATAATCGGTTCTCCGATAGCATCTACCACCGTTCCCGTTACCGTCTTTGCCTGTGCTAATACACTAATTGAGAAGCATAAGCACATCATTAAAAAGAGAGCCTTCTTCATGAATCTCAGATTTAGTTGATAATTTAATGTTTAAATAAATAAGTTTAATTAATCGTCAGTTTCAAAACAATTACATAATTAAATATTTTAAATACCAGAGCGAATATATACTCATGTTTTTAATATACACAATTCATCAAATAAACAATATTATTTATTAGCATTATTTTTTAAGAAAAAGCTAAATAACAATAGTGTTTTTCAAAAGTTTCATAACTGAATAACTAGAACGAAGAAAAAAGGTTCACAGAAGGAAAGTATTATTTAGAAAAACCTCCTGACTGAAGTTGGTCAGGAGATTGCTAAATTCGTACACCCGATGAGAATCGAACTCATATCGTCGGAACCGGAATCCGGTATTCTATCCATTGAACTACGGGTGCGTTGTTTTAATGAACGCGCAAAAGTACAAAATATATTTTCTTTCTCCTAATAAAAAGCTCACTTTATGAAACAAAATAATATTTTGCTCTATAAAATAAGCTTAAAACAAACAATTTGACTATATTTTCAACGAAAATAGTAGCATTATCACAAATAATACCTATATTTGCGAACTATTAAAATAATTAGAATGATATATAATGAGTTACCTTATTAAACCTGCCAACTATAAACCTTTGCTGGATTTAAAGCAAACAGAGTTGGGTATCAAGCAAATAAAAGAGTTCTTCCAGCAGAACTTATCATCTGAATTGCGCCTTCGCCGTGTGACAGCACCACTATTCGTTTTAAAAGGAATGGGTATCAATGATGACTTAAGCGGAACCGAACGTCCTGTTTCCTTTCCTATCAAAGACTTAGGAGATGCACAAGCGGAAGTTGTTCACTCACTTGCCAAATGGAAAAGACTGACCTTAGCGGAATATAATATCGAACCCGGATACGGAATTTATACCGACATGAATGCCATCCGTGCAGACGAAGAATTGGGCAACTTACATTCACTCTATGTCGACCAGTGGGACTGGGAACGAGTGATTACCAAAGAACAACGCAATGTCAATTTCCTGAAAGAAATTGTCACCCGTATTTATGCAGCCATGCGCCGCACTGAATATATGGTATGTGAAATGTATCCGCAAATCAAGCCTTTCCTTCCTCACAACATCCATTTTATCCATTCGGAAGAATTGCTTCAGATATATCCGGACAAGACTCCAAAGGAGCGTGAACATGCTATTGCACAAAAATACGGAGCAGTATTTATTATTGGTATCGGATGCCGGTTAAGCGATGGAAAAGAACACGATCTCCGTGCACCGGACTATGATGACTATTCTACAGTCAACCCCGAAAATAATTTGCCGGGATTGAACGGTGACCTATTGGTATGGGACAAAGTACTCGACCGTTCGGTAGAACTTTCTTCAATGGGTATTCGTGTAGACAAGGAAGCATTGCTTCGTCAACTAACCCTGAGCGGACAGGAAAAACGTAAAGAACTCTATTTCCATAAACGCCTGTTGGAAGGCACACTGCCCCTCTGTATCGGAGGAGGTATCGGACAATCACGTTTATGTATGCTCTATCTGCAAAAAGCACATATTGGAGAAATTCAAGCCAGCATCTGGCCCGAAGAGATGAGAAAAGAATGCGCACAACTGGGCATGCAACTCATCTGATAAATTAATCAGTCCTATGTTAGAGCACGAATCAGATCGGTTCGTGCTTTTTATTTGTCACATTTACAAAATATTCTTATCTTTAGGGCATATTTAAACTAAAAAGTAATTGGTATGAACGTACAAATAGAAGAAAGCTGGAAGCAACATTTGGCTCCTGAATTTGAAAAGGATTATTTCGTAAGACTCACTAACTTTGTAAGACAGGAATATCAGACTACCACAGTCTATCCCCCCGGAAGATTGATATTCAACGCTTTCAACCTCTGCCCTTTTGACCAAGTGAAAGTGGTGATTATCGGACAAGACCCCTATCATGGTCCCGGGCAAGCACATGGCCTCTGCTTCTCGGTAAACGATGGTGTACCTTTTCCACCCTCCTTACAGAATATCTTCAAAGAAATACAGAGCGATTTGGGAACTCCTATCCCCACCACGGGAAATCTAACACGATGGGCCAACCAAGGAGTACTGATGCTCAATGCCACACTGACAGTACGTGCGCACCAAGCTGCTTCGCATCAACGCCAAGGCTGGGAGGAATTTACTGATGCAGCTATTCGGATATTGGCAGAAGAAAGAGAGAATTTAGTATTTATCTTATGGGGAGCTTATGCACAGAAAAAAGGAGCATTTATCGACAGAAACAAACACCTGGTATTGGCATCGGCACATCCGTCACCCCTATCGGCATATAACGGATTTTTCGGAAATAAACATTTCAGCCGAGCCAATGAATATCTGATAGCACATGGGCAACAACCCATACAGTGGTAAATCGTCTTTTAATACCAAGTAACCGAGCTGCCCGTATTACTACGCTGGTCCCATTTCAGTGCATCCGTCAGCAAGTTCGAAGCTGCACGGATACTGAAATTATAAGAAGTAAACGGACCGAACACCAAGCCGCAACTCATATTGAAACAGTGCAAGTCACGACTGATATTCACTGTTGTCATAGACATCTCCTTGGTATTAAAGTCATAACCGGAAGAACAGTTAATATTCCAACGGCTGCCTAATTTAATATTACCCGATACATTCAATGAGTGACTAACCGCATAAGGATAACGCATAGTCTTCTTATTGATTTCCTTCGACCTATCTTCACTGATGCTGTAACTATAACTTAGACTCAAAGACCAGGGCATCTTGAATGCCATATAACCATCGGGATCAATAGCAGCCGCCTCTGTCTTGCGTAAACCGGATTTATCCTCCTCTTCACCATCAGTATTTTCATCATCGTATTGTTCAAGAGCCTCGTTCTCGTTTCCTTTATTCTTATCCTTGCCCGAGTTACTATCATCTTTCGGACCAAACCATTTCTTCCATGTATCATTATTCAATGTGTAAGAGAAAGAACCGCTATATCCCTTAAAACGTCCAAAACGTCCATAAGACCATTCTGTGCGATCATTATCTACCACATTTCCGTTTTCATCAAACTTATAACCATACGTAGCAAATGATGTATTCATACTGAAAGTATAACTCTTTGTCAGTTTCAGACGCAGATTCATACTCAAGTCACTCCACGGACGAGTCTCAGCCGCCGCATTATAAGTAAGCGATGCCGATAACTGATCAATGAGACTTACCTTCTTTATTGAGTCATTAGCTGTCTTTACTTTCATTTCCACATTATTGTCCAATGAGAAGGTAAAACTCTCCGATTTCCCTTTACCCGGGGGAGAGAATGCCTGACCGGCAAACGGGGAGTATTCCACGGTGCGTACCTCTCCGTTTTCGTCTGTATACTGATATGTTTTGTAATATCCATAGCGAGAAGCTCCGAAATCAGGAGCATAATTGGCTGTAACAGATGGAGTCACGACATGGCGAATGGCCTCAATCTTATCGCCAAACAGTTTCTTCCAAGGCTTATACATACCATAAAGTTTCGTATTCACCTGAATCCCCATTCTGTAATCATATACACGACTAAAACCATTAATGGTATCCCTTTTTACATTTCCGACAGCATTAGGGTCATAACTTTGCTCAATCTTACGTGTATACCAACGTTCGGTATAATTGAATGAAGGCACCACATTAAAGTATTTGAACAAAGTAAAGGTAGCGGAAATAGGAATGTTATGTTGCATACCATTATTCCATTTACTGATTCCCTGCTTCAGAATCAAATTATCCTTTGTATTGATACTATTGGTCAGATGTCCTGTATATTGGAAAGAAATCTTCTCATACCATCGTTCGTCTCCGGCAGCATTCTTACGTTTGAAAGGATAGATACGATTCAAAGAAATATTCAAGTCCGGCAACGTAACATTAATAGAAGAGTCTTTCGTATTCTGAGAAAGGTTGAACGTACTCGACAAGTTCAAACCAATTTCAGGAAAGTTGCGCGAATAACTCACACTTGATGTCTTAGTATTATTTGAATACTGATTAGGATCATACAAACTGCTGATGCTTCGGCGGTCGTAACTGCTGGTAGCAAAATTCACATTGGCAGAAAACGAACTGTTCGGACTTGCTTTTGCATCCTGGCGATGACTCCATGAAAGTTTAAAGTCTTTCGTCACACTATAGTCCGGCATATTTTTCTCACCGGTCTTGGTCACCAGATAACTAGCATTAAAGTTACCGCTATATTTATACCTCTTATTATAATTGGACTGTGCGGAAAGTCCCCACGATCCTTTCGTAAATATTTCACCCAAAAGTTTCAAATCCATGCGGTCACTGATGGCAAAATAATATCCGCCGTCACGCAAATAGAAACCGCGATTCATTTCATCACCATAAGTAGGCATGATAAACCCTGAAGAATAGCTGCTATTGAAAGGAAAGAAACCAAACGGCACAGCAATAGGCAGAGGCACATCTTCCACCACCAATTGTGCAGGTCCGAAAACCACATTCTTCTTGGGGCGTACTTTCGCCATCGAAAGTTTCAGATAAAAGTGAGGATGGTCATGCTGGTCACAAGTAGTATATTTACCGTGACGAAGATAAAGCTCATCACCTGCTCCTTTTTTGGACTCTTCACTGGTAACATATCCTTCACCCTGCTGAGTGACAATATTGTTGATAAACCCTTTTTTAGTCTTGAAATTATAACGCATGATTTTAGACTCGTATGGGGTTTCCCCATCCTTAAAGATAGGAGTACCGGTTTCCACGCCTACCGAATCAGGAACACCACGGGCATATACCGTACTGCTGTCCATATTCATGGTGATTACGGCAGAAGTCAGTTCAATCTTTTCATAATTCACTTTTCCGTCACCATACAGATGCGCATATCCACCTTCGGTAAATACAATGGAATCATTCGCCTCATATACTACAGGAGCATCCAACGGTTGTTTCTTTTTAGGTGCAACAGTATCCACCGAAAGCGTATCTACCAGTGTTGTATCTACGTTCAGGGTATCTCTACCGGATGCCGGGTTTCTCCTTCTGCGTTGTGCACCCGAACTTAACGAAAGCATCAGGCAGGCAAATAGTAGTAAAAATGGTATAAATCTATGTCGTTTTAGTGGCGTCATTCACAATACTTTTACGCTTTGAGGGGCAAAATTAAGCATAATCCGCCAATTATGAACTATTAAGCGGATATTTAATTTATTTTATTAGTTACTCAAAGCCTGTTTAAATTTTCCTCAATCATAATCTTACAGTTCCAATTTGACCGGTACGACACCTGACATAATACCTATATAGGTGCAGGTTTATGCGTATATACATGTAGCCCGATGCGTATATATGTGTAGGCTTACGCATACGTACACGCAGGCTTGTGCCACCGTATGTATAGACCAATGCGTATGTACACAAAAAGACTTTGATGTTTTTAAAAAAGCTCGGGAAGTTTTTGGAAAAGCTCGGGAAGTTTTTGGAAAACATCAGCACCTTTTCATGTAGGAGCAGATTGAATCACCCTCCTCAATCCGATCATTCCTTCTTTTCCCTTCATCCTTACATTACAGTCAAAACACACTGTTTATCAAACGGTTAAAAATGACAGTACTTCCCCTCATCCTCGTTTCAGCCGTGCTTTCCAAGTCCCTTCACAATCTGCCTTCAGAGCACACAATGCAATTCTCGTGTTTTACGAATGAAAGGAGGCTGAAAGAGCGATGACGAGATGTTCTTTCATGACCGGAAGCCTATCAACAGGACATTTCAACGGCTAATGAAAGGAGAGAGGAAGAAACGATTCGACTGATACGGAAACTTTATAATAATAAAAATTCAGCCATTTTTAAACAAGCTCTAAGTCTTATCTATCACAAGAAACATTCACACCAATGCTTAAAGCGTATCACTCCATCTTCTCCATAACGCGAAATGCTTTTCAACGCCTTTTCTACGCTTTTCTCTCTATCAAGATGCGTTTTTGAAAAGAATTTATCTGCAAAACAAATAACCTGTTCTTCCATCGAAACAGGAACCATATCACGATGCGGAATCGGTAAATCCTGCTCTATGATGCTTTGTAATGACATTCCGGCCCCGGTGTGACGCTCGCAAACCAATGCATGGCGGGGATACCCTTCTTTCATCAGCAGTTCGGAGCCTAAATAGCCGTGACAAATATATGGATGAGTGCCAAAACACTGAATGCCGGAAGCGTCGGTCATAAAAATACCGATGTCATGCAACAGGGCGGCTTCTTCCAAAAAGCCGGTATCCAGATGAAGTTCCGGGTGCTTGACGGCAATCTGCAACGCTTTGTCAGCCACCGAACGACTATGAGTGAGCAGAATATGTTTCAACTCGTTTTCTTCAGAATAATATTTATTAATGATAGCAAGTGCGTTCATCTTCAATTAAATTCTTATTTTTGTGCAATATTACAAAATAATCTGCATATAAACATGAAAACAAAATATCTTTTCCTTCTTTCTTCTTTGTTTATTATCAATACTTTGTTTGCTCAAAAGATAGTAAACGGAGCCGAGCAAATGGAAACCCTGCTTCCTTTGCTGAACAATAAACGGGTAGCATTGGTGGTAAATCAAACATCAATGACAGGCAATACACATCTGTTGGATACACTGCTTGCTTCAAATATCAACATAAAAAAAGTATTTGCTCCCGAACACGGATTCAGGGGAAATGCCGATGCAGGTGAAACGGTGAAGAACGGTAAAGATATCAGCACAGGCATCCCTATCCAATCACTATACGGAAAAAACAAGAAACCTACTCCACAACAGATGCAGGATATTGATGTGGTTGTGTTTGATATTCAAGATGTGGGAGCACGATTCTACACTTATATCAGCACCATGCACTACGTAATGGAAGCGTGTGCAGAGAACCATAAAGAGCTGATTATCACCGACCGTCCTAATCCTTGCGATTATACAGACGGGCCTGTTCGGATAAAAGAATTAAAAAGCTTCGTAAGTATGCACCCCATCCCTGTATTGCACGGCTGCACCGTGGGCGAACTCGCGCAAATGATAAACGGTGAAGGGTGGCTGGCGGGAAAACGAAAATGCAAGCTGACTGTCATTCCCGTAAAGGGATGGAAACACGGTGATTCTTACTCCCTTCCTGTGAAACCTTCTCCCAACCTGCCTAATGACCAGGCGATTGCGCTTTATCCCTCGCTGTGCCCCTTCGAAGGCACTGCCATCAGTGTGGGTCGAGGCACTTATCATCCTTTTCAAGTCATCGGCTCGCCGGACATCCGACTGTCTTCCTTCCGATTCAAACCGGAAGCTTTGGAAGGCTTTGATAAAAATCCAATGTATAAAGGACAGTATTGTTATGGAAATAACATGAAAAGTTTGTTGCCCCCTAAAGGGTTCTCTTTAAGATACATCATAAGTTATTATCAGGAATACAAGAATATGGGAAAAGCTGATAAATTCTTTACCCGTCCTCAGTGGTTTGACATGCTGGTGGGCAACAGGAAAGTCAGAAGGCAAATCACAGAAGGAAAAAGTGAAGAAGAAATTCGTGCCGGATGGCAAAAGGAACTGGAGGAATATAAAAAGATGAGAAAAAAATACCTGATTTACGAATAAAATACCTAGCTTTGCAAACCTAAAAAACGATATAAAATGAAATATTTACTACATACATTTTACTTGCTGACAACTCTATTTTTTATCACGTCATGCGGAGTAGACCGCAGTGGAGAATATTATGCGCTTGTAGGCGACGATATGTGGATAGAAGAAGTAATGAAACAACATTATCTATGGTATGACCAAATACCTGAAATTTCTGAAAAAGATTATTTTGCCGAACCGGAAGAATTTCTACAGAAATTACTCTATTCAAAAGCATTGGATGGAAAAGGAGACCCGTTCTCGTATGTAGAAATGAAAGCAAATGTCAGCCGTTCTTTCCTCAATCAGACATCGACTTACGGATTCGACTTCGAACTCGTCACCGATCCGCTGGGAACGACCTCACACACCTATGCGCGAGTATTGTTTGTTCTTCCCGATTCACCGGCATCAGAAGCCGGTCTTCAACGCGGTGACTGGATTTCTGCCGTAGGAGATGCACAAATCAATGTCAACAATTACGGTTATCTGATTTCGGGAGACGCTACCACATTGACAAGAAAAAGTATAATTGCCGGTGAAGATGACTATATTTGGACAGATGTCGATGTGCTTTCTATCGGGGCATCACGTCCGGTGGAAATAAATCCGTTTTATATCAACAAAGTATTTAATGTAAACGGTAAGAAGATTGCCTACATGGTATATAATAAATTCAGTACCGGCCCCCTAGACAACGGATACGAAACGGACTACGCACAACAGATGTTGCAAATCTTCTCAGAGTTCAAGAGTGAAGCTCCCGATGCATTTATTCTTGATCTCCGCTATAACCCCGGCGGCTATCTGACTTGTGCCCAAGAACTTGCCAGCTTGTTGGCTCCGGAATCGGCACTCGGCAAACCGTTTTGCACCATGCAATATAATGATATCACGACTCCACAGGACACTACGTATAATTTCATTTCAACAACGTCTGCACAAAATCTTAACCTGAACAAACTATATGTCATCACCTCTACTTTTACGGCTTCTGCATCCGAAGCCGTAATCAACTGCCTGCGTCCTTACATGGGTGACGACAATGTGGTAGTGATAGGTGAAACCACAGTCGGAAAACCGGTTGCCATGTCCGGCTACACTAACGATGAGATAGACTTTATCTTATGGCCGGTAGTGGCATACGTACTCAATGCCGACGGCAAAGCGGATTATGTAAACGGTATCACTCCCGATTACAAATTGAACGAAAGAGGACTTATCTCTCCTCTTCTCCCATTGGGCGATGAAAACGAATTGATGCTGAAAAATACCCTTTCATTAATCACTACCGGCACAATGCCCGATGCGGAAAAACCGGAAGAGACAGAAACTCAATCGGCAAAAGTACTTTACAACTCACTCAGCAGAAAGAAAATAAACGGGGTACTGTTACGCTGAAAACAAAAAAATTCACTCTGCTAAACAAAATAAGTCAGACAGGTGTTATTTAGCCAAATAACCATTAAAAACCTGACTTAATAATGAAAAAAGTATTTATTGCAGCAGCCTTGGCTGCCATGATTGTTTCTTGCGGCTCCAAAGGAAATAAATCTGCCGAAATGATAGCTGAAAGCGAAAGTGACTCTTTATTTGCCGTTAATGACAGCACTTTGAGCGATTTACAAACCTATACTTACGAAGGCGTTTTACCCGGCGCTGACGTCTCGGGTATCAACTATCTGCTCACTCTGCAAGAAACAGGAGAAGACTCACTGGGTACATATAATCTGACTACCACTTATTTAGGTGCCAACAACGGACAAGATCAGGTACTTACCGATAGCGGTACCGTTGTAACCATTATCGGCATCCCCAATGACAGCACCGCCATTATCTACCAACTTGTTTCGGCAGCTCCCGGCCATGAAAAGACCAATTTTGTAGCCGAAGGCGACAGCGCACTGACCATGGTGGGCAAAGATTTCAAAAAAGCGATATCAAAACTGAACTATACGCTCAAAAAGAAACTTTAACAAGAAGCTCTGTCCTTTGAGAAAAAGTTCACAAAAAAAACGATTGTAGTGAACAAAAGCGTAACTCCTCCGTTTTTAGGAGTACAACAAACGAAAAAATCAGTATTAACTTAAACAAAAACTTGACATGAAAAAATTAATTCCTATCCTACTGGCGGTCTTTGCCTTGGTATCTTGCGAAAAAGACCTGGACATGGACAAACTGGACAATGAGTATCTAGTATTTACCAATCATGACACTAGTGCTAAATTCAACAGCTTCAGCACTTATTACGTTCCCGACAGCATTCTTGTAATCGGAGATTCTAAAGAACCGGAATATTGGAAAGATGATAATGCACAACTGATTATCAGTGCATTCGTTGCCAAAATGGACGGTGCCGGTTACATGCGTACACCAGACAAGGAAGATGCCGACCTCGGATTGCAATTGAGCTACGTAGCCAGCACTTACTACTTTAGCGGTTATTACAACAATGGTCCATGGTGGAACTATTATCCCGGTTATTGGATTCCCGGATACTGGGGAGGCTACTGGGGAGGCGGATGGTACTATCCTTACTCCATCACTTATAGCTACAGCACCGGTTCATTATTGGCTGATTTAGTCAATCTGGGTGCGCCCGAAGGAGCTAAAGAAAAACTGCCTGTTGTATGGAATGCTTATATCAGCGGTCTGATCGGCAGCAGCGGCAGTCTGAATGTCAACCGTGCTACAACGGCTATCAATCAGGCATTTGCACAAAGCCCTTATTTGAAGAAATAAACAAATAAATCATTTTAATAAATTAGCAAGTTTATGAAAACCATAAAATATTTTACTTATAGAATAATGGCGGTAGCTGCCATCGCCATTGCCTTTGCTCTACCGGCAAAAGCACAAATTACTCCGATGACCTACTTTAATGTAGACTGGCAGTTCAGTGCTCCTATCAGCAACAACTTTTCAAACAAAGCAAGCGGCTGGGGTATGAACTTTGAAGGCGGATATTATGTCTTGCCTGATTTGTCTATCGGTGCATTTATTAATTATCACACTAACAATGAATACATTCCACGTCAGACATTGCCTATCAACAGCTCGTCTGCACTGACCACCGACCAACAACATTCCGTATTCCAGTTGCCTTTCGGTTTTGCCACTCACTATCGCTTTAGTGACGGTATCTGCCAACCTTATATCGGATTGAAATTGGGTGCCAACTATACAAAGATGTCCAGTGATTTCTACATCTACGAAGTAAAGGACGACACATGGGGCTTCTATGTATCTCCCGAAATCGGTGTAAATATTTACCCATGGCCCAACAGTATCGGCTTTCATTTGGCAGGATTTTACAACTATTCCACCAACAAGGGAACCGTGTTTAACTATGACATGGATAAATTGCAAAACTTCGGATTCCGCGTAGGTGTGGCTTTCTAAAGAAAACTAAACTATTCTGTAAGATGAAAGGGTTATCCATGCGTGAAAGCAGGGTTAACCCTTCTTTTTTTATTTAATAAAATTAAATTCTGCAGAGGTTCATAATATATTAATTACATTTGTATGATATTTATTCAGCTAATACAAATAAACGTATGGAGAAATCCGATAGCATCATTATTATACCAACCTATAACGAGAAGGAGAATATAGAAAATATTATCCGGGCTGTATTCGGTTTGGAGAAGTTCTTTCATATCTTAATCATAGAAGACAGCTCTCCTGACGGCACGGCAGCTATTGTACGTCGGTTGCAGCAGGAATTTCCCGACCGTCTGTTCATGATAGAGCGCAAGGGTAAACTGGGATTGGGAACTGCCTATATCACCGGGTTCAAGTGGGCGATAGAAAAAGGATATGACTATGTATTCGAAATGGACGCCGACTTCAGCCATAATCCCAATGATTTGCCCCGGTTGTATGACAAATGTGCCCGCGAAGGTTATGACGTAGCCATCGGTTCGCGTTATGTCAGTGGAGTAAATGTTGTAAACTGGCCGATGGGACGTGTCTTAATGTCTTATTTTGCATCGAAATATGTACGTATAATCACCGGTCTGCCCATCCATGACACCACAGCGGGATTCAAATGCTATCGCCGGCAGGTACTTGAAACTATCGGATTGGACAAAATCCGTTTCAAAGGTTATGCCTTCCAGATAGAAATGAAATTCACTGCTTATAAATGCGGATTCAAAATAGCCGAGGTTCCGGTCATCTTTGTCAATCGCGAATTGGGAACTTCTAAAATGAACAGCAGCATCTTTGGTGAAGCGATTATGGGAGTCATCCAACTGAAATGGTATAGCTGGTTCCATAAATATCCTCAAAAGAAAAACTTATGAAACGTACTTGGATAAAGAATGCGCGAATTGTGAATGAAGGAAAGACTTTTCACGGTTCGATTGTAATTGAAAATGACAGAATAGCAGAAGTGATAGCAGACGGCACTCTCCCACTCCATCCCTGTGATGAGGAAATAGATGCCGGGGGGTGCTACCTGATGCCGGGTGTGATAGATGATCATGTGCACTTTCGCGACCCGGGACTGACCCATAAAGCGGATATGCATACAGAGAGTACAGCCGCAGCAGCCGGAGGAGTGACCTCTTTTATGGATATGCCCAATACAACCCCGCAGACCACCAATCTCGAAGCGCTGGAAGCCAAGTTTGCCGATGCTGCAACGAAAAGTGTAGTGAATTACTCATTCTATTTCGGTGCAACCAACAATAATGCAGATATGCTGTCTCAACTGGACAAAACCCGTATATGCGGTGTGAAACTTTTCATGGGAGCCAGTACCGGCAATATGCTGGTAGACCGCATGGAAGTGTTGCGCAAAGTCTTTGCCAATGCCGGTATGCTGATTGCCACCCACTGTGAAGAACAAGCTATTATCAGTGCGAATACCGTTGCTTTCAAAGAAAAATACGGAGAAGACCCGGACATCAAATATCATCCCGAAATACGGAGTGCAGAAGCCTGTATGCATTCTTCTTCCCTGGCAATAAAACTAGCCGAAGAAACAGGAGCACGCCTGCACATTCTACATGTAAGCACAGCCGGCGAACTAGATTTGTTTGAAGACAAACCATTGAGTGAAAAGCAAATAACATCGGAGGCATGTGTTTCACATCTCTATTTCTGCGATAAAGATTATGAAACGCTGGGAGCACGCATCAAGTGCAATCCAGCCATCAAGACTGCAACCGACCGTGAAGCATTACGACAGGCTTTAGCCACCAACCGTATCGATGTAATCGGCACCGACCATGCTCCCCATTTGCTGAAAGAAAAACAAGGTGGTGCTTTAAAGGCCGTTTCGGGTATGCCGATGATACAATTCTCACTGGTGGCTATCATGGAACTGGTACGGGAAGGAGTGCTGACCATTGAACAATTGGTACAGAAAATGTGTCATGCTCCCGCTGAATTATATCATATAGAAAAGCGGGGATTTATCCGACCGGGGTATTATGCCGATTTGGTTTTGGTAAACCCCGATAGTCAATGGACAGTAACTTCCGACTGCATCTTGAGCAAATGCGGATGGAGTCCCATGGAAGGACAGACATTCCACTCACAAGTAGAAAAAACGTTTGTTAACGGGCATTTGGTCTACCATAACCACCAAGTAGACAAAGCCCACAGAGGAAAAGAACTAAGATTTAAGCGATGATCGTACATTACAAAATACATCAAGTCAGTGAATACATAAACTGGATTTATTTTTTTCATGCATGGGGTTTCCAGCCTAAATATGCTGCCATAGCCGATATACATGGGTGTGACTCGTGTCGTGCCATGTGGTTGGCCGGTTTTCCCGAAAAAGAACGACCGAAAGCTGCAGAAGCAATGCAACTGCTGAAAGAAGCCCACAGAATGTTGAATGAATTGGATGCCGACTTTGAAACACATGGCATTTTTCGCTTAATGGATGCCAATGCCGATGGCGACAACCTATACCTGGACGGGAGCACACGTTTCCCATTACTGCGCCAGCAGGCAGTCAAATGTAAAGCAGACGAACCGTTTCTCTGCTTAAGTGATTTCGTACGTCCTCTGTCTTCAGGCATCAAAGATAAAGTAGGAGCATTTGCCACCACCGTGGATGCCGATATGGAGCATCTTTATGACAAAGATGACTATAAACGGATGCTGGTACAGACTCTCGCTGACCGTCTGGCAGAAGCAACCGCCGAAAAATTACACGAAGATATCCGCAAGACGACATGGGGATATGCACCCAATGAGAATCTCAGTGTAAAAGATTTGCATAATGAGAAGTATCAGGGAATCCGCCCTGCCGTCGGCTATCCTTCATTACCCGACCAATCTGTCAATTTTGTGTTGAATGAATTGCTGGACATGAAGCAGATAGGTATTTCTTTGACCGAAAATGGCATGATGAAGCCTCATGCCTCTGTCAGCGGACTGATGTTCGCCCACCCTGCCTCATGCTATTTCTCCATCGGGAAAATAGGTGAAGACCAACTGACCGATTATGCCAACCGACGTGGAATGAACATAGAAGAAATGAAAAAGTTTCTGGCTGCCAATTTATAGATTTCATTTTTTATAAAGACCAATTGCCATGATGCTAATAAAACTCTTTATATTTTTCTTATTACTGTTGATATTGCCCGACTGGTATATATACAGAGCTTATATCCATCGTGTATCACAAAAATGGATTCGCCGGGCTTATTGGATACCAACATTATTCCTGGTCACAGGGATGACGGTGATTTTCTCTATCCACGAGCCAATGCCCGATTCCATGTACCGGCTCAGCAATTTTCTGTTGATATTCCTATGCTTTGCCGTACCTAAAGCCATATTTGTCATCGTCATCCTTATCATGAAACTGCTTTTCCTCATTTCGGGACGAAGGCTCTATGGAGGATATATTGCAGGTGTAGTGGCACTGGCATCATTGGCATACGTCGTATATGGTGCCACCGAAGGAAAACAGCATTTTCAAATCAGAGAAGTGACTATTACTTATAAAGATTTGCCGGATGCTTTTGACGGCTATCGCATTCTCCAACTTTCGGATATCCATTCGGGCAGTTGGACACGAAATGGAAAAGCAATACAAAAAGCTGTGGATATGGTCAATGCCGAACAAGCAGACCTGGTGGTTTTTACAGGTGACATTGTCAACAACATAGCCACCGAACTGGATGAATTCATACCTATACTCAGCCAAATAAAAGGAAAAGACGGAGTCTACTCAGTACTTGGAAATCATGACTATTCTCCCTATATCAAGTGGAATACAAAAGCAGAGCAACAAACCAATCTCGACAGCTTATTAGCCAAAGAAGCACGCATGGGCTGGCAAGTGCTGAATAATGAACACACCATCATTCATCGGGGACATGACAGTATTGCTTTAGTGGGCGTAGAAAATAGCGGAAATCCTCCTTTTCCCAATTATGGCGATCTTCCCAAAGCCTTAAAGGGTACAGACGGAATATTTAAAGTATTACTCAGCCATGACCCGACACACTGGCGCCGCGAAGTATTGCCCGAAAGTGATGTGCAATTAATGCTATCGGGACATACCCACGAAATGCAATTCAGCATCTTCGGATTCTCTCCGGCTAAATTTGTTTACCCCGAACACAACGGATTATACCGGGAAGGCAATCAGGCTCTTTTTGTCAATGTAGGACTGGGATATCTGATGTTCCCCATGCGCCTCGGAGCATGGCCGGAAATAACAGTCATCACTTTGAAAAAAGAATAATCAAATGTTTTCCAATTATAAGTTATTACTGTTTGCCTGATAAATTATCTTTTTTTTCTATCTTTGTATGATTTAAAAATTGAGAACAATGAAAGCACTCTATATTTTATATCAGATTTTTATAGCACTTCCCATACTTCTTGTATTGACAATACTTACGGCCCTTGTCACTATTGTAGGTTCATGGATAGGCGACCCGCATGTTTGGGGATATTACCCTGGAAAAATCTGGTCACAACTATTCTGTTATGTATTGCTGATTCCCGTAAAAGTAGTAGGGCATCCCGAAGTACTGGACAAAACTTCATATGTCTTTGTTGCCAACCATCAGGGCTCATTCGATATATTCCTCATTTACGGCTTTTTGGGCCGCAATTTCAAATGGATGATGAAGAAGAGCCTGCGGAAAATGCCTTTTGTTGGTAAAGCATGCGAAGCGGCAGGTCACATTTTTGTAGATAAATCCGGACCGAAGAAAGTAAAAGAGACAATCGAACATGCCCGTAATGTATTGCAGAACGGAACTTCATTGGTCGTATTTCCCGAAGGGGCACGCACCTTTACAGGACACATGGGATATTTTAAGAAAGGAGCTTTCCAGTTGGCGGATGAGTTACAACTGCCGGTCGTACCGCTTACTATTGTCGGTTCATTCAATGTTCTCCCGCGTACCGGAGGTTTCGTCTCATGGCATCCGATGACATTGGTCATTCATAAACCCATATATCCCCAAAGCCAGGGAATAGACAATATCAAAGCAACCATGGAAGAAGCTTACAAAGAAATAGAAAAATCATTGCCGGAAGAATATCAGGGAAAAGTGGACAACCCCGATCAATAATCTTTAATCGAGGGGAACAGGTTGTGTACTCTTCAGTTTCTCCATATTGGCACGAGCTACCGTGATATACTCCTTCACCATCGGATTATTTTTGAAGCTGTCGGGAGCATCTTTAACGATTTCCTCAATCATCGGAGTCATGACCGGATAATCAAAGTTACTGCATATCATGATAAATACCCCCGGTCCCAATACATTATCATAATTCTTTTTAATGAACTGCTTTGCCAAGTCATTCATCTCAGCAGCCAGTTTCTCACGTTCTGTCATAATAACATGGTGAATCTCATTGGGGTCTTTTCCATCCATAATCATACGGCTTTCCTTACGCTCTAACTCGTAGGCACGGTCATCAAGCGAAGTTTTCTTTCCCACAAAATCATAAAGACGGTCATTGAGCGGAGTTCCGCTTACCACGATACGGGCATTGTCTATGTTAATGGCTATCTTCCCTTTTTCAATAACAAAAGGCATGATATTTATATCATCCATATATAAAGAAGCAATAACGGACGAATCCAAAACTCCTTCCATTTTAAATATCCCATGAATAACCTCGGCAGAATCAACCTTCACCATGCGGTCACCATCGGGAACTTTTATAAACAGCATCTTTCCATCCAACCTCGAAACAGAAGAACTACCTTCTATTTTATATTCGCTGGCACACGAGGTCAAAGCCAATAAAGACACTACAGAGAAAAAAAGTTTATTCATGCTCATCTACACACCCTTTACTACTTTTTGGTGAGCAAAGGTACAATCTATAATCCACTGACAAAAATTTTTTATTATAATTTAAAACTTAATATAAGATTATCACTGTGATTGAGTTTTTTGACTGATACTTGCCGTTTTTTTTCTATTTTTGTAACCGATATAAGTATAAAGAAATAACATTTAGTACACAACATGAAAAGATTTAAACTCTTAATGCTCGCATTAATGTGCGTGGCATTCTTGCCATCAAAGGCAGACGAAGGTATGTGGTTGTTGCAACTCATGCAGGAACAGCACTTGGCAGACCGCATGAAAGCACAGGGTCTGAAGCTGGATGCCGACGACATCTACCACCCCAACAAAGTTTCGCTGAAAGATGCAGTAGGTATCTTTGGCGGAGGATGTACCGGAGAAATTATTTCTCCCGACGGACTTATCCTGACCAATCATCATTGCGGATATGCTTCTATCCAACAACACAGTTCAGTAGAACATGACTACCTGACAGATGGTTTTTGGGCAAAAAGCCGTAAAGAAGAACTCCCTACTCCGGGCTTGAAGTTCAAATTTGTAGAACGTATTGTGGATGTCACAGATAAAATAAATGCAAAGGTAAAAGCCGGAGAAGTGAAGGAAGAAGAAACATTCGGTCAGCCTTTCTTACATAAATTTGCCAACGAGGAACTGAAAGCAAGCGACCTGAACGGAAAGCCGGGTATCAGTGCACAAGCGCTTCCTTTCTATGCCGGAAACAAATTTTATCTGATTTATTTAAAAACATACAGTGACGTACGTATGGTTGCCGCACCTCCTTCATCTATCGGTAAATTCGGTGGGGAAACCGATAACTGGATGTGGCCCCGTCATACTTGCGACTTTTCTGTATTCCGTATCTATGCAGACGCTAACGGTGAACCGGCCGAATACAATGAAAACAATGTTCCTCTCAAAGCTAAGAAACATTTGGCTATCTCACTGAAAGGTATCGAAGAAGGTGATTATGCCATGATTATGGGCTTCCCCGGAAGCACCAGCCGCTACTTGACTCAAAGCGAAGTCAAACAGCGAATGACCGCCAGCAATGAGCCCCGTATCCGCATTCGCGGTACCCGTCAGGATGTACTGAAAAAAGAAATGGCAGCCAGCGACAAAGTGCGCATTCAGTATGCCAGCAAATATGCGGGAAGCAGCAACTACTGGAAGAATTCCATCGGTATGAACAAAGCTATCGCAGACAATAAAGTACTGGAAACGAAAGCGGCTCAGGAAGCCCGCTTTGCCAAGTTTGCAAAGGATAACAATCGGGCCGACTATGCAAAGGTGGTAGGAGAAATCGATGCCATTATCGAAAAGAGCAACCCTGTTCTTTATCAATTCACTTGCTTCAATGAAATTTTGAGAAGCGGCATTGAGTTCGGTACTCCTTATATTGTAATGGACAGCCTGAAAGTAGCGGTAAAGAACAAAGATAAAGCCGGTATCAAAAAATATACCGATATGATGAAGAGCGTTTATGAATCTGTTCACAACAAGGATTATGACCACGAAGTAGACCGCAAAGTAGCCAAAGCCCTGTTGCCCCTCTATGCCGAAATGGTAGAAGCTGACGCGTTGCCTTCTTTCTACCAGACAATCCAAAACGATTTCAAAGGAAACTATGATGCATATATCGACAATTTATATGATAATTCCATCTTCTCCAATGAAAAGAATTTCAATAAATTCATCAGCAAGCCCAATGTAAAAGCTCTTGAAAAAGACCCGATGTATGCTTTTGTCAAATCCAAATATGCACTGGGTGATAAATTGGTTAAGGAATTGTCAACTGCACTCAATGGATTGGAACTGCTGCACAAAACGTATGTACGCGGCTTATGTGAAATGTATTCTCCCGAACCTAAAGCACCGGATGCCAACTTCACCATTCGTCTGACTTATGGTAACGTGAAATCTTATAATCCGAAAGACGGTATACACTACAAGTATTATACGACATTGAAAGGTGTAATGGAAAAAGAAGACCCCACCAATCCCGAATTCGTAGTTCCCGCCAAACTGAAAGAGCTTTATACTGCCAAAGACTTCGGACGTTATGCATTGCCTAACGGTGAGATGCCGGCTTGTTTCCTCACGACCAATGACATTACAGGTGGTAACTCAGGTTCTCCGGTCATCAACGGCAGCGGTGAACTGATTGGTACTGCCTTTGACGGCAACTGGGAATCACTGAGTGGAGATATCAACTTTGACAATAACCTCCAACGCTGTATTGCCGTAGACATCCGCTATGTACTCTTTATTATCGACAAACTGGGTGGTTGCGGTCACCTGATTGACGAAATGACAATAGTAGAATAATGAAAAAGACAATCATATTATCACTTCTCAGCTTCACCACCCTTGCCGGCCATGCCGACGAGGGTATGTGGATGTTGACAGACCTGAAAGAACAAAATGCCGCCACCATGTACGACATGGGACTGGACATCGGCATTGACAAAGTATATTGCCCCGACAGTATCAGCCTGAAAGATGCCGTGGTACATTTCGGCGGAGGATGCACCGGTGAAGTTATTTCAGCAGAAGGACTGGTGCTGACCAATCACCATTGCGGATACGGATATATCCAGCAACACAGTTCGGTGGAGCACGACTACCTGACAGACGGATTCTGGGCGATGACCCGCAAGGAGGAATTGCCTTGCGAGGGGCTGACCGTTACTTTTATCGACAAAATTCTGGATATCACTCCTTATGTAAAAGAACAGTTGGCTAAGGACAAGGACCCGGAAGGCCTGAACTACCTCTCTCCTTCTTACCTTGGCAAAGTGGCCGAACGCTTTGCCAGGCAGGAGAACATAGAAGTCACTCCCTTCACGGCCTTGGAGTTGAAACCTTTCTACGGAGCAAACCGTTACTATCTTTTTGTAAAGACCATCTACAAGGATGTCCGCATGGTGGGTGCTCCCCCTTCTTCCATCGGAAAGTTTGGAGCCGACACAGACAACTGGATGTGGCCCCGCCACTGCGGTGACTTCTCCATGTTCCGCATATATGCCGCCCCCGATGGCAAACCGGCCGAATACAATGAGAATAATATCCCCCTGAAAGTGAAGAAACACCTTACGATCAATCTGGGCGGTGTGAAAGAGGGCGACTTTACTTTCGTAATGGGATTCCCCGGACGCAACTGGCGTTATATGATTTCCGATGAGGTGGAAGAACGTATGCAGACTACCAATTTCATGCGTAAGACAGTGCGTACGGTACGCCTCAACAATCTGCTCGAAGAAATGCTGAAAAGTGATAAAGTACGCATCCAGTATGCCAGCAAGTATGCATCTTCTGCCAACTACTGGAAGAATGCCATCGGCATGAACGAAGGACTGATTCACCTCAATGTGCTCGACACCAAGAAGCAGCAACAAGAAAAACTTCTGGCATACGGCCGCAAAACGGGAACAGATACTTATCAAAAAGCATTTGATGCCATCCGCGAAATCGTAAGCAAACGCCATGACGCTGTTTATCACCAGCAAGCCATCTATGAAGTTTGCAAACTGGGAACGGAATTCTATAAAATTCCTTCCACAGACCAAGTGCTGGAAGCACTGAAACAAGGTTACAAAGTGCCCCACGCTACCAAAGAAATCAATCCGCTGGATCATGCATTGAGCCGGTTGGGTAAACAGGCCGACAAGTTCTTTAATAAAGATTACAGTCCCGAAGTAGACCGCAAAGTCTCAAAGGCACTATTAAAGACTTATGCCGAACTGATTCCTGCCGAACAGCGCATCAGCATATTCCGGGTGATAGACAAGAAGTTCAAAGGAGATATCGATGCATTTGTAGATGCCTGTTTCGATACTTCTATCTTCCGCAGTCGTGAAGCCTTTGACCGGTTCATGGCCAAACCGGATGCCAAAACCATAGAAAACGACTTGATGGTGCAATATGCCAAATCCGTAGACGAAGGGTATAAAAAGACCGACCAGGCTATGAAAGCAGAAACGGATGCATACAACCTTGCACACAAGACATGGGTGGAAGGTATGATGAAACTGAAACAACAGGAAGGCACACCCATTTATCCCGATGCCAACTCTACATTACGTCTCACTTACGGAAAAATCGGCTCTTACAGCCCGAAGGACGGAGTGGAATACAGTTATTATACGACACTGAAAGGCGTAATGGAAAAAGAAGACCCGGATAATTTCGAGTTCGTGGTGCCGGCAAAACTGAAAGAATTGTATAACAACAAGGATTTCGGCCGTTATGCCATGAAAAACGGAGAAATGCCTATCTGCTTTGCCACAGCCACCGATAATACGGGAGGTAACTCCGGTTCACCGGTCTTCAACAGTAAAGGCGAATTAATCGGTACCGGATTCGACCGTAATTACGAAGGTTTGACAGGTGATATCGCCTACAATCCGCAGTTACAACGTGCCGCTTGCGTAGATATCCGATATACTTTGTTTATCATCGATAAGTTTGCAGGTGCAAAACATCTGATAGATGAAATGACTATTGTGGAATAGTGGTAGTTTGTTTTCATTTTAGCACACTCCCTTTCTCGTCTCTAAAAAGAGGCTGTCAAAACGTGGATAATGCTGTCGTTTAGTTTATAGGGGCGAGGTTCGCTCGCCCGAAAACAGTTTGCTTTGTGCCTTCGGGCAGGCAAACCCTGCCCCTACAGCTGACGATGGGATAGACCGGTTTAGTTTTTTTTACCCTCCTTCCCCTCGAAATCCAGAAATTATACAATACGGGGTGACCGGTCACCTACTTTTTATCTGTAAACAAAAGGAAGATTAAGTTATTTCTTACCACTGTCTAAGACCTTTTAAGCGGAAGATTATTACAGTCTGTTATAACAGACTGTACAGTCCACCGTAACAGACTGTACAGTCCATTGCAGCAGACTATACAGTCCACAGCCGAAGACTATAAAAGTTTGCCGTACGTGAAGACTTAACCTAAAAGGAAAAAAGAGTTAATCCGACTGATGAAAGGACTTATCATCCGGTTATTCTTGGCTTATGTGCGGAGATGAATCAAAATAGAACAAAACCGGCATTTTATTCAAAAGATGAGAATGCTCTACTTGTTCTCTTTATCCAGTTCCTGCGGAATACGGAATGCTGTATACAGTTCGAGTATGGCAGCAATGGAAAGACAGACAATCCACTCATTACGGTTCATCGTAAACATCAGTACTCCCGCAAAAACCAATGCAATGGCACCAAAGATTTGCTGCCTCCTCAATCGCTTGACGATAAAGTTCTTGCCATCATACCGATTTCCCATCACCTGTACATAGCCGAACATCACCGCACCCACTGTGTATATAAAAGGAGCAAAATCCCAACGGGTTATTTGCAATACTGCACCAAGCAGCAACAGCCCGGCACCTGCCATAAATATTATATTATAAAGATTCTTCATTGTTCAAAAACGTAAACATCCTCATTTGGTTTCTTCATCAGATACTTCTCACGGGCTATTTTCTCCAAAGCCTCGGGATTGCTGGTCAACTCTTTCAGCTTCTCGGTATCCTCCTCATATTGCTTTCTGTATTTTTCTATTTCACTATTTAACGTACTTATTTCATTACGGTGCTTTACGCGCTGAATCAGACTGTTTTCATCCAAAAAACCAATAACCACAAGAAATACCAGCAGCGTAATCATATACTTATGGTGCCGGATGTAGTTCCAAATAGTCAGCAATTTACTCATATCTAACGTTCTTTTTTCTCCTTTGCGCAAAGATAGAAATATTTCAGGCAACCATACATAAAAACACCGATAATTTATGTACTTTTGCAGAACTCATATTTAGTAAAGGAACTCCGCTTATGGAAAATTATATCGTATCGGCACGAAAATATCGTCCCGCTACATTCGAATCGGTTGTGGGTCAACGTGCTTTGACCACTACCCTGAAAAATGCGATTGCTACCGGCAAGCTGGCACATGCCTACCTGTTCTGCGGTCCACGCGGTGTGGGCAAGACAACCTGTGCGCGTATCTTTGCCAAAACCATCAACTGCCTGTCTCCCACTGCTGACGGAGAGGCGTGCAACCAATGTGAATCGTGCCTTGCCTTCAACGAGCAACGCTCATATAACATTCATGAGCTGGATGCCGCCAGCAATAACTCCGTAGAAGACATCCGTTCGCTGATAGAGCAAGTACGTATCCCGCCGCAAATCGGCAAATATAAAGTATATATCATTGACGAGGTACACATGCTGTCCCAAGCTGCCTTCAACGCTTTTCTGAAGACCCTGGAAGAGCCTCCTCATCATGCCATTTTCATCCTTGCCACTACCGAAAAGCATAAGATATTGCCTACTATCCTGAGTCGTTGCCAAATCTATGATTTCAACCGCATCGGCATTAAAGATACCACAGAGCACCTGCAATATGTGGCAAAGCAGGAACATATCAATGCCGAACCCGAAGCGCTGACCGTCATTGCCCAAAAAGCGGATGGAGGTATGCGTGACGCGCTTTCCATCTTTGACCAGGTAGTAAGCTTCACAGGGGGAAACATTACTTATAAGAGTGTCATCGAGAACCTGAACGTATTGGATTACGAATACTACTTTAAATTGACGGATTTATTACTTGAAAACAAGGTACCCGAAGCAATGCTGCTTTTCAATGATGTACTGAAAAAAGGATTTGACGGCAGCCACTTTATTACGGGACTTTCTTCACATTTCCGCGATTTATTGGTGAGCAAGGATGCCTCAACTTTACAACTGCTGGAGGTAGGTGCAAGTATCCGTGAGCGTTATCAGGCACAAGCCCGGAAGTGCGAGGCCAAGTTCCTGTACAAAGCCATGAAGCTGTGCAACGACTGCGATTTAAACTATCGCGCCAGCAAGAACAAACGCTTGCTGGTAGAGCTGACACTGATACAATGTGCGCAACTGACCTTGCCCGACGCTGACGATTTGGCCGGTGGGCGCAGCCCTAAAAAGAATCAAATAAAACCCATATTTACACAGCAAGCAACTCCTGAAGTTGCCACGCAATCGCAGCCTCAGGCTCCGGTTGCCGCTGCACAGACCGGTGTTGCTCCGGCTGCTTCATCACCGACTGCAACACAAGGTTCTACAAACGGAATGAATACGGGTGGACGTCCCAACCCGCTGCCTACGACAAAGGAAGAAAAGAAAATTCCAGTATTTAAAGCGGGTACGTTGGGCATGTCCATACGCCGTCCCCTGCATGAACAAACAGCTGAGAAAACAGATGCAAAAAGCACCTCTGCCGCCCATGCAACCGCTACATCAAGCAGTGCGTCGTATGAGGATTATATCTTTAACGAAAAAGATTTAAACTATTATTGGCGTGAATTTGCAGCTAATCTGCCGGTTGAAGAGAAAGCGAACTCGGCACGTATGATGAATATGCATCCGAAACTGCTGAATGATACTACTTTCGAAGTATTGGTAGACAACGAGATGGTAGAAAAATATATGACGCAGTTGGTTCAGGCAATTCAAAACCACTTGCGGGAACGTCTCCATAACCGAAAAATAACGATGACAATACGGGTAAGTGCCCCGACTGAAAACATACGTGCCTATAGCCATGTAGAACGTTTCCAGATGATGAGTAAAAAGAATCCCAATCTGCTAAAATTAAAAGAAGCATTGGGGCTGGAATTATCCTAAAGATATTTTGCTTCCACCGAAAGGAGTGAACGACTTTAAGTTCATCTTTCCCTTGGGTGGAAGCCCGCCGTTTATAAATCGTGGTTACGCAAACGATATTGCGCCAATTCTTCATATTTTGTTCCCGGACGTCCGTAATTGCAATACGGATAAATAGAGATGCCGCCACGTGGAGTAAAGATACCTGTTACTTCGATATATTTAGGCTCCATCAGTTTAATCAAGTCCTTCATAATGATATTTACACAATCTTCATGAAAATCGCCATGATTGCGAAAGCTGAACAGGTAAAGTTTCAGGCTCTTGCTCTCTACCATCTTCATGTCAGGCAGATAAGAAATACGAATCTCAGCAAAATCCGGCTGTCCGGTGATGGGGCAAAGACTGGTAAATTCGGGACAATTGAAACGCACCCAATAATCATTCCCGGGGTGCTTGTTAACAAAAGACTCCAGCACCTCAGGAGCATAATCCTGCTTGTATTCCGTCTTCTTTCCTAATATTGTCAGTTCATCTTTTCTTTCCATATAGCTATTATTTTTTAGTTTCAAGTAAATCACTTCTTACTTGCCAGATATTTTTCCAAACCTTCACGGCGAAGTTTGCACGCCGGACAATGTCCGCATCCATCACCCTGAATGCCATTATAACAAGTTAAAGTTTCCCTGCGAATCAAATCAAGAACTCCCAGTTCATCCGCCAGTGCCCATGTTTCTGCCTTGTCAATCCACATCAACGGAGTATGGAGAACAAATTGTTCGTCCATGGCAAGATTGAGTGTGACATTCAATGACTTGATAAAAGCATCCCGACAATCGGGATAACCGCTGAAATCAGTCTGAGACACACCGGTCACAATATGGTTAATGCCATGTTCGCGAGCATAAACAGCTGCAATGCTCAAGAAAAACAGGTTACGCCCCGGAACAAAAGTATTCGGGAAACTATCGGCCGGCTTATCCTGGTCCATTGCAATAGTGGTATCCGTCAATGAATTCTTACCCAAATGACCGATAAAAGAAACATCCATCGCTTCAAACTCTACTCCTGCCCCGGCAGCTATGGAACGTGCCAGTTCCACCTCTTTCACATGTTTTTGTCCGTAGACAAAACTCAACGCATATACTTTACTAAAATGTTTCTTTGCCCAAAACAGACAAGTAGTTGAGTCCTGCCCACCGCTGAACACAACCAATGCATCACTCCTATTCATGATTTATAGTTCTTTGATTTTTAATACATTGTAGGAAATATTCTCATCATAGACATCACTTCCGTCCACCTTCTTTATATAATTCACTACACGGATGGTAACAGGAAGGATAATGATTTCATAAACTGTTTTTAAAAGAGCTTGAAGAATCATCATTTTAATCAGCTCACTCACCGGCATCAACCCTCCGAAAGCAATCGGAAAGAAAATCAGCGAATCGGCACTTTCACCCACCAATGTAGAAGTGATGGCACGAAGTGAAAAATTCTTGCCTCCCGAAGCCAGTTTCATCTTACTCATGACATAAGCATTGAGAAAAGAACCAACCAAAAAGGCAGTCAAACTTGCCACAGCAATACGCGGTGCCATGCCGAAAACAAAATTAAATCCTTCTTCCCCTTCCCAAAAGGGTGCTGCAGGCATCATAATGGCAAGTTGCCCCAACGCGACAACCATAAAGTTCATGGCAAAACCCATCCAAATAATCAGTCTTGCTTTACGAAAGCCCCACACTTCGGCTATGCAGTCATTGATGATATAAGAAATAGGGAATACGACAAGCCCGGCAGTTGCAGTAATTTTCCAAATCCGGACTACCTTGGTTTCCAATAAGTTCGCTGCAACGAGACATACACAGAACAGTATGCCAAGCAACATAAAAGATACAGATACAGTGTTATTATTCTTCATTTTTCCTGTTTTTTACGTGGTGTTCTAGAATACACGACCGCTATTCACGGCATCATACGTCTATTTTTTCTAATTCGGATGCAAAGATACGCACTTTTTTGAGAAACAGTATTATCTTTGTAACTAATTTAAATTAAAGACCTCGGGAATAAGTGAAGGACAATCATGAGAAAAAAAGAATTATATGATAAGGTAATAACGTATTTTCAAAATGCAATGCCTGTTGCAGAAACGGAACTGCATTATAACAATCCGTTCGAGCTGCTGATAGCAGTCATCCTCAGCGCACAATGTACAGACAAACGCGTAAACATGATTACCCCGCCTCTCTATCGGGATTTCCCTACACCGGAAGCCCTGGCAGCCTCTACGCCGGAAGTCATTTATGAATACATCCGCAGTGTGAGTTATCCTAACAATAAAGCGAAACATCTGGTCGGCATGGCACAGATGCTGGTTAAAGATTTTCATAGTGAAGTGCCCGGTACACTGGAAGAGCTGATAAAATTGCCGGGAGTAGGAAGAAAAACCGCCAATGTAATTCAAAGCGTGGTATTCAATAAAGCAGCAATGGCAGTAGATACTCATGTTTTCCGCGTAAGCCACCGCATCGGCTTGGTACCGAAAACTTGTACTACTCCGCTGGCCACCGAAAAATATCTGATGAAATACATCCCGAAAGAAATCGTTCCGACAGCCCACCACTGGCTCATCTTGCACGGCAGGTATGTGTGCATGGCCAGAACTCCCAAATGTGAAGAATGCGGGCTAAACGGACTTTGCCAATATTCATTAAAACCGACAGTCTAACCGACAGAAATTACTTCTCCGTCATAAGCAAAGTGCACATGAGGGGGAAGCAGTTTCTCAACTTCCGAATGTAATCCCATGTGATGGCTCATGTGAATAAAATAAGTTTCTTTAGCTCCGATACGCTTTGCATTGTCCAATGCTTCCTGTAGATTTTGGTGTGTGCTATGAGATTGGGGACGCAAAGCATTCATCACCAGTACATCCAGTCCATTCAGAAGCTCATACTCAGACTCCGGCATGGTCAACATATCTGTAATCCATGCCATATTACCAATACGGTATCCCAAAATAGGAAGTTTGCCATGCATCACACGAACGGGAATAATCTCTACCTTAGCTTCCTTCGAGTTGCCAACCGTAAAAGGTGAATCCGGCACAATCTCCTTCAACAGGATGCGAGGTACTCCCGGATAAAGATGCTCTGCAAAACAATAAGGAATACGTTGACGCAAACGCTCTGCCGTATATCGTTCCGCATAAACCGGCACATCACGCAAGCGACAGAAGGGACGTAAATCATCCAAGCCACCCACATGATCATAATGCTCGTGACTGATGAATACAGCATCAAGGGGTTTAAAATCATTCAGACGTATCATCTGTTCACGAAAATCAGGACCACAATCCATCAAAATCCGCACTCCCTCTGTTTCTATCAGTCCCGAACAACGCAAACGGTTATCCCGAGGATCATTGCTGGTACAAACCGGGCATTTGCACCCTATTTCGGGTACTCCCGTAGATGTTCCACTGCCTAGTATTGTAATCTTCATATAACAGTTAAATAAAATTCACTTCAGGAGAAACAGTTATCCCGAATTTCAAAAAGACAGACTCTTGTATCTGCCGGGACAAATCTACGATTTCTCTTCCGGTAGCTCCTCCACAATTTACCAATACCAAAGCCTGTTTGGAATGAACACCTGCATTGCCTACCTGTTTACCTTTCCAGCCGCAACGATCAATCATCCACGCTGCCGGAATCTTGACCCTATCTTCTCCCATATTATAATGAGGTATCTCAGGATATTCTCTTTGCAATGCTTCGAATTGCAGACGCGATACAACAGGATTCATAAAAAAACTTCCGGCATTGCCTTGCACCTTCGGGTCCGGCAACTTTGCTTCACGTATCTCAATTACTGTATTACGCACATTGTCCAATGTTATCTCGCATCCGCGTTTCTCCAATTCACCTCTCACATTACCATATTCGAGATTAAAAAGCGGATGTTTTCCAAGACGGTAAGTCACATGAGTAACGATATATTTTCCTTTCAATTCTTTTTTGAATATACTCTCACGATAGGCATAGTGACACTCATCATTAGCAAACACACGTTCCTGCCCCGTAGAGACTTCCAGTGTTTCTACCGAAACAATCAAATCTTTGACCTCTGCACCGTATGCACCAATATTTTGCACAGCCGAAGCACCCACTTCTCCCGGTATCAAAGATAAATTCTCCGCACCATACCATCCGTGCCGCACGGCAAAAGCTACAAAATCATCCCATACCTCTCCGGCTCCTACCCTTATGTCGACAGTTTTATCATTCTCATCCACTACTTCATAACCATGAATGGCCGAATGCAGAACGGTTCCTTCATAATCTGCCGTAAACAACAAATTACTGCCCCCGCCAATATGCAACCATGACGGTTTTAAATAATCCTTATTTGATAATATAGCCTTCAATTCAGCAACCGACCCATATTCTACAAACACAGACGCCTTTACATCCATGCCGAAAGTATTATGCGGCAACAATGAATACTCCTTTATTTCTTTCATCAGTCATTAACAGGGTTAATCGCTTAAATCTTCAAACTGCACTAATTTCCACAACCCATTGCGCCGTTCAAAGTAAAGCGTATTATTAAATCCATTACCGAATCCTTTTATCTCAATTACCTTTGTATTCGATTTAGAATTCTCATTCTGTCCATAATTTACATTTGTCAGAAACTCGCGGGGAAGTACCGGCTGAAAAGCAAACCACTGTCCTGCTTCAAGGGTAGTTTCAATTATTTGAAATTCATCGTCCGGGTCTACCGTAACAAACTTCAATGGATTATGAAGGCGTGTTTGCTGGAAAAGAGAATCATTGGCAAAATGTTCATAGAACTCATAGAAGCTCTCCTTGCTGTCCTCATTCTCCGGCATATCTGCAAAATCAATGGCTTCCAACTTCCACAACCCCTTCAAACGTTCAAAATAATATCTCTTAATCTTGTTTGTCTTCAGATAAATCCACTCAATCTTCACGCTGGTAGCAGTAGTATCCTTTTCCGCTTCCATATCCACCGCCTTGTCAAAAAGAACAGTATAAGAGTCCAATTGGCTGAACAACGGGTCGTGTTTCCAATCTTTCTTTTCGATATGTTCCTTCTTATCCATCGTATAATAAGGCAAGGGGAACACAATACGCGACACTTGCAGCTTTTCGTCAATTGCAAAATTGTAGATAAAGTCGGCAAAACTTTCATCTGCGGTAGCCGGAACCATCGGTTCTTCTTCCACCACTTCCATCACTTCCACCGTATCAGGAACGGCAGCCAGCGAATCAATCTCTTCAGTGAGCATCTCGAAGGGGTCTATTTTCTTTTTACCACCTCCACAGGAGCTAATCAGCACAAGCAGACAAACTCCGATAATCAGTTTCTTCATTTTCTATTTTTAGAAAAAATCAATGCAAAAGTATCTCTTTTTTTAGTTTTCAGCAAAATATTCGGTTTAATTCGCTAACTTTGCGGTCATTAAAAAAATAAAGAAGAAAGTATGTTAGCTAAAATAGAACAATTACTTCAGGAAATTGAAGGCTTACACGCTGCTAATGCAGAGGAATTAGAAGCCCTCCGTATTAAATATCTCAGTAAAAAAGGAGCAATTAATGAGTTGATGGCAGACTTCCGCAATGTACCTGCCGACCAAAAGAAGGAAGTGGGAATGAAACTGAATGAGCTGAAAAACAAGGCTCAGGAACGTATATCCACATTGAAGGAAGCTTTTGAAACACAAGACAACGGTGCCGCTGAAATGGATCTTACCCGCACGGCATATCCTATCGAATTGGGAACCCGCCATCCGTTAAGTATTGTCAAGAATGAAATTATCGATATTTTCCACCGTCTCGGTTTCAGTATTGCCGACGGACCGGAAATAGAAGATGACTGGCATGTTTTTTCTTCCATGAACTTTGCCGAAGATCATCCGGCACGCGATATGCAGGATACTTTCTTCGTTGAAGCCAACCCTGAGCATGTACAGGGCAATGTCATTTTGCGCACGCATACTTCATCCGTACAAAGCCGGGTAATGGAAAGCACCCAGCCACCCATCCGAATTATTTGTCCGGGGCGCGTATATCGCAACGAGGCTATCAGCTATCGTGCACATGCGTTTTTCCATCAGGTAGAAGCTCTCTATATTGACAAAAACGTGTCATTCACCGACCTGAAACAAGTATTGCTTTTATTTGCGAAGGAAATGTTCGGTGCCGAAACTCAAATCCGTTTACGTCCTTCTTACTTCCCCTTCACCGAGCCAAGTGCGGAAATGGATATCAGCTGTAATATCTGCGGTGGAAAAGGATGTCCGTTCTGTAAAGGAACCGGCTGGGTAGAAATTTTGGGTTGCGGTATGGTAGACCCGAATGTACTGGAAGCCAACGGCATTGACAGCAAAGTTTATTCAGGATATGCATTGGGTATGGGTATCGAACGTATCACCAACCTGAAATATCGCGTAAACGACCTGCGTTTGTTCTCTGAAAATGATACACGTTTCTTAAAAGAGTTCGAAGCTGCCAATTAATCAGTCTTTGTTTTGAATTTCATAAAACGATTAATAGACGGAACATTCTTTTGTCTGTTAATCGTTTCTTTATATGACAATATATGAAAGATAAGCTAGTAACAAAAAACTATATAGAAATTCTCGCAGCCAACTTTCTGCTCTACTTTGGTTTCTATTTACTAATGCCGGTACTGCCGTTCTATTTAGCCGAGATATTTAACAGCGAAAAAGGAACCATTGGTATTATCCTTTCATGTTACACAATAGCCGCCTTATGTATCCGTCCGTTTTCGGGCTATCTGCTGGATACTTTTGCCAGAAAACCGCTTTATTTATTAGCTTATTTTCTTTTTACGGCTGCCTTCGGCGGATATCTGTTGGCGGGCACCCTCACTTTATTCACACTTATCCGCATCTTCCACGGTTTAGCCTTCGGAACGGTCACGGTAGCAGGAAACACGGTAGTCATCGACATCATGCCCAGTTCACGGCGTGGAGAGGGACTGGGATATTATGGAATGATGAACAACACGGCAATGAGCATCGGCCCGATGGTTGGACTATTTCTACATAATGCATACTCTTTTGAAGTGATATTTTGGTGTGCACTGGTCAGTTGCGCTTTGGGACTGGTCATGGCGTCACTGGTGAAAACACCAGCTAAAGAACCTGTTAAAAGAGAACCGATATCGCTCGACCGATTCATTTTATTGAAAGGCATTCCTGCCGGAATCTGCCTGTTACTACTGTCCGTACCCTACGGAATGACCTCCAACTATATTGCCATGTATTCGCAACAAATAGGAATTACGGCTGAAACAGGTTTCTTTTTCACATTTATGGCTTTTGGAATGGCTACCAGCCGACTATTCAGCGGACGATTGGTTGACCGTGGCAAGATAACACAAGTTATCGAAGCCGGACTTTATTTGGTTTGTTTCTGCTTTTTCGGGCTGAGTGCCTGTGGGTGGTTAATCGACTTCAACCTACAGTGGACTACCTATTTCTTCTTTTTCATAGCTTTATTACTGGGTATCGGTTTTGGAACCATGTTTCCGGCATTCAATACATTGTTTGTCAATCTGGCTCCCAACAGCCAACGAGGTACAGCTACCAGCACTTACCTTACTTCATGGGATGTAGGTATAGGAGTGGGTATGCTGGCAGGCGGATATATCGCACAAATAGCCACTTTCAAAATAGCTTATTTATTCGGAGCAGTATTAACGGTTATTTCTTTATTCTACTTTCGGACAAAAGTAGCTCCACACTTTCATCAGCATAAGCTACGTTAGTCCTTGTACGTCAGCACCATAATATGAGAAAGACGGTCCTCAGAAATTGACAGTTGGGTAGACAGAATAAATGAATGAAATAAAGTAGCATTCTCTAAAATAAACGGCGGCAGATAAGGGCGAAAACGCTCAGGATTTTCAGAAACCTTATGCATATCGGCCACTAACATGAAAGAAGCGTCACGAGAAAGATTCGCCACACACTCGTCAAACAGTGTCCGACCACTACCGTCGTTTTCTTCTATTGCTTCATCCATATACCCGTTCATCGAATCTTTATTGCCCGAAATAACAACGCTGTCTTCCTTGACATCGGGCACTGACTGCATTTTTGCCACAAATTCGGAAGTACAGCTGCAAGTATCAGGCATAAAAGTATCCCCTGTAAGATATACCACATCACTATTCATATGAAAATCAAACTCACTCCAGCAACGATTATTATTCTGCAGGAAAGGCATCGAAGTCGTACGACCATATAATGTGAGGAAATTATGAGACTTCTTTTTCTCAAATACCTTCGAGAATACCTCATCATCACTCAATGCCGTTTCGTCCTCCTTGGCATCTATAACTTCTTCTATTAACCGCTTCTGATAACTCGCGACAAAGAAACCTGACCCACTATAAACAGCCAAAAATTCATTATTATTCAAAGGATAAATATAAATATTCTTTCCTCTATATTTTTCTTTCTTCGGCTGAAACTCACCCGGAGCACGCTCTTGCAGCATATCGGCAAGTAACTTTTCGTCTCCTGCACCCATGCGGAAATATACAACCTGATCACGCGGAGACCCCGGAGCATGAAAACTTACCAATAAACGGCTCATCCGACTGCTCAGGCCATGTGCTTTCTGAGTGGCATACTCATTCAATCCCCCAAGAATAAAATCGAATAAACCGGGAAACTGAAAATCTCCCAGTTCATTGCTATAATTAAGTTGTGGAAAATCATTTAAAAAATAATTGATATTATCGCTTTCCAAAACACCAATACTGTTTGAAGGTACCAAGGAGAAGAGATTGAACTCCCGACCTCTATCGGTCATGCTCAATCGTGTAAATCCATAAAAACCAACTGCTATACAGAACAATACAACAGAAAGCACTACACCTAATTTTGCAACTGTCCGCAATCTCATACCTTACCTATATTTATATTTTTTTTGCAAATATAGCAAATTATTTAAGGAAACAAAAGAAACTCTCAAAAAAATGCCTGCGATTAACAATCTAGTCAGACACATTGGCAACCGGAAACTCTATGGCTCCCCAACCTATCATTGCATTAAACAATCGTACCGCCGAAAAAGATGACAGTTCTTCCTTTTTTATTTCTTTTTCTTTCAATACGCCTTTATCCAGCAATTCCGCCCGCTTGGTTCCCTTCAGCAAAGGATGCAAGGGAGTATACCAGTCATTCCCGTCATATAAAGCAATATTAGCAATTGAAGTATCTGTCAATAACCCATTCTTCACTATTAATATATCATCCTTATCCTGACGAATCTGAAACAAACTATTCAACTTTCTTCTGTCTGTGCTCTTGAAAGAATAGTCTATAGTATCCGAACACACCATACGCAAAGACCGGACAGGTCGCATCTCATAAAGAGAATAAGATACCTCCGTTATGCCTTCTTCCGTATATACCACCCTGCATTTCACACCATTCATATCAGCAGACAAGTGCAGATAATCTTCCAACTGCAAGGGTGCGCATTCCGGCCGGAAATACCTACGAACCTCATTTAACCGCCGATTATGATAAAACAGATTGCAGGCATTTCCTTTCTCTATCCGTATGGTTTCAATAAATTGGTACATATATTTTCTGTTTCATTTCATTGTATTCACTCTCCAAAACACTTTTGCCGGTAATGCCCCCACCCGCTTTAAAATAAAGATGTCCGTTCTCCTGTTCTATGAAACGTATCATCACGGCACTATCCAAATTCCGTCCATCGAAATATCCCATTACCCCGGTATAAAAGCCCCGTTCATAGTTTTCGGCCTCAGCAATAATTTCCATTGTTTTCGGCTTTGGAGCGCCGGTTATGGAGCCGGCAGGCAAGAGCCTGAAAAGAATATCTCCGATATGTGACAAATAATCTTCAGGCAACACCCCGCAAATTTCAGAACTTGTCTGAAGTATCGGTCCCTTATTAGTTTCAAGACAATCACAATAACGGTAACGGGTAACGGTCACCTGTTCCGATACCATACTCAAATCATTCCGAATTAAATCTACAATAGTGGCATGCTCGGCCGCTTCCTTCCTGTCATCCATCAAAAGCCGACATGCATCAGGCAGTGAAGCATCGATTGTACCCTTCATGGGAAACGACTTTATCTTTCCTTCTTCGATGCGGACAAAGATTTCGGGTGAGAAACAAACCAACGTATCTTTCAGCCATAACTTGTACTTTGCCTCGGAATACCGAAAAACAGCTTCAAGCGTCAAGTTAGTCTTAACCGGAACTTGACAAGTCAGATTAGTAAGATAACTATTACCTGCCAATATATTATTCTTCACCACATCAAAAGCAATGCGATACTCTTCCAAAGCCGGTGGAGCAGTCTCCCATATTAATATTCCGTCATATTCTTCGCACCTCTTTTCTACATTGGTTATCCCATTAAAACTATACTGACAAAAACTTGAATCAATCTCACTGATTTCCTCCACATAGGAATGTTCTTGTTTATAGTCTATGATAAAAAGAAACGGCCTACCCTTGCCGGCCAAGTCATTCATCCGTTCAATACTTTCCTTTCGGCTATATAACTGCATTGCAATTTATTTATTTCGAAATTCTAAAGGGAGATGATAATTTTATTTCCAGACCTCCCAATCCCTTCTCTACATAATAAATACCCGGAAGAACCGCTTTAAAAAACAATCCTTCGATATCAAAATTTTCTGATTGATAAACAGCCATCCAATATCCTTCTCCACATGCAGGAGAAGAAATAACTTGAGCAACCTTATCATTTTTAATGACTCTAATCATCTTTGGATCAAACTCTTCCACCTCCTTCTTTGTAGCGGCAGGAAGAACAATATATTGATAGGAAGCACCCGACGGTTTCACACCATGACGCAAATGCAATGCCGCCACTTCTCCATGAAGAGTAGCAGGCGTATACATTCCCATAAAATCGCTCCAACGTCCCTCGCGTTCTTCCGATTGTGCCACACATGTATCCCCGTCCAAAACAATATAACCGACAGCATCATGAAAAAAGCGCAAATCTTTTTGCCGGAACGCTTCTGCTCCTGTAATTGCACTCCATTTCTTCTTATTCCAAACATAAAGTTCTCCACTCTTTGAACGCTGATCTATGGAAGTTGTTACACACAAAGTTGTATCTGAATGAATATCGGCCCCCAAACAGAAAACAAATTTATCGGCAAATAACCATACTTTATGCGCTTCCAGTCCGTCACGATTCAACTCCATGGCTGTCATTCCAATTTTTCCATTACTCAAGCCACCCACTAAATCACTGTTATTCCCGGACCTTGTCACATTGACATCAGGCATCGGTGCAATATCCTCATACGAAGTGACACCCGGTATCTTCCGCCAGTCCCAAAAAGGAAATACTTCCAGATATTCATCTCCCCGAACATAATAATAAGTTGCTCCGTCTCCCAAGTAATATCCTTTCAGATTATCCTCATTTACCAACTCCGTACCAATCACCCTGCGAGAAGCCATTTTAACCGAAGACATCCAATCTTTGCTACGATGAACCGTGTAATCGGAATCATCAAAATGTTTATGACCTATCAACGTATTACCATGCGCAGGAAAACCTGCCAATCCCATATCTTCAGCAGCAAATGCCAAACTATATGCCTTATGTATCTGAGCATTATGAAAGAATTGCCGTCCTAACGAGCTGACATCCATATATCTGTTCCATATCACCCATCTATAACCTTTGTCAATCAACGAAACCAATATTTCCCTCTGCTGTCCGGTGAACTCGTAATCGGTATCTTTGAACAGCTGAAAGAAGAAACTCATTCCCGTGACAAAAGACAATCCGTAATTTCCGAATTGTTGCTGCGGACCATGCTGATGAAAGCTCCAATCATCTTTAATCCCTTCCTTTCTACCCAATACAATTTCCGAGGCAATAGCATCTCGCGCAGCCTTCACTAAATCTGCATCATTTTGCAAAAGAGCCCGAATCAAGACATTTCCGGCCAACCATACCTTATTTTGTCCCGTCATCCCGAACTTAGCATTCTCCATTACCGCTACAGCAGCCCGGTGCTCCCGGTCTGTCAACTGTTCTTCCAATAAAATAAAAGCAGCTCCCAGTGTTTTAGGAATACCAATCTGATTATACCACCAGTTCAGACAACGAGGCTTGGTATCAAACCAATATTTCAAAGCTAAATGAATTGCCTCTTTTACCTTTTCCGAATGATAATACTCTGTAGTTTTTGAATAATACAGTTTCGACAGTTCCAATATTCGTTCCGCATGGAGTTTAGGTTCCCAGCCTGAACGCTTAGTATCTGCATAATTAATGTCAGTCCACGAACCGTCTGCCGACATCAATGACAGATAACCATCTATTTTTTTCAAATCAAAAGGATAAAGTTGGTGCAACTCCACTACCGCCTGATCAGACATCTCCTTTTCCGGTTTTATCTTTATCAAATCCGAAAGCAATGAATCCTGCTCTATGGATGACGGTATTAACATCTGCCTGTAGTTCTCTTTTATTTGTTTTAATTCTCCGACTCCGGCAGCTTTCCCCATCAAGACATGGAATATCAAACTACAGATTAAGGTCAACTTCAAAATATTGCTCATTGTTTTATTGCTATTATGCGTTTAACGAACAAAATTAATGTATTTTTTCGATTCAACGATAAATTAAAATCTAAAATAAAGCCAATCCACGGTTGATGAAAGATATATGGAAATTGAGTGCTATTATAAAAGGCTGTAGTGTACCTTTCGAAAAGACTTTGAAGTTTTCTGAAAACTCTTCCAACTTTTTCAAAAAGGTCTTGAAGTTTTTTACAAAGACTATGGTCTTTTTGGGAAAGCTCTTGGTCTTTTTAAAAAATGTCCTTGTCTTTTTGGAGGTACATGCGAACGTACATGTAAAACATGCTCCCTGACGGGGGTAGATTTTGTGTGAAATGAACATTATCGGCCTCCTTTCACACCGAAACATTGATAAACAAAAGGATTCAATACATGCAATGCGTGAAAGCAACTTTTATCAACTTCCTTTTGAAGCCGAAACAACTTTTCGGATTGCCCCAAGTTTTCAAACTGAACCGCCCCCCAGAGCCCTTTTCAAACTGAGCCCCTACTACAATAAAAAAGAGGAAATTCTTATCGAACTTCCTCTTCTATCGGGGTGGCAGATGGGACTCGAACCCACGACATTCAGAACCACAATCTGACGCTCTAACCAACTGAACTACAGCCACCGTATTGGCTTTCCTTTCAAAAGCGATGCAAAGGTAAGGCTTTTTTTTATATCTGCAAACTTTTTGCCGAAAAATTATTCAAAAAAATATTCTTTTATTCCTCTATTGTATGTATCAAACAATATTCTAGCTCTCATAAGAAAACGTTTCATCGCACTAACCTCCTCATTTTTAATCGGTTTATCAAGGAAAGAAGCCGGATAAAGCTCAAATCCTTTTTTTCCACTTAAATTGGGACGTGAAGTCCAAACTAGAGAATATTCACAGTTAATCAAACGAGTTATTCTAAAAATACGCTGCAATTCCAATTTCACCATAGCTCCCCCATCCGTATCTTCTTTCGACATGTTTGATATAAAATTACCCAATGAATACACAACGACATGTTTGGCAGGAGTATGCTTATCTTGTATGACCTCCATGGGTTGAAGTACATGGGGATGAGAACCTATCACATGATCTACCCCCTGAGTTATCATCCAATCTGCCAAGTCCCGTTCCGAACGCTCAGGCAACGAACGATATTCTATCCCCCAATGCATACACGCTATAATGACATCGGGCATCATGCGGCGCGCCTTAAGAATATCTTTCTTAATTTGTTCCCGGTCAATGTAGTTCACCACATTGGGCGGAGTGACTTCAATGCCGTTTGTTCCATAAGTATAATTGAGCAGAACAATACGAAAATGATTCTTTTCGATCAACAAGGGATAGCCCTCATCCCGTTTGCCCTTATTTACATAAGTGCCCGCATGTGGAATATGCAAGGAGTCCAGCATCAGGATGGTGCGTTCCAATCCTTTTTTCCTTCGGTCAAGACAATGATTATTCGCTGTAAGCAACACATCAAAACCGGCCTCTTTAACAGCATACAAATATTCATCGGGAGCACTAAACGCCGGATAACCGCTATAGGGCTTGCCACCCAATGTCACTTCCAGATTGGCAACAGCCAAGTCTGCCGCACTTATCTCATCTTTTACATGCTTGAAACAAGACGAATAATCATAGGATGTCCCTACACGGGCAGCCTCTATTTGTGCCTGATGCTGCATCAGGTCTCCCACAAACAACAAGGTTATTTTCTCTTGCGCAGTAAGCGAAAGACTAAAGCACAAGCTGAACAGTATAAAGAGCTGCCGCATATTAAAGGTATGATTTACAACGTTAATAATCGGCAAGATAAAGAGAATATTCGGAAAAGCCAAAGATACCGGTGAAAAACGATATTACAGGCTTACTATTTCCTGCAAGATGCCGACCGCTGTTTCTACTGTTTCCACATTCTTTATCACCATACTGCGTTTACCATTCTGCTCACGAAGATTGCAATAACGGGGATTCTTTCCCATGTAATCAATCACTTTTCCAAAGGCTGCACTCTGATAGTAAGGACTGTCAGGATTACTCACAAAGAACAGCGTCATTCGTCCGGCTTTCAAGAAAACTTTCTCTGCACCCAAGCGTTTTGCCATCCGGCGCAAGGGAACAATGCGAAGCAGTTCCTGACCTTCGCGCGGAACTTTCCCGAAACGGTCTTCCAAACGGGATTTGAATGCCAACACATCTTTATCCAGCTCCAAGCCATCCAACTCACGATAAAGTAACATACGTTCGCTGCTGCTGGGAATGTATTCATTGGGAAACAATAATTCCAAATCACTTTCCACCTGACACTCATCCACAAAGTTTTCACCACTTATTTTTTCCTCACCTGCCGCTTGCAGCTCTTCAGCATAAAGGTCTGCAAATTCATCCTCTTTCAGCTCTTTCACAGCCTCAGCCAAAATCTTCTGATAAGTTTCGTATCCCAAATCGGCAATGAAACCACTTTGTTCGGCACCCAACATATTACCTGCTCCACGGATATCAAGATCCTGCATGGCAATGTGGATTCCACTACCCAAATCACTAAAGTTCTCTATGGCCTGCAGACGACGTTTGGCTTCGGGAGTCAACGAAGTGAGTGGAGGAGCCAATAAATAGCAAAATGCTTTCTTATTGCTACGTCCCACACGTCCACGCATCTGATGCAAATCGCTCAATCCGAAATTCTGCGCCTGATTGATGATAATGGTATTGGCATTGGGGATATCAATTCCACTTTCGATAATGGTAGTCGCCAGCAGCACATCATAATCATAGTTCACAAAGTCGAAAATAATCTTCTCAAGTTTTTCCGGCTCCATCTGTCCATGACCGATGCAAACACGGCAGTCCGGGATGTTTCGTTTAATCATTGCTTCCAGCTCCACCAGGTTCTGTATCCTATTGTTTACAAAAAATACCTGACCGTTACGACTCATCTCGAAGTTGATAGCCTCAGTGATAATTTCTTCATTGAATGTATGCACCTCGGTCTGGATGGGGTAGCGATTGGGGGGAGGAGTCTGTATCACAGAAAGGTCGCGCGCGCCCATCAGTGAAAACTGCAAAGTACGCGGAATAGGGGTAGCCGTCATGGTCAGAGTATCAACATTGACTTTTATCTGGCGAAGTTTCTCTTTTACGCTGACTCCGAACTTCTGCTCCTCATCTATAATCAGTAGCCCCAAATCCTTGAACTTAATGCTTTTGCCAATAATTTTATGCGTACCAATCAGAATATTAATCTTGCCTTCTCCCAATTCTTTCACGATGCGGGAACTGTCTTTGGCACTACGAGCCCGACTCAGATAATCCACTTTACACGGAAAATCCTTCAATCGTTCACGGAAAGTCTGAAAGTGCTGATAAGCCAATACGGTAGTCGGTACAAGTACCGCCACTTGTTTGTTGTCCGTCACAGCCTTAAAAGCAGCACGCACTGCTATTTCCGTTTTTCCAAAACCAACATCCCCGCACACCAGACGGTCCATCGGACGTTCGCTTTCCATATCAGCCTTTACATCCTGAGTTGTCTTCAGCTGGTCGGGAGTATCCTCATAAATAAAGCTGGCCTCCAGCTCATGCTGCAAAAAGCTGTCGGGAGTATAGCTGAAGCCCTTCTCCTGCTTTCGCTGAGAGTATAACTTAATCAAATCACGGGCAATATCTTTAATCTTGGTCTTGGTGCGTTCCTTCATTTTCTCCCAAGCACCGGTACCCAGTTTATTGAGGCGCGGAGTTTCTCCTTCCTTCCCTTTATACTTGGAAATCTTGTGCAAGGAATGAATAGACACAAAGACGACATCCTCATTTTGATAAACCAACTTGATAACCTCTTGCGTGGTATCGCCGTTGGGGATACGCACCAGCCCGGCAAACTTCCCTACTCCATGGTCAATGTGCACAACATAATCTCCCGGTTCAAATTGGCTCAACTCTTTTAATGTCAGTGCCACTTTGCCGCTACGGGCCTTGTCACTCCGAAGGTTATATTTATGAAAGCGGTCGAATATCTGATGGTCGGTAAAAAAACAGCTCCGAAGAGTATTATCGCTAAATCCTTCGTGCAATGTCTTATTGACCGGAGTGAATGCTATTTTATCTCCCCGCTCCTCAAAAATATCTTTCAACCGCTTAGCCTGTTTTTCACTGTCCGTACATATATATAATGTATAGCCCTGTTCCAGATAATCGGTAAACGTACTGCTTACCAAATCAAAGTTCTTGTGAAAAATCGGTTGCGCACTTGTATCAAAGGGCAAAGTGGCCTGCGGAGTACCCGTAGGCTTATTCCCAAATTCTATTCTTTTGAACTCTAACGCACGAACTGCAAACTCTGAACCATCAATCAACTTTGTCTCCAAACTCATCAATTCTGTCTTCTCCCCTTCATAAGCAGCCAAAGCCTGTGGAGAGAGCGCCTCATCTCTGACGGATTGGATTCTTTCGCGTACCCACAGGAAATCCTTCATTGCCAATACGGTATCCTTTGGTATAAACTCAAAAAAAGAAACACCGTTCCTGTCCGTCGCCTTTGTCAGTTCCGGCACAATGGCTATGCTTTGCTTCTTTTCCTTCGAGAGCTGATTCTCCACTTCAAAAGTGCGGATACTGTCCACCTCGTCACCAAAGAAATCGATGCGATAAGGATATTCAGAAGCAAAAGAAAAAACATCGATAATGCTTCCTCTTACTGCATATTGCCCCGGCTCATACACATAATCCACATGCTCAAACCCATAGCCGGTAAGCACTTCTGCAATAAACTCAGTATCCACATGTTCACCTACACTCAGCTTCAATGTTTTATCAGTCAGTTCTTCTTGTGAAACAACCTTTTCGGCAAGAGCATCGGGATAGGTTACAACACACAAAGTATCACCTTTCTGCAAACGGCTCAATACTTCCGTGCGAAGAATCTCATTTGCCGCATCCTTTTGCCCGTATTTGATGGCACGACGATATGAAGAAGGAAAGAATAAAATATTCTCTTCTCCATTTACTTGCGTCAAGTCATGATAAAAATAACCTGCCTCTTCCTGATCTCCCAATATAAAAACAAACGTCTGTTTATTTTCTCTGATAAAGGAGGAAATAAATAAAGGTGTCGCTGAAGCATGTAAGCCTCCCAGGAAAATAGTCCTCACCGAGGAATCTTCCAATAACGCAGCCAATCCCGCAGTATTCGGGTGTCCGGCATATATACGTTGTAATTCCGAAATGTCCATATCTTCGTTTAAGATGGGAACAAAATTAGAGAATTTTCTTATTACTTCCTCTAATTATAGCCAACTATTTAAGATTTTACTTACTTTTGTGACTCAATGTTTAAATCATGGAAACAAAAGTAATAAGCACAATTAAAGGACACGCACGTGTAGATGTAGCCGATGTGCTACGCGGATTGGCAGTAATGGGAATCATCATTCTGCACTCCATTGAGCATTTTAATTTCTATTCATTTCCAGATACAACCACGCAGAGTGACTGGCTCAACTTTACGGACAAAGCAATCTGGAATGGATTATTCTTCATGTTCGGCGGAAAGGCATATGCCGTATTTGCCCTTCTCTTCGGCTTTAGTTTTTTTATTCAGAACGATAATCAGCGCATGCGCGGCAACGATTTCCGATTACGTTTCTGCTGGCGGCTCATCCTGTTATTCTTAATAGGCAATATCAATGCCAGCTTCTTCACCGCGGAAGTGCTGGTACTTTATTCACTGGTAGGTTTTATCCTGCCCCTCACCTGCCGTCTGAAAGACAAATGGGTATTTCTTCTCGCTTGCGTGCTATTGATACAGCCTTTGCCACTTTACTATGTAATACGTGCCTGCCTGGACCCGTCTTTCATTACTCCGGCCATTCCCACCCGCAGCTTTTGGGATGCCACCTTTGCCGTACAAAGTCATGGTTCGTTTTTGGAAACAGTCCGGGTGAATTTATGGGAAGGACAAATAGCCAGTCTTGCCTGGGCATGGGATCACGGACGTGTATTCCAAACGGCAGCTTTGTTTTTGTTGGGTATGTTAATCGGACGACGCGGACTATTCCAAAAAGAGAACTTGAAGGTATGGAATAAAATACTTGCCGGTGCACTTATCGCATTCTTTCCTTTATACGGATTAGGCAATATGTTGCCGGCATTCATTGTCAATAAATCAATATTGACCCCTTTATCACTTATCATCACCTCGCTTTCTAACTTCTCATTCATGTTGGTATTGGTTTCGGGAGTTATCTTTGCATTCTATAATACAAATATGCATTATCTTTTAATGAAAATCACTCCATACGGAAAGATGAGTCTTACCAACTATATTACTCAAAGCATAGTAGGTTCTATGTTATACTATAACTGGGGATTTGCTCTTCACAACCAATGTGGCATCACTGTCAGTTGCCTGGCGGGTATCGCATTCTTCATCTTGCAGTTTACATTCTGCCGCTGGTGGATGAGCCATCATTCACACGGACCGATGGAATACATATGGAAACGTGCCACTTGGCTGAAATGAGAACTTAAAAGGGCTTCCGGTTGTTTTACACATAAATAGAAATATAACTTATGGCTAATATGCATAATGAAATAGAATACGTTTTCAATTTACTCGAAAATCATCGTTTGAAAGAAGCATTGGTACAAATCCATGCCATGGCCAGCCAATGTTCCAGCTGGCAGCTGCGTACTGACGTAGAAACACTGCAAACGACATACGATCTGATGTTGCAATACAACGCAAAGGGCATAAAAGATCCAAAACAAAAGGATATGTATAATAAAATATTCCGATCGGCTTACGAAATGGCAGAACGGACACATATCATGAAAAACAGTACATCTTCTTTTGCTTTATATTATGATTTGATACGCACTTATGAGCACGCTAAACCGCATACTCTTTCCGAACTGCAAATGCAATTGGAAGCCTATACGGAAGATGCTGCGACAGCTCCTCTGATTTACAGTGATGCCAATCGCTGTAAATCAGAATTGGCAGGGATACGCGAACGTCATGAAAAAGCACTCAACGAGTTATTCGAAAGAACCTGGGTTTCTTTATATTGGACGGAAGCCGAAGCACAGGAAGCCCAGACACTGCTCAAATCACTTCTGGTACCGGTCAATGATCTTTGCGTCTTCATCAGTGCCGTCACGATGAGCCAATCCAGAATTTTTGATATACGAAAATATATGCTACTCCTCGAAGCGTATAATCACCCTGATCCTATGGTGAACCAACGTGCTATCGTAGGTATAGTGATAACTGCACTTTTCCATGAACATCGTATCATGATGTATCCCGAAGCACGTGCAAAGCTCTCACTGCTCAATGAAGATGCTGATTTTATTAAGAACCTGCATACCATACAGATTCAATTGCAGCTTTCACGCGAGACACAGAAAATAGACAGGAAGATGCGGGAAGAAATCATTCCCGAAATGATGAGAAATCCGCGAATTGGGAACTCCAACAAAATCGGGTTCGATGAAACAGAAGACTCCGATGATCTTAACCCGGAATGGGAAAGCTGGATTGACAAATCGGGCATTACTGACAAATTACGTGAAATGGGCGAATTGCAAATGGAGGGAGCTGATGTTTATATGAGCACATTCTCTCAACTAAAGCAGTTCCCTTTTTTCCGCCAAATGTCACATTGGTTCTATCCTTTCGACCGCCAATTTCCCGATATTGTTACCATATTTGGAGATAATGAAGAAAAGAGAATGTCCTTATTGGACATTATACTCAATAGCGATTCCTTCTGCAATTCAGATAAATATTCTTTCTGTTTCAGCTTGATACAAATGCCTGAATCGCAAAGAGAGCTGATGATACATCAGATGAACGAGCAAAGCTCTGTATCGCAAGAACAGCTGGAACAGATAACAAAGATGACGAAGTCCACCTTGAAAAAAGAGAATATCAGTCGCCAGTATATTCATGATTTATACCGCTTCTTCAAATTATGGTCTCGCCGTTCCGAAGAAAAAGACATCTTCGAAAGCCGCTTTGAACTGTGGAAATATAACAGCCTTAAAAAAGCAATAATCCAACCTGAAGAACTGAAAAAGTTGGCAGATTATTTCTTCCAAAAAGATTATATGGAGGAAGCATTCCAGCTATACAGCATCCTGCTTGAAGAGAATAAAACCAACTCCGAGTTATGGCAGAAAGCCGGTTATTCCCTCCAGAAATTGGGAAATTACGATAAAGCGTTGAGTTATTATAAACAAGCTGATATCATTGCCCCGGATGCCTTATGGACTAACCGTCATCTGGCCTTGTGTTACCATAAGCTGGGCATGCCTGAACAGGCATTGCAATACTTCAAAAAAGTAGAAATTGTTCAGCCCGACAATTTAAACCTGTCCTTACAGATTGGTCAATGTCTGGTAGCCTTGAAAAGATACGAAGAGGCTTTGGGGTACTTCTTTAAAGTGGAATACCTGGAAAAAAATCCCAATAATGCACGCCGTGCTATCGGCTGGTGTTCATTTGTTATCGGCAAATATGAAGAAGCACGTAAATATTATGATCTACTGCTTCAGGCTACCAAGCCCAAAATGCAAGACTGGATGAATGCAGGACATTTATACTATACATTAGGAAATATCGAAACGGCTATCAACTATTATCAAAAAGCACAGAGTATGTGCGAAGACCGTAACATGTTCCTTACCTTCTATTTGGAAGACAAAAAATACCTTATTGAAAAAGGATTTTCGGAAGAAGATATCTATATTCTATTGGATGAACTACTTTAATGACTTATAAGACAATTCGATACGAGAGAGAAGTTTTGTATAATTATACAGGACTTCTATCTTTATCGGAGATTCATCATCCAATCTATAGTTAGCATGCACGTTATAAGTCTCAGCACCATGATTTACACAACGTCCGATATCATTGGGCAAAACTGTATCTACCCTGAAATCCCCCAAGTTTAGTAAAAAATAGAAAAAGCCATCCAAGCCATCACTATCCATTACATAAGCCTGTATATTCAAATTTGCCCGATAATTAATATGATTATCATAATTATAATAACTATGACACACATAAGTACTGTCATTTAATTCATGATGGGAGGTAATGGATTCCATCAGTTTTCCATCATCACCAAATATATATTTCGTACAGACGCGTTTTAAGAAATCATTTCCTTCCACTCCAAAATAGTCCGACTTGATACACAATGTATCAGCTCCGTATTCATAAGTCGAAGTCTTAAAAACATCCCACGTTTCCGAACCTCTTTTCAACAAACAACGTGTACGACTTTCTATCGCCTTGCCTTTAGCCATTTTAAAAGTTACCGAGCAAAGCTTATTTCCCGAATGAAGGCAATCCATTTTTCCTATGGTTACCTTATCGCCCGCATACACTATCGGAGTATCACCATAACGTATTATTCTGCCGTCACCATCATACTCTATATCCGATATAACCTCTTCTTCTTCTGTCAGGTCAGTTACTTTTGCTATAAGTGTTTCGTCTTTATTTTCTTTACAACTCAAGTTTGCAAACAGTAAGAAGCTCACTACAATATATTTTACAATCGCTTCAATTTTCATACTTCAATCATCCTATCTGTGCAAATAAAACAAAAAATATTAGAACTATGCACAATTTGGATGATTTTAACTCAACTTCTTTTTATCCCTTCTGTTGTAGATTGCAATTATAAAAGAAATAAGAATATATGGAATGGGTAATACATCTATTAAGACAACATTCAGAACTGGCTATTTTTCTCACTATTGCCGCAGGATTCTGGATTGGTAAAATCAAAGTAGGACAATTCAGTCTGGGAATCGTCACCAGCGTACTTTTGGTCGGAGTACTGGTAGGTCAACTCGACATCACCATTGAAGAGCCGGTCAAATCGGTTTTCTTTCTACTATTTTTATTTGCCATCGGTTACAAAGTGGGACCGCAATTCTTTCGTGGATTAAAAAAAGACGGCTTGCCACAAGTGGGATTTGCCGTCTTAATGTGCGTTGGCTGTTTGGTTATAACCTGGATTTTAGCACTTATAATGGGATATAATGCAGGCGAAGCAGCCGGATTACTGGCAGGTGCACAAACCATTTCTGCTGTTATCGGAGTAGCAGACGACACCATCAATGGCTTAAACATCAACACAGAGCAGAAAAACAATATGATAAATATTATTCCCGTAGCTTATGCTGTTACCTATATCTATGGAACTGCAGGGTCAGCATGGGTGCTCTCTTCTTTGGGTCCGAGAATGTTGGGCGGACTGGAAAAAGTAAAAGCTGCCTGTAAAGAACTGGAAGCAAAAATGGGAACGAGTGAGGCTGATGAGCCCGGCTTCGAACATGCTCGCCGACCGGTCGTATTCCGTGCTTATACCATAGAAAACAATTGGTTTGGAAACGGTAAAACGGTAGAGCAACTCGAATCTTACTTTATTTCGCAAGGGAAAAGGCTGTTTGTTGAAAGAATGAGACATAATCATACCATTATTAACGAAATTCTTCCGGGACAATTATTACAAAAAGGTGACGAAGTAGTATTAAGTGGACGTCGTGAATTTGCCATAGGAGAAGAAGATTGGATTGGCGAAGAAGTGATAGATCCCCAGTTGCTTGATTTCCCTGTAGAGGTATTGCCGGTCATGATACATAAGAAACCATATGCCAACCAAAAACTTGAATTCATTCGTAAGCAACCTTTCATGCATGGAGTGAGTGTAAGACGCATCAAACGTGCGGGTATTGATATTCCCGTGTTTGCCCAAACCATGGTCGATTCAGGTGATACATTAGAATTGGTAGGACTGAAGAAAGAAGTAGAAACAGCTGCTAAGCAATTAGGATATATCGACCGGCCTACCAATGCTACCGATATGGTATTTGTCGGCATCGGCATCTTAATAGGAGGAGTTATCGGCGCCTTGGCCATTCACATAGGCGGAGTTCCCATCAGTCTCAGCACAAGTGGAGGAGCACTGATTGCAGGTCTGGTATTCGGATGGTTGCGCAGTAAACACCCCACATTCGGACAAATTCCGGAATCCTCTCTATGGGTATTGAATAATGTAGGATTGAATATGTTTATAGCCGTCGTAGGAATCTCTGCAGGTCCCAGTTTCATCCAAGGACTGAAAGAAGTAGGACCGATGCTTTTTATTATCGGCATCCTTGCCACTTCATTGCCTTTATTGCTAGGACTGATATTGGCCCGATATGTATTTCACTTCCATCCTGCACTGGCATTGGGATGCACAGCCGGAGCGCGAACTACCACTGCTGCACTGGGAGCTATTCAGGAAGCAGTAGGCAGTGAGACCCCATCGCTCGGCTATACCGTGACCTACGCCGTGGGGAACACCCTTCTCATTATTTGGGGAGTAGTCATTGTTTTATTAATGTAATCATCTAAACCTTATAACATTATGGAATATTTAAGCGATAAGAGCAGCGTAGCGAAAATGGACAAGAACTTGGAAAAAATCAGTCCGTTTGAGCTCAAGAACCGTTTGATAGAAATGGCAGATGAAAGTGTGAAGAAGATGGCACACGTCATGCTGAATGCCGGCAGGGGAAACCCCAACTGGATTGCCACCGAAGCTCGTGAAGCCTTCTTCATTTTGGGATCTTTTGCCATTGCAGAATCTCGACGTGTCATGGATATGTCTGAAGGAATAGCCGGTATTCCTCAGAAAGAAGGTATTGCCCAACGGTTTGAGCTGTGGCTGAAAACCCATGAAGGCGAACCGGGAATCGGTCTGTTGAAGCGTACTTATAATTATATGTTGATGGAACATGCAGTCGATCCTGATTCCTTAGTACATGAATGGGCCGAAAGTATGGCAGGCAACCAATATCCGATGCCTGACCGTATCCTGAAGTATACGGAAATACTTGTACGCGACTATCTGAATCGGGAAATGTGTGACGAACGTCCCCCTCAAGGCAACTTTGACCTTTTTGCCACCGAAGGCGGCACAGCAGGCATGTGCTATGTATTCGATTCGTTAGAAGAAAACTTCCTATTGCACCGCGGAGACAGCATCGCTTTGATGGTTCCTGCCTTTACTCCATACATCGAAATACCCGAACTGACTCGTTACGATTATGACGTACTGAACATCAGCGCTGACACGATAGACGAAAACGGCTTGCACACCTGGCAATACAAAGTAGAAGATATCAACAAGTTGCGTGACCCGAAGTACAAAGCCCTGTTTGTAATTAACCCGAGCAATCCGCCCAGCTACGAGCTGAACAAGGAATGTGTAGATGCCATCAAAGACGTAGTAAATCGTTGGAATCCAAACCTGATGATAATAACAGATGATGTCTATGGAACTTTTGTTCCCGGATTTAGAAGTCTGTTGGCAGATTTACCGTTCAATACCATCTGCGTATATTCATTCTCGAAGTATTTCGGAGCTACGGGATGGCGCATAGCCGTCAATGCCATCCACGAAAATAATGTATTCGACAAGCTGATTGCCGCTTTACCCCGTAAACGCAAAAGTGAACTTGCAAAACGATACGGTTCTTTGACTACAGATGTAGAAAAGATGAAATTCATTGACCGCATGGTGGCCGACAGCCGTCAGGTTGCTCTAAACCACACCGCCGGACTGTCACTTCCACAACAAATGCAAATGTCATTGTTTGCTGCTTTCTCATTGCTTGATAAAGAGGATAAATATCGTCATGCCATGCTTAATCTGATTCATAGCAGACTGAAAGCATTATGGGATAATACCGGATTTATTTTACCCGATGACCCGCTTCGTGCCGGATATTATTCGGAAATAGATATGCTGGTATGGGCAAAGAAATTCTATGGCGATGATTTCGTCCATTACCTGAAATCAACATATAATCCACTAAATGTGGTCTTTCGTCTGGCAACAGAAACCGGATTGGTAGTGCTGAACGGAGGGGGATTCGACGGACCTGAATGGAGCATACGAGTCTCTTTAGCTAATCTTAATGAGAAAGATTACATCAAAATAGGGCTGAGCATTCGCAGAATCCTGAATGAATATGCCGAAAAATGGAAGAGTGAAAACAAGTCTTAAGGCTAATAAAAAAGCGAGGAAGGTATATCACAAATGCACACCTCCCGGCGACTTGACCGGGCTCATCAAATGGGGTGACGGGAAGCTGGAAGAGTATGCCGATGGCAGCAGCCATACTTATACCATCCGCCCCATACCGTGGTGGTGGAAATGAATGGTGTGGAAGAGGTGACTTTGCACGGCTTGATCGGTGTGGAAGAAGTGGACTTTTTAAGTTCTGATGCCATACGTAACTTATCCTTCCTGCACAAAAAACATATGCGCAGAAGGGTTATTCCCAATGGCTCGGTAGTCTTATCATTTTGTCATCCTGAGCGTAGTGAAGGAAGTGTTTACATCTACTTTATGTTTACAGATTCTTCGCAAAGCTCAGAATGGCAGAACTAAATGATAGCATTGTCAATGTTTTGACTTTACCCTATAGCCTAAACTTGCAGAAGTTCCCCTATGATTATCAACGGAAACACTTCCCGGAGTATAATGTTACTTCAATCTTCCTCTAGATTTTTCAAAACCTATCATTGGAGTATCTATTACTTTATTCTTAAATCCATTAATATAAAAACTACTACAATCATTTAATTTAATAATGATTTTATTTTTATTCTTATTTATATTCCACCCATCAACATGCAAAGTATTCAAAAACGACTTATTCTCATTTTTCGTAAAGAAATCAAATAACCATTTATCCAATTCCATTAATTCAGCATAAGAATAATCACATTCCACAAATGAAACATAATTCAAATCAATTCTTTTAGATAAATCCTTTTTAACGAAATCCTTATCGGACTCTTTAGTTAAAAAGTAGTCCTGTCATTTTGTTAACCGTAGGGGTGAGGTTATCCGGGAAATTGGGGTTTTAGCGAAAAGCGGTCATGTCATGCTCTAGATTGTGCCGATGCAAGATGAAAATGTGATAATTTGGACAAATAAATTCTGTTTTTCTTGCTTGTATTGTTTTTTTTTATAAGATTGCAACATCTTAAACTAATATGGGAAAAATAAATCCTCCTCATTTAAATTAAGGTGACTTTATAGATGAATTAATAGAGTATCTAGATTATTTTATTATGAGGAAAAATGAACATATATCATATTTAAATAATGAATATCCTTCTGTTAGGATAATGAATGTTTGTGGAAAAATATTTGTCTGCAATTGAAAAAATATATCATGTTATTAAATAGAGATGAGCTATATGAGAAACTAGAAACTGCTATACTTAATCTTCCAAAGAGAACTTTTTTAAATTATCGTGAACCATTAAATATTAGATTGTATGAAAAAGATTAAGACTTTAGAAAAAATTCGTTTGTCTGACAAGACAATAAAAAAATGAAGGAACAGGCTTCTTCCCTCCTTCATGCTTTTATGAGACAACAGGTCCAGAAGGATGCCTTTTCCCTGATCCTAATATGAATTATGGCAGTGGTTCCCCACTTCCACCGAGTTGTACATGTGGGTGCTCTGGTTGTATTTGGGATGATGGTGGTACTGGCTTTTCTCTTGGCATGAATATGAATAAAATCGGATAAATTATGAAAAAGACATGGTTGATATGCTTGGTTCTGGCTTCGTTTGTATGTGGATGTCAGAGTAAGAAGGAAAGTAATGCTGTCCTTTTTGAGAAATTCTTAGATAAGAATGTTGCGTCATTCGCCAAGGTCATGGCAGAAAGCGGAGTCGATACAATACAGGCCAAAAAGTATTGCAGATGTGTGTTTACCCAGCTGTATGGCATTGACTCTACATTCTTCAAACTTCCTAACGATAGTATCAATAGCCTAATCGATAAACATAGTCTATTGATAGAAGAGAAATGTGGAAATCTGAAGAAATGATTATCACTATTATTCCGCTCTACAGTCGGAAATCGGTTTCTCTCGTCATCCTTTCATTATCCGTTGAAACGTCCTGTTGATGGGGGGGATCCGGTAGTGAATAGGGACCCTACATTGTCCCCTCAGTCTCCTTTCAGCCTCCTTTCATTCGTAATACTTTTGGGGGCGTGACACAAATACTGAAGGCAGATTTGAAAGGACGTGATAAGCCTGGCTGAAAGGAGGATGAAAGTGTATCCTTACATTCTTAACCGTCTGATTATATGAATATTCTGATTAAAATGTAAGGATGAACGGAGAACGAGAATAACTGACTTGGTGAGGGGGAGTGATGCAATCTACCCTTACACAAAAAGATGCCGATCTTTGCTTAAAACCTCAAGGCCTTTTGGCAACGCGTATATACGCATCGAGTCACGCGTATATTCGCGTTGGGCTACACGTACGTACGCATCGGGTCACGCGTACGTACGCGTAAGCCTATACATATATATGGATATCCGATGGCGTGGCTGTCCTTTCTGCACGACATTATGTAGTATTTGACATCTTTCTGCATTTATGAAATATAAGGAATCTATTGTTAACTTCTTAAATACTGTTCTCATGAAGACATTTTTAAATTATTTATTTGTGTTATGTCCGTCCATTGTCATATATGGGTGCAGTAATGACGACAAAGATATGGTAATTTGTCCATATCCTTCCTTTGAATGTGAAAATGCAAAAGGAGATTTGATATATGACACAGAAAATAAACAATAGGAAATTCATCTTGCGCCTGATGGTGAAACTCTTATTTCTTCAATAGAAGACCACGGCTCTCATGTTTGGGGACCGCTATCGACTCAATTGACCGTTACGGTCACGGGAAATGGAAATGACAGCTTCTTCATGTTCGGTTTGAATTTTCTTCGCATAACTGCCATTACAGGAATTACCTGTATATTTCTCGCTACAGAATTCTTTTCATAGCCTAAATGGGCATCCATTTTACCTTCAAGCATTTTCTCCAATACCTGGGCATGTAGTTGCTTCAGGAAATTGCTTACATCGGCTTCTGTCTTAAACCGGCTAAGGAACTCCTTGCTTAATACCTCATCAGGCACTGCTTGATTCTTTGCTTTCATAATTTTCTTCATTTTGCAAATCTATAAAATAAAAAATACGGAACTCAAGCTGAATCCCGTATTTCACATTTACACAAAATATTTTATAGTGTCAAAAAAGGATTGAATACTAAAAAAGATCACTTTTTCAGCATCCTCGCTCATTACGACACACCTTCTTTATACCTCCATCTTGAAAAAAATTATCTCGGAGACATATTATTCTCCATACATACGTGCACGCATTTCCTTAATATGATCCGAAGTGATGTATTCATCATATTCCATCATCTTGTCGATAATACCGTTCGGAGTTAATTCAATGATACGGTTGGCAACCGTTTCGATAAATTCATGGTCATGAGAAGCGAACAATATATTTCCTTTATAACTCTTCAAGTTATTATTGAAAGCTTGAATAGACTCCAAGTCCAAGTGGTTGGTAGGTGTATCAAGAATCAGACAGTTGGCATTGCGCAACTGCATACGGGCAATCATACAACGCATCTTCTCGCCTCCAGAAAGAACATTCACTTTTTTCAGCACTTCTTCACCCGAGAACAACATACGCCCTAAGAAACCTTTCATATAGACTTCGTTTCCTTCACCAAACTGACTTAACCAGTCTACCAGATTTAAATCGCATTCAAAAAAATCAGTATTATCCAACGGCAAATAAGCAGTGGTTATTGTTACTCCCCAGTCGAATTTACCGGCTTGCGGCTTACGGTTTCCATTAATGATTTCAAAAAGAGCAGTCATGGCACGAGGGTCACGGCTCAAGAATACAATCTTATCCCCTTTTTCAACATTAAAGTTCACGTCATTAAACAAGACCACTCCATCTTCTGTCTCGGCACGCAACCCCGACACTTCTAGAATTTGGTTTCCCGGTTCACGGTCGGGAGTAAAGATAATACCCGGATATTTACGAGAAGACGGTTTAATTTCTTCTACATTCAGTTTCTCCAACATCTTCTTGCGACTGGTAGTCTGTTTACTCTTTGCCACATTCGCACTAAAACGACGGATAAACTCTTCCAATTCCTTTTTCTTCTCTTCGGCTTTTGCCTTTTGGTTCTGCTGCTGACGAAGTGCCAACTGACTGGACTCGTACCAGAAACTATAATTACCGGCAAACATATTCACTTTGCCAAAGTCAATATCAACCGTATGTGTACAAACAGAGTCAAGGAAGTGACGGTCATGACTCACCACCAATACGGTATGCTCAAAGTTGGACAAATATTCTTCCAGCCATGTCACTGTGTCCATATCCAAATCATTGGTCGGCTCATCAAGCAACAAGTTATCCGGATTTCCGTAAAGAGCCTGTGCCAACATAACACGCACCTTTTCTTTACCACTCAAGTCACCCATCTTCATATAATGCTTGTCCTCCTTGATACCAAGTCCGCTCAACAGCATAGCCGCATCGCTTTCGGCATTCCAGCCATCCAATTCAGCAAATTTCTCTTCCAACTCGGATACCTTCAAACCATCCTCATCCGTAAAATCGGTCTTGGCATACAGTTCTTCGCGCTGCTTCATAATATCCCATAATACTGTATGCCCCATCATAACCGTGTCCATTACAGTATATTCATCAAATTTGAAGTGGTCCTGACTCAATACGGACAGGCGTTCCCCCGGCCCCAGTGTCACAGACCCTTTAGTCGGTTCCAGTTCACCTGAAATTGCTTTCAGAAAAGTAGATTTTCCGGCACCGTTTGCACCGATTACTCCATAAATATTGCCATTGGTGAACTTCATATTCACATCATTATACAATACTCTTTTACCAAATTGAATGGCTAAGTTTGAAACTGTAATCATCCTTATATACCTTAGTTTATATATTATTTCGATTTTTGAAAGTGCAAAGGTAGGCATTTTAATTCAGAAAAGTATGCCAGTGTGACATATTTTCCCTACTTTTGCAAAATATTTGAGACAGGGAAACAACTAGGCACGAAATTTGTTAGCAATAAATTAACCTAAAAACCCTGACTGATTATGAGTAAGAATAAGAAAAACAAAAAGTTTAATAAGAATATGAACCCAACAGAGAAAAACCAACCTCAGGATGAGGAAGTTTTGAAAAACCAAGAAAAGACAGAAGAAGCTGCTCTTGACGAAGAGACTCAGAAGGAAGCAGCAGAAGAGCTATCTGCCGAAGAAAAGGTAAATAAGGATTTGGCTGACGCTCAAAAGACCATAGAAGAACAACATGATAAGTATTTACGTCTTTCTGCCGAGTTCGATAATTACCGCAAGCGTACCATGAAGGAAAAAGCAGAGTTAATTAAAAACGGTGGTGAAAAAACAATCTCCGCCATCCTGCCTATTCTAGATGATTTGGAACGCGCTTTGAATATTTCAGAGACCTCGGACGATGTAAAAGCAATGCGCGAAGGTATCGAACTGATTTATAACAAATTCTTAAAGGTATTAAATCAGGAAGGACTTCAGAAGATAGAAACTGACGGCAAAGATTTTGATACCGATTACCATGAAGCCATTGCATTGGTTCCCGCACCATCTGAAGAACAAAAAGGAAAAATTCTGGACTGTGTTCAAACAGGCTATAAGCTGAATGATAAAGTAATCCGCCACGCCAAAGTTGTAGTGGCTCAATAAAATAGTATCATAAAACAACATGGCAAAAAGAGACTATTACGAAGTGCTGGAAGTGGACAAGACAGCCACTATCGATGTTATAAAGAAAGCATACCGCAAGAAAGCGATACAATATCATCCTGATAAAAATCCGGGAGATAAAGAAGCTGAAGAGAAATTCAAAGAAGCAGCCGAAGCATACGATGTGCTAAGCAATCCCGACAAACGTGCCCGCTACGACCAGTTCGGGCACGCCGGTATGAGTGGAGCTGCCGGTGGCGGTTTTGAAGGATTCGGACAAGGTATGTCTATGGACGATATTTTCTCTATGTTCGGCGATATATTCGGAGGACGTAGTGGAGGTTTCGGAGGATTCAGTGGTTTCGGTGGAGGCGGACGTGCCTCTCAACGCAAATTCCGTGGTTCGGACTTACGTGTTAAGGTCAAACTGAGCTTAAAAGAAATTTCTACGGGAGTAGAAAAAAAATTCAAACTGAAGAAATATGTAGCATGTGATCACTGCCACGGCTCAGGCGCCGAAGGTGAAGGAGGTACGGAAACTTGTCCTACATGTCATGGAACAGGTAGCGTGACACGTACTCAACAAAGTATCTTCGGTATGGTGCAATCACAAAGTGTATGCCCCCAATGTAACGGTGAAGGTAAAATCATCAAAAACAAATGCAAGGTTTGTTCGGGTGAAGGCATCGTATATGGCGAAGAAGTGGTGGAAGTTAAAATTCCTGCCGGAGTAGCCGAAGGTATGCAACTGACAGTAAACGGAAAAGGTAACGCCGGAAAGCACAACGGAGTACCGGGTGACTTACTTGTTGTCATTGAAGAAGAATCACATCCCGACCTGATTCGTGATGAAAATGATTTGATATACAACCTTCTATTGAGTATTCCTACAGCTGCATTGGGTGGAACTGTAGAAATTCCGACTATCGACAGTAAAGTAAAAGTAAAAATTGAAGCAGGAACTCAACCAGGCAAAGTGCTACGATTACGAGGTAAAGGATTGCCAAATGTAAACAGCTATGGATATAGTACAGGTACCGGCGATTTATTGGTTAATGTCAGTGTATACGTACCCGAAACACTGAACAAAGAAGAAAAGCAAATAATGGAGAAGATGCAGGAATCGGACAACTTCAAACCTAACCTGAGCATCAAGGAAAAGATATTCAAAAAGTTTAAAAACTTCTTTGATTAACTACCTCATAGCCGTTGTGCTATGACCAAAAAGTTACTTTCATCCACTATAGAGAAAATGTTTTCATCTTTACAGTGGATGAAAGTGTATTTTACCTCTTAGATCTGCCCATTTTTATCATATACTATCACAACGGACAATAACTTTTACGATTATGACTTACGAAGAAACACTGGATTATTTATATAATAGTGCCCCCCTCTTCCAACACATAGGAAAGGATGCCTATAAAGAAGGATTGGAAAACACTTATCTTTTAGATAAATATTTCGAACATCCTCATCGCAAATTCCATACCATCCATATAGCCGGCACCAATGGAAAAGGTTCATGCTCACACACATTAGCAGCAATTCTACAATCTGCAGGATATAAAACAGGCCTCTATACATCTCCCCACCTAATTGATTTTCGTGAACGAATCCGCATCAACGGAACTCCGGTTTCTCAAAAGTTCGTAATTGACTTCGTTGAAAAGCACCGTACCTTCTTCGAACCGCTGCACCCCTCTTTCTTTGAGCTTACCACCGCTATGGCTTTCCATTATTTTGCTACTCAACAAGTGGATGTAGCCATTATTGAAGTGGGACTGGGCGGACGCTTGGACTGCACCAATATTATTCACCCCGATCTCTGTCTCATTACCAATATCAGCTTTGACCATATACAGTTTCTCGGTAATACGCTGGCAAAAATTGCCGGAGAAAAAGCCGGTATTATCAAAGAAAACACACCGATCATTATTGGTGAAACAACTCCCGAAACCAAACCTGTATTTATTGAACGCGCACAGAGTGTTCACGCCCCTATCCTATTTGCCGAAGAAGAACATCTCTTACAAAGTTCTTCTGTCAACGAAACCGGTGAACGAATTTATCAAACAACAGACTTCGCCGAACTAAAAGGAGAATTGGGAGGACTTTGCCAACTTAAAAACACCAACACACTGCTTTCTTCCATTCGCCAACTAAAAAAGATAGGCTACCACCTCACCGAAGAAAATGTGCGCGAAGGCTTTGCCCATGTTTCAAAACTGACAGGACTGATGGGACGTTGGCAGAAATTGGAAGAACACCCTGCATTGGTATGCGACACCGGACACAATGTAGGAGGCATTTCCTACATTGTGGAACAACTGAAACATCAAAAATATGACCGCCTGCACATTGTAATGGGCATGGTGAATGACAAAGACATCAGCGGAGTGCTTAGCATGATGCCCAAAGATGCCATTTATTATTTTACCCGTGCCGATGTAAAACGCGCCCTGCCGGAAAATGAGTTGCAAGCGTTAGCACAACAAGTCGGTTTGCAAGGTCAGAGTTACCCCAATGTTAAAGCAGCAGTTGAAGCAGCAAAACAACATTCCAGTGAAAAAGATTTTATTTTTGTCGGCGGAAGCAGCTTTATCGTAGCTGATTTATTAAAATTTCACGTTTAGCAAGTTCACTTTTCCACAAAAAGTTTGGGAATACCGAAGAAAATCTTTTTATTTGCAATAGTTTTGTACTTACTATAAAAAGATTTTCAATAATATGATAAACACATCAACTTCCGATGAGAATTTGTGCGGTCTGAAACGGACCGACTTTCAAAAAACAGTAGATGGGAAACAAACAGACCTTTTCATACTAAAGAATGAAAATGGAGTTGAAATAGCTGTCACTAATTACGGTGGTGCTGTCTTAGCTATAATGGCTCCCGATAAAAACGGCAAATTTGCTAATGTCATCCAAGGACATGATAGTATAGACCATGTAATCAACAGTCATGAACCTTTTTTGAGCACGTTAATAGGACGCTACGGTAATCGTATCGCAAACGGAAAATTTCTTTTAGATGGGCAGGAATACTCACTGACAATCAATAACGGACCAAACTCACTACACGGTGGACCAACCGGTTTTCACGCACGTGTTTGGGATGCCGAACAAGTAACTCCGCAAAGTTTGAAGCTACATTATTTATCGGCTGATGGCGAAGAAGGCTTTCCCGGAAATTTGGATGTAACAGTAGTTTATACACTGAGTAATCAAAATGAATTCATCATAACCTACTCAGCAGTAACAGATAAAACAACATTAGTCAATCTCACTCACCACGGTTTTTTCAGTCTTTCAGGTATTGCCAATCCTACAGCAAGCGTTGAAAACAACATCGTAACTATTAATGCAGACTTTTACACTCCAATGGATAATGTATCTATCCCCACCGGCGAGATAGCCAAAGTAGAAGGTACACCGATGGATTTTCGTACTCCTCATGCTGTGGGTAGCCGCATCAATGACAAATTTGAACAACTAGAGTTTGGTGCCGGCTATGATCATTGCTATGTACTCAATAAACGCGAACAAGGAACCCTTAGCTTTGCTGCTAAATGTGTTGAACCTGAAAGCGGACGCAGCATGGAGGTTTACACCACTGAACCGGGTGTCCAAGTCTATACAGCCAATTGGCACAATGGCTTTGAAGGCGCTCACGGTGCCACTTTTCCTGCCAGAAGCGCTATCTGCTTTGAAGCACAACATTTCCCTGATACTCCGAATAAAGGTCATTTCCCTTCTTGTGTATTAAAACCGGAAGAAGTATACCAACAGATAACCATCTACAAATTCGGCGTAGAAAAATAAGCAAAACAATTTTAAAATAAACATAAAGAACGATTTAACAATGGCTCAAAAAACAAAACAATGGGGTGCTATCATCATCATGATTGCCCTTTTTGCAATGATTGCCTTCGTGACCAACCTGTGTACACCCATGGCAACAATTATCAAAAACCAAGGACCAATTTCAAATGTGCTTGCACAGATTGGTAACTATGGTAACTTCATCGCTTACCTCGTAATGGGTATTCCCGCCGGTATGCTTATCTCTAAGTATGGCTATAAAAAAACCGCCCTTATCGGTCTTGTCGTAGGTAGTGTGGGTATCCTTATCCAGTGGATCAGCGGTCTGATGGATGTAGATAATAATCTTGGTCTTGTATTTGCTGTTTACCTGATTGGTGCTTTTATCGCCGGTCTGTGTATGTGTATCCTTAACTGCGTGGTTAACCCCATGCTGAATCTTCTCGGAGGCGGTGGTAACAGCGGTAACCAACTAATTCAGATCGGCGGTGTGTTCAACTCTACCGCAGCTGTAGCTTGTTATATTCTGATGGGAGCTCTCATCGGTGATGCTGCAAAAGCCAAAATTTCCGATGCAACACCTGCCTTGATGATTGCACTTGCTATCTTCGTTGTGGCTTTCATCGTAATTTCATTCACTAAAATTGAAGAACCTAAACAAGCTCCTGTACAGCTAGACCTTATCAAAGGTGCTATGAGTTACCGTCATTTTGCATTGGGTACTTTGGGTATTTTCGTATATATGGGTATCGAAGTAGGTGTACCTAACTTCGTACAACAGTACCTCATCAGTGACTACGGACTCCCCGCTAGCACAGTAGGTATGATTGTAGCCGTTTATTGGTTTATGATGCTGATTGGTCGTTTCGTAGGTGCCAGTATTGGTGAAAAAGTATCGAGCCGCACCATGATTACCGTTGTATCATCAGCTACTATCATCCTCGTTTTGTTTGGTATGTTTGCACCTACCATCACGGTAGCTTTTCCGGGTGTGAATTGGGGTACACTCGAAATTATTTGGGAAGAAATTCCTTTGGGCATCTTCTCATTCCTACTGGTAGGTCTTTGTACTTCAGTAATGTGGGGAGCTATTTTCAATATGGCAGTTGAAGGTCTTGGCAAATATACAGCCATCGCTTCCGGTATTTTTATGACAATGGTATTCGGTTGCGCTGTGATGATGTTTATCCAAGCTACAGTTGCCGACCTCGTAGGCTACATTCAGAGTTTCTGGTGTGTAGTAGCTTGCGCTGTCTACCTGCTGTTCTACGCCCTTATCGGCAGCAAGGTTACAAGAAGAGAAGCAGAATAATAATAAATGCGATATATTAACCTTTAAATTATAGAATTATCATGGACATAGAATATGTAAGAAGTCGCTTCATCAAACATTTTGATGGCACAACAGGTTCAGTATATGCTTCACCCGGTCGTATCAACCTCATTGGTGAGCACACCGATTATAACGGTGGTTTCGTATTTCCGGGTGCTGTAGATAAAGGTATGATTGCTGAAATCAAACCTAACGGAACAGATAAAGTACGCGCTTACTCTATCGACCTGAAAGACTATGTAGAATTCGGTTTGAACGAAGAAGATGCTCCAAAAGCCAGCTGGGCAAGATACATCTTCGGAGTTTGCCGTGAGATGATTAAGCGCGGTGTAAACGTAAAAGGCTTTGATACTGCATTTGCAGGTGATGTGCCTTTGGGTGCCGGTATGTCTTCATCGGCTGCACTGGAAAGCACATATGCTTATGCTATCAACGATTTGTTTGGCGACAACAAGATAGATAAATTCGAATTAGCTAAAATAGGTCAGGCAACTGAACACAATTATTGTGGCGTAAACTGCGGTATCATGGACCAGTTTGCTTCTGTATTCGGTAAAGCAGGTAGCTTAATCCGTTTGGATTGCCGTTCATTGGAATACCAATATTTCCCATTCAAACCGGAAGGGTATCGTTTGGTGTTGGTAGACTCCGTAGTTAAGCACGAGTTGGCATCATCTGCATACAATAAGCGTCGTCAGAGCTGCGAAGCTGCTGTTGCCGCTATTCAAAAGAAACATCCACATGTAGAGTTTTTACGTGATTGTACAATGGAAATGTTGCAGGAAGCTAAAGCTGACATCAGCGAAGAAGATTACATGCGCGCAGAATATGTCATCGAAGAAATCCAACGTGTACTTGATGTTTGTGATGCATTGGAAAGAGGTGATTATGAAACTGTCGGCCAGAAAATGTATGAAACACACAATGGCATGAGCAAATTATATGAAGTTAGCTGCGAAGAACTCGACTTTTTAAATGATATCGCATTCGATTGTGGCGTTACCGGCTCACGTGTTATGGGCGGTGGCTTCGGCGGATGTACTATCAACTTAGTGAAGAATGAACTTTATGAAACATTCATCACTACTGCAAAAGAAAGATTCAAAGAAAAATTTGGTCGCAGTCCGAAAGTTTACGATGTAGTTATCAGCGACGGTTCTCGTAAATTGATCTAAACTCACAGATATGTGAACTTAATACAAAAGTCAAAATAAACTTAATCAGCCGCCATTGACCAATCAAAAATCAATGGCGGCTTTTTTCCAAAACAAAACTATATTATGAAAACCTTATGCACATTATTATTGGCTTTGGGAACCTTATGTTCCATACAAGCCCAAGAACGTAAAGTCAACCAGCCTCCGTTTATTGTTCGCAACACATCCACAGTGGAGATCAACCAAATCACACTTTCCGACACCGCTACCGTTTTGGATATCAAAGCATATTATCGCCCACACAATTGGATTAGAATCAGCGGAGAAAGCTATCTGTTAGCTGATAACGGTAAAAAATACCCCATCCGTTCGGGCAGTGGCATCACCCTTGACAAAGAATTTTGGATGCCCGACAGCGGTGAGGCTACTTTCAGTCTGATATTTCCTACCCTGCCGGCTACCGTAAAAACGATAGACTTTATAGAAAGTGACTGCGAAGACTGCTTCAAAGTATGGGGAATTTCTTTAAATGGGAAATTACCCGAATTAGTGTTACCGGAAGAGGTAAAACAAAAAACAAATGCTGTAGAAATATTACCGGCTCCTCAATTGACAATGGGAAAGGCTACACTGAGTGGAAAACTTTTGGACTATAAACATAACTATCAACTCAACCTAAATGCCTACCTTTGTGAGTTATTGACCGGTAATGAAAACGAAATTCCCATAGAAATCAAAGAAGACGGCAGCTTCTGCACAGCAATCGACCTCTCTGCTCCGACCAGCCTTGATTTAGTGATGGGAAGAGAGAAAATCAGTACATTGTTTATGACTCCCGGAGAAGACACCAAAATAATCATTAATTTACGGGAAATCAGCCGTTCACAAAGCAAATTATTGAAACAGAACAAACCGGAAGGAGAGAAACTATATTTCTCAGGCACAATGGCGCAACTCAACAAAACCTTGAACAGCAAATGGGCAACCGAATGGGAAGGAAAAGATTTTCTGAAAGAAATATATAATATGTCGGCAGAAGAATATAAAGCCTATTGCCTGAACAAATACCAAAACAGAAATTCAATCATACAAAATGCCAAAGAACTGGATAATGCATCCCGCCAATTATTGCTGATAGACAATAAATTTCAATGTACCGCAGCACTCAACAGTATCAACTCAAATCTGATGAATGCGCATATATATTATAGCGGACTACCCGAAAGAGAAGCATTCAAAAGCTATAAAGCCCCCGACCTGCCCATCAATTATTATGACTATATAAGAACCATAGGAGCACTGAACAGCAATGAAATGCTTTACTGCAACGGCTATTCCAGAATGCTAAAATATTTAGGCTATGAAATACGTGTCCCTTTGGACGGCAATATGAAAGACATATTCAGCTATATTATTTCGTCAGATCGGACTTCAGCCGAAGATGCAGCAGTCATCAAAGCATATAAAGACAGCATTGATGCAGGAAAAAGCGCCAAAGCATTAGCCGAAAAGATGCAAGATTTGAGAAAGAAATATGACCCGCTGTTCATGGAATACAGCAAGAAAGTACAAGAAGCCGGCATGAAAGTAGTAACCAACTATATGGGTACCGATAAAGGCCTTTTCTTTGATATACGCAAAGCTATGAAATATGCCGAAAAAATCACCGACTTCCGACCGTTGACTGAAACCGATTTTCAGGAAATTCGCCTGATGGAAAACCCTTACTATCTGGAAAAACTGACTTCGATGAATAATAAGCTGATAGAAACGATTGAAGCCAATAAAAAGAAAACAGGCTTCACCATCAACGAAACCGGCGAAGTAGCAAATGAAGATTTATTCGCTTCCATCATTTCCAAATTCAGAGGAAAAGTCATGCTGGTAGATTTTTGGGCAACTTGGTGCGGCCCCTGCCAAAAAGCAATGAAAGATATGAAACCAATGAAAGAAGAATTGGCAGACAAGGACATAGTATATTTATTCATTGCCGGTGAGAACTCACCAAAAGAAACATGGGAGAACATGATTTCAGACATCCATGGAGAACATTATCGCCTCACCAATGCACAATGGGCTTACATCAACAAACAATTCAGCATTCAGGGAGTGCCCACTTATATGATTATTGACAAAGAAGGAGGCATCAAAAATAAGTTTACCGGCTTCCCTGGAGTAGATACGGTAAAAAAACAATTGCTGGAACTTTTATAAAGGAAACAAACCATAAACCATACAAGTTTGTTAAACCGAAATATGAAAATATATTCTATAGAATATTCTTCATAGAGTTAGGAATGACATTATCAAAGATTTAATTATCTTTGCACCATAAATAACATTTTACGCTATGAATGATAAGAAACTAATGAATCGCGCAGCCGATAATATCCGTATTTTAGCCGCAGCGATGGTAGAGAAAGCCAACTCCGGTCACCCCGGCGGTGCCATGGGTGGCGCTGATTTCATAAACGTACTCTTTTCAGAGTTCTTAGTATATGACCCGGAAAATCCGTGTTGGGAAGGTCGTGACCGCTTCTTCCTTGACCCGGGCCACATGTCACCGATGCTTTACTCCGTATTAGCTATGAGTGGCAAGTTCACTATAGATGAACTAAAAGAATTCCGCCAATGGGGAAGCCCCACTCCGGGACATCCCGAAGTGAATATTATGCGTGGTATTGAGAATACATCCGGTCCTTTGGGACAAGGACACACATTTGCGGTAGGTGCAGCCATCGCAGCCAAGTTCTTGAAAGCCCGTTTGGGAGACGTGATGAATCAGACTATATATGCTTACATCTCCGATGGTGGCATCCAGGAAGAAATTTCTCAGGGAGCAGGTCGTTTGGCAGGTCACTTAGGCTTGGACAACCTCATTATGTTCTACGATTCAAACGATATTCAGCTTTCTACTGAAACGGATGCTGTTACCAGCGAAGATGTTGCTAAAAAATATGAAGCATGGCACTGGAAAGTAATGACCATTGACGGCAATGACCCTGATGCTATCCGTGCTGCATTGACTGAAGCCAAAGCTGTAACCGGACAACCGACGTTGATTATCGGTAAAACTGTTATGGGTAAAGGTGCACGTAAAGCGGATAACTCAAGCTATGAACGCAACTGCGGTACTCACGGTGCTCCTTTGGGTGGTGAGGCATATATCAATACCATCAAAAATTTGGGTGGCGACCTTGAAAATCCATTCCAGATTTTTACTGAAGTAAAAGAGCTCTATGCCAAACGCAAAGAAGAATTGAAGAAAATTGTTGCCGAACGATATGCATACAAGGCCGAATGGACAAAAGCAAATCCCGAATTGGCAGCTAAAATGGATTTCTGGTTCTCCGGAAAAATTCCCCAAATCGATTGGAATGCTATCGAACAGAAAGCCAATGCCGCTACCCGCGCCGCATCAGCTACTGTTCTCGGAGTATTGGCTACCGAAGTAGAAAATATGATTGTTTCTTCTGCCGACTTATCCAACTCTGACAAAACCGACGGATTTCTAAAGAAAACCCATGCATTCACTTACGGTGACTTCAGCGGTGCTTTCTTACAAGCAGGCGTATCCGAGCTAACCATGGCATGCTGCTGTTTGGGTATGGTTCTGCATGGTGGTATCATCGCCGCATGTGCTACTTTCTTTGTCTTCTCAGACTACATGAAACCGGCTATTCGTATGGCAGCTTTAATGGAACTCCCCATTAAATTCATCTGGTCACACGATGCTTTCCGCGTAGGTGAAGACGGACCTACTCACGAACCGGTAGAACAGGAAGCACAAATCCGCCTAATGGAAAAATTGAAGAACCACAAAGGACATAACTCCATGTTGGTACTCCGTCCGGCTGATGTAGAAGAAACAACCGTTGCATGGAAACTGGCTATGGAAAATACCTCTACTCCAACAGCATTGATCTTCTCACGTCAGAACATCAACAACCTGCCCACAGGCAACAACTACAGTCAAGTAGAAAAAGGTGCTTACATTGTTGCCGGTTCAGATACTGACCCCGATGTAATTCTCGTAGCATCTGGTTCCGAAGTATCTACTTTGGTGGCAGGTGCTGAACTACTCCGTAAAGACGGTGTCAAAGTACGCATTGTCTCAGTGCCCTCGGAAGGTCTGTTCCGCAATCAGAGCAAAGAATATCAAAACAGCGTAATCCCTGCCGATGCCAAAGTATTCGGTCTGACAGCCGGTCTGCCTGTCAATCTCCAAGGTTTGGTTGGTGCAAATGGTAAAGTATGGGGATTAGAATCATTCGGATTCTCTGCTCCTTATAAAGTATTGGATGAAAAACTGGGCTTCACGGCACAGAATGTGTATAACCAGGTAAAAGAAATGCTGGCATGAAAAAAATAGGTTTGGCATCCGACCACGCCGGATTTGAATTGAAAGAATATGTAAAAACTTGGCTGAAGGCCAAGAACTATCCGTTTGAAGACTTTGGTACATACAGCACAGACAGTTGTGACTACCCTGATTTTGCACACCCGCTGGCACTGGCAGTCGAAGCCGGAGAATGTTATCCGGGTATTGCTATCTGTGGTAGTGGTGAAGGTATCAGCATGACATTGAACAAGCATCAAGGTATTCGTGCCGCATTGTGCTGGATGCCCGAGATTGCTCATCTTGCACGCCAACACAATGATGCCAATGTTCTGGTAATGCCGGGACGTTTCATCGACAATGAAATGGCAGACAAAATCATGAACGAATTCTTCTCAACCGATTTCGAAGGCGGACGCCATCAAAAACGTATAGAGAAGATACCTGTGAAGTAAATTTCACTCTATAATAATAAAAGTAAAAAAAGAGAGGCTTTATAGCTTCTCTTTTTTTTTATTTCTATCTTTGCTTACTATTAAAAACAATTAATATTATTACTATGAAGAAGTTTCTACTTTCAGTACTCATCTGTCTGCCTTTATTAGCCAAGGCACAAACCGATGAGAAATATTTGGCGGGAGCTATTCCCGTTGTTGATGGAAAAGTTTCTTTTACTACAGAAATGCAAGTTCCTGCCCTCTCACAAGAACAATTGTATGATGCATTGCTTGACTGGGCCAATACATACTTCAAGCCCGAAGGCAAACTTAATGCCCGGGTTCTTTATACCAATAAAGAAGAGGGTACGATAGCAGCCGGTGGAGAAGAATATCTGGTATTCACCTCTTCAGCATTGTCATTAGACAGAACACGCATTTATTACCAGCTCCTTATGACCTGCAAACCGGGCAAATGCGATTTGGAAATGACACGTATTCGCTATTGGTACGATGAAGCCCGTGACGGCGGTGAAAAATATGCTGCCGAAGAATGGATTACTGACGATATGGCACTTAACAAGTCAAAAACCAAACTGGCACCCATCTGCGGTAAATTCAGAAGAAAAACAATTGACCTGAAAGATGAACTGTTCAAATCTATCCAGTCATCATTAGGTAACAGAATGATTGCTTTGGGATTGCAACCGGCTCCTGTTACTCCGACTCCGGCTGTAACTGTGGCTACTCCGGGCGTAACCGTAACACAATCCAACACTGCCAATATACAGCCCACGGCACCGGTAGCCCCCACAGCACCCATCGCACCTGTTGCTCCTACTGCACCTGTTGCTCCTACTGCACCAACGACCCAAAACATCGATGCACAAATACAAGCCGCTGTCCGTATGACCATCACCGCAGGCAACGACGAACAATTTGAAATCGGCAAAGAATGTTGGGGCGGATTTGGAAAGCTATTCGGCAAAGACGTAGCATTCTGTCTCATCGACACGCAAAAAACAATGGGAAATATGCTTTTGTCACAAAGCGACAGCTATACAGTTTCTTTCTATATGCAAGGAAACAACAAGCCATCCGTAGTGGTCAAATGCAAAAAACTGATGCAACAGAATATCACCGGTGAAGAAGCGAAAAAAATGAATCCGAACAACGATGGACAGAAAACATATAATATGTATGTAGGTGAAATCATAAAATAAAGTTTACCGAAATAAAAACAGTCGGATATGTCATGTCCGACCCATTCATCGTCCCACGACTCTGAGAGACTCCTCTTCATAGCCGTGGGACAATTGTTTTCTTTAAGAATAAATAACAGAACCGGAGATCAATGGTTTCATTTGAAACTATTTCTATCATAATCAAATCATTAGGAAAAACAAAATAACATATCCACCCGTTTCACGGACATAAAGTTTTAAATGAATTTAGCAGAAAGCTCGTTTTTTCTACTCTAAACTTCCTGTTAATTACAAATAAAGAGTATCTTTGTATGCAACAAGATTATTACCATAAGCAATGGCAAAGCAATTATCAGACATAAAGAAACTTATAGAACGAGGAGAAACAGATACAGCGATTAACGCGCTAACTAATTTCATCGGAAACCATCAGGGTTCCAAAGATGAAGCCTATTATTTGCTAGGCAATGCCTATCGCAAAAAAGGTGATTGGCAACAAGCTCTGAATAACTATCTGGAAGCCATCGAACGAAACCCTGAAAGTCCGGCAGTCCAGGCACACACCATGCTGATGGATATTCTTAATTTCTATAATAAAGACATGTATAATCAATAATAACTAACCCTATGGCAAAAATTAAAGGTGCAATTGTAGTCGACACAGAACGTTGCAAAGGCTGCAATCTCTGCGTAGTGGCATGTCCGCTACATGTAATATCGCTCACCGCCAAAGAAGTGAATAAAAAAGGATATACGTTTGCCCAACAAGTATTGGAAGATACTTGCAACGGCTGTGCGTCTTGTGCTACAGTGTGTCCCGACGGATGCATCAGTGTATATAAAGTAAAACAACAATAAAATAAAGAAACATATGGCAGAAGAAGTCGTTTTAATGAAGGGAAATGAAGCCATAGCCCATGCCGCCATCCGCTTCGGAGTGGACGGCTATTTCGGCTATCCCATCACCCCCCAATCGGAAATATTGGAAACTCTTGCCGACGAAAAACCTTGGGAAACTACCGGTATGGTAGTGCTTCAGGCCGAAAGCGAAGTAGCAGCTATCAATATGGTATACGGAGGTGCAGCCAGCGGAAAAATGGTAATGACCTCTTCTTCAAGCCCCGGTGTGAGCTTGAAACAAGAAGGCATTTCGTACATTGCAGGAGCCGAACTCCCTTGTTTAATTGTGAATGTCATGCGTGGAGGTCCCGGCTTGGGAACCATCCAACCCAGCCAGGCAGACTACTTCCAGACAGTAAAAGGAGGAGGACACGGTGACTATCGCCTGATAGCTCTCGCACCGGCATCAGTACAGGAAATGGCTGATTTCGTAGGTCTGGCCTTCGATTTGGCATTCAAATACCGCAACCCTGCCATCATTTTGGCAGATGGTGTTATCGGACAAATGATGGAAAAAGTGGTATTACCCGAACAGCGTCCGCGCCTCACCAACGAAGAAGTTATGGCACGTTGCCCATGGGCAACCTTCGGCAAGCTCAAACACCGAGGTCCCAACATTGTAACTTCACTGGAATTGGATCCTGCCGAAATGGAAAAACGCAATATCCATCTCCAACAAAAATATGCTGAAATAGAAGAAAAAGAAGTACGCTATGAAGAAATTCATTGCGATGATGCCGAGTATCTGATTGTGGCTTTTGGCTCATGTGCCCGCATTGCTCAAAAAGCAATGGAGGAAGCACGCGCAGAAGGTATCAAAGTAGGTTTGCTCCGTCCTATTACATTGTGGCCGTTCCCATCTAAAGCAATCGCCGAACGCAGCCGCCAAGTAAAAGGTATCCTCACCGTGGAACTGAATGCCGGACAAATGGTGGAAGATGTTCGTCTGGCAGTAGAATGTAAAGTGCCCGTCGAATACTTCGGACGCTTGGGAGGTATCGTTCCCGACCCGGATGAAGTAGTTACTGCGCTCAAAGAAAAAATTATTAAATAATAAACGTATGAACACGAATCTGATTAGAAACATATTGAATATCATATTCATGGTATTGGCACTGGCAGCTGTTCTTACTTACTTCTTTGTCAGTGACTTTAAAGTATTCATTTATGTTTGTGCCGCAGCTATCTTTACCAAGCTGATAGAGTTCTTTTTACGGTTCATGTGTTAAGCGATAGGAGGAGAAAATATGACAAGAGAAGAAATTATAAAACCCGAAAACCTGGTTTATAAAAAACCAACGCTAATGAACGACAATCCGATGCACTACTGTCCCGGATGCAGCCACGGTGTGGTTCATAAGCTGATAGCCGAAGTAATCGAAGAAATGGGTATGGAGGACAAGACCGTCGGCATATCACCGGTGGGATGTGCCGTATTTGCATATAACTATCTGGACATTGACTGGCAGGAAGCTGCTCACGGACGTGCACCTGCCGTTGCTACTGCCGTAAAGCGTTTATGGCCCGACCGTCTGGTATTCACTTATCAGGGTGACGGCGACCTGGCATGTATCGGTACAGCCGAAACCATCCACGCGCTAAACAGAGGCGAAAACATTACCATTATCTTTATCAATAACGCTATTTACGGTATGACCGGCGGTCAAATGGCTCCGACCACACTAATCGGCATGAAAACCGCAACCTGTCCTTACGGTCGCGACGTAACCATCCACGGTTATCCATTGAAAATGACCGAAATAGCCGCCACACTGGAGGGTACAGCATACGTCACCCGTCAGGCTGTTCATACAGTTGCCGCTATCCGCAAGGCAAAGAAAGCCATCCGCAAAGCTTTCGAGAACTCGATGAACGGAAAAGGTTCCAATCTGGTAGAAATCGTTTCCACCTGTAACTCAGGCTGGAAGATGACACCACAAGCATCCAATGACTGGATGGTGGAACACATGTTCCCCTTCTATCCGTTGGGCGATTTGAAAGATAAAGAATAAAAAAACAAAAGTGATGAAACAGGAAATAATTATAGCAGGATTTGGCGGTCAGGGCGTATTGTCAATGGGTAAGATATTGGCTTACTCAGGACTGATGGAAAACAAGGAGGTAACCTGGATGCCGGCATACGGTCCCGAACAACGAGGAGGAACCGCCAACGTTACAGTTATCGTCAGCGATGAACGCATCTCCTCTCCCATTCTCAGCCAATATGATACAGCCATCATACTGAATCAGCCTTCATTGGCTAAGTTTGAAAACAAAGTAAAACCGGGAGGTATCCTGATTTACGACGGGTATGGTATTATCGAGCCCCCAACCCGTAAAGACATTCAGATTTACCGCATCGACGCTATGGATGCAGCCAATGAACGCGGCATTGCCAAAACATTCAATATGATTGTTTTGGGAGGATTATTGAAACTGCGTCCGGTGGTAGCTATTGAAAGTGTACTGAAAGCGTTACGCAAGACATTGCCCGAGCGCCACCACCACCTTATCCCCGTAAACGAAGAAGCAATTCACATCGGAATGGAGATTATTAAGCCTCAGTAAGTTAAAATAACTCTAAACGAATAATAAAAGGAAGAACTTTCCACAGTGGAAAAGTGCTTCCTTTTATTTTTATATTGTATCTTTGCGGGCGTTATGAAAAGAATATTCTCACTCATTCTATTAATGTTTCTGTGCAGCCAAGTGATGTTGCAGGCACAAAATACACTGAATAATAACTTCGGTTCTTCTGCCAGCGGATTAAGCATGGGGCAGCGTGATCGTAATGGTAACCCTATAGATACAACTGCCGTGATCGATGCAAACACAATTCCCATCGGGCTTTATTCATGGAAAATAGACAGCCGGTTCGGTAATGTGACCTTCGTACCGGTAGATACCCTTACACACGCTTTCCAGAACACAAACGACACCGGAGGTATGACCGGACAATATAACTACTTGGGCAACTTAGGCTCTCCCCGCCTTTCGCGTCTTTTTTTCGACCGTCGGGATGCCAGTCAGTTCTTTTTTACCGATCCATACGACCTTACCGTACTCCGCCCGGAAGATATCATATTTACCAACACGCTTTCTCCCTTTACCAACCTGAGCTATTATAAAACTTTCGATAGCCGTAACGGTGAAGAGCGTTTCAAATCCTACTTTGCCATCAATGCCAACAAGCGATTCGGTGTCGGTTTTTATATTGATTATCTCTACGGACGCGGTCTCTATGCCAGCCAATCCACAGCATTCTTCAACGGAGGATTGTTTGCCAGCTATCGGGGAGACAAATACAACATGCACTTTGTATTCAACAATGACAACCTGAAAATGGCTGAAAACGGCGGTATTGCCGACGACCGTTACATCACCAATCCTTTGGACATGGCAGAAGGAAAAAAGGAATACAAATCGTACGACATCCCCACCAACTTGAACAAAGTATGGAATCATAATACCAGCTATCACGTATTTATGACTCAGCGTTACAACCTTGGTTTTCACAAAGAAAAGATAGACAGCGTAACTAAAGATTCTGTAAGAATTATCCAAGAATTCGTTCCTGTTACCAGCTTCATCCATACCTTGCAAGTCGACCTGAACGGACGCAAATACATCTCTTATGATGACGAACAGAATCAGAAATATTTTGAGCACAATTACTTGGGCAACGACTCTATTGATAAAACCCGACGCTCTTCCATCAAAAATACCATCGGCATATCACTGCACGAAGGATTTAACAAATGGGCTAAGGCAGGTCTCACCGCTTTTATGAGTTATGAATACCGCAACTTTACATTGACAGATACAACAGATGTTCCCAAAGAACGCCGTTTGGGACATTATAAAGAAAGCGTGCTGTCCATTGGAGGCGAGTTATCCAAACGTCAAGGTAAGCTGCTACACTATAACATCTTAGGAGAACTGGCTATTGCAGGTGAGGATGCCGGACAATTCAATATTGAAGGCAATGGAGATTTAAATATACCTCTATTTGGCGATACCATTCGGTTGGAAGCCAATGCATTTATCAAAAACCAGAATCCGGTCTTCTATTTCAGACACTTCCATTCTAAGCATTACTGGTGGAACAATGATGACTTGTCCAAAATCATGCGTACCCGACTGGAAGGCAAGCTAAGTTTCGATAAATGGGGAACAACTTTGCGTGCCGGTGTAGAAAATATCAAGAACTACACCTACCTTGCCAATACCAGTGTCCCCGTAAAAGACAATGAAGGCAAGATTCTTTCTTTTAAGAATAATGCCGCCGTAGAGCAATACACCGGAAATATTCAAGTATTAAGTGCCGTTCTGCAGCAAAAATTAAAATTCGGTATCCTTCATCTGGACGGTGAAGTAGCTTATCAGAAATCGAGCAAACAAGATATACTACCTTTGCCGGAGCTATCCATGTATGGCAATCTATATATCAAAACAGGACTTGCCAAGAAAGTGCTCCAACTGGAACTGGGAGCCGATGTGCGTTATTTCACGAAGTATTATGCGCCGGACTATTCTCCTGCCATCGGTCAATTCTATAATCAGAATCCCGAAGACAAAATTGAAATCGGTTCTTATCCCATCGTTAATGTATATGCCAATCTACATTTGAAGCGTACCCGTTTCTTTGTGATGATGTATCATATCAATCAAGGTTCGGGAAGTTCAAGATACTTCCTCGCACCTCATTATCCTATCAACCCGAGAACCATTAAGTTCGGACTTTCATGGAATTTCTTTGATTAACGGCAGTGATGAAGAGATATTTGAAATATATCATAATGGGAATTGTGGCTGTTACCCTCTATACTCTCTTCTTTCCCGGAAAAGACAAAGAAAAGGGTAAACCCCGAGACTATCAGACTATCGTTGAATCGGGAATCCTGCGAGCTGTGACAGAATATAATTCCATCAGTTATTTTGCCGATGGGGATACTGTGAGCGGTTTTCATTATGAATTATTGAATGCGTTTGCCCGCAGTAAAGGACTGACACCCGAAATTATTCCGGAAATGAGTTTTGAAAAAAGACAGGAAGGCATATTAACCGGAAAATACGACATACTGGCAAACAGCACCATAGTAACCAGCGAATCGAAAGACTCATTGCTGTTCACCCACCCCATCCTTCTCAACAAGCAAGTGTTGGTGCAACGCAAGCCCGGACAGGAAAATGACAGTATGTATATTCACAGCCAATTAGAACTGGCACGCAAAACCCTTCACGTAGTCAAAGGATCACCGGTCCTGCTCCGCATCCATAATTTGAGCAACGAAATCGGAGACACTATTTACATTCAAGAAGTAGAAAAATATGGTCCTGAGCAACTGCTGGCAATGGTGGCTCACGGAGATATAGACTACACAGTATGTGATGAAAGCATCGCCCAAGCTTCCATCAATGATTTTCCGCAACTGGATATAAAGACAGCCATCAGTTTTACCCAGTTTTATTCATGGGGAGTAAGCAAACATTCTCCCATCTTGCTGGACAGTCTGAATGCATGGCTCGACACCTATACCCTAACTCCCGAATTCAGAGAACTACAAAAGAAATACTATAATAAGTGATTTTTTATACGGTTTAAATTGCAAAATCTTAATATATTTGCAATCTGAATTGTTGTCATTTCAGGAGAAATGACGAAAATATTATAGTAATGAACAAACTGAAAACAGTTAAATGGGGTTTTATCGGTTGCGGTGAAGTAACCGAGAAAAAGAGTGGACCCGCCTTCGCCATGATTGAAGGCTCTCAAGTAGTGGCTGTGATGAGCCGCAACAAAGAAAAAGCAGAATCATACGCCAAAAGACACAATATCCCACGTTGGTATACCGACGTACAACAACTCATTGGTGATGAAGACGTAAATGCTGTCTACATCGCTACGCCCCCCTCTTCCCATGCCACCTTTGCCATCATGGCAATGAAAGCCGGAAAACCTGTCTATATTGAGAAACCAATGGCGGCCAGCTATGAAGATTGCGCCCGCATCAACCGCATCTCGCAGGAAACAGGAGTTCCGTGTTTTGTAGCTTACTATCGCCGCTACCTTCCTTATTTTCAGAAAGTGCGTCAAATGGTAGAGAACGGAGAAATCGGCAACGTAATCAATATACAAATTCGTTTTGCCCAACCACCACGTAACCTCGATTATAACAGTACAAACCTTCCTTGGCGCGTACAGGCGGACATTGCGGGAGGCGGCTATTTTTACGACCTTGCCCCTCATCAATTGGATTTATTACAAGATATGTTCGGCTGCATACTTGAAGCAGAAGGATATAAAAGTAACCGAGGTGGTCTGTATCAGGCAGAAGACACCATCAGTGCCTGTTTCAAATTTGATTCCGGTCTGCCCGGTTCCGGCTCATGGTGCTTTGTGGCACATGAATCTGCCAAAGAAGACCGCATCGAAATCATTGGCGACAAAGGAATGATTTGTTTCTCTGTCTTCACTTACGAACCTATTGCCCTCCACACAGAAAGAGGCCGTGAAGAATTCCTGCCCGAAAATCCCCCTCATGTACAACTGCCTCTCATCAAGGCTGTGGTAGAACATCTGCAAGGAAAAGCAATCTGTACCTGTGACGGAATCAGTGCCACTCCCACAAACTGGGTAATGGATCGTATTTTAAATAAACTCTAACATCACATTTATGACGAACGCCCGGAAAATCTGTTTGCTGCTCAGCTTCTTTCTTTATATCCTGAATGCTTCCGCACAAGAAGAGATAAAGAAGGATACAACAGCGCAAAACAGTAAAGGCGTTCTTGTCAATCTGACAGATGGTATTGCCACTACAGTGCGTCACACGGGGCGGAAAATCAGAAAGGTAGGAAAAGAGTTCAATGCTGTCGACACCACTTTCATCTCCCCCAATCTTTATAATCTGGCGTTTATGCTGGAACACAGCAGTTGGTATGAATATTACCGATTGGGAAGCAACAGCAACAACGGTGAACAAAGCATAAGTTTCTCACCGAATGCCAACTTCAAATTGGGAGTTTATTTTGGTTGGCGCTGGATATTTTTGGGATACTCTTTTGATGTAAAAGACATATTCGGCGGACATAAAAATAAAGCCAAGAAAACAGAAATGGCATTAAACCTCTACAGTTCCAAATTCGGAGTAGACCTGTATTGGAGAAAAACGGGAAGCGATTTCAAGATACGCTCGTACAATGGCTTCCAATTAAATACCCCGACCAAAAATATGGACTTCAACGGCTTTCAAAGTAAAATCAAGGGGTTGAACGCTTACTGGATATTCAATTACAAACGATTTTCCTACCCTGCCGCTTACAGCCAATCTACAAACCAAAGAAAAAGTGCCGGTTCTTTAATGGCAGGATTCTCTTACTCACAGCATAATATTTCTTTTGATTATGATAAATTACCGACCGAGATGCGAGATCAGTTACACAATGCTTTACTTTTCAAGAAAGTGAAATATTCGGATTACAGCCTTTGTCTGGGATACGGCTATAACTGGGTCTTTGCCAAGAACTGGGTATCCAATCTTTCACTCCTTCCCGCCATTGCCTATAAGAAATCAAAGATAAACGATACTCCCCAACCCCATACCCACTGGATAAAAGATATCAATTTCGATTTGATTACCCGTGCCTCCATAGTCTATAACAACAGCAAATACTTCGCAGGTGCCGCACTGGTCATGCACACCTACGATTATCGGAAAGAAGATTTTTCACTGACTAACACTTTCGGAACACTACGTGTATATGTCGGACTCAACTTCTGGAAAAAGAAAGAATACCGTCATAAATAATGACACGTTAATAATCCTCTTTTAATCAAATAGCAAAGAAACAATCATATATCCCCTTGCGTTACAGAATCTTTCTCAAACAATCCCCTCAATGCAAACTGCACAGGAATCAATCTTATTATATAAAGCAATAATGCAAAAACAACAAAAGAATTAGACAGCTTTTCCCTTTAACCACAACATCCTACAAAAAAATGTATCAAGAGCAAGCTTCGCTCCTGATACATTCGCATTAAATTTAACTATATTAGACTCACAATAAATCCATTAAAAACGTGCTCCTACAGTGAACAACAACTGATGACGTGAGTTATCCACCTGTGCGGCTTTCAGCTCCACATCATCAAAAGGATAAAACTTAGACTTATACATATCATATTTATAAGCTAAATCGGCATATATCACGCTTCCGCGATAACCTAAACCGAAAGTAAACGTATTCTTTGACTCCGTATTGTTATAATCGGTATGTGTGCTATACAAAGCCAGTGCGTTATAAGAATCCTTAGCAAAAGCTGCCGATGTGTAGTTATATCCGGCACGAATGCTAAACTCGGGAACAATACGTGTTTCCATACCTACACGCAGATTGTGAACACCTTTCAGATAATCGTCCACACTTGACTGGTCGCCCAGCGGATAACCATCCACATCCTCCAATTTACTGGAAGAATAATCCTGATATTCATATTCTGCTCCGATAGCTACCAAACCTCCGACAGTAGTACCTGCGCTGACATTAAACTTCCACGGTGTAGTCAGATTATAATCATAAGTGAGATAATCATAATCACGTCCAATCAAGAAATCACCAAGATTCTGATTGTACGCCTCTCCATAATAATCAATATTTGAAGATAAATTGGCATTATAACTCTCTCTCAAATCATACCATGTGGGAGTATGTACGGCAAAGCCCAAACGGAAAGGCGAACTTTCGAAAGGCCGGACAATCACACCCAGTTTCAAATCAATACCGGTTCCGTCCAAAGTATAATAATTATCCAAGGTATAGCCACCGTTTTCTTTACCGAAATCATCGTTCAAATCTTCCGTATAAGAAGAGAAACGATTATAGCTGACATCATAGACTCCCAGAGTAGCTCCCAAGTACACTCTATCTTCGATATTGAAAGATACATTGAAATCATATTGACTGATACCGCCGGTCTCCTTGCTGAAGAAATTATTGCTATAACAATCCCAACCCATTACTCTATCCTGTCCGGTTGTCCAGTCCACCACACCGGTCTGGGCACCCAAGACTCCCAGCACCGGCAACTTATTCCAATATTTTGCATAAGGATTGTCCACACGGATAATCTTATCCTGAAACGATTCAGGTCCGGTAACCCCTACTCCTTCCATTCCTATGTCCATCAGTTCCGCCAATTGCCAACTCTGCGAGAGACCGTTATCCAATATTCCTCCCATCGAGAACAAACGATTGAAATTCTTGCTCTTATGATAATTGAACCCAAAATTCACAAAACGCAGAGAAGTATTATTGCCAATCTTATTGCTATATACAAAACCGATTTGGTCGAAAGAAGCGCGTGTCCGGTCTTCCTTCATCGATGTGCCATAAAAATTACTCTTCGCTGCCGTATTATTAAAACCGAAAGACAATGCAACATCATTGCTGCGATAGATGCCGATACCGGCAGGGTTCGTGCCCATCACAGATATATCGCCGCCCAAAGCGCCCATTGCACCACCCATACCCACAAAACGAGCTGTTCCGTTCAAATCATTACCAAGCAACCGCTCGGCATCGTATGCATTTTGTGCACCTGCCGTTGCCATTGCCAGCAACGCACAAGCGGTTAATATTACTTTATTTTTCATATACCAAGTCTATTTAATTCTATCATCTGTCTAGTTTAATCTCTAACTCTTATCTTCTGCGAGAGCCTCCGCCACTTGAACGTGAACCGCCGCCACCGGAGCTTCGTGAAACACTGCTTCCACCGCTTGAATAGCTGCTGCGTGAAGATGACGAAGAGCTGTTGCTACGGTATGACGAGTTACTTCTGGAGGTTGATATATTATTCCGAGAAGATGAATTCTGCCGTGAGTAAGAATCTCTCCGTGAATAAGAATTACCGCGAGAAGAACTGCTGTTACTGTTACTGCGATATGCTCCGCGACCTACCGTACCGTCAGAGTTTCTCCGATAAGAAGACGAACCAGAAACACTGCTGCGAGTGCTGCTTGGCCTGTTGTAAGAAGAACCTCTTCCTGCCTCGGGACGAGTGTAAACATTCTCATTACGTAAACCTGCCGACTGACCGACTGATATGTTTTCTCCGGTACGAGAGCGATAAGTCGTTCTTCCCGGACGAACCGAATTCGAACTGTTTGAACCGGAAACTACTCTTCCCGAACTGGAACCTCTACGAGCAGCCGAACGATAACTACTTGAACTGGTGCGTCCGCCTTCACTGCGTCCTACATAGGAGCTGCTGTTAGTACGGCCATAGTTATTTACGTAATTATTACGGTTCGGGCGTGATGAGTTATAATTGTTGTTATATCTGCCGGCATGAATGCCCGGACGGTGAGCACTTGAACCATACCATCCATGTCCGCCGCCCCAATAACCGCCGCCCCAGCCATAGCCGGGATAATGATGGTGATGATGCCAAGCATGGTGTCCCCAATAGCCGCCACCCCAATAACCGCCATACCAATAATTGGGATACCAACTGCTATAATACCACGGTGAAGTCCATCCCCAGCTGAAGCTCCATCCGGGTCCGTAAAGATAGTTAAAGCGCCAATCCCACCATAATCTATTTGTATAAGTGGGGAAAACGTATGCATACAATCCGTCATCATACACATTCCAATCCCAAGAGGGAAGTCCGTAAACCACATCCCAATACAACGGGCTGCTCACAGGGATAGCATATCGGGGATTTCTGAAGCGAACGATACGCATAGCGTATTCATAATCATCTTGAGAACCTTCGAAACCATTTACCCATTCGCCTCTCTCATTCAAAGGTTTTTCCTCGATATATAAAGTATCATTCTCCATCGAGAACGTATTATCCCGTGAAGTATAACGACGGTTATACTCATCCACATCACGCATATTGCCTTTTACATCCTTCACAACAACCGTAGAACCGGGAGCTGCATAGACAGTGGTATTGTTCTGCTTCTGCGGAACTGCTACCTTTACCTCCTGCTTAACCTCTTCCTTCTTTTCGGCTTTCTTTTTCGGGATGAAATAAAGGTCGTCCTCTACGCTTTGTGCCACTGCCAGGAAAGGCAAGCACACCATCATAAGCGAAGTCAATACAATCTTTTTCATACTCGTCACTTGTTTATTTGTTATTTTATCTACCTTTTCCGGTACAAAGATAATCAGAGGTTTTACTCCATAACAAAGAAAATCCCTATTAGTTGGTAGGGATTTCCCTATTTTACCTTTGTCAGCAGAACATGGAATCGTTTCTTAAAAAAACCGATTAAATACTTATAATATAATGAATATACAAAGAATCAGTCATTCACAACATAATGTCCATTCACAGGCTTATAAACCGGTTGTTTGGGAAGTCCCGCATTTTCCAACTTTCCCTCCTCGCACAAGCGATGTAAATGGCGGTTGGCCGTGGTTTGTGTCATACCACAAAGAAGTTGGAAACTCTTCCGCAGCACAAAATCATGGGTCACGAAATACTCCGTCAGCAGTGCATCTATTTCCCCAACCGTCAGTCTGGCCGAATGAAAAGGGAACTTGGTGCGTTGCACCTTTATCCTCCCCACCTCATCCAACAAAGCTTGGTCGGGTCGGTAAACAATCCCCTTCAGTTTTACCTTCGTATTCTTGTACTTCGTCTTTTCCGTCACCGGCTCGGTGCTCACCAGGTTGGGACGAAAAAACCCGATGCCGTCCAAATGCACCTGCTTGCCGTCTGCCAATTCCTCGCCCATGGCGTGTGACAGTGCATCAAGCACGGCTATCACGTCCGTCTCCGTCAGCGTACAACGTTTCTGAATACGGGCACGGAGTTGGGCCGTGCTCATCTTCCCATTCAGCCGGAGACGCGGATGCAACGCATTCTCTTCTCCCTGTTGTTCAGAGCTTTGGGGATTCTCATACCAATCAAATAGTATTGCCATACTGTTCTTCTTTTATTAGTTAAAGTCAATTATTCCTTAACCACGAAGGTGGTTAACTCTCACCACGGACGTGACTAACTTTAACCACCCTTGTGGTCAGACTTAACCACCTTCGTGGTTAAGCATTTGCAAACATACAAAGATAGTGAAAGAAAAGACGGAAAACAACAAATTGACTCGAAGATATTCTCCAATAAACCGGATATTCCCCCAAAAACCAATATCGGAGGAATCTGTATCATGGAACAAAGTTTACCTGTTGATATCCGACCGGAATGAAGAAGATAAATAGATGCCGAACAGTATAAGGAGAAAAGCAATTAACACCTATTCTACTCTTATTCTCATTTTTTCTCCCTATCTTTGCCACTACCCTTTTTAAGGGTATATAAACTTAAAACAAACAACCACATGAAAGCAGTGAAATTATTTTATCAGGAAAGATGTCCGTTTTGCAAAAAGGCATTGCGTTACATCGAAGAGCTGAAAGAAGAGTACCCTGAATTCCAACCGATAGAAATAGAAATGATAGAGGAAACACAACATCCTGATATAGCCGACCAATACGACTATTACTATGTCCCGACTTTCTATGTGGATGGTGTGAAAGTACACGAAGCCGGAATTTTCAAAAATGAAATGGAAGCATTACTCCGTAAAGTAATCGAATAAACAAAGACATATGAAATATTTAGAAGTAACCTTTACCACTCACCCCTGCAATGAAACAGTAAATGATGTAGTATCTGCACTGGCAGGAGATATCGGATTTGAGAGTTTTGTGGAATGTGAAGGCGGTATACAAGCCTACATCCAACAAGCTTTGTTCAATAAAGAAGTACTGGATGAAATGATTTCGGAATTTCCCATCCCTAACGCAAAAGTAGAATATACCGTAAAAGAGGCCGAAGATAAAAACTGGAATGAAGAATGGGAAAAGAATTTCTTCCAACCTATCGTTATCGGTGACCGTTGTTGCATTCACAGTACTTTTCACAAGGATACTCCGAAAACAGAGTACGAAATATTGATTAACCCTCAAATGGCTTTCGGAACAGGACATCACGAAACGACAAGTTCCATCATCAGCGAACTGCTGGACGCCGATTTAAAAGACAAATCTGTACTGGATATGGGATGCGGTACCTCTATCCTCGCTATCCTGGCATCCATGCGCGGAGCCAATCCCGTTACCGCCATCGACATTGACGACTGGTGTGTAAACAATTCCAAAGACAATATTATTCTGAATCAGATTAATAATATTACGGTAGAATTGGGAGATGCCTCCTTATTAAAAGGACGCAAGCCCTTTGATGTCATTATCGCCAATATCAACCGCAATATATTATTGGCGGATATGCCTCAATATGCAGCTTGTATGCATGCCGGTTCCGAGCTTTACATGAGCGGATTCTATGTACAGGATATTCCTGTCATCCGGGAGAAAGCGGAAAACCTGGGAATGAAATTTATTCATTACCGGGAAAAGAATAATTGGGCGGCTGTGAAATTCATCATGCTATAAAAGTCAGCACATACCGATAAAATTAAAAGCCGACTGAATTTCTCATCATTCAGCCGGCTTTCTTATTTATATAATTAACCCTATTATATAAAACGTTTATAGGATTTTAATAACCGGGATTTTGGTCATCAGCCAAAAGCGGATTCAAGTCGATTGCAGTTTGAGGAATAGGTCTCAAGTGCATACGGGGATTCCAACTCATAGTGATAATATTATCACCATCAGGAGCTGCAATTTCTACATTGTTGATATGTTTATTCCAATATTCATCACTGTAACGATACATATCGTCACTGCGGAACCCTTCTGCCGCCAACTCAATACGACGTTCGTTTGCAATCAGCTCCAACCCTTCTTCCTTGCTTAAGCTGGTCGGAACATCAGGCATACCACAACGATCACGCAATTCATTAAGAGCTGCCTGTGTCTGAGAATCAAATCCGGCAGTATGCGTATGCGCTTCGGCATATATCAACAATATTTCTGCATACCGAATGCAGGGATAGTCTCCTGTAGCTTGTCCCGACTGCTTTTTTTATTTGTTTTCCATGCTCTGTACTTTATGTACATTACTCGTTCGGACGCTCTAAATCAACAGTAATGGGTTGATTATTAGCTATTTGTTTTCATTAGCGCAATATTAACCAACCCATACTCTTATTAAGATAATATTTTATATGCTTTCTTCAAATAGAACTGTTAATTTTTGACTTTAGCCCGATGTATAGGTTCTTCTATTGTTTCCAACAATTTTTTGCCAGTCTTTACAGGCGCCTTGATTAATTCCGGCAAGTTATAGGTATATGTAAAGGTATCATAAAAATCGGGCTCCTTCTGAGGTAATAGGAAAGGCTTACTAAAATGTCCTGTCTCGGGATCAAAATGCGCAAAAAACGGACGAGCCCACAATCCATCCAGACGTTTGCTGCTGAAGACCAGCCATCTTCCTGTTGAAGACCAGGTATGAAAACTGTCCACATTGTCACTGTTTATTTCCGCGATATTTCGTATATTACCTGTAGCCAAATTAAGCAGATATAAATCACTTTCAGGATGCCAGATGGAGAAATTGCCGTAATCAGACTGAGTAAATAAAAGGAACCTGCCATCCGGTGAAATTCTCGGAAAAGAGACAGTCTTACGAAGGGCTGATGCTTTATAGACACATTCCAATGTATGCAGTTTGGAATGTTCTGCGTCAAAATGTATACGATATAAATCATACCGGATACTGTCCAAAGACATTCCTTGACGATATCCTTCAGCACGACAGAAATAAATCTGTTTTCCATCAGGACTCCATGTTGGAAAAGTTTCCATATATTGTTCACCATAAACTAACGAATCAGTAAATGTTTCGTGAGTCTGTACATCATAAATCATTAAATCGGCAGCCAAATCAGATACTTCTATGGGCTTTTGTCCTGAGGAATGGAAGAACTGCTGTATCTCATTGGCAGAAAATGCAATATATCTGCCGGAAGGATGCCAAGCAGGATAAGTGGCTCCATGCCTGTATTCTTCAGGCTTAGGGTCGACTTTTTCCATCTCACCATTAAGGGAAATTAAAGTGCCCCCCTGTTTACCACGCACATGAACCATCATCGTATCGGGTGAATTTCGGTTAAACGTATGACAGTTAATGCATTGCTTCCCAAAATTTCTATTTTCAGCGATAGGAGTCTGCTCATACGTTGTCAGGTCACGTTGATAAATTCCCATTTCATTCCAAAGTTCATATCCGGGATAAAGCAGACGGTACGCTAAAAAAGGATCTATCGCATGAACGGATATACTATCCTGAATATCAGAATAACGTACCCATTTGCCATGCTGCTTAATAGTAATTCTGACATATATTTTTTTGCCGGCAGCTTTCTCCAACAGTACCTTCCACTCGCTTTCCGGTATACGGACTATTGGTTCGTCATCCTGAATAAGAATGTCATAATTTTCCTCTCCGCATCCTAATTCTGTCTGGAAAGCCTCTCCTTCCTCCTGAATTCTAAAATTAGGAGGTGCAATATTGATAGGGAAAGTCACATCCGTATAATCCGGATAAATTAACGGTAATCGGTCACTCATACTTTCTGCCTGATGATATTGCGTACATCCTGACAAAAAAATAATTAATGTATAGTAAAGCAGATTTTGTATTTTCATATAATTTCCCATTAATTAGCTATCACCTTATTACCATAAGGACTGATATAATTCAAATAAAACCAATACGTATTTCCGAACTCCTTTTGCAAAGTGCCTAACTGTTTGCTCTGTACAAGACTATAATATCGTTTAAACCGTTCTTCCGTTGCCGGACTTATTTTTATTCCTACCTTTGAAAACTCTTCTTCGCCAACACCTAATTTATAAATATAAAGAGCTTCTTCATAAATACGAGGAAGTTTTGTATAAGAAAAAGATGACATGAATTTCAAGTTATTCACAAAACGAACCACATGGTTACTCAGTAATAAGTTACTCATTAAATACTCAAAAGCCATTTTGTTGGTGCTGTCATTCTCACATAAATATTGCAATTCCGGCCCTATATTCAAGACATTGGCAAACCGTGCCGGAGTATCCACCTTTCCATCCAATGCATTTCTTAGTCCGGGAACTTTGCCTTCATTTACAATTTTTTCAAGTAGCAAAGCTTTCTCTCGATAGAAAAGAGACTGTTTTAGCTTATTAATAAAGCGTTGTGCCACTAACGGGCGGTGGTTTACAATGTTATATTGTGCCAAATTTATAAGGTGAGGTGCTGTTTCTCCCCATACTACCATTGACTCAAACTCCCAGCGTTGTGCCTCATTGATATACCCAAGTTCTTCATAAAGAATATGTCCGTATTCACTCTCACGACTGTCACTGTTCCACGGGAAGTAAAGTCCCTTGACTCCCTGTTTTTGTGGATAATCCAATAAATGATAAGGAAGCTGTCCTGTATGATAAAGTGCTAAATGATGAAAATAAGAAATGAGCTGATTATAACGTCCGGTATCTAAATATTTTTTTGTATACTCCAGCACACTTCTCCAGTCTTTGCTTTTTACAAACTGTTCGGCTTTTAACATTATACGCTCATTCCTATTGTAGTTATTAAAAAAATAGTGAAAACCATATCCTGTATATCCTAGTAAAAAAAGAGAAGTTAATAAAATACGTATTTTTTTATTTGATATGCCAGGCAGACGAAAGAGGGGAAATACGTTTCGGTAACGTTGAATAAACAAAAGAAGCAAATAGAGCATCAACAGGCATAGCAGACTTCCTGACAATATAGAAAGAGAATGATTCGCTTCCATTGTATAGAAAAAAAGAATAAGGGAAGGAATAATGGACAATTGCAACAGATCATTCTTTCCGGTTATTATTTTTATAATGCTATTTGTCAACCAATAGACTGATGCCAACAAGAATGCCAAAATAGTACTTCCTAAAATAGGATAATAGAAAAATTGAATAATAAAGTTAGTGATATAGTTTAGCCAACCCTCAGATTGAACACATTGCAGAAAATAAGATTTAGAAAAAAGGAAAAGATGATGTTGTTCGTGATAGTAAAGCACATGCGACAACACTCCTTGGTAACATATATAATAAAGGATAAACAAAGCTCCAAATAGGGTATAGACCAGTCGTTTCATCTTATATATTTATTTAATAAAGTAAGTGAGGACACTTACTATAAGACAATGCCCTCACTTAAATTATTGCTTGTAGATATTATAATGTTATTAATATCCCGGGTTCTGAGTCAGTTTAGGATTCAAATCGATTTCTGTCTGAGGAACAGGGAGTAAGTAGTTATGATCTTCATAATGACTACCCGCCAATTTTATATTTTCACCTTCATAAAGAATATAATCCACAATTGCCGGTTTGCCATCTACTACTCCTTCTACAGGTTTCATCTTCAATCCCAAGAACGGTGCATTCAAAACTTCTTTGGCAATGCCCCAACGACGAATATCCCACATACGTTTACCGCCTTCGAGTGCAAACTCTACACGCCATTCGTTTTGAATACGTTTACGAAGCTCATCTTGAGTAGCACAATATGTCGGTTTGCTTGGGTCTGTATTTTGTAAATCAGGCATACCTACACGTCTACGAACTTGATTGACAGCATCAAATGATTCTGCGCTCAACGGATGAAGCTCATTCATCGCTTCTGCATAAGTCAGCAGAACTTCGGCATAACGAATAACCACCCAGTCTTTACCCATATTCCAACCTTCGCTTTGAGGATCAATACTTGGGTCTAACCATTTTTGCTGATAATATCCGGTTGCTGTAGCATCACCATGCTGTTCAATACCGGTTTTTCCACTTGATTTCAGCGGTTTGACTTTAATTGTAACACCATACATTTCTTCTCCGTCATGAAGTACATTGACTTCCAAACGAGGGTCGCGATTTTTAAACGGATCCTTTTCATTATAAATTGTAGATTTACTGATAGGAGCACCGTCTTTATCTTCGAATGCGTCAACCAAGCTCTGAGTAGGATTCATACCTCCCCAACCTAAAGTAGGGAAACATTCCCAACCAATCAAGTAGTGAGTTTTATCAGGGTAGTTGAATTGTACATACAAGATATTTTCATCACATCCATCTGATTTTTCCCAAAACAACTCCTGATATTTACCGGTATTTCCGGCATCATAAAGTTCATATTTACCTAAATCAATTACAGCCTTAGAAGCATCTGCTGCAACTTGCCAGTTACTATAGTACAAAGCAGCTCTAGCTTTCATAGCCAAGGCAGCTCCTTTGGTAACACGAGGAGTATTTGCGGCATCCCATTCTTCAGGCAAATATTCAATTGCCTTGTCAAAGTCCGCCATAACCTTTGCATACACTTCTTCGCGTGGAGTACGAGTGATATCTTCTACATCCGTTAAGTTCAATGGTTTATCAATATAAGGAACATCACCAAAAGAACGGATTAAATTGAAGTATACAAATGCACGGAAGAAATAAGCCTGTCCTTCAATTTTTTTACGTGATTCGTCACTCATTTCGATATCTTTTACTTTTTCCAATACCAAGTTACATTGACGAATCGGAGTATAACTACCCGCCCAGCTTTGGTCCATCGGATCGTAAATACCTTTTGATATGTTACCGGCAGCCCATTTAATGCCATGAACTGCATTATCTGAATTGATATCTTCGTCTTGATCCCATGTAGGCAGGCAGCCATAAATATCAGTTACGGCCATCATCGCATCATTCTCTGTTTTCCAGAAACTGCTATCAGATAGCTCATCCAATGGATAACGGTCTAAGAAATCACTACATGAAGAAGTGAATCCTGCAAATAATAAGGCCGTTGCTATATGTAAAAATTTTGTTTTCATGTTATTTATACTGTTTTATTTGAAATATTAGAATGAAAGTTTTACTCCGACAGACAGTTTTTTAACGTTACTGTAAGACCATCCTCGTTCATTGCTTTCTTCCGGGTCGATACCACCGTCCAAACCTGTAAAAGTAAATAAGTTTTCACCGGTTAAGAATACCTTTGCATTAGCGATACCGGCTTTAGTTAACCATGCTTGAGGTAATGTATAGCCTAAAGTAAGGTTTTTCAAACGAACGTATGATGCATCTTGAAGCCAGAAAGAAGATGTTACAAAGTTTGTTTGACTAGAACGTGTAACACGGGGGTAAGAAGCATTGTGATTATCCGGAGTCCAACGATCCAAATGTCTTTTCAAAGCAGTTGCACCATTATAAAATGCATAAGCAGCTTCAGCGGTGTAGTATCCGTCTACATCAAATGCTCCTTGGAATAAAGCAGAAAGATCAAAATTCTTATAACCTACACTCAGATTCAAACCTCCGGTCCAACTTGGGAAATTCTTACCTATAACAGTACGGTCTTTTTCTGTAATTTTCTTATCACCATCCAAATCTTTGTACTTGATATCACCTAATTTTTCCTGACCGTCAGCCAAACGTTTCGGACAGTTAAGAAGATCTTCTTCTGTATTAAAGAAGCCATCGGCTACATAACCGTAGTAAGAACCGATAGGATATCCTTCCAGATTCCAAATCTTGTCGTTACTTGTCGGACCTTCTGTACCTGCCATATCCGTAATCTCATTCTTTACATAAGATACATTCAATGATACAGAATAGTTCCAGTCCTTATTAATTTGCTTGTTATGGTTAATCAAGAAATCAAAACCGGTATTCTGCACACTACCAATATTCTGTGCCGGAGCATTCATACCGATAACTCCCTGAATAGGAAGATACAGCAACATATCATTGGTTTTCTTCTTATAAACAGATAATTCAAAATTAATCATGTTGTTTAAGAAACCGGCTTCCAAACCTAATTCATAGTTAGTAACCGTTGCCCATTTCAAATTATTGTTCACATAACGAGCTTCATATATAGCTGAGTACAAAGTATTGTTGAATAAATATTTAGTAGCATTGTCAGCTATATTATATGTATATGTTGGTACTGCCGGATAAATATCATCGGATTTCAATTCCTCATTACCGGTTTTACCCCAACCAAGACGTAACTTCAAATTGCTCAGCCAGTCTACATTGTCTTTAATAAATGCTTCTTCAGAAATTCTCCATCCTGCAGAGAATGCGGGGAATACTCCCCAACGATTATCTTTCGGGAAACGTGAAGAGGCATCACTACGTAAATTAGCTTCAAACAGATACTTACCTGCATAATCATATTGGATACGTCCGAAATAAGACAAACGAGCCATTTCATAACCTCCGTCTTTATTTTTTTGTGAAGACTGGTCTAATGTATTCAGAGATTCAGGCAGCTCATCACTACCGCCACCTTGACGAGTAGCTTCTGTATACTTATAAATATGTTCATAAGATTCAAAACCTGCTAATGCACTGATATTATGTTTGCCAAAACTCTTGTTGAAGTTAATCAAGACTTGTCCGGTGTAATAGTTGTGGTTATAATACTTATCATACCCTTCACGCAAACCGGAATCATACGCATTGCTTCCGCTACCATAAGTGAAATGCTTTTTAAAACCATCTTGGTTACTAGTATAATTACGTACTGAATATACACCTTTAATACTCAATTCAGGTAAAATCTGTATAGTAGCATGACCTGTAAGATTTATTTCCTGTTGTGTATTACGTTTGAAACCAGACTTGTCTCCTTGTATAGCAACCGGGTTATCTACACCGGAATAAGTATAAGAACCATCTTCGTTATAAACTTTATTAGTCGGCTTTTCGCGAGTTACACCTTGATAAACAGATACAAAGCCATTCCATGCATCATTAGAAACACCTCTATAACCGGATGCATTGATACCTACCTTTATATATTTATTGATTTCCGAATTCAAATTCATACGGGCATTGAATCGAGAATAATCATTATCAGCAGTCAAACCATCCTGATAAATATAACCTAATGAAGCATTGTACGTTGTTTTTTCAGTACCACCGCTGATAGAAACATTATGCATTGTTTCTATAGCACTCTTTTTAATAGCTGCTTCATACCAGTCTGTGCTGGGTAATGCTCCGGTACGATAGTCTTCTATTTCTTCCGGAGAGAACATCAATGTAGCATTAGGATTCTCATTTAAAGTTGCTTCATTATATAAAACAGCATATTCATAAGCATTCACTAATTCACGTTTTGCTACCGGAGAAGACCAAGATACATTACCGGAATAAGTTACGCGTGCCTTTTCTCCTTTTTTACCCTGTTTAGTAGTAATCAAGATTACACCGTTCGCAGCCTGTACACCATAGATAGCAGCAGAAGCAGCATCTTTCAAAACTGTAAATGTTTCAATATCATTTGGGTCAATTGTATTCATACTACCCGGTACTCCATCTACAATAACCAATGGACTGGCTGCATTGATAGAGTTCTTACCACGAATAGTAATATCAGCAGCTTGACCACCCGGAGCACCTGAACTCTGAATAGCTGTTACACCAGGCATTTGTCCTGCTATAGCTGCAGAAACACTTGACACGGGACGGCTTTCCAATGCTTTTGCATTTACAGTTGCAACTGCTCCTGTTAAATTAGCTTTCTTTTGTACACCATAACCTACTACGACAACTTCTTCCAATGTTTGACTGTCCTCTTTCAGGATTACATTAAGTGGTTGACCGTTGAATTTTACTTCCTGGGTAACATAACCTACATAGGAAATAACAAGAATACTTCCTTCGGAAACTCCACTCAAGGTAAAATCACCATCGATACCGGTAATAGTACCATTGGTTGTACCTTTTACTACTACGGACGCACCGATGACTGTTTCACCCATAGCATCCTTTACAACTCCTTTACAGGTTTCGGTCTGTTGCTCAATAGCATTTGAGCTTGCTATTGCAGGAGCTGAAACAGCATTCATGCTTCCTGTAGATGCAGCCATAAGAAATAGCAGCATACTGACCGACTTGACTCTCTTTAACATAAAGTATTAATTTAAAGATAATAAATAAGTTACTATCAACGTAGTTCTTCTAGAACTATGTTTTTTCAATATGATTTAGATTAATGGCGCAAATATATAATATTTTTAAAAAAGACCAATCATTTTTGAAAACTATCTTTGTTTTTCTCTGTAATTTAACAATTAAACTATAAAAATATCTAATTAAAGGGGTACCCTAAAAAGACTTAACTATTTAGTTGGTAGAATTTTAGTAATATAATGATAATACATAAAACTTTTTTTTACTCATAATTTATATATGAGTTTCCATGTAAAGCCGTTATAAACAATAGTATAATGAAAAGGGGATTAATAAAAACGAATAGAATATCGGTAGAAATATTATCTTTTTTCCTCATTTATTGTGATTTACAGTATAAATAATCCAAGGATCTATTTAATACAAGCATTGATTATCAGCAGATTATAAAAAGGAATAGTTCTAGAAGAACTTATCCTTTTAGAACTTTGAATTTCAATCAAACACTTTAAAATTCAATATTATGTTAAAACGACTGAAATCAGTTAGCATGTTATTGTTCTTGGGAACATTCTCTACAGGAACCATTTCTGCTGTTACAGCTTCCGAAGTTAACTCTTCTGCTATCGTACAACAAAATGAAACATGTAAAGGTATTGTGAAAGACGCCACGGGAGAATCCATTATTGGTGCTTCTGTAATAGTGAAAGGAACCACCAACGGAGCAATTACCGACTTTGAAGGTAATTTCGCCTTAACTAACGTGAAGAAAGGAGATATCATCGTAATCTCCTATGTAGGGTATCAAAAACAAGAAGTCAAATGGAATGGTGGGACTCTCAATGTAGTGTTGAAAGATGACACAGAAGTCCTGAGTGAAGTTGTTGTTGTAGGTTACGGTATACAGAAAAAGGCTAACCTCTCCGGTGCCGTTGCACAAGTAAACAGCGATGAGTTAACCAATCGCCCTATTTCGAATGTATCAAGCGGTTTGCAAGGCTTGATGCCGGGTGTAACAATTACTGCAGGTCAGGGACGTCCCGGTGAAGACGGAAGTAATATCAGAATCCGCGGTGTAGGAACGTTGAATAATGCATCTCCCTATATCTTGATTGACGGTGTAGAAAGTGGTTCCATGAATGACCTTGACCCGAATGATATTGAAAGTATCTCCGTATTGAAAGACGCTTCTTCTGCAGCTATCTATGGTTCTAAAGCATCTAACGGTGTAATTTTGATTACCACCAAACGCGGAAAAACCGGTGCTCCCCGTATCTCGTACAATGGATATGTCGGTATTCAAAATGCAACGGCAACCATTGACCGTGTAAGCTCTGCCGATTATGCCAGACTGTACAATCGCATTGACGATGATAATAATAACCCACATCGTTATTCGGACGAAGACATCCGTTTATTCGAGAATGGTTCCGACCCATACGGACATCCTAATACCGATTGGAATGATGCTGCCTATAAAACAGGTGTTCTGCATAAGCACAATGTAAGCATCAACGGTGGTACAGAGAATGCAAGATATATGGCCTCTGTCGGTTATTTGGGACAGACCGGTATCCTTCCGAATTCAGAGCGAAGCCAATTCAACGGACGTATGAATTTAGACGTAGATATAACCAAGAAATGGCATGTGCGTATGAATTTGTCCTATATCAAGAATGATTATAAAGACCCTAACTCAAACTATGGTGGTGGTTCTTCAGACCAAATTATCCGTCAGCTCAACATCCTAAGCCCGATGATTCCTATCAAGAATGAAGATGGAACTTACGGTTCAACAAATGACGGTAACCCGATTGCATGGTTGGATTCAAAATCTACAGTAGACAAATATAACCAGAACTTTACCGGTATGTTGTCTGTTGATTACAAAATTTTGGATTGCCTTACAGCAACCGTATCGGGAGCTTATGTTAATGATGACCAGCACTACAAGGCTTTCGTAAAGAAAATCAATAATGACCCGGCACAGGCCGCACGTCCTAACAGCTTAACTGAGTCATTTACAAACTGGACCCGGTATAACTTTGATGCTTTGTTGAATTTCGACAAGCAATTTGGTGATCACAACTTAAAAGCAATGTTAGGTTATCATGCAGAAGCATACGATGTACGCTACAATGATATGTACCGTGAAAATTTCCCAAATAATGAATTGGACGATATGAATGCAGGTGCAACTGCTACTCAAACCAATAGTGGTTTTACACGAGAATTGAATATGTTGTCATACTTTGGTCGTATCAACTACGATTATAAAGGAAAATATTTATTCGAAGCTAACTTCCGTGCCGATGCATCTTCTCGTTTTGCTCCGGGCAACCGTTGGGGATACTTCCCTTCATTCTCCGGTGCATGGCGCATCAGTGAAGAATCATTTATGGAAAACTTAAGAGACAGTTGGTTGTCAAGCCTTAAGATTCGCGGTTCTTGGGGTCAGCTGGGAAACCAGGATGCTTTGGGAGACGGTACTCCGACCGGAGGAGACTACTATCCATGGATGAATACATACAACCTCGGCGCCAACTATCCGTTCGGAGGTTCGTTAGTGACAGGATACTATCAAGGTTCATACAAAATGGCTTCTCTTTCTTGGGAAAAAGCTACCACTTGGGGTATCGGTATAGACTTCACTTTATTCAATAAGCTGACCGGTTCTATTGACTACTACAACAGAAAGACCACAGATATCATCATGAATGTCTCCGTTCCTAAAGAGTTTGCCTTGGGTGCATACAAAGATAATGTAGGTGCAATGAAGAATAGTGGTATTGAAGTTCAACTGGCCTACAACGATACATGGAACGATTGGACCTTCGGTGTTTCAGGAAACTTTGCCTACAACAAGAATACCATTGAAAATTTAGGTGGAGTAGACCGTATGGCTGACGGCAGTTTTATGCGCGAAGTAGGTTCTCCCATTAATTCATGGTTCGTATATCGCACAGACGGATTTTTCCAGTCTGATGAAGAAGCTGCTGCATGGCAAGCCAAATACTCTGCAATGGACGGATATCCTTTCGGACAAGATTTCAAGGCAGGTGACTTACGCTATGTAGATGCAAACGGTGACGGTAAAATCTCGGCTGATGACCGCGAGCTTTATAGAACCAAAGATCCGAAATTCACATTTGGCTTCAATATCAATGTTGGTTATAAGAACATAGACTTGTCAATGAACTTCAATGGTGCTGCCGGTGTAGGATATGCATTTACCAAGGAAGCATTCGGTGAATTCTCCGGTAGCGCAGGACATCCGTCAACTGCCTGGTTGGATAGCTGGACACCCGAAAACAAAAATGCAAGCATGCCACGCATAGCAGAAGCACGTGTATCTCCAAGTGAAGCTTCGAATGTACTTTCCGATTTCTGGATTATGGACACCAGCTATCTCCGTATGAAAACCATACAATTAGGCTATACTCTTCCTAAAAATTGGATAGAGAAATGGGGTATTCAGAATCTGCGTGTATACTATTCAGCAGAAAACCTACTGACATTTGACGATATGCCAATCAATGTAGACCCTGAAACTGTCAGTGAACGTTTGTCTAGTTACCCTTTGAATAAAACACATTCATTCGGAGTCAACATTACATTCTAAACTTTTTATAATCACTTAATTAATACAGAATAATATGAAACGTTTATCAACATATTTATTAGCAGGTATCGCATTGCTGTCCGCTTCATGTTCAGATTTTCTGGATACAGCTCCGAAAGATGCCCTTTCTCCTGCAACAACCTGGAAAACAGAAACTGATGCCGAGAGTTTTGTAGTAGGTTGCTACAATGGATTATTAGATCCATCGTCCATTCTTTATTTAGATTGCGGTTCCGACATAGGTTACAATAATTTTTCATGGGAAGGATGGCGTCCTTGGGGAGACGGTTCCTTATCCAGCGGTAACACAGGTGCTTCATTCTATGATTTTGCCATTATCCGCCGTTGTAATACAGTGTTAGAAAACATCGACAATGTAGAATTCACTACTGCAGGTAAGAAAGAAGAACTGATAGCAGAAGCCAAAGCCATCCGTGCCTATAGATATTTCATTATGAACTGGTGGTATGGCGGTGTACCTATCATCGGTTCTTATACTACGGCCGAAGAAGCACAGGTACCGCGTAATACGGAAGCAGAAGTACGCGAACAGATAGCACAGGACTTGGACGATGCACTTACAGCCATCAACACCACTCCGGCAGCACGCGGACGTATTGCCAAAGGAGCAGTTTTGGCAACCAAAATGCGCGAAGCATTGTATTACGGCGACTGGCAGAAAGCAAAAGATGCAGCTCAGGCTATCATCGATTTAAAACAATACGAACTGGATTCTGATTATGAAAACTTATTCAAACTGTCAGGCATAGATTCTAAAGAAATCATATTGGCAGATCAACGCCTCGAAAGTGTCTTTGGGCTGGGCGTTATCGGTCAAATGTATAATAATGATGATGCAGGATGGTCTTCAATTGTTCCTACTCAAAATTTGGTAGACATGTATGAAATGGACAATGGTTTGACTAAAGAAGAAGCTACAGGCTATTATGATGCCAAACATCCTTTTGCCAATCGTGACCCGCGCATGGATATGACTATTCTTTATCCCGGACAAGAATGGAGAGGAAAGATATTAAATACACTGGATGAGAAGCTGGCAGACGGTTCAAAAAACAAGAACTTTCCTACTTATACAGACAATGCCTCAAAAACAGCTTTAACATGGGCCAAATATCTAGATCCATACGAACAGTATTCTAATATTTGGAATACAGCTGCCTGTGTTATCATATTCCGTTATGCAGAAGTACTGTTAAGTTGGGCAGAAGCCGAAAACGAATTAAACGGTCCATCAGATCAAGTGTACAACTATATCGACCAGATTCGTGAACGCGTAGGTATGCCTAAAGTAGTCAGAACTAAATATGATACTCAGGATAAATTACGTGAATTGATTCGTCGTGAACGTTGCGTAGAATTTGCAGGTGAAGGTTTACGCCGTGCAGATATCCTGCGTTGGAAAGACGCCGGTGGCAAGATGTTGGCAGAAACTTTAATGAACGGTGATTTAAAACGTATTACCGGTGCTATCAATTACAGTGAAAACGATCCGTACAAACGTGCAGAAGTTACAGGCACAGCAACAATTGAAACACGTAAGTTTGCTCCGAAGAACCGTTATTTGCCATTCTCTCAAACAGATGTACTCGACAAGAATCCGAACATCAAACAGAATCCCGGATATTAATCTATCATAACAGAGTAGAATAACATTCATAGAAAAAGGGAGTGTGCCAAAACTAAACCGGCCTATCCCATCGTAGCTGTAGGGGCAGGGTTTGCCTGCCCGAAGACACAAAGCAAACTGTTTTCGGGCGAGCGAACCTCGCCCCTACGAACTAAACGACAGTATTATTCACGTTTTGACACACTCTTTTTCTATGACAGCACGACTTAAACTATCTCTTTCCCGAAAGGAGTAAGTGCCAGTCCAGCCAACTTGAAATGTTGCAAACCAAATGGAATACCGATAATAGTAATGCATAATAACAAACCAAAAGCTAAATGAGACAAACTTATCCAAATACCTCCTACCAATATCCAAAGTATATTCATCAAAACACTCAAGCAACCCTCACCGCCGGGGCAACTGCGCACCTGCATACCAAACGGACAAAGTGCCAAAACTGACAGCTTCAATGTCTGCAGACCAAAAGGAATTCCAATGATGGTGACCATCAACAACAGGCTCGCTATAATGTATTCTATGCAAATAAGCAGTCCGCCCAAAACAATCCACAATATGTTCATTACTATATTCATACGGCAAATATAAAAACATTATTCGTCTTTCAGTGCTTCTACAGGAGATATTTTACTGATATTATAAGCCGGTATCCATACTCCAATCCATGTTACTATCATCATGATAAGATATACAATCAACGACACTATCAAAAAATGAACTGTAAAATGATTAGTAATATAACGCATATTATCACCGGGCGTCATACTCGACAACACATAAAATCCATCTTTCAGCACCCATTGAAAATAAACAAGACAACCTATCAATACTGCTATAGTAGTCAACATACCAGCTTCACCCAATAATAAAAGACGAATATGTCTAGGAGACGCCCCATAAGACAATCTCACTCCCATTTCCTCCCGACGTGTACGGGTACTCAACCAAAATGTCCCGCTGACTCCTAAAAACAAATTCACCAGAAAGAAATAGCAAAGGGCATATTTAATACGAATCTCACTGGTAGCTCCTTCTTTTAAATCACTTTGCTCACGTACTTTACTGAAAGGTTCAATCTTGCTGATAAACAACCTCCCCACTGCCAAATACTCTTCCATCCAAGGAATAAAATCCTCAATGAAGCGAGTTTCCGCAACTCCGGGTTTTGTACGGGCAAAGACAATCAAACCTCCCTCATAGGCCCATGACGGAATGCCGTCAGTACGTGCATTGAGACGAAGATAATAAGGCTGCATACAACTCTTCATTTTGACCGGTTGAATCAACGCCGTTACCTTCAGAGGAACACTATCTCTTGCATAAACCACACCTCCGGTCAGATCTTTATCGGGCGAAAGACAAGCAGCAGCATCCGAAGTCATCAAAATACTATTCACCGTATATTCGGCATTTTCGAGGCTTTCCCAAGTACCGTCTTTGACCGAACGTATTCGCCAGGTTTGAAAGAAATCGGTGTGCGGAACAAAATCCATAAAAGCAACACGAACACTCATTGTGTCCAAAGTAAGATTATTAAAACTGTTTCCACGCGAACAAGGATAGTGGTTATTGACTACATAAGTAGCCGATTCGATTTGCTCATGACTTCGAAGCCGTTCCATCAATTTCCGGAAATCTTCCGGGCTAATTTCTTCATCAGAAGGAACCACAGAAAGCTGAAGCCTGTACAACCCATCTGCCTCATAGCCATCCGGAATCGACTTATTATAGAAAATAACAAATAAGGGATCGATTACCATCCAACATACAATGGCAATAACAATCAACTCCAACAATATCCACACATTACGCTTACGCGAATTCCAAAGGTTTCTAAATATATGATGCCACATAACCTCTTATTTTTGTTTATTAATGGAATACACAATATCTTTTCGCAGAGAAAGATACGCCGGGATAACGGCTGAGAACAAATTTATCACCACACATATCAGGAAGGCAGCCATAAACAGAACAGGACTGAACAGCATTTGAGGAGTTATACTCACACCTACCCCATCAGGTAACGCCGCTACATTGTCGTCCAGCAAAGTAAGCAGCCAATTTTTAGATAATAAGACCATTCCATAAGATATAATCAAACCCAGACAACCGCCAATAACAGTCAAAATCAGGTTCTCCCAGATTATTTGTGAAAATAAGACACAAGACGTTGCTCCAAATGCTTTTCTCACTCCTATCTCGGGCAAACGTTTTTCCATTCGTCCCGATATCATGCCCGATAAATTCAATGCCGGCACTAATAACAGCATCAGCAAAACAGCTCCTATCTGACGGAAAATCTTCATAAAATCCAAGTCCGTCATAGAGTCCACACGGAATAATGTTTTCCAGTAAGCATAAGGCTGTCCATGCCAAAGCAGTTTATAGCCATCATGAGAAATAGCATTAAACTTTCGGGTAAATTCATCTACCTGAGCTTTTATGCTGTCAAAATCGGAAGAGGAACGTGCCAATATGACTACTTCATAGGCACCTAGCGCATCGTATTGATTATACTTATCATACCCCGGAAAACAAGTATATGGAATCCATACTTGTGCATAGCTCAGTTCCGTGGCATAACTGGGGGTTTTGACAACTCCACATATTTTATACTCCACAAAATCTATCGTAAGATACTTGCCCACCACCTTCGAAGTATTAAAAATCCGTTGCGCCACTTCCTCTGAAATGACAATGTGATGAATGCCACTGGCAAAATCGGATTCGCTAAAGGGAGCTCCATCTACAAAGTCAAAATCGAAAACTTTCCAGAAGGCAACATCCACTGCTTTTTGAACTACCGGTATGCGATGTTTTGAAGAAGGCAACTGAGCATAACCATCTCCTGCCACATAAGTTCCTATAGCAGAAACCGCTTCTGTACCTTTCAGATTGTAAAAAAGGTCTTTCACTATATTGTAGGCTATCAGACCCGTCGAATTAGAATTGGAATTATCAACACTCTGCATGTGCACATCCGATATAACCATCATCCGCGCACGATTAGTCTCCGGATAAATTCCTGCTACCTTTATATAATAAATAACAACCAATAACATAACCATCGATATGGCCAATCCGGTTCCAAGTATATAGAAACCACTGAACAATGGATTCTGCCTGATTAAATGAAAAGCTTGATTAAAATACGTTCTTACCATAATATACACATACTTTGTTTCTCTATTCTCAAATACAAAGTATATGCCAAAGTCATATCATATTGATAATCAAAATAATAGAAAACAAATCCAATGTCCGAAAACGAACACTTCACCTAAAACCGAACAGATAGTCTGTTTTTTATGAAATACCTCAACGGATAGTCATGCATTTCAATTCCTCCAATGAGCCATTGAATATGTTCAAATCCACTTTTTCCCTAATGCCGGGAAGTGTACCCACATCAGTGTGCTGCCAGAATTTCCAGTTGCCTTTATATTCCACCGAATCAACATAATAATGAGCAATCCAATAAGGATAAGAATCAAATATAGAATCATTAAGATAGCGGGTCTTGAATTTATAAGAAGTATAAAGAATAGGCTTTACTTTATAATGTCTCTCTATTTTATCCAGCCATATTTTTAAATCCCGACGAAGAGTCCGGGCATCATCTCCACGCTTTTCGATATCGAGTACGGGAGGTAAATCACCTGTGTCCAACTTTACGGAATTGATAAAGAAATCAGCCTGACGAACCGGGTCTGTTTTCGGATTATAGAAATGGTAAGCTCCGCGAATAAATCCATAAGCCTTGGCTGAATCAAAATTTGCCTGAAAAACACGATCACCATAATCTCCGCCCTCGGAGGCTTTCATGAAGATGAAATGGATAGGGAATTGAGTTTGACGGGTCTGAGTCAGTCGTTGCCAGTCAATATTTCCCTGATAATGGGAAACATCAATACCATGAATATGAAAACCCGCCGGCATGCATACACCATATGCCTTCAGCCCATAACAAGGTTTCCAACGGTAAGAATAAGGACGAATGAAGAAATAGAAGAAAGCACTTAAAAACACAACGGTGATTGCTCCCATCAGGATATAATAAAGCCCCGTCGGTATTTCCCATTTCTTGACTACCTTCTTTTTATGAGGCGAAGCATCTTTCTTCCGCGATTTGCGCGGAGAAGAAGATTTTCGGGAAGTTGTCTTACGTGGCTTATTTACCACCGATATGGGCGGTTGCTTACTCATTTAGTGCTGATATATACCGAATTATTCAAAGCAGGGGCGAACTGAATCCCCCGAAAACACAACATGAAGTGCATCCGGACGAAAACAACTCGCCCCTACAATATTAATATTTCTATTCAGAATTATTTACCTTGTTCCAACTGCAAAGTCTTAGTCGGCTCGTCACAAACTTCTGTAGGACCGAAGTACTGGATAGGACCCGGATATACATAATCTGTTTCAGTAGCCCACTTGTCACGCAGTGAAGCGAACTTCTTGAAAGGAGCACCGTCCAGTTTAACCAATGCTTTCTGGATAACCGGTTTCATTTCGCCGTGACGACGTTCCATATTCATCATCATTGTGATAGGCACACCACCGGCAATCCATTCTGCAGCAGGAGCTGTCGTATTGCGAACTGAAGACATATAACCGGTCTTGCCGTTAGCAATCAACATAGATGCTGTGTAGCCCAATGAATAACAATAGTCTGCATCGAAGTTTGACGGAGCAGCGCAACGTCCTTCGTAACCGAAGAAGTGGTGCTGAGCAGCAAACTTACCAACATACTTGCCTTCTTCTTTCCATTGTGCCAATTTGGTAGCTACCATTTCAGACAACAGTTTTTCTGTTTCAATCAATGATACCTGTACGTTTCCGTGCGGGTCACGGTCTAATGACAACTGGCGGGCTACACCTTCGGGCAGTGAAGCATAGATAGCCGAGTTTTCTTTAGACAACTTAGAAATGATATATTCACGTTGATGAGATTTCTTAATCAAAGCAAATTCCGCAGCATTAGCAGCCAGGAAGTCGTTCAATTCAGCAATCAATCTCTTCATGGCAGGAATAAACTCTACCAAACCTTCAGGAATCAATACTGTACCGAAGTTGTTACCCTGAGCGGCACGGTCGGCTACAATCTGAGCGATGTAAGTTACTACATCATCCAAAGACATATCTTTAGCTTCAACTTCTTCAGAAATGATACATACGTTAGGCTGAACCTGCAAAGCACATTCCAAAGCAATATGAGAAGCAGAACGTCCCATCAATTTAATGAAGTGCCAGTATTTACGTGCAGAGTTACAGTCACGCTGGATATTACCGATAACTTCGGCATAAGTCTTACAAGCAGTATCGAAACCGAAAGAAGTTTCAATCATTTCGTTCTTCAAGTCACCATCGATAGTCTTCGGACAACCGATTACCTGTACGCCACAATTCTTGGCTGCATAATATTCTGCCAATACGCAAGCGTTGGTGTTAGAGTCATCACCACCGATGATTACCAATGCCTTGATGCCCAGTTCTTTGATGATTTCCAAACCTTTATCAAACTGTTCTTCTTTTTCCAGTTTGGTACGTCCCGAACCGATGATATCGAAACCACCCGTATTGCGGTATTCGTCAATGATATCAGCAGTAAGCTCCATATAGTTATGGTCAACCAAACCACCGGGGCCCAGAATGAAACCAAACAATTTGCTGTCTTTGTTCAGCGCCTTGATACCGTCGAACAAACCTGAAATCACATTGTGTCCACCGGGAGCCTGTCCACCGGACAGAATTACACCTACATTGATAGCAGGCAGATTAACAGCTTCGCCTTCAACGAACTGTATCAACGGCATTCCGTATGTGTTAGGGAACAATGCTTTGATAGCTTCCTGGTCAGCTACAGACTGTGTAGGTTCACCTTCCTTAACTTTAACTGCGCCTTTCAACGCTTTAGGAAGTTTGGGCTGATAAGCAGCTCTGGCAATTTGTAATGCACTTTTAGTCATATTCTATTATTCTATTTAAAGGTGTATAATTTCATTTAGTATTCTCGTGCAAATTTCGCTCTTTTTTCGCAAATATGAAAACGTATACAAATAAAAATGCTAACTTTACCGCGAAATTAGATTTTTGTATTAACTTAAAAACATTACAATTATGGCAAGTAGAAGAAATTTAAAGAAAAAAATAACCTATATAGCAAGCGATTTATTTTTTGCTACCTTGATGGAAGGTGTTAACCGTGAAGCAGTTATTCACGCAATACATAACGTGTTGGCATTGATTCCGCGTATCAGCCACACCGAGCCGGGCAATGTAAAAGGTTTCTATAAGAGATTGCATGAAGACCTGGACAAAGAAATAAAAATAGTGGCAGACGAAATGGAAAAAGCATCAAAAGCATAACACGGATTTAAAGAATGAAGAAAGCTATTTGTAGTTTTATCTACTACAAACTGTTGGGATGGAAGACCAAAGTCTCCGTTCCCGATTATGACAAATATATTATTTGTGCAGCTCCGCATACCACCAATTGGGATTTGTTTATCGGTAAACTGTTTATGGGGGCTATTGGCCGTGAAACCGGCTTCATGATGAAAAAAGACTGGTTCTTCTGGCCTTTGGGACCTATCTTCCGCTGGATGGGAGGTATTCCGGTAGACCGCAGCCGCAAGAGTTCATTGGTAGACCAGATGATAAACATTGCCAAGTCGAGCAAAAAATTTCATTTGGCCATTACTCCCGAAGGTACGCGCAAAGCAAATCCGAATTGGAAAAAAGGGTTTTACTATATTGCCCAAGGAGCCGGTCTGCCCATCATATTAGTAGCTATAGACTACGAAAAAAAATGTATCACTGCCGAAAAGGTGATTCACCCTAGCGGGGATATAGAGAAAGATATGCGTGAAATTAAATTGTATTATAAAGATTTCAAAGGAAAGCATCCTGAACTATTTACTATCGGGAATATTCAATAATCTTTCTTTTTAAAATAAAACAGCAAAAGGGGTGTGTCTAAACGTTGATGATGCTATCATTTTGCCGGCAGGGGCGAGGTTTCCTCTTCAAAAAAACAGTTTGCTTTGTGTATTAGTGACTGTTGGTTCGGGCAGGTAAACCCTGCCCCTACTGTTAAGATTTGATAGACCATTTTTATTTTGACACACCTCCTTTTAAATATTCCATAAGACAGGCCAAGCATTTTCGTCCTTCAGATTAAGACTTTTCATGCGGCAGATTATTACGTCCCACAACAATGGGATATACGTCCTGCTACAGTGGGACGTACGTCCTACTGCAATGGAACGTACGTCCTGCCGCAGTAGGACGTAATAACCGGACGTAGAAAAAGACTTAACCCAAAGGAAGAAAACACTTATTCTTCCCTAAGCTTGCGGCAAGCACAAACCTGCAAGAAAAGGAAAAAGAAAATAAAACAGAAGCATAACAGCTAATGTAAAGCAAAAATTAAAGATAATTCATTTCATTTAGATGAGCCGATACGGGAATACGGACAAATATTTCTAACTTCGCATCATCAAATAGAAGCAATTATGTTTATTAAGCCGGCAAAGAAAATAATAACGTCTTTTCTGTTTCTGGCGGTAAGTACCTTCTGGATATCGGCACAAGAACCGGACCGGAATGTGGAACAACGCTTAAAAGACTTTTTTACTAATTTCGAAACATCATACGCCAATATCGGCAAGTGCAGACTGGATCGCTACGAACTGAATCACAGTAAAAAAGCGCTGCATGTTTATGCCAATGCGAACTTTGGTTATCAACCTTTCACGCCCGAAAATACAGAAGCCATTTACAGGTTACTGAAACAAAGTCTTCCCGGCCCCGTCAATTACTACGACATTACCATTTATGCAGATGGAAAGCCGATTGAAGAATTAATCCCCAATATATTACAAAAGAAACAGGATAAAAGCAGGCTGTGGCAACGCATCGACTATAAAGGTGCTCCTTGGATACAAAATATGTCACGTCCTTATCTTGCCTCTAAAGGATTGGAGGGCAGACACATCGCATTGTGGCAAAGCCATGGAAAATATTATAAAAACAACAAAGGAAGTTGGGAATGGCAACGTCCGCGCTTATTCTGCACCACAGAAGACCTCTTCACACAGTCTTTCGTCGTTCCTTATATCATCCCCATGCTGGAAAACGCCGGTGCCGTCGTCTATACGCCACGCGAACGAGACCGGCAGCGCAACGAAGTAATAGTGGACAACAACACAGTTACGGGAAAAAGCATTTATATAGAAGAGAAAAGCCGGAAAGGAAAATGGAAAACATCTCCTTTGGCAGGATTCGCCAGAAAACGTTCTGTTTATACAGACGGACAGAATCCTTTCCGGGACGGCACGGCACGCTTCGCCGCAACGGAAAAAAAGCCTGAAAAGGCTTTTGCACAATGGATTCCCGATATTCCCGAAACAGGGAAATATGCCGTATACGTTTCTTATCAGACATTGCCGGGAAGTGTAAGCGATGCCAAATATTTGGTTTTCCATAAAGGCGGAGTGACCGAATTCAAAGTCAACCAGCAAATGGGCGGAGGTACATGGGTTTATCTGGGCACTTTTGAATTCGACAAAGGAACCAACGACTACGGAATGGTAGTATTAAGTAATGAGAGCAAACAAAAAGGAGTAGTGTGCGCCGATGCCGTCCGCTTTGGAGGAGGCATGGGAAATATTTCGAGAGGAGGAAGCATCAGCGGTCTTCCACGCTACCTAGAAGGAGCACGTTATGCAGCACAATGGGCGGGAATGCCCTACGGTATATATAGTCCCGCCGAAGGGAAAAATGATTATACCGACGACATCAACAGCCGCAGCCGGGTTATCAATTACATGAGTGGCGGTTCTGTTTACAATCCGCAGGAACAAGGTTTGGGAGTGCCGTTTGAAATGACTTTCGGACTGCACAGCGATGCCGGCTTCTCCAAAGAAGATGAGCTAATCGGGACATTGGGCATTTATACCACCGGCAGCAATAATGGGAAATTAAACGCCGGAATCTCCCGCTATGCTTCCCGCGACCTGGCAGACATGGTGCTGACCGGACTGCAACGGGATATCTCTGCCGGATTTGGTATTCAATGGCCGCGCCGCAGCCTGTGGAACCGCAATTACAGCGAGACACGCCTGCCGGGTGTTCCATCCATGATTCTGGAACTGCTTTCCCATCAGAACTTTGCCGACCTTAAACTGGGACACAATCCCCGGTTTAAATTCACGGTTGCACGTTCGGTTTATAAATCAATCCTAAAGTATACAGCCACTATGCATGGCACTGACTATGTGGTACAACCATTGCCGGTGAGCAATTTTTTAATAGCCGAAGGAAGCAAGAAGAACACATTCCGTCTGAGCTGGCAGGCAGTAGACGACCCGCTGGAACCTACGGCAAAGGCCCGGGAATACATTGTGTACACCCGTTTGGGGCATGGTGGATTCGACAATGGTACGTTGGTTCGCGATACGAAATATACTTTCGAAGCCGAACCGGGACTGGTATACAGCTTCAAAGTCACAGCCGTCAACCGTGGAGGAGAAAGTTTCCCTTCCGAAATTCTGTCGGCCTATAAAGCCAAAAAGAGCAAAGGAACTGTTTTAATAGTAAATGCATTCGATCGCCTAAGCGGTCCCGCTACCATAGAATCGAATTTTATACAAGGATTTGACTTAAAGACAGACCCGGGAATACCTTATATAAGCACACCGGCCTATTGCGGTGCACAACAAAGTTTTGACCGAAGCCGCATCGGACGGGAAACAAAAGACGGACTGGGATACAGTGGCAGTGAGCTGGAAGGAATGCTGATAGCCGGAAACACGTTTGATTATCCTTTCATACACGGCAAAGCCATACAATCCGCCGGAGGATATTCCTTTGTCTCATGCAGCAACGAAGCAGTGGAAAACGGATTTGTCCGACTGACAGACTATCCGGTCACAGACCTCATTATGGGTGCGGAGAAACAGGCATTCTCCCCTATCATGCAACAACTTATCACGGATTATTGCCGCCGTGGTGGAAACATATTGGTCAGCGGTTCTTATATCGGCAGCAACATGAACAGTCCTTCGGCACTCGGCTTTACCGAGAACATACTGAAATACAGTTTTGGCGGAAGCATGGGCGGAAAAACATCAGGCACTATTTACGGTGCCAACACCCATTTTACAATTCCCTGCACCGTGAATGAAAAAACGTATGCCGTACCTGCCCCCGACTGCCTGACTCCTGTCGCACCGGCTTATTCCACATTTATATACACTCCCGGCAATTACAGTGCCGGTATTGCCTACAAAGGCAATTACCGCACTTTCGTATTGGGCTTCCCTTTCGAAAGCATCGAAGGAGTGCAGCAACGGACACGGATAATGAGTGCCATATTAGGTTTCTTCGGAAGCAAATAAGGATTTTCTATGAAAATAAAGAAGCAAATCAGAGGTTATTTCATAAAAACACCTAACTTTGTCCGTATAAACCATTAAAATAAGGACTATGTACACTATACAAACAAATGCCTCAGGCACACGTTGCATGGAAATTTCGGAAGAAAACCTGCAAACAATCGAGAAATACGCTCTATTTCAGCACTTAATAGACAGTAACGGCATTGTAGATGAGTCTGTACTGGAAAAATTAAAACTGAATATACGCTCACTGATTACCAGTGAAGAGGGAAACAACAAAGAGTTGCTCGACCTTTGCATAGATGTAATTTATCATAATAACATGAAAGCCTTCGGGCTTCATCAATTGATTTTGCTCTACATCCGCTGGGAAAAAGAAAAGAATCAGGATGATGAAGAAGGAGGCCAAAAAGAAGAATAAAAAGGATTTGAAAGAACATAAACTTACAGATTGGCTGCCGACAACAAAGAAAGAAGTTGAACTGCGTGGATGGGATGACCTGGATGTTATCTTATTTAGCGGAGATGCGTATGTAGACCATCCTTCTTTCGGACCGGCCGTTATCGGAAGATTATTAGAGGCACAGGGACTAAGAGTAGCCATCGTGCCTCAACCCAATTGGCGTGATGACTTGCGCGATTTCAAAAAGCTGGGACGACCACGTCTTTTTTTCGGTGTATCTGCCGGATGTATGGACAGCATGGTGAATAAGTACACAGCCAATAAACGTTTACGCAGTGAAGATGCTTATACACCGGACGGTCGTCACGATATGCGTCCCGAATATCCCAGCATTGTATATACACAGATTCTTAAAAAACTATACCCGGATGTGCCTGTCATCTTGGGAGGTATAGAGGCTTCCTTACGCCGCGTCACCCATTATGACTATTGGCAGGATTGTGTGCAGAAGTCTATTTTAATAGATTCGGGAGCAGATTTGCTTATTTATGGAATGGGGGAAAAGCCGATTACAGAACTTTGCAGAAGGATGAAAGCACTGACGGCTGCTGCCGGACAGACACACGGGTCTGCTCCTATAGCAGCCGGTCTTCCTGTTCCACATGATATCTTACAAACAGCCTACATAATCCGTAAGGGAGACCCCGTGTGTCCGCTCCAAAACATCAGCACATCATCCGAGCACAGTAAAGAAAAACCGGATATCATCCTCCACTCTCATGAAGAGTGTCTGAAAGATAAGAAGAAACAAGCCGAAAACTTCCGCTTCATCGAAGAGGAAAGCAATAAATACGAAGCTTCCCGCATCCTGCAGGATGTGGGAAACAAGACCGTAGTGGTCAATCCTCCCTACCCTCCCATGACACAGGGCGAACTGGATATGTCTTTCGACTTGCCATACACCCGGCTGCCCCATCCCAAATACAAAGGGAAACGCATCCCGGCTTATGATATGATTAAATTCTCCGTCAATCTCCACCGGGGATGTTTCGGCGGATGTGCTTTCTGTACCATTTCTGCCCACCAGGGAAAGTTCATAGTCAGCCGAAGCAAGGAAAGCATCCTGAAAGAAGTGAAAGAGATTACAGAAATGCCTGATTTCAAAGGTTATCTGAGCGATTTGGGAGGACCGAGTGCCAATATGTATGCCATGCACGGAATGGATGAAAACAAATGCCGCCGTTGCAAACGCCCGTCCTGCATCCATCCCAAAGTATGTCCGAATCTGAATACCGACCATCGCCCGCTGCTCGACATCTATCGCTCGGTAGATGCCATACCGGGAATAAAGAAAAGCTTTATCGGAAGCGGTGTACGTTATGACCTGTTGCAATACCAAAGTAAAGACCCGGCGATAAACCGAAGCACAGCCGAATATACACGCGAGCTGATAGCCAAACATGTGAGCGGACGACTGAAAGTTGCCCCCGAACATACCAGCGATCAAGTATTGCATATCATGCGGAAGCCTTCGTTCGCACAATTCTATGAATTCAAGAAAACATTCGATAAAGTAAACAGGGAGCTGAATCTGAAACAGCAAATCATTCCTTATTTTATAAGCAGCCATCCCGGATGCACAGAAGAAGATATGGCAGAGCTGGCAGTTATCACCAAAAGGTTGGACTTCCATCTGGAACAGGTACAGGACTTCACTCCCACTCCCATGACCATTGCTACCGAAGCCTGGTATACAGGCTATCATCCCTATACTTTGCAACCGGTCTTTTCTGCCAAGACGCAAAAGGAAAAATTGGCGCAACGAATGTTCTTTTTCTGGTATAAACCCGAAGAACGCCGTGCCATCATCAATGAATTACGCAAGATAGGCCGCAGTGACTTGATAGATAAATTGTATGGGAAATAACTATTCCCATACAATTTATTATTTTATCATCCGGATACTTAGATGAATCCGGGTAATTTTATCGCTTGAAACGGTAAAATTCTTCCGCTACCCGAAAAGCCTCCCTCCGGCAACCCCGGCATATTCCATAAACCTGATAACCCACAATATTCCAACTGGTTCTCTTTTTCCCTTAACAAATAAAAAAGTGGTCCTATACCTTTGAATATCACTTATTTTTTTTATCTTTGGGAAGTAACTTCTAAATCAATACTGCGTATGGAAACCTATCTTTTCTGGATTGTACCCATCGCCTCTTTATTGGCGTTGGTACTCGCTTGGTATTTCTACAAACAAATGATGCGTGAAAGCGAAGGAACTCCTACAATGGAGAAAATCGCTCTGTATGTACGTCAAGGCGCCATGTCCTATCTCAAACAGCAATACAAGGTAGTGGGAATGGTATTCCTGGGGCTGGTTATTCTATTCTCCGTTATGGCTTACGGCTTCCATCTGCAAAACGCCTGGGTGCCCGTTGCCTTCCTTACCGGCGGTTTCTTCTCCGGGCTTTCCGGCTTTTTGGGAATGAAGACCGCAACGTATGCTTCAGCACGTACCGCCAATGCAGCCCGTAGCTCTTTAAACAAAGGTCTGCGTATCGCTTTCCGAAGCGGAGCAGTCATGGGACTGGTGGTGGTAGGACTCGGCCTGTTTGATATTTCGTTCTGGTATCTATTGCTGGATAAATGTATTCCGGCAGATGTCATGAATCCATCTGCCAAATTGTGTATCATTACCACCACCATGCTGACATTCGGTATGGGAGCCAGCACACAGGCTTTATTTGCGCGTGTCGGAGGAGGAATTTATACCAAAGCAGCCGATGTGGGTGCCGACCTTGTAGGCAAAGTAGAAGCCGGCATCCCCGAAGACGACCCACGCAATCCGGCAACCATTGCCGACAATGTAGGTGATAATGTTGGCGATGTAGCCGGTATGGGGGCAGACTTGTACGAAAGCTATTGCGGCTCGATTCTCGCCACTGCTGCATTGGGGGCTGCTGCCTATATAGGTACAAACGATACAACCATGCAATTTAAAGCTGTTATCGCACCAATGTTGATTGCTGCTGTAGGCATTCTCCTTTCCATTATAGGAATATTCTCCGTCAGAACAAAAGAAAATGCAGGCATGAAAGAGTTATTAGGCTCACTGGCTGTCGGAACAAACTTAAGTTCTGCTTTAATAGTCGTTGCAACTTTCCTTATCCTTTGGATACTGAATTTACAAAATTGGGTAAATATCTCATTTGCCGTAGTTGTCGGATTGATAGTAGGAATTATCATCGGACGTTCTACCGAATATTACACTTCTCAATCATATAAACCAACACAACGTTTGGCCGAAAGCGGAAAGACCGGTCCGGCCACCGTAATCATCTCAGGTATCGGGCTGGGTATGGTATCTACCACTATCCCCGTCTTGGCGGTAGTAGTCGGAATTATCCTTTCTTATTGGCTCGCATCAGGTTTTGATTTTGCTAATATTTCCATGGGGCTGTATGGTATCGGAATTGCCGCTGTAGGAATGCTTTCCACCTTGGGCATCACTCTTGCTACTGATGCTTACGGTCCGATAGCCGACAATGCCGGAGGCAATGCAGAAATGAGTGGATTGGGTGAAGAAGTGCGCAAGCGCACAGACGCCCTCGATTCGTTGGGTAATACGACAGCCGCTACCGGAAAAGGATTTGCCATCGGTTCTGCAGCGCTCACAGGTCTGGCACTGCTGGCATCATACATAGAAGAAATACGTATCGGACTGACTCGATTGGGACAAACAATTTTAGAACTGCCCAACGGCATTACTGTTGAAGTACACAATGCAAGTTTCACCGATTATATGCTGTACTATGATGTAACACTGATGAATCCGAAAGTTCTTTCGGGAATTTTTATCGGTAGCATGATGGCATTTTTATTCTGCGGACTGACAATGAACGCAGTAGGACGTGCAGCTGCCCACATGGTGGAAGAAGTACGCAGACAATTCCGGGAAATAAAAGGGATTCTGACCGGTGAAGCCGAACCCGACTACGCACGATGTGTACAAATTTCAACCAAAGGTGCACAACGCGAAATGGTATTCCCATCTCTGCTGGCTATTATTGCTCCCATTGCCACCGGACTCTTATTTGGTGTTCCGGGAGTAATCGGACTGCTGATTGGCGGTTTGTCATCCGGTTTTGTTCTCGCCATTTTCATGGCAAATTCGGGCGGTGCATGGGATAACGCCAAGAAATATGTGGAAGAAGGCAATTTTGGCGGCAAAGGCAGTGAAGTACACAAAGCGACTGTCACCGGAGACACAGTAGGAGATCCGTTTAAAGATACATCCGGTCCAAGCCTGAATATACTTATTAAATTAATGAGTATGGTAGCCATTGTTATGGCAGGATTAACCGTAGCCTGGAGTTTGTTCTAAACCGATTACAGTCTCATTTGGTAAGCTTAAATTCCGGTTTTATTAGTATATCAACATATTTTTGTGAAAAAACGTGTTGATATATTATTTTTTTATACCTTTGCAGAATCACCAAAATATTTTTAAAAATGGGACTATCAAATTTAACAAAGAAATTCTTAATCTGTGCATTCTCTCTTTGCACAGTTAGTTCTTTTGCTCAGGAAGTGAAAGAAGAAGGTAAAGTGGTGTTCAACCCTCATTGGTTTATGCAAATTCAAGGCGGTGCCAGCCATACTTTGGGTGAAGCTAGTTTCTCGGATTTGATATCACCAGCTGCACAAGTTACAGGGGGTTACCAATTCAGCCCGTTATTTGGTCTGCGTGCCGGAGTAAGTGCTTGGGAAGCTAAAGGAGCATGGGCTTCTCCTTCCACCGTGTATAAATATAAATTTGTACAGGGCAACGTAGATGCTATGTTGGACTTAAGTGCTTTATTCTGCAAATTCAATCCCAAACGTGTATTCAATGCTTATGGTTTCTTAGGAGTAGGTTTCAACCATGCATTTGACAATGACGAAGCTGTGGCTATCAACGCACAGGGACATGAGTTAAGATATTTATGGAATGACAGCAAAAACTTTATTGTAGGACGCGGAGGTTTAGGCGCAAACATTCGTTTGAGCGACCATGTATTCGTCAACTTAGAAGTAAATGCCAATGCGTTATCCGATAAATACAATTCAAAGAAAGCAGGTAATGCAGACTGGCAATTCAACGGATTGGTAGGTTTCACATTCAAGTTTGGCAAGACTTACAAGAAGACAGAACCTGTTTATTATGAACCGGCTCCAGCTCCTGCTCCTAAAAAAGAAGAGCCTAAACCGCAACCGGTTGTAAAGGAAGAGCCCAAACCTGTAAAAGTTGAAGCATTGACAGAAAACATCTTCTTCGTTATCAACTCTTCTAAAATTAAAGAAGCCGAACTGGGTAAAGTAAACAGCATCGTGGACTATTTGAATAAATATCCTAATGCTAAAGTAACTATCACCGGTTATGCAGACGTTCAAACTGGTACTGCCGCTTACAACAAAACTATCTCGCAAAAACGTGCCAACGCCGTTGCAGAAGCTTTGAAAGCCAAAGGTATCACTGAAAACAGAATTAATGTAGATTACAAAGGTGACACAGTTCAGCCGTTCTCAACAGCTGAAGAAAACCGTGTTTCTATTTGTATTGCTGAATAATCAATAATAACCTACTCTGCAAAAAAGAGGCAGTCCCTACACAGCGAGACTGCCTCTTTTTCTTTTCCCAAACGATGCGGAAATCTTACAGATTATTTTTATTCAAAATATCACATTGGCATTTCTCCAATACTTGCACGCATTTCTTCAAATCATTAGGACGTATAACCACATTTGCCGTATCACCCTGAGCAAAAGCATACATGTATTCAATAAAGATTTGTTCGACAGCCAGACATTCCAGGATTGCCGACAACGAACCTGCTACATTCGGGCAACTGATACATACCACATCGGTCAGCATTACAGCAAAGTTTTCTGCACGGAGCACTTCCACTGCTTTATCGACATCAGAAACAATCAGACGAAGGATTCCAAAATCTGTAGACTCAGCCATGCTGAACGCGTGCATATTAATGTCATACTTCGCCAACGTCTTTGCTACATCATTAATTCTTCCGGTTTTATTTTCCAGAAAAACAGATAATTGCTTAATTGTCATATTGCGTAAAGTTTTTATTTTAATACTCGTTTATCTATCACGTGCTTGCTCTTTCCTTCACTACGACTGATACTGTTCGGCTCCATCAGTTTAATATCCGCACTGATAGAAAGCACACTCTTTAATTTATCACTCAATGTCTTTTTCATGGCAAGCATACGTCCTAAATCATCTGAGAAGAAGTCACGACGAACCTCCACCTGAACCTGAAGAATATCAAGATTATTTTGCCTGTCGACAACCAGCATATACTGAGGTTCAAATTCAGGCATTCCCAAAATAACACTTTCCACTTGTGAAGGAAAGACATTGATGCCACGAATAATCAACATATCATCACTACGTCCCATGATGCGGCTCATACGAACACTGGTACGACCACAAGCGCAAGTACCCTCCATCAACGAACATAAATCCTTTGTGCGGTAACGCAACAACGGCATTCCCTCTTTGGTGAGCGTAGTGAATACCAATTCACCCTGCTGCCCGCTGGGAAGTTGTTCCAATGTTTCAGGATTGATTATTTCAGGGTAGAAATGGTCTTCATTGATATGAGAGCCATTTTGTTCCTGGCACTCGAAGGAAACGCCCGGTCCCATGATTTCGCTCAATCCATACAGATTATAACCTTTCAAGCCCAACCGCTCTTCTATTTCCTTACGCATATTGTCTGTCCAAGGTTCTGCACCAAAAGCACCGATACGCAATTTTATATCATCTTTGGTAAGCCCCATTCGTTCCACCGTTTCTGCCAGATAAAGGGCGTATGATGGAGTACAAGCGATACCAGTTATACCTAAATCACGAATCAGACGCACATGCTTTTCAGTATTTCCCGTAGACGCCGGAATAACCGTTGCACCTAAATTTTCCACACCATAATGAGCACCCAAACCACCGGTAAACAAGCCATAGCCATAACTCACCGAGAACGTATCTTCCCGGGTCACCCCATAAGCGGCAAGACAACGAGACATTACTTCCGACCACACAGATAAGTCACGACGGGTATAACCTACAATAGTAGGATTTCCGGTAGTGCCCGAAGAGGCATGTACACGCACTATTTCAGAAGCAGGAGCAGCCTGAAGCCCATAAGGATAATTATCCCGCAAATCCTGTTTGGTAGTAAAAGGAAGTTTCACGATATCATCAATGCTACGGATATCATCGGGAGACAAATCCATCTCCTGCATCTTATTACGATAGAACGGGACATTATGATAGACCAGTGCAACCAATTTCTGCAAACGCTTGCTTTGAAGCGCATGCATCTCATCCCGACTCATACATTCTTTATTTTTGTTCCAAATCATAGTAATAGATTGATTTTATTTGTGTTAGTCTTTCATCTATCATGGATGGTCTTCATGGAAAGCTTTCATACGTTCTTCCATGACAGGATACAGCTCCTCTCTCATTCTTGATGTGCAAGCCCGCACACCTTCCTGCTCACTTCCGGTAGTGGAAAGAGAAATACTGCTCACACCATAATACAACAATTCACGCAGCAACTCACCACCTTTCATCTTGCCATAACCGATAGTGAAGAAAAATCCGTCTCCAACCACCTGAGTCGCATCATAATCATAAACAATGTGGAAACCGTTGTCGGTAAATATCTTCTTCATGCGTTCGGCACGACGGGCATACTCACGCGTATCCTCCACAAAATTAATCTTACCTTCGGTAGACAAACGGAGCATCTCTGCATAAGCATATTGAGTAGATGCCGTACAACCTGAAGTTATCATATAAAGAATGGAAGCTATCAAAGTAGGTCCGAAGACACCTGCATCTTTATAGCGTTCTGCCAATGCCGGATACTGTCGGTCGAACAACTTATCACTAATACATGTCAATGCCATACGCTGACCCGCATAACTGAAAATCTTGGAAGAAGACAACATCAGAATATAATTATCCGTATAATGCGCTACTGTAGGAGGATAAGGCGGCTCAAACGGATGTCCCAAATCACGACGGAAATCCATGCAGAAATAAGCCAAGTCCTCCATCACAATCACATCATATTTTGTTGCCAGTTCACCGATAATAGCCAATTCTTCCTCTTCCAGACAAATCCATGCCGGATTATTCGGATTGGAGTATACGATAGCAGCAATTTCGCCCGTGCTCAACATGCTTTCCAATTTATCATGCAAAGCAGCCCCCCGATAAGCATAAATATCAAATTCTTCCCACTGCACCCCTATAATGCGAAGCTGGGATTTCTGAATCGGAAATCCGGGATCGATAAACAATACTTTATTTTTTCCGGAAATGCGCTGCGTACAAGCAATAAACGAACCAAACGAACCTGCAACCGAACCCGTAGTCGGCACACAGGCACGCGGAGAAATTTCTACATTCATAAATGCCTTTACAAAACGAGAAGCTTCATTCTTTAATTCAGCCACACCCGCAGCGGCCGGATATTGTGAACCGACCCCCCGGTCGAGCGCTGCTTTCTCGGCCTCTATACCTATTTGATTGGCAGGAAGCCCCGGAGAGCCTTGATCCATCCGAATAAAAGGAATACCGGTTTCTTTCTCCAAATATTGAGCAACCAACAGCACATCGCCGATAGTTGCCTGTGAGAGGTCGGCAATATGCAGTTCCGACACAGCTCTTTCTACCAATTCTTCACTAAATATTTTCATAGCATCCTACCGATTCTTTGCCGCTTCCAAACCTATATCAAAAGCCCGCTTATTCATTTCCACTATCTTCTCACCTTTAGAAGCGAACACCCGACCGATACTTTCGCGCAGTTGTTCAGGTGACAGAATTCCAATAAATTTAGCAGCCATGCCCAACAAGATGACATTCGCACATTTCGGCATATTATTTTCCTTCGCTATATCTTCTATTTCCAGTTTGGCTACACGCGGAAGACTATTCAGCGTCTTCATCAATTCTTCCTCATCGGGATAATTGGGAATATTCTTAAACGTATTTGCAGAAGTAACCACCCATCCTTCTTTTTCCAAATAAGGCAAATAGCGCAAAGCCTCCATAGGCTCCATAGAAATAATCAAATCCGCTTCCCCCAATGAAATGAGATCTGAATGGATTGTTTCGTCCGAAAGACGGAGATTAGACTGCACATCACCTCCCCGCTGACTCATACCGTGCACTTCGGCCTGCTTCAAGTTAAGACCTGCAACAGTTGCGGCTTCGCCTATAATAGTAGCGATAGTGAGGATACCCTGTCCTCCTACCCCTGAAAGTATAATATCTTTTCTCATGCCTTTTCTACTCTTTTCTGTCTCAATTTACGATTTAAAGTCTGCACACATTCACGGCGCGGAATGATAACAGACACTCCTTTATATTCTATTTCTTCACGAATGATACGAGTTATTTCCTCCATATTCTTAGGCAACGGAACCACCACTCGTACATGTTCGGGTTCTACCCCCAATCCCAGACAAATAGCTTCAAACTTATTTGTACCTGCCGAATCCTGTCCGCCGGTCATGGCTGTAGTCAGGTTGTCGGAAATAATAATCGTGATATTCGCTTTATCATTGACGGCATCCAACAATCCGGTCATGCCCGAATGAGTAAAAGTAGAGTCACCGATAACAGAAATAGCAGGAAAAACGCCTGCATCCGCAGCACCTTTTGCCATAGTAATAGAAGCCCCCATATCCACACAACTGTCGATAGCACGGAACGGAGGTAATGCCCCCAAAGTATAACAACCGATATCACCAAAGATACGTGCACCGGGATATTCTGCAGCAACCTTATTCAAAGCATCATACACATCACGGTGTCCGCATCCCTGACATAAAGCCGGAGGACGAGGCATCACCACCTGCGGAGTGACAAAAGGAGATTTGGTAGCCCAACCGATAGCATTACCCACATTGTCAGGAGTCAATTCACCCGTACGGGGAAGATCACCGGTCAAACGACCTTTCACTGTATAATCGCTAGAAAGAAGAGCTTTCACCTGTTCTTCGACAAAAGGCTGTCCATCTTCTACAACCAGAATATATTTGCAACAATCAGCCATCTTCTGAATCTCTTCTGCCGGTAAAGGATATTGTGATACTTTTAATACAGGAACAGGTGAATCGTCTGTGTCACATTCTTTCACATAATTATATCCGATACCGCAAGCTATAATACCAAACTCATAAGAGCTGTCAGGATTGAAATTTTCCAAACCATTGTATGGCGACTTTCTTGAAACCTTTTCCAGCTGTTCTTGCTTCTTTATCAAAGCAGCATATTGATTGCGCGCAATGGCCGGCAATAGCACCCAATGGGTACGTTCACTGTCAGGATTCAGTTGGTTTTCTTCCCCTACTTCCCCCACTTTCACACCGGCACGTGAATGTGCCAAACGAGTAACGACACGCATCAATACCGGCAACTTCAATTCTTCCGAAAGTGTATAGGCATCATTCATCATATCATAAGCTTCTTGTTGGTTTGACGGTTCCAAAATGGGAAGCATCGCAAACTTTCCATAAAAACGGGAGTCCTGCTCATTTTGTGAAGAATGCATGGAAGGATCATCAGCAGCCAACACCACCAGTCCGCCGTTCACTCCCGTAATAGCCGAATTGACAAAAGCATCGGCAGCCACATTCATACCTACATGCTTCATGCAGACCAAAGCACGCTTGCCTGCATAAGACATGCCCAAGGCAGCCTCCATTGCCGTCTTCTCATTCGTACACCACGTACTATGCAAATTTCTTTCCTGTGCCAGCTTATTATTTTGAATGAATTCCGTAATTTCTGTAGACGGTGTTCCCGGATAAGCATACACACCCGATATTCCGGCATGTATCGCTCCCAAGGCAATCGCTTCATCGCCCAACAATAATCTTTTTTCTGCCATTATCTATTTATTTTATTAGTTATTATTCGATTCTATCCGTTCTTTTTTATAGCAAGCTAAAAGAATCGGCATCATTCAGCACCGGAAATTTCTCACGGAATGCTGCTAATTTCTCCATATCTATCTCTGCAGTGACTTCACTTTCACAACTCCACGGACATTCGGCCATTGTCTTTCCGTATGGATCTATGATGGCGCTCCCACCCGAATATTCACAAGCCGGGTCAGTCCCCATCCGATTAACTCCTGCCACATAGCATTGATTTTCTATGGCACGGGCACGGAGCAAAGCACTCCATGCATCTACACGGGGAGTAGGCCAACTGGCCACATAAAGTATCATATCATAGTCGCCCAAATTACGAGACCACACCGGGAAGCGGAGATCGTAACATACTTCCAACAAAATACGCACACCCCGATAGTTTACCACCACCCTTTGCGTTCCGGCAGTAAACCGCTTATCCTCTCCTCCATAAGTAAATAAATGCTTTTTATCATAATGCTGCACCGAGCCGTCAGGATGTACAAAATAGAAACGGTTATAATATTTTCCATTTTCCTGCACTGCCACACTTCCGGCAACAGCACAGTTACGCTCGACCGCTTTACGCTGCATCCAATGCAAAGTTTCACTGTCTGCACTCTCGGCCACACCCTCCGGCTTGGTACAAAAACCAGTGGAGAACATTTCGGGTAAGACAAACAAATCGGCATCCGGCAAACGATTAATAGCCTCATCAGCTCTCTCTACATTTGCTTGAGGATTCGCCCATTCTATATTTCTTTGTAGAATTGTTATTTTCATTGTTTTTCATATTATAAGACCCACAAAGGTAACAATTATAATAAGATGGCAAACATTTTATCACCAACTATTTCCTTTACAGCACATTTTTCTTATATTAAAAACACGAAAATCCCGCAAATACATTATATTCATGTCCACTCCATTGAAGCATCCTATTTAGACAGCCATCCTCTTATAATTCACGAAACAACAAACCCACCACTATGAACCGACTAATATTTTTCATTTAAGATATTCACGGAAGAACCGTTCTATTCCGTCAAACGGAATTACGTTTAGATTATCATACAAATCCACGTGACTGGCATCGGGAATGATTAGCAACTCCTTGTTCCCGCCTTTCAACTTCTTGAAAGCATCTTCACTGAAATAACGCGAATGAGCTTTTTCTCCATGAAGCATCAGCACAGCACTCCGAATCTCATCACTATACAATAGTATAGGCATATTAATGAAAGAGAGTGAAGAAGTCTTGTTCCACCCATTGTTAGAGTTAAGCGAACGCTTGTGATAACCGCGTTCCGTCTTATAATAACTATGATAATCCTTCAAGAATTGGGGAGCATCCACAGGCAACGGGTCCACCACTCCCCCGGCCAAAGCATACGAACCGTTCCTCGCATCTTCCGTGCGCTGAGCATTGAGCTGCTTACGCAATTCGTAACGTGCATCGGCATTCATTGAGTCAAAATAGCCATTGGCATTCACACGGCTCATATCATACATGGTTACCGTAACCGTTGCCTTGATTCGGGTATCGATAGCCGCTGCATTGAGTGCCATACCACCCCATCCGCAAATACCCAAAATACCAATACGCTCTGCATCCACATCGTCACGAATGGACAGAAAATCCACTGCTGCACAAAAATCTTCCGTGTTAATATCGGGCGAAGCCACATAACGGGGTTCGCCATCACTTTCTCCGGTATACGAAGGATCGAAGGCAATCGTCAGAAAACCACGCTCCGCCAAGGCCTGTGCATATAACCCCGACGACTGTTCCTTCACCGCACCGAAAGGACCGCTTACAGCAATAGCAGGCAGCTTTCCTTCAGCATTGCGAGGGATATACATATCAGCAGCAAGGATGATACCATAACGATTACGAAAAGTCACTTTCATGTGATGCACTTTATCACTTTGTGGGAATACTTTATCCCACTCCTGGACTAAACTTTGTTTTTGATCTATCATATAAACACTATTAAAATAATTATTATCTACCGCAAACAGGTTTCCCATGGCACAAAGACTTATCGTCGTTATTGCGCATAAACTTCTTAATGACTTTTTCATGATGTTTCATTATTAATTCTTACTGTAGCAAAAGTAGCAGTTTACATCATATTTCATTGTACCTCAATTACTGATGTTCCAACCTCAATTACAGTTTTCTTAACCTATGAGTTTCAACCTTACTCATTATAAGCTGTAAATCAGGTCATATAATCAGTAATCCGGGTAATAGGAAAGCCTGAATGATTATTTACTTTTGCAGAGCAAGAAACAGAAACCGAACAATGAAAAAGATTTTAGACTTCAAGACTGTATGCGAGTGCAATCGAAACTTAGGTTGCAAGACATGGCATCCGCAAGTAAGCATCATCAATTTGGAAAATCTCAATTTGAAACAGGAAGCCGTGAAGTTTGATTTCTATACCATCCTGCTCATTGAGGAATGTCCCAACAGCTGCTGTTGCGGCCGTAAGTATTACGACTTTTCCAATACGACAATGGTATTCCTCATGCCCGGTGAGATATTTCGCATGAGTGAAGAGAACACACTTCCCGACAAAGGGTATCTATTAGCCTTTCATCCCAATCTACTATCTCAGACTTCATTGAAAAGCCATATCCAAAACTATACTTTTTTCCAATACCGGAAAGAAGAAGCACTCCATCTCTCCCAACGCGAAACATCAAAGATAACCTGTTGCCTCGAAAATATAGAGGACGAGTTACATCATCCAATCGACACACACAGCAACACCATCCTCTCAAAACACATTGAGCTCTTTCTGGACTATTGCACACGCTACTACGAACGTCAGTTCATTACAAGGGAAAACAAAAACAAAGCTATTTTAAAAACAGCAGAAAAGATACTCGACGATTACATTGCTTCCGGTAGACTACAAAGCGGCAAGATCCCCACACCCTACCATATTGCAGGAAAGCTTCATCTCTCGGCAGCCTATTTTAATGACCTGCTGAAATTCGAGACAGGCAAGACATGGGAAGAATACGTTCAATTCAAGCAACTGGAGAAAGCCAAGCATTTATTACAGAAAAACGACAATAGCCCTATTGCCGTAGCTAAACAGTTGGGTTACCCCAACGTACAATATTTTAGTTTCATCTTTAAAAAGGTGACAGGCTGTACACCGAATGACTATCGGCACTCACAAAACTAAAAGACCTTGAATGTTTTTAAAAGATAAACCTTCTACTCATGAAAACTCTATGTGAAACCTCATTCATAACTACCCCTGAAATGATAAACAAGCTGCGAAAAATCTTCTGATCTTTCATTGTCTATCCACAATTCTGTCGGTGAAATATTAAACATCATAAACTGGCTATATATTTCTGCATCACCTCCAAAATTTTGAGAGAATTCTATTCTCACTGACAATGGAGCACCATATCCGCCTAAAATGACTATATTTTCAGGGTGCAGGACAAAGTTCATGACACCTTGATCCATCTGATGGAATTCATATCCTGCTTTTACTTCAACATCACCTATTTCCCTTAAGTGCCGTGATATATTCTCATCTTTAATCATCTCTGCAATAGGCGATAAAGGCAATTTAAATATTAGAGAATCTTTTGACACTGCTATTCCATCGGGAAAGGTTGCAATTTCCTTACCTCTATAATATGAAACTTCCACGGCACCCTTGTACGTGCCTTTCATATCAAAAAGTGCTTGTTGAATCTCAGTAGATGAAAATTCAGATTCATCGTCATTACACCCGGAAAATCCTATCACACAAAAGAATAATACTACTATCCTTAACAGTCCCTTTGTTTTCATATCATAAATCGATTAATTATTATGTTACCCCCAATACATACATATGCCTTTATCATTTAAAGCAAAACTACACAAATATTTTTTTAGTCGACGAATAAAAAGCAATTTTTTTATTCGCATTTTGCATTTCCTTGATACACGCTCAGTACTTCATTTCGTTTTGCGGTTTATAACTAAGCCGAAACAATACAGAGAACTTAAATAAACTAAAAACACCCAATTTTACATTGTAGGGTGTAAAACTGGGTGTAATTCTTGTAAACTATTGATTTTCAATGTTTATTGCGGAGAGACAGGGATTCGAACCCCGGGTACCTCGCGGTACAACGGTTTTCAAGACCGCCGCAATCGACCACTCTGCCACCTCTCCAAAACTCCTTTAAGAAGTACTTTCTTCCTGAAAGCGGTGCAAAGGTACGCTTTTATTTTAAAACTGCAATACTTTTAGGAGAAAAAAAACAAAAAACACTATATTTTTTCTCTTAAGACCACCTATATCCCACTTTTTAAGTCTACTCTCCTCATAAATTATTATAAGAAAGAGACAATGCAGAATGAAAATCCCAAAATTATCATGTACATTTGCATCTACAATAGAAAAAACGCATGAAGATAACGTATCTCCTTTTAGTACTTTTCCTTTGGACACCCTTTTGCGCAAAAGCGCAAAAGAAGCCTTTTATTATCGGAAAGCAACTGGAAGTTATCAAAAAGGAACCTGAAAATAGTAATGCACTAAAATTTCTATGTCAATATTACCTCAATAAAGGAGAGTTCTCCAAAACAATCACTTATGCTGAATACATGAAAAATATAGCGGATAAGAGTAAAAATCCATCTCTCTATCTATATTCCTATCTCTTTCAAGGACAAGCACAAATGATGAGCGGCAGGGAGAAGGTTGCCAAAAAGAATTTGAATCTGGCTTTGGAGTTGGCAACCAAACTTCACAATGATTCCCTTCTATGCTCAGTGTATGGCAATTTAGGGCTATATGCTGCCAATATCGATACAGATTATTATCGTGCCATTCAATGGCTGTATAAGGGTATCACGTTGGCACAACAAAATAAATATCAAGAGCAATACGCTATCCTATTAGCTAATTTAGCTAATATCTATTATCTGAAAAAAGATAAAGCCGGCATCAAATATGCGTTAGAATCGTATGAACTCGGACATAGGCTCAACGACCCCTATATTATTTACACCGGAGCAATCAATACCGCTTATCTGTATTTCTTGATGAAGCAAAACGAAGAAGCCATAAAATATATTCATGAAGCAGAAAAGTTAATGCTGGAAAATGATTTTTACGATCAGGCACATACTTATAATCTTTTCGGAAATATCCTATGTGATTCAGGAGAATATGTACAAGCCATCGAATACTATAAAAAAGCAATGAAAGATAAACAGGCTGCACAAACTTCTTCCATTGTATATGCCCATTTGGGATACGCCCGTGTTTTAATGAAGGAAAAGAACTATGAAGAAGCTATCCTGTTACTGAAACAAGGATTGGCAATTTCGTATGCACGGGCAAATGCAATTCACCGCAATGCACTTTATGAAACTCTTTCTACCTGTTACGAACAACTTCATCAGTACCATAACGCACTGAATTACTATAAGGTGTTCCGCTTGGAGAATGATAGTCTTTTTAATAAAGATAAGGAAAGAGATTTAAGCGAGATGAGATTTAAATATGACACCGAGCGACAAGAGAATATGATAAAACAGAGTAAGCTAGATGTGATGCAGAAAGAACAACGCATCCAGCAGCAAACATTTATTCTTATCATTATCTTTATTGTATTGGGATTGCTGTACTACCTCTACCAACGTAAAAATAAACTTTATGTAAGTATCATCAAGCAAAATCAAGAAGCCATCAAAAGAGAAACAGAACTGAACCGACGTATCAGAGAACTGGAACAAAACGGAAAGTCCGGTAATGCTCCCGAAAAATATGCCGGATCATCACTCACCGATGAGAAAAGTCTGGAACTTTTCAGAGCTTTAGAGCGAGCCATGCGTGAAGAAAAAATTTACAAAGACAACAGTATTACAAAGGATAAAATAGCCGATTTATTAGGCACAAACCGCACCTATCTTTCTCGTATTATCAATGAGCAGTCCAAACAATCCTTTACTCACTATGTAAACAGTTTCCGTATTGAAGAAGCCATCCGCCTATTATCCAATCCCCAAAACGACACCCCGCTAAAAGCAATCTCTGCCGACTTGGGGTTCAACTCCATTTCCACTTTCTACAACCTTTTCCAATCGGTGGTGGGAATGACTCCTTCTCAATACCGCAATAAAGTGCTGGAATTACAAAAACAGCAATAAGTCACTATATACCCTTGATTTTTCTTCCGAAAACAGCAATTGCCGATATTTATATAGGTATAAAGACTCTTTTCTTAGATTTTATCCCTTTCTTTGTATCATCAGAATATTAATAACGTAAAATACAGACAATGAAAAAGAAGTTTTTATTAAGCTGCCTCTTGATAATCATGGCATGGCTTCCGTCATTTGCCCAAATTCAAGAACCAGTCAAGTTTAAAACTGAGTTGAAAACAATTTCCGACACAGAAGCACAGATTGTGTTTACCGGTAATATTGATGCCGGATGGCATGTTTATTCCACTGACCTTCCTTCGGGCGGTCCTATTTCCGCTACCTTTAATGTGGAAAAAATACAAGGTGCAGAGCTGATGGGAAAGCTCACTCCACAGGGAAAAGAAATTGAAAACTTCGACAAAGTGTTCGAAATGAAATTACGTTACTTCGAGAATACTGCAACTTTTGTTCAGAAGTTTAAAATCACAGATGCTTCCTATCAAATTGAAGGCTATCTGGAATATGGTGCATGTAATGACGAAAACTGCTTACCACCGACAGAAGTACCGTTCTCCTTCTCGGGAAAAGGGAATGCCGCTACCGCTACAGTTGCAACATCGGAAACCAAAGCTGAAACAGTAAACCAGCCTGCTGCTGAAAATTCTGTTGCAGAAACAACTGCCATTGACAGTGCTACTACTGTAGCCTTATCCGATAACGAAACCTCTGTACAGGACTATTGGACACCAGTTATCAAAGAATTGAACAGCTATGGTGAGACAACTTCGCAGCAAGATCATTCTTGGATATATATTTTCTTTGCCGGATTCATCGGTGGGTTGCTTGCCTTATTCACTCCGTGTGTATGGCCTATTATTCCAATGACCGTAAGTTTCTTCCTGAAACGCAGCAAAGATAAAAAGAAAGGTATCCGTGATGCTTGGACTTACGGTGCATCTATCGTAGTTATTTATGTTGCATTAGGTTTGGCTATTACTTTAATTTTCGGTGCAAGTGCATTAAATGCTCTATCTACCAATGCTGTATTTAATATCTTGTTCTGTTTAATGCTGATTATTTTTGCTGCGTCATTCTTCGGAGCATTTGAATTGACATTACCTTCCAAATGGAGTAATGCAGTGGATAGCAAAGCAGAACAAACAAGCGGTTTATTGAGTATCTTCCTTATGGCATTTACCTTGTCATTGGTTTCTTTCTCTTGCACAGGTCCTATTATAGGTTTCTTATTGGTAGAAGTTTCTACCACCGGCAGTGTCATTGCCCCTGCTATCGGCATGCTGGGTTTTGCTATCGCTTTGGCTTTGCCATTCACACTGTTCGCTATGTTCCCGTCTTGGTTAAAATCAATGCCGAAATCCGGAGGCTGGATGAATGTCATAAAAGTAACATTGGGTTTCCTTGAATTAGCATTTGCCTTAAAGTTTTTATCCGTAGCCGACTTAGCTTATGGATGGAGAATTCTGGACCGCGAAACATTCCTTGCCTTGTGGATTGTAATCTTTGGTTTGTTAGGATTCTACTTGTTAGGCAAGATTAAATTCCCACATGATGACGATGACAATACCACAAGTGTACCCCGCTTCTTTATGGCATTGATTTCTTTGGCATTCGCCGTATATATGGTTCCCGGATTGTGGGGAGCACCGTTAAAGGCTGTCAGCGCGTTCGCTCCTCCTATGACAACTCAGGATTTCAATTTGTATAACAATGAAGTCCATGCCAAATTTGATGATTACGATGCCGGCATGGAATATGCCAAACGCAATGGAAAACCGGTTATGCTCGACTTCACAGGCTACGGATGTGTAAACTGCCGCAAAATGGAAGCTGCTGTATGGACAGACCCGAAAGTAAGCAAACTGATGACAGACGATTATGTATTGATTACATTATATGTAGACAACAAAGAGCCATTGCCGGAACATATCAAGGTAATGGAAAACGGTAAGGAACGTACTCTGCGCACAGTAGGTGACAAATGGAGTTATCTGCAACGTTCTAAGTTTGGTGCTAATGCACAACCATTCTATGTATTAATAGACAATGAAGGAAAGCCGCTGAATAAATCGTATTCATATGACGAAGATATAGATAAATACGTGGATTTCCTTCAGACCGGATTAGATAATTACAAGAAAGAAAAATAAAACCCCGGATAAGAAGGCTGTCTCTAAAGACCCGGCAGTCCCATCATCTTGTCATTCTGAATAAAATGAATCGGACAGCCTTCTTATTCATAAAAATTCTAAAACTATGATTGCCAAGTCAGAAAGAGAGCAAATCATTGCCCTGATTAACCGCGAAGTGGTTCCTGCTATCGGATGTACCGAACCTATAGCTGTCGCACTTTGTGTAGCCAAAGCAACTGAAACATTAGGGAAAAGACCTGAAAAAATAAAAGCACTGTTAAGTGCCAATATATTAAAAAATGCCATGGGAGTGGGCATCCCGGGAACCGGTATGATCGGCCTTCCCATTGCCATCGCTTTGGGAGCTTTAATCGGAAAATCCGAATACCAACTTGAAGTATTAAAAGACAGCACCCCCGAAGCTGTAGAAGAAGGAAAAAAGCTGATAGATTCACAAGCAATCTGCATCGGGCTTAAAAAAGACATAGACGAAAAGCTATATATTGAGATAATCTGTGAAGCCGATAATGACAAGGCAACGGCTATTATATCAGGAGGGCATACTAATTTTATATATGTATCTCATAACAATGATGTTATACTGAACAAACAGACTACAAGCTCCTCTGAAGAAAAACAACATGAACCAGAACTTTATTTGCGGAAAGTTTATGACTTTGCCACGACTACCCCTCTCGAAGAAATCCGCTTCATACTTGAGACCAAACGTTTGAACAAAAATGCAGCCGAACGCTCTTTTCAAGGTAATTACGGACATCAATTAGGCAAAATATTAAAAGAAAGCAAAAGTGAAAAACAGTTATTAGGCAGCAATACTTTCACTCATATTCTATCTTATACTTCTGCAGCGTGCGATGCACGTATGGCCGGAGCCATGATTCCTGTAATGAGTAACTCCGGCAGTGGAAACCAAGGAATTACTGCTACTTTGCCTGTGGTGGTTTATGCAGAAGACAACCATAAATCTGAAGAAGAATTAATTCGTGCACTCGTTCTCAGTCATTTGACTGTTATTTATATAAAACAAAGTTTGGGGCGTTTATCTGCTTTGTGCGGCTGTGTAGTTGCAGCAACAGGTTCCAGTTGTGGAATAACCTACTTAATGGGAGGAAATTACGAACAGATTACTTTTGCCGTACAAAATATGATAGCCAATATCACGGGAATGATTTGCGACGGAGCAAAGCCCAGCTGTGCCCTCAAACTGACCAGTGGTGTATCTACAGCTGTATTTTCCGCTATTTTAGCAATGGAGCATAAATGCGTCAGTTCCGTAGAAGGTATTATCGATGATAATGTAGACCGCAGTATCCGCAATCTGACCAAAATCGGCTCACAAGGCATGAATGAAACAGATAAATTAGTATTGGAGATTATGACTCACAAACAGTGTGACTAAAATACGGATACCAAAGAAGGCAGTGTGTCAAAACAAACCAGTGTAATAGTTACATTAGATTTCCAACACACTGCTTTTTCGTCTTTATACCAATAAATCCCCGTATTGCGAATGACGTATGAAATATGTTTTTGCAAATGAACAAGTAGGTTTTATCTTCAATTGATTTATTTCGGCATATCTGGCAGCAGCCGTTGTCAAATCTGCTGCTATTCCCATTCCTTCCAATTGTGGAGGAACCATGGTATGGAGTATATCCAGCACCCCGTCTTTTTCCTCATATTGCAGATAAGCAATCTGTCCCGATTCAAAAACCTCAAACCGATTTACCTTCTCATCATGTATGACTGTATGTTCCATTCTATTCTTATTTTAAATGTGATTATTACAAATAAAACAACTTCCAAATGGAATTGTTCTTATCATTCGCCTTGTTCTTGTTTTTCTTTCTCCTGATACACTGACGGAAGCATACCAAATTCTTCTTTAAAATATTTAGTAAAATACTTAGGATTATTGAATCCCACCTGATAAGCAACTTCCGATATATTCATCCGAGTCTCACGCAACAACTTAGCAGCATGCTTCAAACGAATAACACGAATAAACTCTATCGGTGTCTTCCCTGTCATAGCCACCAATCTCTTATATAAGTTTACACGGCTCATTCCCAGTTCACGGCTTAATTCTTCTACCGATAAATCGCTACGGGAAATATTACTTTCTACATATTTCATCGCGGCTCCCAATAGCTTCTCATCTACCGATTCATCATTACCACTATGGCTTACAGCTTTCTTCGCTCCTATCATCTCACTGATAGCAGGAGGGATAATACCATCAACCTTCTTACTTCCTGCAGTAATAATCACCTCCGGCAACTCATCTTCCGGTACTATATAAGTAGTATACTCGTCACTGTTTTCATCTTCTATAAGTTGGATAACTCTGGCCCTCTGGGTCTTGATGGTTGAAACGGTGTCAATTTCCTTTTTTTCCTCCAAAACAGATTCTATCGTTTTTATCTCTACAACCTCTTCTTCTTCAACTGCTTTCGAAACAACTTCATCCACAACTTCGGAAGATATTGATTCATCGTGAGCAAGTAAAACGGCATCGGATTCTTCTTCAGACGTCACCTTCTCTTCCGGTTTATAACTGCCGGGCTGTTCTAATTCTTCCGATTCCTCATCCGATTCATCCTCTCCTATCTCAGACTGCTCCTCTGATTGTCCGGATTTACGTTTGCCACCGCACATTTTACTGCACATTAACAACATAATGCCAACAAACAGAATAACATACAGTATACAAGCCCATGTAGACAGCCAAAACGGAGGTGTAACAACTATTTTCAGCGAAGCTTCTTCATTTCCACTGAATCCATCACTGTTTATTGCTTTTACCCTCAATAAATAAGTACCGGGAAATAAATTGGTATAAACCGCCTCTCCTGTCTTAGTCGTAATCCATTCATCACTGAATCCTTCCAGCTTATAGGCATATTCCACTTTCTCAGGAATAATATAATTATCTGAAGCGAACTGCACACAAAACATATTCTGCTTATAATCCAACTCCACTTGATCTACAAAATTCAAAGCCTTATCCAAAATGACTTTATCACCATATACTTCTCCTACTTCAACTTCTTTATTGAACAACAAGAAATGAGTAAAAAACACGTTAGGCAATACCTCGTTGTATTTAATCTTATCAGAAAAGAAACGATTAATTCCATATACTCCTCCTATTACGATTTCACCGGAAGACAACTTTTTCACAGAGCGTTGATTAAAACCGCTACTCTGTAAACCATCTCTTTCATCATAAATATTACAACGAAAATCATACATACCGGTCTTTGAGTCAAGCATCGGTATGATATGAGTCAATCCTTTGGCAGAAGTTATCCACATATTCGAGTTATCATCCTCCACAATTCCGACTGTCAACAGGTTTGACAAACCATTTTTCTCTGCAAGAATCGTCAATTCATCTATCTTCGGGTTATAAATATTCAATCCCTCACGAGTTGCTATCCATATCAGCCCACGACTATCTTCATACACCTGATTTATATTCTGGTTTGAGAAACGAGTCTTTCCCGATTTAGTTCCCGTCAAAGAAATAATCTTTTTTGTTGATAAATCCATGACAGACAGTCCCCGGGAAGTCCCTATCATTAAGGAGTTATCCCTAGTTATATACAATGAAGAAACAGTATTAAATGCAAGGTCAGACGTTGTGGTATTATAAGTATTAAATTCTCCTGTACGTGGATTGAGACTTTGCAGACCACCACCTGATGTACCTATCCAGACAATACCGGATTTATCTTCCGCCAACGCCACAATATTATTATCAGTCAATAATTTACTATTTTTCACCATATTCTTATAATGAGTAAATCGACCATTATCATAACAGTCCAATCCTCCTCCCAGCGTTCCTATCCAAAGCTTTCCGTCTCTGGTTCTCAATAAACAAGAGACAGCATCCGATGATAAAGAATTGGCATCGGATACCTCACGGACAAACAATTGAGGTTCACCGGTATTTATTTTCCAATGTATCAAACCATCATTGTTGGTTCCTATCCACAAATCCCCATTCTTATCTTCTTCAACAGCAGTAACATCACCCACATAATCAAGACTGAATTTGAAGATACTTTCATGATAATAAGATATTCCTTTCTTCCATGTGCCTAACCACATCATTCCATTAGGATCTTCATATAATGCAGAAACAGTATTATCTTGCAGACTGCGTTCATCGTCAGGTTGATGCATCAATGTTTTTATTTCCCCGGTAGACTTATTCAGGATATTTACCCCGTCATGTTCCCGTCCTATCCAAATACGTCCTTGCAAATCCTGAGCAACGGACAACACCGCACTCCGCGATTGCCGATTTATAAGGTCTCTTAACTTCTTTTGCCACTTCTTCTCTGCCGGATTATAAATCCAAAGTCCGGAAGGACTGTAAATCCAAATGTCATTCTCTTTATCTACGAAAAAAGAAAAAGTCTCATATTTATTATTTCCCAATTCTTTGGATATATCCTTTAAATCCCAATTTATTTTATTTGTATCCCTGTTCAGACACACAATCATTCCCGTATTATACACAAGCAATACTCCATCACTACACTCTGAAATATCCGTTATCTCTCCTTCAGGCAATTGACCGGCATCAAACAAAAGCGGATAAAGCAACTGTGATTCAGGAATATAAAGATAGCAGCCTTTAGAAGCAATATAGAACCACATGTTCTTATTCTTATCAATATAAGTCAAAGCAGGGATTCCGTCAATACCGGCTTCCCACAACAAAGCATGCACATCACGATTAAAACTTTCTGTTTTAGAATCATAAATCGTATAACCGGCAGCGGTACGTATCCACAGTCTTTTCTTTCCATCTTCCTGTACCTTTTGAACACAATTATCCGGCAAAGGTCCCAAGTCAAGGTTATGGCTGCGATAAACTTTCATTTGGCAACCATCATAACGATTCAGCCCCGAAGCCGTAGCAAACCACATAAAGCCTTCTGAATCTTTAAATATATCGTTTACCCGATTACTAGACAAACCATCTTTTACTTCAAGATGCTTGAACATAAACCCACCTGCACTAACTGCCATAGAAAGACACAACAGCACAATGACAAGTCCCAATTTCTTCATATCCTTTATTATTTAAAAGCTAATTTCTTTTTCCTATGCAAATGAAAGAAAAAGCTTGATAATAACCAAGTTAATTCTTTCATTTTTATCATTTAATACCTATAATTTGTTTCATCCTTCCTACTCCCTTTTGAGCATAAGCATTATTTTTCCTATTTTTGCAACCGAAATGAAGCCATTAACAGATACCCAATACATCCGGCAACTGGTCTCGGAGGGAGAACATTGCCATCAAGATTTTAAATTCGAAATATCGGATGCACGCAAGATAGCCCGAAGCTTGTCCGCCTTTGCCAATACAGAAGGAGGACGATTGTTGGTCGGCGTCAAAGACAACGGCAAAATAGCCGGCATTCGTTCAGAAGAAGAAATATATATGATAGAAGCGGCAGCCACAATGTATTGCTGCCCTAAAGTAGAAATCGAGACACGGACTTATTTGGTCGAAGGAAAAAGCGTATTAGAAGTTTCTATCGGTGAAATGGCAGTCAAGCCTGTCTATGCACTGGATGAAAAAAATAAGCCTTGGGCATACATCCGTATCAAAGATGAAAATATCCTTGCCACACCTGTACATCTGAAAATGTGGCAGCATACAAAAAAAACGGAAGGCGTATTGGTTGAGTTTACAGAAAGAGAACAACGGCTGCTTGACACACTGAAAGAACGTGGAGAAATATCTCTCAATCAGTGTTGCCGAATTTGTAACTTAAACAGGAAGACTGCAAGCGAACTATTAGCAGACTTTATTCGTTTTGGCTTAGTAGAGCCTGTATTTAGCGGACATAAGTTTTACTTCAGACTAAACCAAGAATAAAAACATCAATATTAAAACCTAAACTAAAGACAATATAAAGTAATGGATATTTTAACCCAATTAATCGGCAACGTAAATGATGTTATTTTGACATACATCTTAATTATAATGCTGCTAGGTTGCGCATTCTGGTTCACTTACAAAACGAAATTTGTACAATTCCGCATGATAGGCGAAATGGTACGCCTGCTTGGAGATTCCACCGGCAAGACAGAAGGTCGCGAACATCACATCTCCTCTTTTCAGGCATTTGCCATCTCCATAGCAAGCCGCGTGGGAACAGGCAATCTGGCAGGAGTAGCCACCGCCATTACATTGGGTGGTCCGGGTGCAGTCTTTTGGATGTGGGTAATTGCACTTTTTGGTGCCAGCAGTGCCTTTATCGAATCCACACTTGCCCAGCTATATAAGGTACATGGACATAATTCTTTTGTCGGTGGTCCCGCTTATTACATGAAAAAAGGATTAAAACAACCATGGATGGGAATTCTATTCGCCTTTTTGCTCATTTTCACCTTCGGGTTTGCTTTCAATTCCGTGCAGAGCAACACTATCTGTGCCGCATTCGAGGAAGCTTTCAATATTTCTCCGGCTCTGATGGGATGCATATTGACTGCACTTACATTAATTATTATTTTCGGAGGTATTCAGCGTATAGCCAAAGTCAGCAGCATCATTGTACCCATCATGGCCTTGGGGTATATTTTTTTAGCACTTTTCATCGTGATTATGAATGTCAAACATTTGCCGGGAGTCATTGAGCTGATTATTGAGAATGCTTTCGGTTGGGAACAGGCATTAGGCGGGGGTATAGGCATGGCATTGATGCAAGGCATCAAACGCGGATTGTTCAGCAACGAAGCCGGTATGGGTTCTGCACCCAATGTGGCAGCAACCGCCGATGTCACCCATCCCGTAAAACAAGGATTGATTCAAACATTAGGTGTTTTTACAGATACCTTGGTCATTTGCACATGTACAGCATTTATCATTCTTTTCAGCGGGCTGGCGTCTACAGGAGAAGCCAACGGAATTAAACTGACACAGATGGCGTTAAATAATGAAATAGGTGATATCGGAACAATTTATGTAGCAGTAGCAATTCTATTTTTTGCTTACAGTAGTATATTGGGAAACTATTATTACGGCGAAGCCAATGTACGATATATCACCCGCCAACGCTGGGCTATTCCGGTTTACCGCATCTCTGTATGCGGCATGGTAATGTTCGGTGCACTTGCCAGCTTGGACTTGGCATGGGGCCTGGCAGATATAGCAATGGGATTCATGACCATTTGTAACCTGATAGCCATCGTTCTATTAGGCAAATATGCTTTCCGCCTATTAGAAGATTATCGGATACAGAAACGTAGCGGAATTAAGAATCCTGTTTTCACGAAAGATAGAATGAAGGACATTGAGGAAGATTTGGAATGTTGGTAAAGTATTAAAAAAAATAAGTATCTTTGCGGCAAGAACATAAAATTAAAAAGCCATGAGCATATTTTCAAAATTATTCAGTAAAAAACAAGCAGAAGGAGAAGAAAACACCAAAGTAGGTGGAATGGAAGACTTCATGACGCTGATTCGTGTATATTATCAGTCTGTAATGGCCTGCAATATAGGTATTACCAATATTAATTTTCTGCCTGACATGGCAGTTTTCAAACGTACACTTAAAATCCCGACCCAAAACAATAAATTAGGAATTGCCGAAAAGTCACGCTGTAAAAAAATGTTAGTAGAACTTTATGGACTAAGTGATGATTTCTTCAAAGAAATAGACAATTCCATTAAAAAGAATTGTAAGAATGTAAACGATGTAAAGACATATCTTTTTATGTTCCAAGGATTCAGCAATGACTTGATGATGCTTATCGGCAATCTGATGCAATGGAAGTTCCGTATGCCCAGCGTAATGAAGAAGATGTTACGTAATATGACGGAAAAAACTATCCATGACATTATGACCAAAACAGACTGGAAAGATGACAGCGTACACAAAACTTGTATTGCTATCCGTAAGTATCAACACGCATTGGGATACTCTGAAAATTGGATGACCGAATACGTTTACAATATCGTTTTATTGGCTAAAAAAGAGCCGAAGCCAAAAGAATAAACTCGCATTGCGGTTTACTACTCTTGCCATTATAGCTTTGCTGTAGGGACGAATCCGAGTATTTGCCCCTATGGTAAAGGTACATATTTCGATATAGCTTCATAAACTTAATTTCCAAAGATTTCATGGATTCTCTATTAAATATCGAAGAACATCCATTAGAACCCTTTCTGCCGGCTAATGCTGTCCTGCTGATGCTTGGCAGTTTTCCTCCGCAAAAAAAACGGTGGAGCATGGATTTCTTCTACCCTAACCTGCAAAATGATATGTGGCGTATCGTCGGACTTATTTTCTTTCAGGACAAAGAGCATTTCCTGAACCCTGAGAAGAAAGTATTTGATAAAGACCGTATCATTGAATTCCTAAACGACAAAGGAATCGCACTTTATGATACAGCTTCAGCTATCCGCCGTTTACAAGACAATGCCTCCGACAAGTTTCTGGAAGTAATAGAACAAACAGATATCAGCCTGTTACTAAAACAAATTCCGATGTGCAAAGCCATTGTTACCACCGGACAGAAAGCAACAGACATTATCCGCGAACAAATAGAGGTAAAAGAGCCAACCGTAGGTACAAGCGAACCTTTCGAATTTGGAGACAAGGATATGAAATTATACAGAATGCCTTCTTCCAGCCGTGCCTATCCTTTGGCCCTGGAAAAAAAAGCTGCAGCTTATCGGGTCATGTTCAACGAATTAGGATTACTGAACGAATAGAAAAAAAATATTTTTCATAAATAGATTTGTATATTTCAAATATTACACTACCTTTGCAGCCGAAAACACGGGAGTAGCTCAGTTGGTAGAGCACCGGTCTCCAAAACCGGGTGTCGGGAGTTCGAGCCTCTCCTCCCGTGCTAAAAAGTTGTATCAAATTGATACAACTTTTTTTATATCATGCAAAGCCTCAACTTTCCCCGTTTCAAGAAATGGACAATGGAAATTTCGGAAACTTCTTAATTATACCCTCATACTTTTACGTTGACCCGACTTTACCATAAGTAAATTCTACGACCAAAGCTTTATGGTCAGATGGCCAAACAGAACGAGGGATAATGAATGAATCCTGGCTATTCTCTTTCATCCGTCGCCCTCGTACAATAGATGAGTCAGGACCTAGAATAGACGCTTTGACAGGAGTGAAGCCTGGCAAATAATAATAATAGATAAAATCTATTCTGTCGCGTTCGTCAGCTTCAGGAGCCCATGCCAGCTTGGATATGGGTACATCTTTATTATCAGAAGGAAATGTAAAGCCGGGATGGGTCTCTACATTCGGGTAAAGGACACGATAAGCATCCTTAAAACCGCCATCATATAATAAGATAGAGCAATCCCAATCAATCACCAATCCGTTGTGGTCCCATTTGTCTTTCGTATCATCCTGCCAATCTAAATGGGAAGGTTCGTTAAAGTCACCTCCCAAAATGACCAAATACCCTTTTTCAATATCTTTACGGACTTTTTGGAGAAAAACGCGTATGGATTGGTCTCTCCATGATTTTCGATTAGCAACCAGCACAGAGTCGACACAATTAACAGGAGCTTCTAATTTTTTCCACGTAAACCCATCATAACCACGTGGTAAATAACAGGCATAATTCGTATAATTAAGATGGGCTGAATAAGCAGCAATAGTCTGTTTACCCATTTGTATGGTAACTCTTAAGATGGAACCGGATCCTTCCCCATCAGGATAAACTTCTACTTGATCGGATAGTTTGTATTTTGAAAGGATGGCTACATCTAATGCTGTTTTGCGATTACCGTAGTAATGTTTGCCTCTCTTTTCCAATGCATCCAACACTCGTGGCACAAACTGCCGACCATTATAGTTTCTCACTTCACTGAAAAAAATTATATCGGCATCAGCACGAACTATTTCATCAATAATGGCAACAAACCCTCCTTTAACCATGGTTCCTTCCTGCCAGATATTCATTTGCAATACTTTAAAATGGGCAGTTGGGGAGGATTTCCCCAAACTGCTTTGACTGAACCCACAAATGAAAAATAATATAAAAATTAAGAATTTCATTATTGCAATAACCACATTATAGCGTTTACATCATCATCACCTGCAAACTGTCTTTGAATGGCTTCTTCAACGTTTTCTTTGTTATAGTCAAATTCGGTAGTAGGATATAACCAACGTACCGGCATCTTAGTAGGTGCATCATGATTCATGTTTGTTTCCGGATTGATGGGCAGTACAGGATATCCTGTACGACGATAGTCATAATAAGTCTGATAAGGCAATTGCATAAAACCTGCCACATATTTCTGTTCAATTATCTTTTTCAGATCTGTATCAAAATTACCATTAAGTTGAATCGTGGGATTAGCCAATGTTTGAGCAATCACTTCATCTGTAATCATACGGTTATGGTGGTAATCGGCATTGTCCGGGGTATTGTCCGCCGCAAAACGCATACTTCCTTCAATCGCTTTTTTATAATATTTATCGGGATCAGGAATCCATCCGCGTAAGGCTGCTTCTGCCAGAATAAAATTCTGCTCTGCATATCCTATGATAATAAATGGCTCTCCCTTGCTGTAATACATATAACGGTCATTTAGTGAGCAGTGTGTCTTTTCGTTCAGAACCTGTTTCAATTCGTCTACCGGACGGGAAGGATCGATGCCTGGATAAGCATCCCAGTCATTAGCAGCCAGCCCTTCTTTCAATTTGGCTCCCGAAGGTGCGGCGTAATAAAATAAGCGATAATCCTTATTGGCTTGCAGGATGTCGATTACAGTATTGGATACAATAGGGTATTGGGTATATTTATTCTGTGAGTGATTAAATGGGTATAATTGTCCGTCCTTTTCAGAAAACACCAGTTGCAGATTATCATCATTGGAAGTCATCAGATTATTGCGAGCTACAACATCTGCAAATTTACTTTTCACATCCAAATCCGTATCATTTTCCTTTTTAGACAAGTTGATAAGTACCCTTAATTCTAAAGCAGTTATAACCTTTGCCCATTTTTCTGTATTACCACTAAAAATGGGGTCTCCGCTAAATTCAGAAGCGGAAGACATCAATTCATAAGCACGGTCCAAATCAGTAATCAGAAATTTAAAAACATCCTTTTGGGTATTATATTTCGGTGTCAAGTTGCCTTGTGCTCCTTCCAATATACCTTCATAAGGAATGTCTCCTACATTTAATGTATAATTGAAGAGCTTATAGGCCTTTAGGAATAAGGCAAGTCCTTCATAAGCATTTTTATCTTGCTCATTAGCCACTTCAACCATCAGATTGTAATCTTTTAGAGCGGTATATCCACTAAAATTTTCACGACCGAAACTATTGTACTGCGCTCCTTCGAATCCCTCTGCCCATCCAAGGTGCTTAGTATAAAACTGATGTACCACAAATGGTTTGGCAGTAGATTGCTTCATAATACCCATAATGGCTCCGGTTGCCAAGATAGAGGCTGTAACCTTAGTCGCTGAATCCGGATTTGTATTGATTTCTTCGAAATTATTGCATGAAGCCATGATGGAACCGGCTAAAAGGCATGCTATGTATTTATTCAGTTTCATATTTATTTTTTATTTAAAAATCGAGTTTAACATTGAATCCTACGTAACGAATAGAAGGGGAGTTTAAGTTCTCAGATGCCTTATCGGGATCGGAAAAGCGGAATTCTTTGGTCCACATTAGTAAGTTTTGCCCCACAAGGCCTACACTGGCTCCTTTCATTTTTATTTTATCACATATTTTTTTAGGGAGCGCGTAATTGACGGACAAGTCCCTGAGTTTGATAAAGGTTTGGTCAAAGATGTTTTGTGTCCTTACAGTTCCGATGTAAGGGTTCATTTTCATCATATATGTCTCATAAGAAACAACTTTGTCATTGGGAGCATATACACGGTCATCACGTATGATATTACCGTCAGAATCATAATCAGCACTTCCCGAAACCACTTTTACTCCTTGTCCGATGAAAGTTTTATTTCCGTTCACAACTTCTTCATAACGCCATTGGTTATCACTGTCGATATGTACTCCTGAGTTCCACATGGCCTGATCAGTAACAGAATGGGCAATACCTCCCACACGTCCGTCAACACTGATATTGACTGTAAAGTTTTTATAGTTTAAAGTTGTAGAAAATCCCCATATCCAATCAGGTTCAGTATACCCTTGTACAGTGGCATAGTCACTGATAAGGGGCATACCATCGTTTCCATGGATAATGTTACCTGCGGGATCTCTTTGATAATCATATGCTGATAACCAATCCCAACGTTCACCTTCTTTCACCCATGGCTTTTGTGTAGAATATACTGGATCTATCTGACCATAAAAATAACGGTCACGCGACCAGTTGAAAGTGGCAGACCATTGTAAGTCTTTATTTTTGATAATGTCACCTGAAATAGTTACTTCCCAGCCTTTACGCACTTGTTCTTCATCCATATTAATAAGAGTACTGTTATAACCTGAAGTTGGAGATAAATTAGCAGAACGGGTGTTATTATATTTTAGTTTGTTATAATAGGTCACATCAAAGCGTAAACGGTTATTGAGTACATGAATAGCTGTACCAAATTCGTAAGAACGTGATGCCGATGGAGACAACAAACTGTTTCTCATAGTGTTTGGAGTATAAGCTGCCGTCATATTATCCCATACATCAGTCGAAAGACTATATACATCATTAATAGCATAAATGCTCATGTCATTTTTGGTTTGAGTCCATGACCCCCTTACTTTCCAAAAAGAGAGAAATTCAGGCATAGGAAGCAATTCAGATAAGACCACACTTCCCGCAACCGAAGGGTAAAAGTAGGAACGTGTTTCTTTTGGCAGTGTAGATGACCAATCGTTGCGTCCTGTAAACTCCAAGAATACAGCGCTTTTCCATGAAAGGGCTGCTTTCCCATAGAGTGAGTTTACTTGTTTGCTATTATATGATTTACTGGTTTCGGCCGGATCGACAGAGGCATTAAGCGAATAATAGCCCGGGATAATTAAACCGCCCGACGTTTGTGCATTAAGTACATCATTTTGGAAGTAATAAATAGTTCCTCCCAAAAAACCATCAAATTTAAAATTACCAACCTGTTTTTCAGCCATTAACAGGGCATCATTATTGATACTGAAACCACTGCTCCGTTTGAATTGATAATATCCTTTCTTTTTTCCCCATCCGCTTACTGAACCAACCGGAGTTTTCCATTCGTTTTTCTGAGTGTATACATCAGCTCCTGAACGGAGTGCCAACTTTAGCCACGGCGTTATTTGATATGATGCATTCAGAAATGCATTGATAACATCGTAGTTTGATGAAGAGGTTACTTCATTTGCCATATAATAAGGGTTGTCATACCAACTTCTATCCATCCAATTGGACTGTTCATCCTTTTTTACCCAGTAATTCTTGTAATCGCGGATGTCAAATTCTGTTCCACTCCATACCAACAGGTTGTACAGATATCCATTACCTCCATAACCGGTTCCGCCCATATTCGGATAAAAACGTTTGTTATAAGTAATACCACCTTCTGCTGTAAAATTTTTATATTTGATATCACCCGATACGGTATAAGTGATTTTATTCAGCTTCTCATTAGGCCATTGTCCTTTGTTATACACATGAGTAAGTGATGTTCTGAAACTTCCGTATTTGCCTTTTTGACTTACACTTACATTATTATTCGTAACAAAACTAAATTCGGAGAAATTTTTTAGATTGTTTTTTCCTTTTGAAACCAAAGGCATCATTTCTTTTTCGTATGTATAAGGATTATACTGCATTGCCTCACGGCCTATATCCAGTTTGTCGCCCCATACATAGTCACCTGTTTTATATTTACCGCCCGAACCTGAACTGTATGCTGTCTGCACTTCGGGAAGTTTTAGATATCCGGCGTTGAACATAGTACTGCTGTTGATGGTTACATTCAGCCCTTCCTCTTTACCTCTTTTTGTAGTAACCATCACAGCTCCCGAACCTCCTCGCGCACCATAAAGGGCTGATGCGGTGGCCCCTTTCAGTACGTCAATTGATTCAATATCATCTGGAGCAATATCGCGTAATGACATATTGCGATAAGGGACTCCGTCGATAACCAGCAATGGGTCTTCACCACGGAGTTTCAGTGTAGGAGTTTCATTAAACTCGGTACTGTTCCTTACATTCAGGCCTGCTATTTTTCCTGTCAGTCCAGTGGCTACATCTACAGTTTTTACAGTAGATAATTTGTCTCCACTGATTTTTTGGGTAGCATAGCCCAATGCTTTTTCTTCACGTTTAATACCAAGAGCTGTTACTACTACCTCACCCAATGTTTCCGAGTCTTCTTGAAGTGTAATTTTTAATACTTCTTTATTGGCTTTTACTTCCTGATTTTTATATCCTATATACGAAATAACCAGTGTAGCATTCTTAGGTACGCTTAAGGTAAATCTTCCATCAACATCGGTAATGGTACCTATTGTTGCGTTTCCTTTTACAATGATGTTAGCCCCAATGATGGGAAGTCCTTCACCATCAAATACTGTTCCTGTTACTTGCATATTGCTTTGTTGTGACAGCTCCGTAATAGGTGCGGCAGCTTTGACAATGTTAGCAACATCAGCGTGTGCAGCTATGCTCGATGTGAGCAATAATGCAACCGAGAGTTGGATTGTTTTTTTCATAAATTACTTTATTATTAAAGGTTTTAATTGGTAATTATGACGTAAAATTAGAGTATTTTGAGAGGGACGGTCATATAAAATTGTACCGGAAATAGGGCATAATCTTCACTAGGTACAATTGTATATGGCTTATTTTATGGAGAATAATGTTAAGATGTGAATTACATATTATTTCTATAATATAAATGCAAAAAGTGAAGAACATATGGAGGTAAGAGAAAAAAAAGGAGAGTAAAAACGATGAAATGGTGAAAAATACTTTCTTCATAGCTGAAACAAGTTGTTCCATCTATTAATTACATCCTCTTAGAATGATAGATGTACAGGTTGAACCAGCCATTATTTATAGCTTTTCTCCCCCTCGTTGCAGTAACATGTCAATATAGTTATTTTCCTTCAAACTTTTTAATCTCTTTTTCTGTAGTTTAGTGGCGCGATTCCATATATACTTTTAAAACATTTGGTGAAATAAGGAGTAGATGAGAAACCCAAGCGGTCTGAAATTTCAGAAATGTTTAGTTCCGGATGGTTATTTAATAGCTCGATACTTTCATCAAGCTTTAACTTTAATACGAACTCATTGGGAGTCATACCTGTCAATTCTCTGATACGTGCATATAGCTTATTGCGTCCTATAGCCAATTCAGCCGCCAATACATTCATGTTGAAGTCCTGGTTTTCAAAGTTATTTTTAATAATTTCGATAGCTTTATCCAATAATTCTTTGTCTGCGTGACTTACAGCATTTCCTATTACCGGATTCTCGCTCTGCTGTTTTCTGAATTTCTTCATTAATAACCTTCGATTATTTATCAGATTATTGCATCGGGATAGTAAAAGCTGTATATTAAAAGGTTTAGTGATATAGTCATCTGCTCCATACATATAGCCTTCTATGGCATACTCCACAGAAGACAAAGCAGTAAGTAACACAACAGGAATGTGAGACAAATTCACATTATTCTTAATCTTATAGCACATCTTTTTACCTGACATTTCAGGCATCATAATATCACTCAGTACCAAATCTGGCTGTAAGCGTTGTGTCTCCTCCCATCCTTTTAACCCATTTGAAGCTGTATATACTTCATAAGTAGGAGAAAATATATCAACCAACATATTCAGTATTTCCTCGTTGTCTTCTACTAGCAAGATAGTAGGTTTGTTGGCGGACTGTGCTTGGTCATCAGGTAATTCTATCTCTTCTTGCATTGGCAGGATATCTAAGTCAGCGGTACTAGAAACCGAAGAATCATTTTGAAGGTCTTCAGGAGTAAAATGTGCATTCCCTGTCTGTAGAGCGACTATGAAGCAACTTCCTTTGTCTACTTCGCTTTCTACTTGAATTTCGCCTTTATGCAGTTCCACAATGGCTTTTGCTAAAGCCAGTCCGATACCTGTCCCTAAGCTGAATTGTGACTTTTGACCATCTATTTGGTAAAATCGGTCAAATATTTTTTGAATAGATTCTTTCGGAATACCCGTTCCGCTATCTTTTATTTTAATATAAACCTGTTTTATCCCTACCTGTACACAAACAGAGATATTTCCACCTTCCGGTGTATATTTAAAAGCATTGGAAAGCAGATTAAGGATAACCTTTTGCATCTGTTTGGAGTCGAACCAAAGTTCACCACTCGGTTCAGATGATTCAAATTTATAGGTGATATGCTTTTTCAGCGCATATTCATAGAAAAACATATATATTTCTTTGGTGAATGTAACGATGTCATGATGTTCTATTCTTAATTTCAGGTACCCTTGCTCTTGTTTATGAATGTCTAACAATTCAGAAATAAGGGTGTTCATGTGGCTTGCATTCTTATAAATGTGCAAAATTCGGTTGTATATAGATGGAGAAAAAAGATTTAGCTGAAGCAATGATTCGGATTGCCCCATGATAAGAGTCAGTGGAGTGCGAAATTCATGAGAAATATTGGTAAAGAAACGCATCTTGTGTTGATTAAGCTCTTCCACTTTTTCTTTCTCCTTCCGCTCAAACAATACAGAGGTTTTAAGTTTAGCCTGACGATTATTGAAGCGAATAATAGAAAAAAGAATAAATGCCAGCAAAGCGCTATAAATAAAGTATGCATAGATGTTGGCGTAAAATGGCGGAGTTATGTGGAAAGACAATGAAATCTCATCGCATACCATTTGAGTGTTTGTCAGCTCTCTTACAGTTAGTTTATAATTCCCTGGTGCGAGATTGGTGTAAATAATCTTTGGACTATATAATGGTAGCCATATATCACCGAAACCTTCCAACTTATATTCGTAGTTATATTTGTTTTGCAAGTAATTGGAATTTCCTAATAATATGGCGAGATTATTTTGGTTATGTTTTAAAGTTATTTTCTGAGTGTATGGTAGTGTTTGTGAAAGGATATTAGATTCGTCTCCAGGAGTTATAGACTTATTATTAATGATTAGTCGGTCAAAATAAAGATTGTGGTCTTTATTGTGGACGGATAGCGTATTGGGCGAGAGGGCTACCATTCCATTAATTCCTCCTAAATATAGTTCCCCATCTGAGGTGCAGTAAATACTTGATCCTTGGCAATAACTGGTTTGGGGAGTGCGGTGGGTATAAAGTAATTTATGATTTTCGGTATCTAGAACGGAAATTCCATGATTATGCAATACTATTAATTCGTGTAATTGATTCTCCGTAGCATAATAACAATAATTACTATATAGCAGGTTATTATCCTTAGAATAACATTTAAAAGTTTCTTCTTGAGGAGAATATTTAAAAAGACCAGAACCGGAAGTAGAGAAAAATAATTCTGCTTTGTGATTTTCAAATATATGCAAGACTTTAAACCTGCCAATAGTGTTATCGGTATTGTCTTTATGATAGTAATATTTTATTTTTCCTGTAATTAAGTTGACTTTACTGACTCCGCCAGTACCACTCGCCAACCATAAATTGTCATTTTTATCAATATAAAACGTTTCGTAAGTGTGATTGGTAACTATACTTTGAATAGCCGGGATGTCGGATACCGGTTCGATTACTTCAGTTTTCAGGTTCATAGCCACCAAACCTGATTGGGTGGAAAGAATCAATCTATCTTTATAAGGTTGGAGGTTGAGTACGAAATTATTGGGCAGGCTATTCTTTTTATTTAGTTCTTTTTTTATATTTCGGGAGTCATTTGTTTTTGTATTAAAGATGATTAACCCCTCTGTATAAGTGCCTATATACAGCTTTCCTGTCTCTTTCTGATACCAAATGCATTTCATGTTATTTTTTCCAGTCGGTGATGTTTTCGGTTTTAGGTTGCTATAACAGGTAAATTGCTTAGTTTGACGATCGAAATAATGCAATCCTCCTCCTTCTGTACATACCCACAGATTATGTTTCTCATCTTCTTCCATTCTACCAACAAAAGGGAAACTTAAAGCAGACGGGTCATCAGGGTTGGCACTGTAAAAATTGGCATGGTCACTAGTAGGATTAAAATAGTTTACACCCCCATAATAAGTGCCTATCCATATTCCTCCTTGTGTATCTTTATATAATGCAAAAACAGAAGAATGACTCAAGCTTTGTGAATCTTGGCTTTTATGTATAAAATGACTCCACGTATTTTGTATAGGATTGTATCTGTTTAGACCATAGAATGTACCAATCCATAGATTGCCTAGGTCATCTTCAATAACACAACGCACTCGGTTGTTAGACAGCGAATTAGGATTATCCGGATGATGAATAAAATTTTTCAACCCCTGTTTTTGGCATAGTTGATATAATCCTTTATCGCTAGTTCCTATCCATATATTTTTCTTGCTATCTTGGTAGATACATTTGATAATGGTGTTTGGTAATATTTTTTCATGTGCAGCAAGAGGAGTAGAGCGTGATATACGGATTATACCATTGTAAGTACCGACATAAATGTATTGGTCTGTAAAGCATAAAGGAGCATAAGCGCTTATGTCTTCCTTGAAGGCTGCGAAAGAATGAAATACCGAATCATTTTCCGTGCGGTATAAAAGTTTTTTAGCTGTGACTACCCATAAAGTATCTTTTTGATAATCAACATTAAACACCTTGTTAGATGCAAGGCGATGAAATGTTTGCTTCTTTATATCGAAATGAACAAGGTCATGTGAAGCCTGTATATACATATTTCCTTTTTTGTCACCACAAATTGCCATTATTTCATTTTGTGCCAACCCTTCATTGTTTTGAGAAGGGTGGAAGACCGTAAATGAATGTCCGTTATACCTATTGATACCTTCTAATGATCCAAACCACAAAGCGCCGGTCTCATCTTGATAGATAGAGATAATATTGATTTGTGACAAACCATCTTTTACATCTAGATGATTAAAATAGGCTTGGTTTGCTCTACCTTCGGTGAAAAGACACAATAATACAAAAAAGGTACTAATCAGAATGTTTTTCATAATTGAAATATTAATCATTCAAAAGTATAAAAAATATAAAATAGATTACTATAAATTGAATATAAAAATAGGAGATTATGTGGATTTAGGCTACAAGGGATTTCTTTATCCGTTTCAACTCATATTGAGCTCTCTGGTTAAAACTAAAGAGATAGCCAATTTATGTGCTTCCAAAGTAAGGAAGCAATTTAATCTGTGAAATAATTACAGCGGATTGTTGGCACCTGTCTTTTTTTAATGCATTTCCAAAAAAGTTTCTAAAAAAAAATGCTGAGACACTTCTTATTTGGAAGAGATGAACAAGCTCATCCTTTTCGAATACCCATTTCCTTTTTATATTTAAAGTTCTCAAGAGCCTCCAAAAACTTCATCGGCTTTTAGAAAAAGACTTTGTTCTTTTTAAAAAAGAACAAGATGTTTTGCGAAAAGACCAAGGTCTTTTTTTCCAAAACACTTTTCTCTGAATTTTCTCGCCGATTTAATGCATTAATTGAGTTTTGAACGAAAGTTGATAAAATGTCCTTTCACATTTCACAAATACCGGAAACTCACTGTTCATAAGAGTTTCCGTGTGAAAGCAATAAATTCACCTCTTAAAAATCCTTTTCACCCAAAAAGCCGATGAATAAAGGGTTTCAGAGAGCGAAACGTGTGAAAGCAACTTTATATCAACTTTTTCTTGAAAGCATTTTTATTGCAGAAAAAGACATCAGGGGATTTGCAATAACTTATGAGTTTGCAAACTCAATCGCCACTTGGGATACTTCAGAATATAAGCAATTACTGCCTCGGTATTGGAACAGGAACAAGGCTGTATAAAATAATACCGAGCAGGCAAGTCCAAATAGACAGATACATCTTGTCCCACATAAACAACCTTCACCTCATCTATATGGTTCAATCTTACTTCCCCTCCTTCTTTTGGCGAACAAGTTACCCAGTCTACATTGCCTGGTAGCACACACGTACCGTTAGTTTCGACACAGACATATTTTCCTTCATTATGTAAAGCATCCACCAAACTTTCGTCAATCCATAAACCCGGTTCGCCTCCGGTAAGAACAACCATAGAAGCGGGGTACTTAACAACTTCCGATATTATTTCTTCATCGCTCATCATTATCCCGTCTTCATGTAACGTATCGCAAAAGGAACACTTCATATTACATCCCGAAAAGCGGACAAATATAGCAGGAATACCTGTATGATATCCTTCACCCTGCAAGCTATAGAAAATCTCATTAATCTTTTTCATATATCACAGTATTACCTTCCGATTCACGGACTTCAACTTTAAAACAAAAGGGTATTTGCTCACAAATCCAATGTGCAATATTTTCGGCTGTAGGATTAAAATGAAGTACCTCATTCAGATTTTGATGATCCAAACGCCCCATCACAGCCTCTTTGATATGGGTAAAATCCACCACCATTCCATCTGCATTCAACACCTCCGAACGGCAATAAACTGTAATAATCCAATTGTGACCATGCAAATTCTCGCATTTACTTCTATACGAAAGATTCAGGCTGTGCGAAGCCGATACTTCCATTCGCTTAATTACTGTATACATCACTTTAGTTTATATTTAGAAAGAACTTACACCTAATGTCACCTCGGTGTGCAGATGCAAAGATACATTATAAAATCTAAGAATATAGAACAGTTATCCCTATTTTTTTCATTTTTTGGTCTATATTTGCATCCATGAAAATTTTCTATACCGTCACCGGAACGATATCACTGGTATTAGGCATTATTGGAATCTTTGTACCTCTTCTGCCTACCACCCCTTTTTTATTATTATCCGCCGCATTCTATTTTCGCGGTTCTCCACGTCTGTATCGTTGGCTAATCCAACAAAAACAACTGGGACCTTATATTAAAAACTTCCGCGAATACCGTGCTATCCCCCTACGTGCAAAAATCATTTCCTTATCATTGATATGGATAACACTCAGTTATTGCATTTTCCAAATAGCCCCCTACCTTTGGTTGAAAATAATATTACTCGCCATAGCTATTGGCACTACCTGGCATATCCTTTCATACAAAACGCTGAAAAAGTAAACCGACAGAAAGACATAAAAAAAGGAGTTGCAAAAGACTTAAAAAAAGTTTTTTTGGTCGGGATTGATAAATTCCTTTCAAAATATTTTCTTGTTTGCTTTCAATCCTATATATTTGTGTACAATTTTGGTATAAAATGACTGAAGAAGACAAAAAGCTATTAAGTACTTTTGAAGCAAGACTGAGACATTTTATGTATTTACACGACGAATTAACACGTGAAAATGCCCGGTTGAAGCAACTTCTCGCCGAAAAAGACGAAGAGATAAAACAAGTAGAAAATAGTCGTAAAGAATTGGAAGCAATGTATACCAATTTAAAAATGGCGAGGACAATCAGTATCCACGATAATGATATCAAAGATACAAAACAAAGATTGTCAAAGCTTGTGCGTGAAGTCGACAGATGCATCGCTTTATTAAAAGGCCAATAGGATTTTAAAACAATAAAACGATAGTATGATGGACGATGTGATGAAAATACATTTGCTGATTGACAACGAAAGATACCCTTTAACTATTCGTCGGGAAGATGAACTGTTATATAGGAACGCTGCCAAACAGATTGATAATAAACTAAACAAATACCGTAGCCGCTTTCCTGATTTCAGCCCTACAAGGCATTGGGCAATGGCTGCGTTGGAATTAGCTTTTGAAAACATTTCTATGAAAGACAAAAATAATACTGAACCTTATCAGGAGAAGTTAAAAGAGCTAACAAAAGAGATAGAGCAATATCTTAGTAAAAACGGATAGTTTAAAATTTTAAATTAAAGATATTCACGCACAACTTAACTGCCAAGAGAAGAGTTCTTGGCAGAATGGTTGTGCGTTTTTTATTTATATAAATTAATAACAATGGTAACAACAGTAATAATAGCAATTGTGTGTTTCGCTGTAGGTGGTGGGTTATCATACATGCTTTTCAGATATGGCCTGAAATCTAAGTATGATATCATCATTAAGGAAGCACAAACAGAAGCTGAAGTAATTAAGAAGAACAAGCTTCTCGAAGTTAAGGAGAAATTCTTAAATAAAAAGGCCGATTTGGAAAAAGAAGTTGCATTGCGCAACCAGAAAATCCAACAAGCCGAAAACAAGTTGAAACAGCGCGAACTGATGCTGAATCAAAAACAAGAAGAAGTACAACGTAAACGTACAGAAGCTGAAGCTATCAAAGAGAATCTGGAAGCACAGATTATTATTGTAGACAAGAAAAAAGAGGAACTTGATAAACTACAGATGCAAGAACGCGAAAAGCTGGAAGCACTATCCGGTCTGTCTGCCGAAGAAGCCAAAGAACGTTTGGTGGACTCTTTGAAGGAGGAAGCCAAAACACAAGCTGCTTCTTACATCAATGATATCATGGACGATGCCAAGTTGACAGCCAACAAGGAAGCCAAACGAATCGTTATCCAGTCCATTCAGAGAGTTGCTACAGAAACAGCTATCGAAAACTCTGTCACCGTATTCCATATCGAATCCGATGAAATCAAAGGTCGCATCATCGGTCGTGAAGGACGTAACATCCGTGCCTTGGAAGCAGCAACAGGTGTTGAAATCGTAGTGGACGACACCCCGGAAGCTATCGTGCTTTCTGCATTCGACCCGGTTCGCCGCGAAATAGCCCGCCTGGCACTTCATCAGTTGGTGACAGACGGACGTATTCATCCGGCACGTATCGAAGAAGTGGTTGCCAAAGTGCGTAAACAAGTAGAAGACGAAATCATCGAAACCGGTAAACGCACCACTATCGACTTGGGTATTCATGGTTTACACCCTGAATTGATTCGCATCATCGGTAAGATGAAATATCGTTCTTCATACGGCCAAAACTTATTGCAACATGCCCGCGAAACAGCCAACCTCTGTGCTGTGATGGCTTCCGAATTGGGATTGAATCCGAAGAAGGCCAAACGTGCCGGACTCTTGCATGATATCGGTAAAGTGCCTGATGAAGAACCGGAATTGCCGCACGCACTGCTAGGTATGAAGATTGCAGAGAAGTACAAAGAAAAACCGGATATCTGCAATGCTATCGGTGCTCACCACGATGAAACGGAAATGACCAGCCTGTTGGCTCCTATCGTTCAGGTGTGCGACGCTATCTCAGGTGCACGTCCGGGAGCGCGCCGAGAAATAGTAGAAGCTTATATCAAACGATTGAATGACCTCGAACAGTTGGCCATGTCTTATCCGGGAGTAACAAAGACATACGCTATCCAAGCCGGTCGTGAACTACGTGTTATCGTAGGCGCCGACAAGATTGACGATAAGCAGACTGAAAGCCTGTCAGGAGAAATTGCGAAGAAGATTCAAGATGAAATGACTTATCCGGGACAGGTAAAAATAACAGTTATCCGCGAGACACGTGCGGTGAGCTTTGCCAAATAATATCAAATAAAACAGAATTTTATACAGAGGATGTTTCATCAAAATGGGACATCCTCTTTTCATTCCCTATCAAATGTCCGCATGAAGTTACAGTCTCTCTCAATATTTTCCCTGCTCCTCTTACTTACCGCCTGTTCTGTACGAGAAAATGACTTATGGCTGCAAAAAGCTGAACAATTCTATGCAGATAAACAAATAGACAGCACGCTCACTTACTTAAACAGAATCATACCTGAAAAGTTGGAAGGAGAAGACGTCTATACCTATTGGCGAATTCAGTTCAGCACCTCACCCCAACCGTTCATCCGGCATTCTGCAGAGAAGATAGAGCAACTGTCTCAACATTATGAAAAAACAAAAGACACAATAAACCTGAAAGAGATAAACCACATCAGGTACAGACTATTCCTATACAATCAAGCATACGATAAAGCCGATTCCATGCTTCAAATAATTGAAAAAAGAGCAAGGGGACAACAATGCCCCCAGGAGCTTGTACGCACCTATATATATAAAACACAATTCTTTAAACAAATAGGGAAAACAGATTCTGCTTTGGCTTACATCAACAAAAGAATGGGCATAGACACCACTCATCTGCACCGCAAGCATTATTATCGGGAAAAAGCTCAGACACTACTCCAACTAAAAGAATTCGGAGTCGCAAAAGAAATGCTGGATTCCGCCAAAGCCTGTGCCATGAAAGATAAAGACAGCGAATTCGTCTATAGCCTTGCTAAAGAATATACCGACTTATACACAGCACAAGGACAGTTCTCCGAAGCCCTGCGAGCCCTACGACAATCCCGTCGATATATGAAGCGAAACGACATTCCTTTGCACAACATGTACAAAGCTCATGTTTACGAGCTCATGCACCGGGAAGACTCCGCCTGTTATTACTATAATCTGGTATCCCAATCAAGCAATATATTTTTGGCAAGTGAAGCCGCACTACGCCTCTCTCACCTGTACGAGCACATCGGCTCTCCCGAAAAGGCATTCCGCAAACATGAAAATGCCATTGCTTTCCTTCATAACATCTATTCAGTCTATAACCATCAAGCCAGTGCCAGCCAGTATAACGAACTAAAGTTGGAAACAGAAATCAATGCACTGGAAATTGTACGCCAACGTCATATCAACCTCATATTGCTACTTACATTCATCCTCTCCATGATTGTCAGTGCCTTCCTGTTCTATCTCCAATACAAAAGAAAAGAAGAAATGAAAAGGCTGCTTCAACAAGAAAGCGATCGACTGAAGCAAGAAAACAAACTGCTAAAACAAGCAGAAGAATTAAGTGTCCTCAGAGAGAAGGCCGGCATGTTACGCGAAGAGCTGCTTCGTAAAATGGAAGTATTCAAAAAACTACCATCTTTAGACAATGACACAGAAGAAGACAAGAACAACAACCGGCAAATATCATTGACAGACAATGAATGGCGGGAAATAAGAGTCATACTCGACAGTAACTATGACCATTTCACAACACGCCTGAAACAGGAATTTCCCGCCTTGAGTGTAGCGGACATTAACTTCTGTTGCCTGATAAAAATCAATGTCAGCCTACACGATATGTCGAACATTTACTGTATAAGCCGAAACTCTGTCAGCAAGAAGAAGCTACGAATGAAAGAAAAACTCGGTATCACCTCCGATGAAGGAATTTCATTGGACGAATACTTGCAAAAGTATTAATTGTCCATCACATAAAACAAATAAACAGCTAATACACAACAATATAATATTTTTCAGTTGTCCATCACGATTTTACAATCAAATCCCTTTCATACCTAACTTTGCGGTAAATTTTAAAACTACAAAGTATGAGAACACATTTCTTTTGGGTTTTGGCAACCTTGATTATAACAGCCTGCAACAACAAACAAAAAGAGAACGACAATACAGCATCGGACGATTCAAAGATATGGAACGAATTGCCCACTGTAGCAGCCGAAGTGAAAACAAACGGAACAACCCTCATGGTATGCGACTGGACAGCCGTTAAAGATTCCGTCCACTTGCCACTCAGTTATTTCATTGAAGACTTGGAAATTGTAAAGTTGGACAATAAGGACGAAGCACTGGTAAGAAACAGTAGCGTAACTGTATCGGATAACTACATTCTAATCCACTGTTCTCAAAATATACCTTTCAAATTATTCGACCGTAAAGGGAAGTTCTTGCGTAACATCGGCTCAGTGGGAAACGGTCCCGGAGAATACACTCAGGTAGGACCTTTCCAACTGGATGAAAAGCATGACCGCATCTACCTCATGCCATGGAATGCAACCAAACTCATCACTTACAATCTGAACGGAGAATTGCAAAAAAACATTCCCCTGATAGATGAAGCAGAAAAATGGATGCTCCCCAAATCCGTCTTCTATGCAGACGGAGACAAAGGGCGGATTACTGTAGCCACGCTGCCTTGGAAAAACAATCCAAGAATGATTTGGGTACAAGACTTCGAAGGTAACCGACTTGCCGAGCTTTCTCCCATAACAGAAATGAAGCCCGATTACAGCAACGACATTTACCATAACAACAACACGGAAGCCTTTGATTTCTCCTTTCTGGACTTTCATATAGAAAAAGCAGATACCTTGTATCATTACGATTATGCACAGAACAAGCTACAGCCGACCTTTACCATCCATTTCTCTGGTGGAAAAATCCCAATTCACTGGCAATACGAATACCCGACTTGCTTTATTGGGACTGTCGTAGGAAAAATGAAGCAAACAGACAATCACGGTGGCAGCGAAACAAGAGAGCACCGAAATTTTATTGTAGACAAAAAAACACTGAAAGGAGGATTGTACAAAGTACACAATGACTTTTTAGGAGGAGGAGATGCTTTTTGGTTCGCAAGTTGCCGGAACGGGTATTACATTCGCAACGTAGACCCCGGTGTGTTGAAAGAGGAGCTGGAAACAGCACTCAAGACAACCAACCTGTTACCTGAAATTAGGGAGAAGGTAAACACACTGGCAAGTTCCATCCAAGAAAATGACAATAATTACCTGTTGATCGGCCGCATGAAGCAAATGAACGATAATCATTAGAACCAGGGCATTACAACAAGGCATAAATAAAAGAGAGTGTGACAAAACTAAAATGACCTATCCAATCATCAGCTGTAGGGACAGGGGTTGCCTGCCCAAAGACACAAAGTAAACTGTTTTCGGGCGAGTGCACCTCGCCCCTACGAACTAAACGACAGCATTATCCATGTTTTGACACACTCCCTTTTATTTATATCATCAGAAAGAATATCCAAGAGTCGCCCAAAATGTATTTCGGAACGGACAGTCATCCGATGCAAACAACCATGCAAAATCCAAATGTCCACCGTAACGGTTCATTCCTGCACCCACAGTGGCAAAGCTATGGTCGCCTTTTTCCTTGTCTCCATAATGGTAACCGCCTCTAAACATAAAATGCTCTGCCAACGTATATTCTGCTCCGACACTCACATTCACAGCCTGCACATCCGAAGGAGCCAAACGATAACCCAAATCGGCCGTCATCATCAGACGGTGCATCTGTGAAAACGGCAAGTCTACCGAACCGCCTACTTTGGCCATCATCGGCAGAGACTCGCTGGATTTGGGATATTTAATCTTTGGCCCCAGATTGCTCACCTGCAATCCGGCCGACCAACTCGCCCCTTCCATCCTGGCAATCGCCTTTGTATAAAAAGCGCCTAAGTCAAAAGCAACTGTACTTGCTCCCCGGTCATTACCCACCTTTCCCATATCCGAATAAATATAACGGAAAGTAGCCGACACAGAAAGATTCTTGATTAACTCACGAGCATAACCCACCTCGGCAGCCAATTCCTTCGGACGTATACTCTCTCCTCCGGTCTCAAGCACACCCAATTTCGGATAATTATAATAACGAAATCCTGCCAGAATCACATTCTTTTCGTCTATCTTATAAAAACCTCCCAATGTATGCAACGAATAACCTGACTGATAATCGCGCATCCACGGAGCATACGTGTAAGAAGCACCTCCCCGGCAGTTTTTATCCGCTGCAATGGTCGCGCCATTCAAAAAGATGGCATTCTCATTTCCGGTGAGTGAAACACCTGCACCGGCCAATGCAGCGGTGCGAGCATCGGGCATGATAGTCAGGAAATTGGCAGCACCCGTATTGATAGCAGTTACCTCATCCTGCCCATAAACTGTGGCAACCGACATGCCAAGAGCTATTACACAAAATATCGTTTTCTTCATATTCTACTGTTTATTCTTCTACCGGATTAATATTTAATAAAGTTCTGTTTCATCGTGCGGCCGTTGCATTGATATTCCATCGTGTAATATCCGGCAGCCAACTTACTTACATCTATTGTTGTGATAGACATAGCCATTACTCCTCTTTTTGAGTCGAATACCTTTCCACCCGTACTATTATAAATAATGATACGTGCATTACCGGCCAACTGATAGTTTACCCAAAAAAGCAAGTTTCCATCACTCACTTTATTGTTTTTCAATGTCAGCGTCGGCATCTCATCCGTTACTTCAATTCCCAATGCCGCAGTAGCGTCTACACAACCATAGCCGAGTTGTCCGGCATATTTCGGATTATAATTATCCACATCATAAGCACTCTTGAAGAGTATTTCTTTTAACCTTTCAGGAGTAAATCCCCGTTCGTTCAATCCATATTTCTGAATAACTAACGCAACCACCCCCGACACCATCGGACAAGCCATAGAAGTTCCACTCATATCCCCGTAAGAAGAATTATGAATAGTACTATATACCATTCCATTACCATTCAAGTTACCTCCGGGAGCCGAAATATCAATGTATGAACCATAGTTGGAATAAGAAGCCTTTGTATAGTCCGGAGCAATGGCAGCCACCGACACCACCGCATCATAGTCTGCCGGAGAAGCCGTACCGGGATTAGACACATTATCATTACCTGCAGCAAAGATTACAATACCGCCTTTCATCGGACTATCGGGCAATTGATTGCCATCATTGTCGCATCCGGCATACTTGATAAAATAGTCAATTGCCGCTTTATCCGCAGGATCAATATACGAAACACTGGTAGTGGTCGTATTATAACCCCAGCTGTTCTGACTGATAACCGCTCCATTATCGGCACCATACTTAATAGCCGCAGCTGTATTATTTGAACTTGTAGCCCCCAGCACTTGGGTAGACATCAGTTTTACGCCACTTCCCGCCGTACCGTTTCCTCCTGCTATTCCGGCAATTCCCTTACCGTTATTTCCACTCGCCGCTATGATTCCCGCCACATGCGTAGCATGTTTCATGGGAGTCAGTTTACCGGAATCATACATAAAATTATAACCGTTTATATCGTCTATATAACCATTCCCGTCATCATCAATACCGTTTCCGGGTATCTCTCCTTCGTTCACCCATATATTATCTACCAAATCGGGATGGTCTACCTGAACACCTCCGTCCATCACGGCAACGATGATACGGGGGTCTCCTGTGCATTTTTTCCAGGCATCAGCCACCCGGATATCGGCTCCTAATTGTTGCCACGACTCCGTACCCGGATTTTCCAGATACCACTGCTTGGCAATAAAAGTATCATTAAAGTCGACGGCACGCCAAACCGGTTCGTCCGCCCCCAAAGATCTCACCTTCACGACAGGCGCGGCTATTTCTATCCCTTCCAGCACTGAAACTTCACCGGTCGCACGCGCCACAGAAACATCCTCCGAATACCAAACATCATACCACAAATGCAGTCCCTCACGGCGTGTACGTTCTTCATATTTCCCGGCATGAGGAAAAGTACGTTCCATGCGGGTTATTTTCAATGCAGAAGCAGAACGGCCTATCATTTTAATTCGTGCGGATATGCCGCCTTCGATACTCTTCTCGCTTAAATTTCCGGCAGGTTCTTCTTTCAGTTTAATGCGCATACGTCCCTGTACAACATCATTTTCAGACAGTCCCAACTCAGCAAGATTAATAACCGGCCCATCGGTCGGCAGACTGATTTCTTCCTCCTGATGACAAGAATAAAGAAGAGAGACAGATAGCAAGAATGGAATTATTCTTTTCATTGTATATTTTTTATGTATAATAATCTACGATAAGACTTATAGTTGAAAATTGCAAATATATGCTTTTTTTCTTCACTCTTACGATTTTACCTATCAAAATAATTACGCTCATCCTATGAAACGAATTAGAAAGTCCGGCCGATATCAGCATAAACCCCAAAATATAATCAATAATTCAGGAAGAAAACAAAATGCATAATATAAAATTAGCGTTATGACTGCCTCAACCATAACGCTACCTGAATATATTCATCAAAAGTTTTTCCGCTAAATTCACTTCTCCAGCAAGTGCTTTTCCTCAAATATCTTTTTCGCACAAGCATACCCTTCGTCATACAAATCGGTCAGCTTTTTTATATCCGTTTCAATCCGGTCGACTTCCATGGGTCTGTGAGGACGTATCACTATAATCCGGCCTTCATCTTCCAACTTCTCAACCAGTTCCAATTGTTCATTATAAACGCGGCAACGTTTACTGAGCACCACTCTCAAACGAGGATATTTTTTATAAATGAAATGAGGTATCTTAATATCCCTTCCCTTTTTACGATAACCACGATTACGGGTAAGCACCACCACATTCTTTTCATATCCCTGCTCAAAAGCCCGCATCACAGGAATAGAATCAATAATTCCGCCATCGAGCATAGGTATGCCATCCACATATGCAACAGGACACACATAAGGCAAGCTGCTGGATGCCTTAGCTATGTCTATAATACGTTTCCGGTCATACTTCTCCTCCAGATAACAGGCGCGCCCGGTATGACAATTGGTGGTCACCATTTCGAAACGTGCCGGATTCTTTGCATACGTTTCATAATCGTATGGCAGGATTTCTTTAGGGAAATGCTCGTAAAGCAATTCTTGGTCAAGGATGCTATGTTTGCTCCACAGATGCTTGATACCGATATAATGATACTTATCCAACAAATCGATATTGCTGAATTTTGCACGCCCTCGCTGACGGGACATATACGAAAGCCCGTTGCACGCACCCGCCGATACTCCTACTCCGTAAGAAAACCAGATTTCGTTATCCATCAAATAATCCAGCACGCCACAGGTAAATACCCCACGCATGCCTCCTCCTTCCAATACCAATCCTGTTTTATCGTCTATTTTCATAATCAAAGTCAAGGAACAAACAGCCTCCCATTAAAGTTCGGCACAAAGTTATCTTTTTCGATGAATATTCAAACATCTTTTCTCCAAAAATTATTTTGCTATAAAAAAAGGTCTCAACTCATTTTTATCCTTGTCGATGGGATAGAGTGCCTTTTCCATCTCTAATCTTTTCACCATCAGCCCAAACAATTCTTTGGCTTTCTTCTGCTCTGCTTTTGCCACATCATTCTTCTCATAGGGATCTTCTGACAGATTAAACAGCTTATAATAAGGAGCATCGGGATGTTCCGGGTTATAATAATAAATCAGCTTCCAATCGCCTTTGCGGTATGAAGTAAAATAACTGCCACGATGTTCGTGAGGGAAATGCATCAGGAAGTCATCCCGATGTGCTTTATCCTTCTTGCCTGCTATCATTCTTTCAAGAGTAGAACCGTCCAATATATGATTTTCCGGTACTTTTACTCCGGCAACAGACAATACGGTGGGATAGATATCCATCACTGTCCCCATCTGTGTCTGTATGGCATTTTGTGCAACGGGAAAAGCTTTCTGAAACTTATTTTCCGCATCAGGATGCGCCCAGGCAACAATGAAAGGCACTCTCACTCCGCCTTCATATTCCGAACCTTTTTTACCTTTAAAAGGTGCTGACGAGCCATAATCCGCAGCTCCCCCCAAAGGGGCATCACCTCCATTATCCCCCAAAAAGATAATCAATGTATTCTCAGCAATACCTAATTCTTCCAATTTATCCATCAAATCTCCCAATGATTTATCCATACCTTCGATTAAAGTGGCAAAGGCACATGCTTGTTGATTCTTCTTCGGGTCTGTGTAATGTCCTATAAACCGTTTGTCTGTCTCGAAAGGAGAATGAACGGCATAATGAGCCATGTTTAAGTAAAAAGGTCGTTTTTCGGCAACAGCTTTCTCTATTTCTTTATCCGCCTCCAATGTCAGTGCATCGCTCAAAAAAGTGTTGGTATGAAAATACTGCTCCAAACCGGGAACAGCGCGAGACTTTGCTCCTTTTATCGCCCCATAACCATTTTCTCCATAATAACTGCCCGGACTGCCGATAGCAGAACCGGCTATATTAATGTCAAAGCCTAAATTCTTAGGATCAGCCCCTTCGCTGCCTATACAGCCAAAATGCGCTTTACCGACATGAATGGTCTTATAGCCCGCCTGTTCCAATACATAAGGATAAATGAGATTATTACGAGTCAGTCCTTTCCAATTCCAATCCAACGGTCCATAAGGAGTACGGTTGTTATTCTCCGGCTGAATCCAATTTGTAGTACGATGCCGGGCTGCATTCTGCCCTGTCATTATAGAAGCTCTTGAAGGGGAGCTCACGCTCTGAGCATAAAAAGTAGAAAAACGAATACCCTGTTTGGCAAGGCGTTCCATATTAGGAGTGCGATACCATTCATTCAACGGTTGTTTTACCACATTTCCATGATAGTCTGTTACAAAAGGAACAGAAGTATCCATCACCCCCATATCATCCACAATAAATACTACAATATTGGGACGGTCTTGTGCATTCATCACCGAAAAGCAAGCACTGCCAAAGACCCCCATCAGGCTTCGGCTTATCATTCCATTCATTTGGTTAGTTATTAAGAAGTTAAAAGAAACAGTTCTAATAAAAATCTCATTGAAAACATGCGGCAAGTTATTAAGAAATTCCCGTTTATACAAGAAAGAATAAAAAAATATACAGGGATAAATAAGGTCAAAGTCACTCCGCAGTGATTATTTTTTAAACTTCTGCGCATGAATTTAAAATTATAATTGTTACATTTGCAAACAGTTCATTAATATTCAATTAAAATCAAGTTAACCATGTTTGATTCTGCTATTTATAAAAACCGTCGGCAAGCACTGAGAAATAAAGTGCAAAACGGCCTTATCCTTATACTAGGCAATAACGAAGCTCCGGCAAACTACCCGGATAATACATATAAATTTCGTCAAGACAGTTCTTTCCTCTATTTCTTCGGTCATTCTCATCCGGGATATGCAGGAGTGATGGACGTTGAAGCAGGAGAAGACTATTTCTTTGGCAATGATGTCGATATGGACGATATTATCTGGATGGGGCCTCAACCAAGCGTCAAGGACTTGGCCGCACAGGTAGGTGTTCAGCAGAGTTTTCCTTTTGCACAACTGAAAGAAATAGTGGGAAAAGCCATTGCACAAGGCAGAAAAGTTCACTTTCTTCCTCCCTATCGTTATGATAACATGATGCTGTTGGAAGAGCTGACCGGTATCCGTGCTTCTATCGTTAAAAAATATGCTTCACTGGAACTGATCAAAGCCGTCGTTGCTTTACGTTCTGTAAAAGAAGCCTGTGAAATAGAAGAAATTGACTTGGCTTGCAATATCGGCTATGAAATGCATACCGCTGCCATGCGTTTATGCAAACCGGGAGTAAAAGAACAATATATTGCCGGAGTATTGGACGGCATCGCTTCTTCTTATGGAAGCATGACTTCGTTTGCCACTATCCTGACTCAGCATGGTGAAACATTGCATAACCACGACCACAGCCACATTTTGGAAGTAGGACGCATGATGCTGACCGACGCAGGTGCAGAACGACTGAGCAATTATTGTTCCGACCATACCCGTACCGTTCCTGTCGGTGGAAAATTCCAAGGACGTCAAAAAGACGTATATAATATAGTATTGGCCTGCCACGACAAGGCATTGGAAATTGCCCGACCGGGCATCACTTACATGTCGGTACATCAAGAAGTATGTAAAGTATTGGCACAAGGACTGAAAGACCTGGGACTGATGAAAGGCAATATAGACGAAGCCGTTGCAGCCGGTGCACATGCCTTATTCCTCCCTCACGGATTGGGCCACATGATGGGACTGGATGTACATGATATGGAAGATCTGGGACAGATTTATGTCGGTTATGACGATGAAGTACGCCCTTCGTCACAATTCGGACTTGCTTCTTTGCGCATGGGACGCCGTCTGCAAGAAGGTTTTGTTATCACAGACGAACCGGGCTGTTACTTTATTCCCGCTCTCATTGACAAGTGGAGAGCCGAAAAGATGCATACCGACTTCCTGAATTACGATGCAATTGATAAATTTAAAGACTTTGGCGGCATACGTCTGGAAGATGATATTCTGATTACCCCCGAAGGCTCTCGTTTTACCGGAGAAAAACGCATCCCTATCACCATCGAAGAGGTAGAAGCAATTATGAATGAATAATAATTTAATATCAAACAAAACTATTATCACTGAATGAAAAGATTTACATTACTCGCCGCAGCCGGACTCTTCAGCATGAGTCTGTCGGCTCAAGAAGCAAAAGAAGAACCTAAAGAAGAAGGATTTGTATTTACTACCGTAAAGGAACTTCCTATTACTTCTATTAAGAACCAAAACCGTGCAGGAACTTGCTGGTGCTACTCAAGTATGGCCTTTTTGGAATCAGAATTACTCCGTATGGGAAAAGGAGAATACGACTTGTCCGAAATGTACATCGTACATCAAACTTATCTTGACCGTGCCGATGCAGCAGTGCGCACTCATGGAGATGTATCTTTCTCACAAGGAGGTTCTTTCTATGATGTAATATATGGTATGAAAAAATTCGGTTTGGTGCCGGAAGAAGAAATGCGCCCGGGTGTGATGTATGGAGATACATTAAGTAACCATACAGAACTGACTGCCGTATCTGATGCAGTTGTTGCTGCCATCGCAAAAGGAAAACACCGTTCGCTCCAAACAGACGAAAACCGTAAACCGCTGTGGAAGAAAGCTATTGCTGCCATCCATGACATTTATTTGGGTGAATGTCCCGAAAAATTCACTTACAAAGGGAAAGAATATACTCCGCAGTCATTCTTCGAATCAACCGGACTGAATCCGGACGATTATATTTCATTGACTTCTTACACCCATCATCCGTTCTATGAACCGTTTGTTCTTGAAATTCAGGACAACTGGCGTTGGGGACAATCTTACAACCTACCAATTGACGAACTGATGGAAGTATTTGACAATGCCATCAATACCGGCTATACTATTGCATGGGGGTCTGACGTCAGCGAACAAGGATTTACCCGCGATGGTATCGCAGTGATGCCCGATGCTGAAAAAGTACAGGAATTAAGTGGTTCCGACATGGCACATTGGCTGAAAATGAAACCGGAAGAAAAGAAACTGAACAGCAAACCGCAACCTCAGAAATGGTGCACTCAGGAAGAACGCCAGGAAGCATATGACAACTGGGAAACTACCGATGACCACGGAATGCAGATTTATGGTATCGCCAAAGACCAGGATGGAAATGAATACTATATGGTAAAGAACTCTTGGGGCAAAGCCGGCAAATATAACGGTGTATGGTATGCATCAAAAGCATTCGTGCGCTATAAAACCATGAATATCGTTGTCAACAAGAAAGCACTTCCTAAAGAAATCGCTAAAAAGTTAGGTATTAAATAATGCTGTAATATACTAGTATTTAAAGCACTACCGTTAATTCCGTAAAAATATATACGGAATTAACGGTTTTTTTATTTGTTTTTTCCTAACTTTACGGATTAATTGGAGACTGCCTGAAACAAATAAAAGCGAAGCCTCCCCATGCGAGAAGAAAAAGAAAAAACAATATATAAAATGAATCACAAATGGAATTACCAACCTCCAAGCCAAGAACAGACAGAAGCAGCTAAAGCATTAGCTAAAGAGACAGGAATCAATCCCGTCCTCTGTAAGCTATTGCTAGAAAGAGGTATAACCTCAGCAGCAGAGGCTAAAAGATTCTTTCGCCCACAGCTTAGCGAACTACACGATCCTTTCCTGATGAAGGATATGAGCATTGCCGTAGAACGCCTAAACCAAGCTATGGGAAAGAAAGAACGCATATTGGTTTATGGAGACTATGATGTAGACGGCACAACAGCCGTAGCATTGGTATACAAGTTTCTCCAGCAGTTCTATTCGAACATTGATTACTATATTCCCGACCGTTACAACGAAGGCTATGGAGTATCAGTGAAAGGGGTGGATTATGCATACGAAACAGGTGTAAAACTAATTATCGTATTGGATTGTGGCATTAAAGCGGTGGAAGAAATTGCATATGCAAAAGAAAAAGGAATTGATTTCATCATCTGTGACCATCATGTACCCGATGATGTACTGCCTCCTGCCGTAGCTATTCTGAATGCCAAACGCCCGGACGCCACTTACCCTTACGAACATCTGTCAGGGTGTGGTGTAGGATTCAAATTTATGCAGGCTTTTGCTTTGAACAACGGTATCGAGTTCAACCAGCTGACTCCCCTTTTGGATTTGGTTGCAGTCAGTGTAGCCTCTGATATTGTCCCCATCATGGGAGAAAACCGTGTACTGACTTATCATGGGCTGAAACAGTTGAATTCCAACCCAAGCGTAGGACTTAAAGCAATTATTGACATTTGCGGATTATCCGAGAAAGAAATCACTGTCGGAGACATTGTGTTCAAAATAGGTCCGCGCATCAATGCTTCCGGTCGTATACAGAACGGTAAAGAGGCTGTAGAACTATTGATAGAAAAAGACTTCTCTTCTGCTTTGGAGAAAGCCAATCTGATTAACCAGTACAACGAGACCCGAAAAGACCTTGACAAAACCATGACTGAAGAGGCCAACCACATTGTGGACAGTCTGGAAGGATTGGCAGACCGTCGTACCATTGTCATTTACAATGAAGCATGGCACAAAGGAGTTATCGGGATTGTAGCCTCACGCCTGACCGAAATTTATTACCGTCCGGCAGTGGTACTGACACGCACGGATAACCTGGCAACCGGTTCGGCTCGTTCCGTTTCCGGTTTTGATGTGTATAAGGCTATTGAAAACTGTCGTGATTTACTGGAAAACTTTGGTGGTCATACGTATGCGGCAGGTCTTTCGATGAAAGTAGAAAATGTAGAAGAGTTCACCCACCGTTTCGAAACATATGTATCCGAACATATTTTACCCGAACAAACCAGTGCGGTGATAGACATCGATGCCGAAATAGATTTCCGCGACATTACCCCGAAATTTCATGCCGACCTGAAAAAGTTCAATCCGTTCGGCCCGGATAATCACAAACCGGTATTCTGTACACATAATGTATATGATTACGGAACCAGCAAAGTAGTAGGCCGTGATCAGGAACATATCAAGCTGGAACTGGTCGACAACAAATCAAATAACGTCATGAACGGAATCGCTTTCGGACAAAGCTCACAAGCCCGTTACATCAAGACCAAGCGCTCGTTCGACATCTGTTATACCATCGAAGAAAACACGCATAAGCGCGGAGAGGTGCAGTTACAGATTGAAGATATCAAACCTAGTGAGGAATAGAAAAGGGTGACCTACAAAGAGATTCTAAAACAATACTGGAACTATGATAACTTCCGCGGTATTCAAGAAGAAATCATAGAAAGTATCGGAAAAGGACATGATACATTGGGGCTGATGCCTACCGGTGGAGGTAAATCCATTACCTTCCAGGTACCGGCATTGGCACAACCGGGATTGTGTCTGGTCATTACTCCTCTCATTGCGCTCATGAAAGATCAGGTGCGCAATCTTCGAGACCGGGGAATTAAAGCACTGGCAGTTTACTCGGGCATGACGCGCGAAGAGATTGTTGTTGCACTAGAGAACTGCATATTCGGTGACTATAAATTTCTTTATATCTCTCCCGAACGACTGGACACTGATATATTCCGCGCCAAACTGCGGAATATGAAAATCAACATGATTACAGTCGACGAGTCTCATTGTATCTCTCAATGGGGATATGACTTCCGCCCTGCCTATTTAAAGATTTCCGAAATTCGGGAGTTGCTTCCTACTGTTCCGGTATTGGCACTTACCGCCACAGCTACCCCCGAAGTAGTAAAGGATATTCAGACTAAATTAGGTTTTAGAGAAGACAGCCGCATCTTCCGCATGAGCTTTGAGCGAAAGAATCTGGCTTACATTGTCCGCAACACAGAAAGCAAACAGGAAGAATTGCTGCATATTCTGAACAGCGTGTCAGGAAGCGCCATCGTATACACCCGAAACCGGAAGCGTACCCGGGAAGTAGCGGAATTACTGGTAAACAATGAAATTACAGCCACCTTTTATCATGCCGGACTGAACAATGACGTCAAAGACCAACGGCAGAAAAGTTGGTTATCGGGCGAAAGCCGTGTCATGGTTGCCACCAATGCATTCGGAATGGGTATTGACAAGCCGGATGTACGTCTCGTCATCCATGTTGATTTGCCGGATTCACCCGAGGCCTATTTCCAAGAAGCCGGACGTGCGGGAAGAGACGGACAAAAAGCTTATGCCGTCCTGCTCTATGCCAAGAGCGATAAAGCAACACTCAGCAAACGGATTACCGACACATTCCCCGACAAAGAATACATCCGCAAAGTATATGAAGATGTGAACTACTATTTCCAGATGGCGATGGGAGACGGTTTGGGATGTACCTTTGCCTTCAATCTGGATGAGTTCTGCCGTAACTTCAAGCACTTCCCTGTACAAGCAGACAGTGCCTTGAAAATACTGACACGTGCCGGATATCTGGAATATACAGATGAACAAGACAATGCTTCCCGCATTCTGTTCACCATACATAGAGACGAGTTGTACAAACTCCGCGAGACCGACCCCGAAACAGAGAAGCTAATCAATGTCATCCTTCGCTCTTACACCGGCTTGTTTACCGACTATGCCTATATAAACGAAGACTCTCTGGCCATCCGCTCGGGACTGACCCGCCAACGCATTTATGAAATTCTCCTGATGCTGACCCGCCGCCATATACTGCACTATATTCCGCGCAAGAAGACACCTTACATTATATATACCCGTGAACGGCAGGAGGCCGGCCGACTTGCCATCACCCGTGACATCTATGAAGAGCGCAAGGAAAGCTATATCACCCGAATCAAGGCCATGACAGAGTATGCCACTGCCGAAGACAAATGCCGCAGCCGTATGCTGCTCCGCTATTTTGGCGAGAAAAACGAGCATAACTGCGGTTTATGTGACGTATGTCTCAGCAAACATCATTCGGGTATGAAACTGGGGGAATTTCAAGAGATGGAAAATCAAATCCGCGAACAGCTCGAAACTTCTCCCCTCTCTGCCGCCACTCTGTTAAACCGCATAAACGGAGAACGCGAAAAAGCAGAAAGAGTGCTTTCATACCTCCTATCCGAAGAAATAATACAATCAAATGATGGAATTCTTTCTTTATAAGTATTATCTTTGCCACTGATTTATTAACCTTTTACCCCAAATAAGACATGAGAAAAGCGTATTTAGCAATTATTTGTCTGTTTACAGGATTCAATGCATTTGCACAACATACAGACATCCAGCCTGTTCCTCAACAGATTTCCGAATCCGGACAGCTAATCACTTTACCCGGAAGCTATCAATTCACGGGAGACACGGAAGCCAACCCCTATGCAGTACAACAATTAAAACAATTATTGGCAGGCAATCATTCTGCCAAAGAAGGTCTACGTATCTATATCGGGGAAAAGGGAGACAAAGCCATCCGCAAGTTTGCCCGCCGCATTCCCAATCAAAAGGAAGGCTACTATCTTTGTATCAACGATAAAGAAATCGTATTGGCAGGAAATGACGAACGAGGAACATTCTATGCCTTGCAGACTCTCAGCCGCCTGTTGAAAGACAACCAACTTCCGGCTGTCGAAATAAAAGACTACCCCTCCATCCGCTTCCGCGGTGTAGTGGAAGGATTCTATGGCACTCCGTGGAGCCATGCCGCTCGTCTGCGCCAACTCAAATTCTATGGCGAAAACAAGATGAACACGTATATCTACGGACCTAAAGACGACCCTTACCACAGTTCTCCCAACTGGCGTCTGCCCTATCCCGAAAAAGAAGCCGAACAATTGCAAGAACTGGTAAAGGTGGCCAAAGAAAATGAAGTCGATTTCGTATGGGCCATTCATCCGGGACAAGACATCAAGTGGAATCAGGAAGACCGTGACAACTTGCTGGCGAAGTTTGAAAAGATGTATGACTTGGGCGTGCGCTCTTTCGCTGTTTTCTTTGACGATATTTCGGGTGAAGGAACCAACCCTGTCAAACAGGCAGAGCTGTTGAACTACATCGACGAAAACTTTGTAAAAGTGAAAAAGGATGTGACTCCCCTTGTCATGTGTCCCACAGAGTATAACAAAAGCTGGTCCGACCCTAAAGGCGGATACCTCACCACACTGGGCGACAAGCTGAATCCGAGTATCCAAATCATGTGGACGGGCGACCGCGTTATCTCCGACATCACCCAAGAAGGCATCCGATGGATTAACGAACGTATCAAACGTCCGGCCTATATCTGGTGGAACTTCCCTGTTTCCGACTATGTACGCGACCACCTGCTGCTCGGTCCCGTATACGGCAATGACACCAGGATAGCCGACCAAATGTCCGGCTTCGTGACCAATCCGATGGAACATGCCGAAGCATCGAAGATTGCCATATACGGAGTAGCATCCTACTCATGGAACCCCGAAAAGTATGACAGTGAAAAGACTTGGAAAGATGCCATCAAAAACATTATGCCCGCCTCTGCCGAAGAACTGGAATTCTTTGCGGCACATAATTCCGATTTGGGAGCTAACGGACACCGATATCGTCGTGACGAATCCGTTGCCTTGCAACCCGTTGCCCAAAGTTTTACCGACAGTTATATAAAAGGCGAGAAATACAATGAAAACGATTATGCCGCCCTGCAGGAAACTTTCGGCAGAATGGCAGAATCCGGTGATATCTTGCTGACTGACGCCGAAAACACTCCATTGGTGAAAGAAATGAAACCATGGCTGACACAATTCAAACTGCTGGGCGAAACAGGAGAAGAAGTCCTGGCCATGGCAAAAGCATACGAAAACGGCAATCAGGAACTGTTTATGCGCAAATACAAACATGTAAAAGCGTTACAGCAACAGATGTTCCAAATAGACCAGACTTACAATCAGAATCCATACCAGCCGGGCGTAAAAACTGCCACAAAAGTGATTAAGCCATTGATTGACCAAACTTTTGCCACAGTCACAGAACGCTATAACAAGAAATATAATACCCTACTGGATGCAACTACCGATTATATGCCGCATAAGCTTATCAGTGATGTGGAACAAATCAGAAACCTGCCATTACAGTTAAAGACCAACCGCATCCAAGTGTCTCCGGCACTGGAAGTAATCAAATGGCAAGGCAAAGGTTTTATCACCATCGAACTGGACAACGTTTATCCGGCACAAAGCATTGACATTGACTTCGGCAAACCCGAAGTGGCAACCTGGGGAGTACTTGAAGTTTCGACCGACGGCAAAGAATGGAAGAAAATAGATTACAAGCAGGAAAAGAATCGCCTGACAGCAGATCTGCAGAAAGCTCCCGTCAAAGCTGTGAGATTCAGTAACAGCCAAGACAAAGAACAAGAAATCTATCTCAGACGATTCGTTATTACTGTAGACAAATAAAACGATTATAAATTATGGGCTTTTTTAAATCTTTATTCGGTGGGAGCAATACCCCTGAAACGGAAAAAGAGAAAAACGATAAAAAGAACTTTGAGATTTTAAAATACGATGGTATCCGCGCCCGGCACATGGGCAAATTGCCATACGCCATCAAATGTTTTGAGGAAGCAGTTGCCATCAATGACGAAATGGAAACGCTCACCTTGCTTGCCAATGCATACATCCAGGCCAACCGCCTGGATGATGCACGCATCACCTTCAACCGCATGGCAGAAAAAGAGCCGGAACAGGTCAACACTTTTCTGTCATTAGCAAGTATCTGCTTCATGCAGGAAGACTATGAAGGCATGAACGATGCCTGCCAAAAGGCACTTGCTTTAGACGACAAGAATCCGCTGACCTATTATCTCACTGCCAAGGCAGCGGTGGGAATGAAAGAAGAAATCAATGCCATTGCCATGCTGACCAAAGCAATTGTCTTAAAAGAAGATTATACGGAGGCATACCAATTACGTGCTGAAGTATTATGGGGCATGAAGCAAGCAAAAGATGCCGCAGAGGACATTCAGAAATTACTGAACCTCAACCCCGAAGACGAACAAGCCCTGCTGTTGAAAGGAGAAATCCTTGCAGCAACCGGTGAAGAGGAACAGGCAGAGGAATGTTTCAATCAAGTATTGTCGCTCAATCCTTTTAATGAAAAGGCATATCTGCTGTTGGGAGAGCTTTTCCTTACAAAGAAAGACTTCGACAAGGCCATCGGAGTATATGATGAAGCCATCGAAATCAATCCCAACTTTGCACAAGCCTATCACGAACGAGGTCGCATCAAACTGTTGAAAGGTGACAAAGACGGCTCTGTGGAAGATATGAAAAAGGCTATGGAACTGGCTCCCGAAACAGAAGGAAACATCAGCGGGCAATATAACAATTACGAGAACATGACAAAGAACGTTCCCTTCTGATGAAATGAACATTATGCTCTGTTTTATTGTTTATCCACCAGGAGATATACAATAAAACATGAGCGTAAAAGAACAATACCGGAAATACTCCCTTATCACCATCATACTAGGATTAGGGCTTTTGCTCTTCTTGAAAATGACTCCTTTTATGGGAGGAATATTAGGAGCATGTACTATCTACATCATGGTCAGAGACCAGATGCTCTATCTTACTCAAAAGAAAAAAATAAGGAAAAGCGTCACTGCCATTATCCTGTTGATAGAAGCCATACTCTGCTTTCTTGTTCCTCTCTCATTGGCTGTATGGCTGCTCATCAGCAAGTTACAGACCGTCAATGTAGACACCGCCACTTTTGTCGACACAATTACCAACCTTGCCGACTGGATTCGCCGGAAGACAGAATATGACTTACTAAGCAAAGAAAACATAAGCTCGATAGCATCCATACTCCCCGGCATCGGCCAATTTCTGATGGGCGGCATCAGCAGTTTTGCCGTCAATCTGTTTGTTTTGGTTTTTGTACTCTACTTCATGCTGATTGGAGGAACAAAAATGGAACAATATATTTATGAGCTTCTCCCCTTCAGTGACAGCAACAAGAAGCATGTAATGAACGAAATCAATATGATTGTCCGGGCAAATGCGATAGGTATCCCATTATTGGCAATCATTCAAGGAGCAATCGCTACGTTGGGATACTACCTGTTTGATGCTCCCAGTGCATTGCTATTCGGTTTCCTTACCTGCTTTGCCACCGTCATTCCTATTGTGGGAACAACCCTTGTATGGTTTCCCTTAGCTGCTTACATGGCTATATCGGGTGATTGGCCTCATGCCATCGGCTTGCTTCTTTACTGTGGGTTAATAGTAACCAATATCGATAACCTCATCCGCTTTATTCTCCAAAAAAAGATGGCAGACACCCATCCTCTCATCACGATATTCGGAGTTGTCATCGGACTGTCTCTATTCGGTTTCATGGGAGTGATATTCGGTCCGCTACTGATTTCCATCTTCATTCTATGCGTCAATATCTTTAAAGAGCAATACCTGAAATAAACAACTATCCTGCTTCTCGCAGAAAAGGGAAGACCAAGCAACTCTTTACTGTCGGCTAAGCTCTTTCAAACGGAAGATTATTACAGTCCGCTACAGCAGACCGTACAGTCTACTACGGCAGACTATACAGTCCATTACAACGGACTGTATGGTCCATTGCCGAAGTCTGTAATAATCTGCCCTATCAAAAGACTTAATCAAAAGGATGAAAAGGCTTAATCCGGCTAATATCGGGGCCAAGCATCGGAATAAATACAGACAGGAAGCAAAACATACCTCCGGATTTCTTTTTATTTTTGTAAAACTCAAGGCTATAAGCAAAATAATAGCTATTTTTGCACATTCAATTGAACAAAACATTTAACTCATGAGTAATCAACGATACATGCAGCGCGGCGTGTCAGCATCCAAAGAAGATGTACACAACGCCATTAAGAACATTGACAAAGGTATTTTCCCCCAAGCTTTCTGTAAGATAATCCCTGATATTCTGGGCGGAGACCCCGAATATTGCAACATCATGCACGCCGACGGTGCAGGCACAAAATCGTCCTTGGCCTACCTTTATTGGAAAGAGACAGGCGACCTGAGTGTGTGGAAAGGCATTGCGCAAGATGCACTGATTATGAACATTGACGACCTGCTTTGTGTGGGTGCTGTCGACAACATTTTGGTTTCATCCACCATCGGACGCAACAAACTGCTCGTTCCCGGAGAAGTCATTTCTGCCATCATCAACGGAACGGACGAACTGCTTGCCGAGCTTCGTGATATGGGAGTAGGCGTTTATGCCACCGGCGGCGAGACTGCCGATGTAGGCGACTTGGTCCGTACCATTATCGTAGACTCTACCGTGACTTGCCGCATGAAGCGCGCCGATGTCATCAACAACGCCAATATCCGTCCGGGTGACGTCATTGTCGGTCTGGCTTCTTACGGAAAAGCCACTTACGAAAAAGAATATAACGGCGGTATGGGAAGCAACGGACTGACCAGCGCCCGCCACGATGTGTTCTCTAAATATCTGGCAGAGAAATATCCCGAAAGTTATGATAAGGCCGTGCCCGAAGAATTAGTTTACAGCGGAAACCTGAAACTGACAGACAAAGTGGAGGACAGTCCGCTGGATGCAGGCAAGTTGGTTTTATCACCCACTCGCACATACGCTCCGGTAGTGAAGAAGCTGTTGGATGCACTTCGTCCCGAAATTCACGGTATGGTTCATTGCTCAGGCGGTGCACAGACCAAGATTCTGCACTTTGTAGACAAAGTACGTGTAGTGAAAGACAACCTGTTCCCTGTTCCCCCGCTGTTCAAGACCATCAAAGAACAAAGCGGCACAGATTGGGAAGAAATGTACAAGGTATTCAATATGGGCCACCGTCTGGAAGTTTACCTGTCACCGGAGCATGCCGAAGAAGTAATCGCTATCAGCAAGTCGTTCAATATCGACGCACAAATTGTAGGACGCATCGAAGAAAGCGACAAGAAAGAATTGATTATCCGCTCCGAGTTTGGGGAGTTTAAATACTAAATCCGGCAAAGAGAAGGCCATGGACGAAAACAAAGAAACAAGAAAAGGAATACCACCCAAAGGTTGCCTGCTGATGCTGGCATGTATCTTTTTGGGAGCGGCCTGTATAGGTCTGAGCGAATGGTTGGACAGTCTTTTTCTAAAAAACGTTACTTATATGGCTATAGGAGCTACGGCAGGCATCATTGCAGACGTGTACTTCCAATCCAAGAAATGGGTAAAAAAATACACGACATGGCAATGGATAGGATATGTCATTCTCCTACTCGCTATGGCCGTCATATTTACCTGGATTGAAACCAAGAACAAATAAACATATATGGCAGACAATAATACCCTACTTGAAAAATTAGAAGGGCTGGTAGCCCGGTTTGAGGAAGTTTCCACCCTCATCACCGACCCGAATGTGATTGCAGACCAAAAGCGTTATGTCAAGCTCACCAAGGAATACAAGGATATGAGCGACATTATGAAGGCCCGCAAAGAATATATACAATGTCTGAACGGACTGGAAGAGGCAAAGCAGATAATGACAACCGAATCCGACCCCGAAATGAAAGAAATGGCACGCGAAGAGGCTAATGCCTGCGAAGTGCGTATTCCCGAACTGGAAGAGGAAATCAAACTGCTGCTTGTTCCCGCCGACCCGCAGGACGACCGTAATGCCATCCTCGAAATACGTGGCGGCACGGGAGGCGATGAAGCAGCCATCTTTGCCGGCGACCTGTTTCGCATGTACAGTAAATACTGCGAAACGAAAGGTTGGAAACTGGAAGTCTCCAGTGCCAACGAAGGTGCTGCCGGAGGATTCAAGGAAATTATCTGTTATGTGACCGGCGACAAAGTGTACGGCACGCTGAAATACGAATCGGGCGTTCACCGTGTGCAGCGCGTTCCGGCTACCGAAACACAAGGGCGTGTGCATACCTCGGCGGCATCTGTTGCCGTATTGCCGGAAGCCGAACCATTTGATGTGGAAATCAACGAAGGCGAAATCAAATGGGATACTTTCCGAAGCGGTGGAGCCGGCGGACAGAACGTCAACAAGGTAGAATCGGGAGTGCGTCTGCGCTACAACTGGAAAAACCCGAATACGGGAGTAGTGGAGGAAATCCTTATCGAATGTACCGAAACCCGCGACCAGCCAAAGAACAAAGAACGCGCCCTTTCGCGCCTGCGTACCTTTATATACGACAAGGAACATCAAAAGTATATCGATGATATTGCCAGCAAGCGTAAGACTATGGTATCCACCGGAGACCGTTCGGCCAAAATCCGTACTTACAACTACCCGCAGGGACGTATCACCGACCACCGTATCAATTACACCATCTACAATCTGGCTGCTTTTATGGACGGTGATATTCAAGATTGCATCGACCATCTGATAGTGGCCGAAAATGCAGAGCGATTGAAGGAGAGTGAATTATAATAATATTAAGCTAAATAGTATAACTATGGACAAGCAACAATTATTTGAGAACATCAAAAAAAAGAAATCATTCCTCTGTGTAGGACTGGATACTGACATAAAGAAAATCCCCGAACACCTGTTGAAGGAAGAAGACCCTATCTTTGCTTTCAACAAGGCTATTATCGATGCTACAGCTCCTTACTGTATTGCATACAAGCCCAACCTGGCTTTCTATGAAAGCATGGGCGTGAAAGGATGGATTGCTTTTGAAAAAACAGTGAACTACATCAAGGAAAACTATCCCGACCAATTCATCATTGCCGATGCCAAACGTGGCGATATTGGTAATACCTCGGCTATGTATGCCCGTACTTTCTTCGAAGAGTTGAACATCGATTCTGTCACTGTTGCTCCTTATATGGGCGAAGACAGCGTAACTCCGTTCCTCACTTACGAAGGCAAATGGGTTATTCTGCTTGCTTTGACCAGCAATAAAGGTTCGCATGACTTCCAACTGACAGAAGATGCCAACGGAGAACGCCTGTTTGAAAAAGTGTTGCGCACCTCACAGAATTGGGCAAACGATGAAAACATGATGTATGTGGTAGGTGCCACCCAAGGACGTGCATTCGAAGATATCCGTAAGATTGTTCCCAACCACTTCCTGCTGGTACCGGGTATCGGTGCACAAGGCGGTTCATTGGAAGAAGTGTGCAAATATGGCATGAACAACACTTGCGGACTGATTGTCAACTCCAGCCGCGCCATTATCTATGCCGATAAAACTGAAAACTTCGCAAACGTAGCCGGACAAGAAGCCAAGAAAGTTCAGGCACAAATGGAAGAACAGTTGAAAGCAATCCTTTAATGAGTGAAAGAAAAATCATAAACGACCCCGTCTTCGGGTTTATCAATATCCCGAAGGGGTTGTTATATAATATTGTATGCCACCCGTTGCTGCAACGTCTTACACGCATAAAGCAACTGGGGTTATCTTCTGCTGTGTATCCGGGAGCGCAACACACCCGGTTTCAGCACTCGCTGGGAGCCTTCTATTTAATGAGTGAAGCCATCAGCCATCTTACAGCCAAAGGTAATTTCATTTTTGACAGCGAAGCGGAAGCTGTTCAGGCGGCTATTTTGCTTCACGATATCGGACACGGACCTTTTTCGCATGTTCTGGAGAACACACTGGTCACAGGAGTTTCGCATGAAGAGATTTCACTGATGCTGATGGAGCGTATCAACAAAGACTTAAAAGGACAGCTCAATCTTGCTATTCAAATCTTCAAAGACGAGTACCCCAAGAAGTTTCTTCATCAATTGGTAAGCGGACAACTGGATATGGACCGGTTGGACTATCTGCGCCGCGACAGTTTTTATACCGGAGTAACGGAAGGCAATATCGGTTCGGCGCGTATCATCAAGATGCTGGACGTAAAAGACGACCATCTGGTAGTCGAATCAAAAGGAATCTACTCCATAGAGAACTTTCTGACATCACGCCGCTTGATGTATTGGCAAGTCTACCTGCATAAAACATCCGTAGCCAGCGAAAAGATGCTCATCAGTACGCTGCTCCGTGCCAAAGAATTAGCCTCAAAAGGAGTCGAATTGTTTGCTTCCCCGGCTTTGAAGTTCTTCCTGTACCATTCCATTGGTAAAGAAGAATTTTATAATGATTCTAATTGTCTAGAATATTTTATTCAATTAGACGACAACGATATATGGACTGCACTGAAAGTATGGAGCAGCCACAGTGATATTATACTCTCTACTTTGAGTCGCGGACTCATCAACCGTCATCTCTTTAAAGTAGAAGTCACCTCTTCCCCCATCTCGAAAGAAAGAAAGGAAGAATTGCTTTCAAGGATATGTAATCAGTTATATATCAACAGGAAAGAAGCAAATTATTTTCTATCGATATCCAGCATAGAAAATGACATGTACAAAAAGGAAGATGACAGCATTGAAATCATCTACAACGACGGAAGCACCAAGGACATTGCCGAAGCTTCGGATATGCTGAATATCTCCCTACTCTCTCGAAAAGTCAAGAAATATTATGTATGTTACCTGCGCCCTGAAGAAGGCGGACATTAAATAATTAGCGAATTGTACGGATATATAAAAAAAAAATGCGTAATTTGCATAATTAATGATGTGTTTACACTAACATGTAACACGCAAGTAACAAAACTGAAACATTTAGAACATAAAGAATTAGACAGTATTATGGAGTTCTCAGCTAAACAAATTGCGGAATACATCCAGGGAATTATTGTTGGTGACGAAAACGCAACTGTGCATACTTTTGCTAAAATAGAAGAAGGAATGCCGGGTGCACTTTCATTTCTTTCAAATCCAAAGTATACTCATTACATTTATGATACGCAGTCTACCATTGTGTTGGTTAACAAAGACTTTGTCCCCGAGCAGGAAGTTAAAGCGACCCTTATCAAAGTAGACAATGCATACGAAAGTCTGGCAAAGCTGCTGACACTTTATGAAATGAGCAAACCTAAAAAAACCGGCATTGACCCGCTGGCATATATTGCCCCTACCGCCAAAATAGGAAAAGATGTATATATCGCCCCATTTGCTTGTGTAGCCGATGGTGCTGAGATTGGTGATAATACTTTGCTCCACCCGCATGCAACCGTAGGCAGCCATGCGAAAGTTGGCAATAACTGTACATTATATCCGCATGCAACTGTATACCATGACTGCCGTATCGGTAATAACTGTATATTGCACGCCGGTTGTGTGATTGGTGCTGACGGCTTCGGCTTTGCCCCTTCATCCGAAGGATATGAAAAGATTCCTCAAATCGGAATAGCAATCATAGAAGATGATGTGGAAATCGGCGCCAATACATGTGTAGACCGTGCAACAATGGGAGCAACAGTGATACACAAAGGCGTAAAGCTTGATAACCTTATCCAAATAGCCCATAATGTGGAAGTAGGAAGCCACACCGTAATGGCTTCGCAAGTGGGAATCGCCGGCTCTACCAAAGTGGGCGAATGGTGTATGTTCGGCGGACAAGTAGGTCTGGCCGGCCATATCAAAGTGGGAGACAAAGTAGGAATCGGTGCACAGGCAGGTGTTCCCGGCAATATCAAATCCAATGAAAAGATAATGGGTACCCCGGCCATCAATGCCAAGAACTTCATGAAGTCATCGGCCGTCTACAAGAAGCTTCCCGAAATGTATGCAGCACTGAACAGCATGCAGAAAGAAATAGAAGAATTAAAAAAACAACTAAATAAATAAACCCCATGTTGAAACAGAAGACACTAAGAGGCAGTTTCTCATTAAACGGAAAAGGCCTGCATACCGGAGTAAACTTGACGGTGACATTTAATCCGGCACCGGACAACCACGGGTATAAAATCCAACGCATTGACCTTGAAGGACAACCAATAATTGATGCAGTGGCAGAAAATGTAGGTGATACCACCCGCGGCACTGTACTGATAAAGAACGGCATAAAAGTAAGCACAGTCGAACATGCATTGGCAGCACTTTATGCAGCAGGCATTGACAACTGCCTCATCCAAGTGAACGGACCCGAGTTCCCGATATTGGACGGTAGTGCCAAACAATATGTAGAGTGCATCCAACGTGTGGGTATCGAAGAACAAAATGCCGTTAAGGACTATTATATCATCAAATCGAAAATAGAATTCAGAGACGAAGCTTCCGGTTCTTCCATTATTGTTTTGCCGGATGAAAACTTCAGTGTCAATGCTTTGATTTCATATCAATCCAAAATTCTGTCCAACCAGTTTGCCACTTTGGAGGATATGTCTAAATTCCCCACAGAAGTAGCTTCTGCACGTACATTCGTATTTGTACGCGAAATTGAGCCGTTATTAGGAGCCGGCCTGATTAAAGGCGGTGATTTGGACAATGCCATTGTCATCTACGAAAAAGAAATGAGCCAGGACAATTATGACAAACTGGCTGACGTAATGGGTGTTCCCCACATGGATGCCACCCAGCTGGGTTATATCAATCACATTCCTTTGGTATGGGACAACGAACCGGCACGTCATAAGCTGCTGGATATCATTGGCGACCTTGCCCTTATAGGCAAACCCATCAAGGGACGCATCATCGCAACACGCCCGGGACACACAATCAATAATAAGTTTGCACGCCAGATACGCAAAGAAATCAAATTGCACGAAATTCAGGCTCCCGGTTATAATTGTAACGAAGCCCCTATCATGGATGTTAACCGCATCCGCGAATTACTTCCACACCGCTATCCGTTCCAATTGGTAGACAAAGTGATAGCCATTGGTGCCAACTACATTGTAGGTGTGAAGAATGTTACTGCCAACGAACCGTTCTTTCAGGGGCATTTCCCTCAAGAACCCGTTATGCCGGGCGTACTCCAGATTGAAGCAATGGCACAATGTGGCGGGCTGCTTGTACTGAACTCGGTAGACGAACCGGAAAGATACTCCACTTACTTTCTGAAAATAGACGGTGTGAAGTTCCGTCAGAAAGTAGTGCCGGGAGATACATTGATATTCCGTGTAGAGCTGCTGGCACCTATCCGCCGCGGTGTTTCTACAATGAAAGGATATGTATTCGTAGGTGAGAAAGTTGTGTGCGAAGCAGAATTCATGGCACAAATAGTAAAAAACAAATAAGAAAAGAAATGATCAGTCCACTAGCATATATACATCCCGAAGCAAAGATTGGTGAAAACGTAGAAATCGGTCCCTTCGTATTTATCGATAAGAATGTGGAAATCGGTGACAATAATACCATCATGCCTAATGCCACCATCCTTTATGGTTCACGTATCGGCAATGGAAACACCATCTTTCCGGGAGCAGTCATAGGCGCTATACCGCAAGATTTGAAATTCCACGGTGAAGATACAACTGCTGAAATTGGTGACAACAACACTATCCGCGAAAACGTAACCATCAACCGTGGTACTGCCGCCAAAGGCAGAACAGTGGTAGGCAGCAACAACCTACTGATGGAAGGTGTACATGTGGCGCACGATGCACTGGTGGGAAACGGTTGCATTATCGGGAATTCTACTAAAATGGCGGGTGAGATTATCATTGACGACAATGCCATTATCAGTGCTGCCGTATTGATGCACCAGTTCTGTCGTGTGGGCGGATATGTAATGATTCAGGGAGGCTCGCGATTCAGCAAAGACATTCCCCCTTATATCATTGCCGGACGCGAACCGATTGCTTATGCAGGAATTAATATTGTAGGGCTACGCCGCCGCGGATTCTCAAATGAACTGATTGAGAACATACACAACACCTATCGCATTATCTATCAAAGCGGTATGAACGTGACAGACGCATTGGCAGAAGTGCGAAAAGAAGTTCCTATGAGCCCGGAAATAGAATATATTATTTCTTTCATAGAAAATTCTCAAAGAGGTATCATCAGATAACAAAGTTTTTTATAACTTTACTGCACGAAAAACAAGTTATATAGTATATGGTATATAGATTTACACTCATCTCTGATGAAGTCGATGATTTTATAAGAGAAATAAAGATAGATTCTGAAGCTACTTTCCATGACTTTCACGAAGCCATCCTGAAAGCAGCAGGATACAAAAATGACCAACTAACCTCATTCTTCATCTGTGATGATGACTGGGAAAAAGAACAGGAAATCACACTGGAGGATATGGGTACCAGTTCGGATGAAGACAGTTACATCATGAAGGAAACCAAGTTAAGCGACCTGTTGGAAGACGAAAAACAGAAATTGCTTTATGTCTTCGACCCCTTGTCTGAACGTGTATTCTTTATCGAACTGTCTGAAATCATAACCGGCAAAGACCTTGACAATGCCATTTGCTCACGCAAAGCGGGAGAGGCCCCCAAGCAGACTCTTGATTTTGACGAAATGATGGCAAACAATGGTGGAAACCTTGACTTGGACGAGAATTTCTATGGTGATCAAGACTTTGACATGGAAGACTTCGACCCCGAAGGATTTGATATGGGAAGTGGCAGTGCTGCCGACCCTTACGAGCAAGATAACTATTAATCTGAATTGTAGGGGCGACTGATTCAGTTGCCCCTTTTATTTTTAAGCCTGATGTCTCACACCCTTATCGTCCTCATTGGCCCTACCGGTGTAGGAAAGACAGAATTAAGTCTTTCCATTGCCGAACATTTCCAAACCTCTATCATTTCGGCAGATTCCCGCCAGCTATATAAAGATTTGAAAATAGGTACTGCTGCCCCTACTCCCGAACAATTGTCACGTGTACCTCATTGGTTTGTCGGTACTTTGGAACTGACTGATTATTACAGTGCCGCACAATATGAGACTGACGTATTGAATCAGCTGGAATGCTTGTTCCAAACACACGATACTGTTGTACTCACCGGTGGTTCCATGATGTATGTGGATGCCATCTGCAAAGGTATTGATGACATTCCCACCGTTGACAAAGAAACCAGGGAACTGATGCTTCAACGCTATGAAAAAGAGGGATTGGACAAACTCTGTGCCGAGCTGAAACTGCTTGACCCTGAATATTACAAAATAGTAGATTTAAAGAATCCCAAACGGGTTATCCATGCATTGGAAATCTGCTACATGACCGGCAAAACGTACTCATCTTTCCGCACCCGCAATTGTAAAGAACGTCCTTTCCGCATTATAAAAATAGGATTGACTCGCGACCGTGAGGAGTTATACGACCGCATAAACCGCCGTGTAGATATAATGATGCAAGAGGGATTACTGGAAGAAGCACGCAGCGTCTATCCCTACAAAGACTTGAACTCGCTGAATACAGTGGGGTACAAAGAAATATTCAAATATCTGGATGGCGAATGGACACTTGATTTTGCCATTGAGAAAATAAAGCAAAACTCACGCATCTATTCCCGCAAACAAATGACTTGGTTCAAACGGGATGCAGATATCGCTTGGTTTCACCCCGACCAACAAGAAGAGATTATGGAACATATAAAAAAACAATTATCATGAAAAAACTGTTCATCTTATTATTAATGTGCATGACACTCATCCCGGCATCGGGAAAAGAATCACAAGAACGCTGGCATCATAATAAATACTCCATGTTTATCCATTTCGGACTTTACTCCGAACTGGGCGGTGTGTGGGAAGGCAAACCTGTCACTCGCGGATATAGTGAACAGATACAGTCTTTTGCCGGTATCTTCAGTGACTGGTATGGCGATACGGCACTCCGGTTCAACCCTACTCTCTTTCATGCCGATTCCATCGTTGCCTTGGCTAAAAAAGCCGGAATGCGTTCTATCATCTTCACAACCAAGCACCATGACGGATTCTGCATGTTCAAGACAGCAACTACTGACTATAACTCTTACGATGCCACTCCCGGTAAACGCGATTTCGTAAAAGAACTGGCAGAAGCCTGTAAACGGGGAGGTATCAATTTCGGCATGTATTTCTCTTTGATTGATTGGCACTTTCCACAAGCTTATCCTATTTCCAACCATAACTGTGACTTTATTACTCCGCAACACCATGAGTTTACGAAACAACAGGTTACGGAACTGCTCACCAACTATGGCCCCATCTCCGAAATTTGGTTTGATATGGGTTCCAATACTCCCCAACAAAGCCAAGAGCTTTATGAACTGGTTCACAAACTGCAACCGGACTGCATGGTAAGCGGACGTCTCGGCAATGACCGTTATGACTTTGCAGTCATGGCTGATAATGCCTATCCTGAAGGAGCCCTCCAAACTGCATGGCAGTCGGCCGCTTCCATGTTCAACGAAACATGGAGCTATCGTTCATGGCAGGAAAGAGGAGATGTACATACCAAAGCAATGGAGAAATTGCGCAGCCTTATCAATGTGGTTTCGCACGGGGGCAACTTCCTGCTCAATATCGGGCCTAAAGGAGACGGCTCCGTTGTTCCTTTCGAAAAGGAAGTATTGACAGAAATCGGTGCCTGGCTGGAAAAGAACGGAGAAGCCATTTATGACACGGATGCTTCTCCCTTCCGTGAACAGTATGAATGGGGAGCCATCACTCGAAAAGAGAATACACTCTATCTGATTTTGTCAGGAAAATATCCTCTGCACGGCGAAATTATCCTGAATACTCCGGGTTTCAAGCTGAAAGAGGCAAAAGGCAACTACACCCACATCAGTCAAAAGAAAGGAAATCTGCATATTACTGTACCCCAAACAGCGTACAACAATACTGATATAGAAGTTCTTTCTTTAGACATGGACGTGACAACACCTATTGCTGCCACTCATGAATATGTACCTAATTACAGCTACTCTTGTTTTGATTATTACAGCAATTATCGCAGCACAGTAAGCTATGAATGGGAAATTCCTAACCGTAATACCCAACTGGAACTGACTTATACACCCCAGGAAATCGGCAAAGAACTTGTCATTACAAATCCGACCGGAAATGAACAAAGAATAACACTTGACGGAGCCAAAGCCAGCCCTTTAAAAGTAAATCCTAAAACCAAATGGGGAAAACGCTACCTCTGCGGACCGGGCAGCAGTTTGTTTGACGCTCCTTCCACTATCAATATCAGTCTTGATAAGACTCCTGTAAGAAACGGACAATGGAAAGAAACGAACGAAGAAAAGATGATGTTCCCTGCCAATATCCTTGAGACTTACTTTGTCATGCAGGAAGTAGAATCACCGGTAGCACAAGATGTATTAGTGGACGTAGGCGCAGGAAACGGTATTGAAGTTTATCTGAACGGTCGTTCTGTCATGAAGCATTTGAATCCGTATCGTTGCAAATTCCGTGAAGAAAAGGTATTATTGCATCTGCAAAAAGGGTTGAATCAAATTGTCTTACGCTTGTACAACCGGTTTGAAAAGGAAACAGGATATCTGCTCCGTCCTTCGGATAAACAAATTGTTTATAAACAACGCTATACATACACAGTTTCCGAAGAAGACAAAAAACAGCCTGCCATCAAGTTGCAGATTAAACAAAATAATCTGCCGACCCAGCATACCGATACAGAATTACATAACCTTACTGTCAGAATAAAATAGTAACAAGGAAGACTACTTTCACCCCAAAAGCCCATGAATAGAAGATTTCAGCAGCCGTTATGTGTGAAAGGAGATTGTATATCAACTTCCCGGACAGATGAAAACAAACAATAGGCTTTATAAAAAACAGGGGAGTGTGTCAAAATGTGGATAATGCTGTCGTTTAGTTCGTAGGGGTGAGGTTCGCTCGCCCGAAAACAGTTTGCTTTGTCTCTTCGGGCAGGCAAACCTTGCCCCTACAGCTGACGATGGGATAAGCCGGTTTAGTTTTGACACCCCCTGCTTTCAACATATACAAAAGTCTTTTGGAAAAGCACACAGCCTTTCTAATTACTTAACCTGATTATACTGCTTTATCAAGATTTTCCAACCCTATAATTCATAATTACTCCTATCAACACCTGGATGGAAAAGACAAGCAAACCTACATTTAAGAAAATATTCCGCCATTCACTCTTTGTTGTAAATTGTTTGTAAAGCGGTTTAATGATAGGCGCATCCGAATGCTGTACTTTACAACGTGATTTGTCAATCGCTTTTTTATAATCCCCTATATCGAAAGTGCACCATTCATAGCATACCAACGAATCCTGCTTATCATGCTTTACGGCAACAACCCATGCTTTTACCTCCCTTTCTGCATATTTATGTTCAGGTAATGAATCCTCAAAAACCGGTGATACCGAATACCAATGCTGCTTCTTCTCCGTCCGATAAGAATGTCGGGATACACGTCGGGTATGTTCACGCCAAATACCGATGGTACTCCTCCTCTTATTATCCACCTCCAAACGATCAAAAATAAAATACATAGGCTTATCTTTTTCCTTGTATAAATCTGTTATTGAAGCATAACGGACTATATCATCGGCAGAATGGAACAGCCAGTTTTGCAAAGGCACATTAAATGCAACGGAAGCCACAAACGTCCATAAAAGCAATAATCCCATCCAGCGCCCCCTGAAGCAAATAGCCACAATAATAGAAGAAACTAACGGAGCAAAAGAATAACATAGTATCTGTATCCAATTGGCAGTATATCCACGGAAAATACAAGTAAATATCAATCCCAACAAAGAGGGAATTATCAGTAGCAACAATAACTTTGATATCCGGTTGTGTCTCATCATAAAGCCATTCGTTTTTATCTGTTCCCACCCGCACATGACAATCATATACGGGCTGTGCCAAAGATACTCAAAAATCTGTTATTGCTTACCGGCAACCGTATCTTTCTTTATATCTATTTTCTTAGGAACAACAAAAAAATCATCAGGCGCTCCATTCCTAAAGAAATCTTCTTCCCTTATCTTCTTCACCCTTTTTTCGGCTATTTGATACATAGTAGTAGCAGATTCAATAATCTTTCCTTCTTCATCATAAGGGAAACGTTGATTCTTGGGAGTCAAAGACATAAACTTTTCATAAAAATGGATGGCATTCTCATAATCCTTGTTAGAGTCATAAGCTCTGGCAATACTATAGAACAGTTTATAATCTTTATTCAATTTATACAAACGGTTCATAACTTCTATCTTCTTATAGCTCTCACCGGCATAGCCATAACATTCCGCCAAACCTTTATAGAGACGCTCCAAAATACTATCACCGGGAGTAGCTATTTCTACAGCCTTTTCCATAAATTCGACCCCTTCCTTCTTCCATGAAGTGCGCGAACAGGATTTTGCATAATAATATAATACATTAATATCGGTAGAGTTTTTCGCATACGCTTCCTTCAAATTATCGTATGAGCCATAAAACCAATTGTCTCCATAATAAGATATACCTAAATAATAAAAGGTAAGAAAACTGCGGTCACCCATTCTCTTCAAACTTTCATAACGCTCGATTGCCTTCTTATAATCTTTCAACATACAATAAGCTTTAGCATTCTGGCGGTTGACATCCACACTTGTCGTATCGCTCAGTCGATAACACTCTGTCACATCAATAGCATCTGTAAATTGCCGGTTATTATTAAAGATATTGGCTATACGAGCGACGGTCTGGGCATCCAAGGAATCTCGACGATAGGCTACATTATAACTGAAAAAAGCATTGGGTATATCCTGCATTCCTTCATAAGCCTGCCCCAAATACTTATATCCGGTGGCAGAAACCGTATCTTGTTCCAACCAGCCATGGCAAGCATCGCGTGCCTCTTTAAAGTTCTCCGCATTCAACAAAGAACGTATATATTGCAATCGAAAGAACTTATTATTTGGGCGTAAACTCACCGCCTTCCGATAATAATCAGCCGCCTGACGCGGACTACCCATCAGTTTGTAACACTCTGCCAAATCTATCAATATTTTTGTATCTGTAGTATCCTTTACAAAAAGAGAAGTCAAATCGACAATGGCTTCAGGATAACGATTCATAGCCTTCAAAGCCTGTATCCTAGTCGATAACAATAACGAATCCTTTGTGCTAGGGGATATCAGATTGATTACTTTATCATAATCAAATTCTTCCATAGCCGAACTAATTTCATCGTGTACCTGTGCAAAAGTTGTCATAGACAATAGACACAGCATGAGTGTTACAAATGATTTCATAGCATTATACTTTAATTTTATGGTTATTCACCCCATATCATTCTTACTTTTTTCTATTCTGCAAAGGCGTATTATCCTTCTTAGCTTCATCAACGACCAACCTAAACTTAACAGGCAGCGTGAACTGGGTACGCACCGCCACTCCCCGTTGCTTTCCCGGTTTCCATTTAGGCATGCTCATGATGACTCTCATAGCTTCTTTATCCAAATACTCGTCTACCCCTTGGGCAATCTTCGGATTGGAAATACTTCCGTCTTTCTCAATAATGAACCGGACGGATACTATCCCCTGAGCACCATTCTCTATGGATATTGCCGGATACTTTACGTGCCGGGCTATGTAACGCATGCACTCGTCTATGCCACCGGGAAATGAAGGCATCTCTTCTGCAATCTGAAACACTTGCCCTCCAGCAGACGGTTTTTCTCCGGACATTACAATGACAATATCCTGTTCTTTTTCATCTGCAGAGACCTTTACCTCCACCGTTTTATAACCGGCAAAAGAGATTTGCAAGACATTGCCCGCCTCCACCGGCAATTCAAAACGACCTTCTTCATCGGTAACAGTGCCTATAGTAGATCCTTTAATAAGCACATTGGCACCTATTATTCCACTACTATATTCTTCATCAAGAACTCGGCCTTTCACTTTTATTCCATCTTCCGACAGAATTTCTGCACTTTTAACCTCTTCGGCTTTCACAATTGCAGTCAAATCATTAACTTTGACGGCTGAAATCTCATCTAATTCCGTTGAGACTTCGGGGCGGGCAAAAGCAGTTATTGCAATAGCTGCCAACGGAAGTACATAAAGATACTTCAAACGTGCCCATGGGCTTGATTTTTCTTTTAACATCATAGTAATACGTTTTTTAAGTGAACTGTGATTAAAGCTGTTGGCCATAGAGTAGAGCCTTGTGCCGACAGCTTTTTTAATTAATAATAACTGATATTTTTTTGCATCGATGCCTTGATTGATAACACATTCATCCGCTTCATATTCATGAATGTTCTGTAATTCCTGTTTCAACAGCCATGAAGCCGGATTAAACCACTGAAAAAAGATACATATATCCGCCACCAATAAATCAATGGAATGACGTTTACGGATATGTGCTACTTCATGAACCAGAATCTCTGTACCATTTTCCAATAAATCCGTCTCGGAAATCAGCACAAATTTCATCCAACTAAAAGGAGCTATGTTCTTTCGATGAGCGATTATAGTAATACCGTTTTCCCGACTGACTATCCGGCTGTCCCTAATCAAATGCAACATACGGAATAAAGACCATACAGTGCGGATTAAAAAGAAAACAATGCCCGACAAATAAACTAACAACAGCATTTCCCTCCATGTAAAATCAGACACCAACATTATATTTCCGGCTTCTTCTACCGGGCTCACCCCCACCGTCAACAAAAGCTCTTCGAAGGTAAGGAATTGTTGGTGCACCTCAGTCGGATCCTTTACCGTTACCTCCATGAACGGCACAATGCAAGACAAAAGTAAAATGCCAAGCAATGCAAATCTGTTGAAACGATGAAACGTTTCCTTGCTGAGCAACAGGCGATAAAATAAATAAAATACCGCCAGGCAGACCGATGATTTAAGTATATAAACGAAAAATGCTCCCATAGTTACTGTCCGTTGATTTATTTATTGGCATTCTCAACCTCACGAATCAACTGTTTCAGTTCCTCTACCGAAATATCTTCCTCTTTTACAAGTGATGATACAGCTCCCAAATATGAATTATTAAAGTACTTACTGATTACTCCTTTCAATGTCTTCTTTTTAAAATCATCCCGACTCACCACTGCATAATATTGATAAGTATTTCCAAACACTTCATGATGCAGAAAACCTTTTTCCTCCAATCCGCGTACTATCGTAGAAAGTGTATTGAAATGAGGACGCGGTTCATCATAAAATTCAAGCAATTGCTTTACAAACAGAGGGCCTTTCTCCCAGAAATACCCCATGATTTCCTCTTCTTTTACAGTCAACGTTTTCATAAGCTTCTTTTGTTTACTGCAAATAAACTAAAAGTTTTAGTTTTAAAACTAATATTCATAGTTAAAGTAAACTAAAAGCCGTAGTTTTATTCCTTCCGCACAAATTCTATCGGGCCTTCCCAATCTGACGGAAGTACTTCCACTTCTATCACATTACTTCCACTACGGAGTGCATCAGTGACATCCACTTCATAAGGAGCAGTCCACACCGTACCGCAATTGATACTGTTGATACGGACTGTTGCCATTTCATCCACTTTTCCCAACCTAACTACAATACGTCCTTCTTGAGATGTCTTCCACATGAAAAGTCCTTTATAGAAAGAACGGCCAAAATAATTCTTTATCTGCTTATTCTCCTCCCGACTTCTATTAAAAAGAACAGGACGAGTAATGCTTTTATATATTTCCGAGAAATTGACTGTCCATTCGTTTATTTTCAGTACAACCGGCGTTACCAAAGTCGGCTCCACAATCTCAGCTCCGGAGTCTTCTTTCGGAAACACCACAAAGACAGAACCGTAAGCAGGTAAAGACAGAGTCACTTCCGTACGACCTTCCACTTCTTTCCAATTAGCAGAACGAAATATGGTTCCTGTAACGGCATTCCATAATTCAGGCATACGGTGAGTAACGGGAAAAGATACTGTAACCATACGCATACTGTCTGCCTGACTAGCAAAAAAATAAATATCCATGTCTTCACCGTTGCGATGTGTCCAAAATATATCTGAGAGAATAGTTTTATCTACAAATAATAGAGAATCATTCACCTGACGCCCATACTGCAACAAAGTTCGGCACCGAGAAGCATAAGTAAGAAACGACTTGCTTTCTTCCCACCAATTCCGATTAGAATCGGACATGATACGAAGACTATCCATCCAAGCTTCATTCATTCTCTCATTTGCAAGTGTATCAGAGAGACTTTGTTCTTCTGCTTCTGCATTTAACGAAGTGTCCGCAGCCGCTTCACTCACACCATTATCTATACAAAAGAAAATACTGCCATTATCGGTAACAAAGTTGCGGTCAAGCAAAGGTTTCAACATAGCCGGACTTTCTTTCCAAGTCCCGTCAATCTTAACCAACCCATTGTTCTGAGGTACACCCTCTCCTATTATCCGACAATCATACTGACGAAAACAATCCGAGGCAACAGTACTGAATACATCTGTCAATAATTCACTGACAGTCAATTGTACATCCCGAGCTATACTTTCCACCCGGTCGACACTCTCCATCGGTATCCCCGCCAATATGGGAAGATAGGGAATCAAGTCATAACCACGCCGTTTTTCAAACTCGGCGGGAAAGTTCTTCGTCCAGTTTTGATTATCCGCAGTCCAATGATTAACATAAACATACTTCAACATATGCCGAATCGGTTCCGCATCTGCCTTTCTATATACATAGGTAAACCAGTCCGTCCATAATTTGTATACAGTTTCGGAGCTCAGCTTATCACACCTCAGTCCTTGTTCCTGTCCGGCAACACTATCGGCAGGTGCAACTGCTGTATGCCCCACACGCAATATACGCCATTTTCCTTCAGGCAACCGCGCAGTAAGGCGCCCCTGATACACAGGTAACTGCATGGATTGCTCCGGACTGATGAAGTATGCTGTTTGTGAAGAGGAATCCCCGGAAACCGATAAGAGACCGGCATTATCAAGACTGGCAGGAAATGCATAAGCCGATATATCTTCATAATATCCTTTATAAGTATCAGGCTGAGGCAAGGCTAGATTACGTAAAGTCCCCCCATCTACAATTGTATCACTCCACACCAACCTCTGCATAGCTTCTGAAGGAGTAATCCGTATATCATCAGGTAAAGAACCATGGTCACTCATCTGCATTCCCAAATCCATGCCAAGACGGTCGGCTTCCTTCATTGTAAAATTAAACACCCGCCAATATCCGGGTTCCCGATAAGCATTGACAGCCAAAATACAACACCCTCCAAAACCGACTTTGTGCATCGTGTCCAACTTATCTCTCACTTCCTGAAAAGTGACATCTTTATTATCCCAACTCCAAACTGCCCACGGACGGTCTGCCACAGAAGGAGAAAGGAAACGTTTCTGCCAGTCATTGGGAACGGCAGCCAATGAGTACTCAAACATCAATAAAGAAAACAAAAGCAAATATTTTATCTTCATAATCATGTAAAATGTCTCTTTGATTACAACTAAACAATAATATATATCCAAGATATGAAAATAAAAATGACTCGCCAAAGATTGGCAGCAGATGAAATAAACTTTAACTAAAGTGAACTTTCAAGATACAAAAAACAAAAGAGTTTTTTCCAAAACAGTAGTAACAGTTTATGAAAACAATAATAATAACTTTTTTTGGCCGACACAGACCGACATATCCCGATTAGACTTGGGAACGCATCATATTGGGAGTTCCCCTGATACAATGACATTATAGATATTACAAAAGAAATAGCCAGCAAACCTGATAAATTTTAAATATGATTGCAAAGATAAACCGACCTTCCGAATAAAAAATCTTCCATGAAGGGATTTTCCCGCCTCATGGAAGATAGAATATATTTCTTCTTTTTAGAATTCGCTGGTAAAATGAAACTTAATATGCTTAAAATCCATTTGAGCCATCTGGAGAACATAATTACTGTCGGCAAGGAAGACATCCCGTCCATCACGGTCTTTTGCCATATACTGATACTTACGTTTTTTGAAAGCCTCCAATTCTTCGACATCATCACTTTCTATCCAACACGCCTTATAAAGGCTGATGGGCTCCCAACGGCATTTTGCATTGTATTCGTTTTCCAAACGATATTGAATAACCTCAAACTGCAACTGTCCTACTGTACCGATAATCTTACGTCCATTAAACTGATTGACAAACAACTGAGCTACACCCTCATCCATCAATTGGTCGATACCTTTTGCCAACTGTTTCTGCTTCATCGGGTCGGCATTCTCGATATATTTAAACATTTCAGGAGAAAAACTGGGAATACCCCGGAAATGTAATTTCTCGCCTTCGGTCAATGTATCACCAATTTTAAAGGTACCATTGTCCGGCAAACCGATGATATCGCCTGCCCATGCCTCATCAACAGTAGTCTTACGCTGTGCCATGAACTGCGTAGGCGAAGAAAAACGCATCGTCTTATCATGCCGTACATGATAATAAGGTGTATTGCGAGAAAACTTTCCCGAGCACACTTTACAGAAAGCGATACAAGAGCGATGATTTGGGTCAATATTGGCAGTGATTTTGAATACAAATCCGGTGAACTTAGATTCATCCGGTTCCACCTCACGTTCTTCTGTCTTGGTAGGACGCGGACTTGGAGCAATCTCCACAAAACAATCGAGCAGCTCCTGCACACCGAAGTTATTCAATGCCGAACCGAAGAATACCGGAGCCAGCTCTCCTTTCAAATAACTCTCTACATCAAATTCGGGATAAACACCATCAATAAGTTCAAGCTCATTACGCAGTTTTTCTGCCAAAGGTGCTCCAATCCGATTGTCAAGCTCTTCGGTATGAATATCTACTTCCACCTTTTCCGTCACTACTTGCTTGGAAGGTTGAAAGAGGTTAAGTTTTTGTTCATAAATATTATATACGCCTTTGAAGCGGGGACCACTTTCAATAGGCCATGTCAAAGGACGGACACTAATGGCAAGTTCTTCTTCCAGCTCATCCAACAAATCGAACGGATCTTTAGCTTCACGGTCCATCTTATTGACAAATATAATAACAGGAGTGTTACGCATACGGCAGACTTCCATCAGTTTACGTGTCTGTGTTTCCACACCTTTTGCACCATCCACCACAATAATTACACTATCCACAGCCGTCAGAGTACGATAAGTATCTTCGGCAAAGTCCTGGTGTCCCGGAGTATCGAGAATATTGATTTTATAATCATGATAATCAAACTCCATCACAGAAGTGGTAACAGAGATACCACGCTGCTTTTCAATATCCATCCAGTCGGATGTTGCAGTTTTCTTTATTTTATTGCTCTTCACGGCTCCTGCCACTTGAATCTGTCCACCGAAAAGCAACAACTTCTCTGTCAATGATGTTTTACCGGCGTCCGGGTGTGCGATAATCGCAAACGTTCGTCTTCTTTCTATTTCGTTGTTCATATATCATTATACATTTAATTCCTTGATACACTGTTCCAGACTCTCTTCCCAATGAGGAATCTCGATGCCATACGTATGTTTTATCTTTGTCTTATCCAATACAGAATAGTGAGGCCGAGGAGCTTTTGCAGGATATTCATCTGTATGCAAAGGACTTACCTTGCAATTGCCAATACCGGCTATACGGTGAATGGACTTGGTAAAATCATACCAGGAGCAGACTCCTTCATTACTGAAATGATAGATACCGGGAATAATACCTTTACGGATAGCTGCAAAAACAGCAGACGCCAAATCGCGGGCATAAGTCGGCGTACCTATCTGGTCGAAAATAACTCCCAATGATTCCCTTTCCTTCCCTAAACGAATCATGGTTTTCACAAAATTATTGCCAAATACAGAATACAGCCATGCCGTACGGATAATCATTGCCTTACTGCAATATTCCAAAGCCTTTTTTTCACCGGCCAATTTAGTAACACCATATACAGAATTAGGACAAGTCGGTTCGGTTTCTCTATATGGTACATAATTGGTTCCGTCAAATACGTAATCTGTAGAAATCTGAATAAATTCCGCCTGATTCTCCTCTGCAGCCTTTGCCAGATAACCGACTGCCTCACTATTTAGTTTGGCACATAATTCCTGATTGTCTTCCGCTTTATCCACAGCTGTATAAGCAGCACAATTCACAATGACATCGATTTCATTTTCCTTGACGAAAGCCATTACAGCTTTTTCATCACAGATATCCAACTCGGCTACATCCGTAAAAAAATAGTTATATTCCTTATTCTCAAGCGAAAGCACACGCATTTCGTTTCCTAATTGGCCATTAGCACCGGTCACCAATATATTTTTCATTTTCATTTTATTTATTTTCTCTTCATTACAAAAGGCTGTTCCCAAAAAGCCCTAGTATTTTGTCATCTATGCATACCGTGAAAAATCTGAAATATCCACTTTATGTCTATAGTTCCTTCATTGCACTCGGAATAACAGAGCAAAAAACAGTGCAATATACCTTTAGGAGCAACCTCATCCTCAAGAAGAAATGACTCGCTAGAATTCCAATTCTCCTTTTTTGTCCTCTATATAATAATTGGACAACATAGCAAGCAAACCGGAAATAGCCTGCTGTGCCTTCTTTGTTTCTTCGCTGATTTCTTTCTTTTGCAACTTCAATAACAATATCCCATAAAGTGCCTCAAAGCAGGTTTCCAGTTCAGGTTCTTCTTTATTAGCACCTTTGGCACGAAGTTCTACTATATAAGGCAGAGCTTTATAATACGCTGCACTATAATAAGGAAACTTGGAAGAACGAAGCAACTGCAGATGCAAGTCGGTCAACCAAGTGATAATATTCTTGTTAATCTGCAGATGACCTTTCTCCATTACATTTTCACGACGCATCATTTCAATCAGGTCTATATACCATTGTGTCAATTCTACTTTCTGTTCTTCCGTCAGAGGGTAAGAGTCAACAATGTTTTTCTTTATCTTCTCCATATCACAGCCGTTGGCACGTATCATATCTTCCACTTGCCACATATATATAAGGTATTCGGCTATATTATTCTCTTTTAACTGTTTGGAAATAAACATTTCTTTATTTTTTAAGTTACAAATTGAAAATTATAAGGTTCAACGTGCTTCACACAAGATATGTTTTCCTGTCAGTACATCGTTTTTCCTAATATAGTATAAATGAAGCCGACTACAGACATCAACATCACTATAACACCGATAACACGGTTCAAAATCCAAATGCCACGTAAATTGAAACGAGTACGTACTTTATTGACAAAATACGTAATACCGAACCACCATAAAAGTGCTCCCAATACAATGGCCAGATAACCGACCAACTGAAGCCCCAACGGACTACCCGGCATCACAAAAGAAAAACGGGCGAACAAACCGATAAATAGGAAAATAATCAAAGGATTAGAGAATGTCACAAAGAAAGCAGTGACAAAATTATGTAGATAACTGCCTGGTGTAGAAGATACAGGTCGGATAGAATGGACAGGATTGCTACGGAAAGTATAAATACCGAACATTAATAGCATAACGCTACCAACAATCTGTAAAAGCACCTGATTCTTTGCCAGAAATTCATCCATGAAACTCATTCCATATCCTGTTATCAGAGCATAGCCTATATCGCTCAAAGCCGCTCCCAACCCGGTAACAAATCCATACCATCGTCCTTTGTTCAGTGTGCGCTGAATACAAAGTACCCCAACAGGACCTAAGGGCGCAGAAACCACTACGCCAACTATAAGTCCTTTCACCAGCAAATCGAGTATGGTTACTTGTTCTATCCAATTCATGCTGCAAAGATGGTATTTTTTTGCGAAAGTACCTATATTTACACACAAATTTCTTTCATAGCCCGGCTCTTTTATGTAACTTTGCACCTTATTAATAGACTCTTGATATTACAACCTAGTTTTCAATTAACAAAACAACTATAAAAGTGCTATGATTCTATTTTTCAGAACACCCACTAAAAGTGTAATAGCAACAGAAGTCAATCATGAACTGGCTTCTGAAGATATTCAAAAACTGAGCTGGCTTTATGGAGAAGCCACTGTAGAAAACGAAGAAAACCTGAAAGGCTGCTTCATCGGACCGCGTCGGGAAATGATAACCCCTTGGAGTACAAATGCTGTAGAAATTACTCAGAACATGGGGTTGACAGGTATACAACGCATTGAAGAATATTTCCCTGTGAAAGATGAAAATGCCGAATACGACCCCATGCTACAACGCATGTATAAAGGATTGAACCAGGAGATTTTCACTGTTAACATTAAACCTCAACCGATTGTTTACATTGAGAATCTGGAAGAATATAATGAAAAAGAAGGTCTTGCACTTTCTCGTGAAGAAATGGACTACCTGCTGAAAGTCGAAAAAGACCTGGGGCGTAAATTAACTGACTCTGAAGTATTCGGCTTTGCACAGATTAATTCGGAACACTGCCGCCATAAAATCTTCGGCGGAACATTCATCATTGATGGTGAAGAGATGGAATCATCTTTATTTCAGATGATTAAAAAAACGACTGCCGAAAATCCCAATAAAATTATTTCTGCTTATAAAGATAATGTGGCTTTTGCAGAAGGCCCGGTTGTGGAACAATTCTCTCCGGCCGACCACTCCACTTCCGACTATTTCATTATCAAAGATATCAAAACAGTCATCTCGCTAAAAGCTGAAACACATAACTTCCCCACTACCGTAGAGCCGTTCAACGGTGCATCAACCGGTACCGGAGGTGAAATCCGCGACCGCATGGGTGGCGGTAAAGGTTCATGGCCCATTGCAGGTACAGCTGTCTATATGACTTCTTATCCACGCACTGAAGAAGGACGTGAATGGGAAGATATCTTGCCGGTACGCCAATGGTTATACCAGACTCCCGAACAAATTTTAATTAAGGCTTCCAACGGTGCTTCCGATTTTGGTAACAAATTCGGTCAGCCGCTGATTTGTGGTTCTGTATTGACCTTCGAGCATCAGGAGAACGGTGAAAAGTATGCATACGACAAAGTTATCATGCTGGCCGGTGGCGTGGGTTACGGTACTCAACGCGACTGCCTGAAAGGTCACCCCGAAACAGGAAACAAAATTGTTGTTATGGGTGGTGACAACTATCGAATCGGTTTGGGTGGCGGTTCTGTATCCTCTGTTGAAACAGGTCGATACTCATCGGGAATCGAACTCAATGCAGTTCAACGTGCCAATGCAGAAATGCAGAAACGTGCTTATAATGTAGTTCGCGCCTTGTGTGAAGAAGAAAACAATCCGATTGTTTCTATCCACGACCACGGTTCGGCAGGTCACGTAAACTGTTTGTCTGAGCTAGTAGAAGAAAACGGCGGATTAATCCACATGGACAAACTGCCTATCGGTGACAAAACACTGTCTGCCAAAGAGATTATTGCCAATGAGTCCCAGGAACGTATGGGGTTACTGATTGATGAATCGGCTATTGAACACGTACAAAAGATAGCCGACCGCGAACGTGCCCCAATGTATACTGTAGGTGAAACTACCGGTGATGCCCGTTTTGCTTTTGAACAAGCTGATGGTGTCCGCCCATTTGATTTGGCAGTAGATCAAATGTTCGGTTCTTCTCCGAAAACTTATATGGTGGACAAGACTGTAGAACGCCATTATGAAAACGTAACTTACGAAACTTCAAAATTAAACGAATATATCCGCCGCGTACTTCAACTGGAAGCTGTTGCCTGCAAGGATTGGTTAACCAACAAAGTAGACCGTTCCGTAACAGGTAAGATTGCCCGCCAGCAATGTCAGGGCGAAATCCAGCTACCGTTGAGCGACTGTGGTGTCGTTGCCCTTGACTATCGAGGCGAAAAAGGTATTGCCACTTCTTTGGGACATGCTCCGCAAGCTGCCTTGGCTAATCCGGCTGCAGGTTCTGTATTGTCGGTAGCCGAAGCGTTGACCAATCTTGTTTGGGCTCCAATGGCAGAAGGAATGGACAGCATCTCCCTGTCTGCCAACTGGATGTGGCCATGCCGTGCACAGGAAGGTGAAGATGCCCGTCTTTATACGGCTGTCAAGGCGCTGTCTGACTTCTGCTGCGCACTGCAAATCAATGTGCCGACCGGTAAGGATTCCCTGTCTATGACTCAAAAATATCCAAACGGAGAAAAGATCATCAGCCCGGGAACAGTTATCGTTTCAGCCGGCGGAGAAGTATCCGATGTAAAGAAAGTCGTTTCTCCTGTATTGGTAAATGATGCCAAGAGTACCATTTATCATATCGACTTCAGTTTTGACAAGTTGCGTTTAGGTGGTTCTGCTTTCGCACAGTCATTAAATAAAATAGGAGATGATGTCCCGACAGTTCAAAATCCCGAATATTTCCGCGATGCTTTCCTTGCCATACAAGAACTTATCAACAAGGGCCTGATTATGGCAGGTCATGATATCTCAGCCGGTGGTCTCATTACTACACTGCTCGAAATGTGCTTCTCAAACATGGAAGGTGGTATGGAAATCAACCTTAATAAAATAAAGGAAAACGATATCATCAAAATTCTGTTTGCCGAAAATCCGGGTATCGTCATTCAGGTGAAAGATAAAGACAAAGCCGAAGTCAAGAAGATATTGGAAGATGCCGGAATCGGCTACGTGAAATTGGGTACCCCCACAGACGAACGCCATATTCTAGTAACCAAAGAAGATGCCACTTACCAATTCGGTATTGACTATCTGCGTGATGTTTGGTATTCTACTTCTTATTTGCTTGACCGCAAACAAAGCATGAACGGTTGCGCTAAGAAACGTTTTGAAAATTACAAAGAGCAACCACTGGAGTTTGTATTCGATAAATCATTCACCGGGAAGTTCTCACAATATGGAATCACTCCCGAACGTCGTACACCGACCGGCATTAAGGCTGCCATCATTCGTGAAAAAGGCACCAATGGTGAACGCGAAATGGCATATATGCTTTACCTGGCAGGCTTCGATGTGAAAGATGTCACTATGACCGACCTGATAAGCGGACGCGAAACATTAGAAGACATTAATATGATTGTATTCTGTGGAGGATTCTCCAATTCCGATGTTCTGGGTTCTGCCAAAGGATGGGCAGGTGCATTCTTATTCAATCCGAAAGCCAAAGCAGCACTGGATAATTTCTACGCACGCAAAGACACCCTGTCACTGGGAGTATGTAACGGTTGCCAATTGATGATTGAATTGGGACTGATTAATCCTGAGCATAACAAGAAAGCCAAAATGCTGCATAACGACTCACACAAGTTTGAATCTAAGTTTGTCGGTGTAACAGTTCCGATGAACAGAAGTGTTATGCTCGGCTCATTAAGCGGCAGCAAATTAGGTATTTGGGTGGCACACGGAGAAGGCAAATTCTCATTACCATACGAAGAAGATAAGTATAATGTAGTATTGAAATACTCATACGATGAATATCCCGGTAATCCGAACGGTTCAGACTACAGCGTAGCCGGATTAGCAAGTTCAGACGGACGCCACTTGGCAATGATGCCTCACTTAGAACGCTCTTGTTTCCCGTGGCAAAATGCTTACTATCCTTCTGACAGAATAAACAAAGACCAAGTAACACCATGGATTGAAGCATTTGTCAACGCAAGAAAATGGGTTGAAATGAACAAATGATAAAACGATTTGTTATATTTACTAAAAAAGCGGTATATCATACTGATTGCCGCTTTTTTTACATATAATAGATTTTGAAATGACAAGAAAATTTGCGAGCTTTGTAAGGTTTTCGCGTCTAAATACCATTATGAAAAGGACTCTTTTACTTATATACTTTACAATTATTTTTATAACTTCTGTCTCTGCCCAACTTTACCAGTATCTAGATACTAACGATGGCTTGAGCAGTCGTAGAGTCCTGTCCATACAAAAAGACAATAAAGGATATATGTGGTTCCTCACCCATGAAGGAATCGACAGGTACAATGGCAAGCAATATGTTCATTACAGCTTATCAGCAGACGGTCAACCTAATATGAAATCTTTTCCCAACCTGAATACTTTGGAAATAGATACAGCCGGCGTAATTTGGGAAATAGGAAAAAACGGATATATTTTTAAGTACAATTCACTACAAGACAAATACGAGCTGGCCTATAATTTTGCCAGCAAAGACAAAAGCAACAGTGGGCTTCCACTCATCAGCACTTATTTGGACAACAAAAACAATATTTGGCTTTGTACCAAAGACAAACAATACATTTTTGATATCGACCAGGAAAAACTGATTCGCCTGACCAGTTCTATTCAGGAAGAGATTACCTGCATTACAGAAGCCGGAAATAACCAATACTTTTTAGGAACAAATCATAATATATTTTGCGTTGAACTAATTGATAAGCATCAACTACAGATACAAAAACATCCCCAATTGGACCAATTCCAAATTGTTACTTATCTGTATTTTCACAAAAGCACTCAGACTCTTATTATAGGAACACTGAGAGACGGTATATATCTATATAACATCAATACTCAACAACTAATGGATGTTCCCACAAAGTTGTTGGACATTACAGTCAATACAATCATAGCCAACCCCAAGAAAATAGACGAAGTCCTGATAGCCACTAATGGAGCAGGTGTTTACAAACTCAATTTATTCACTCGTGAATTATCCCCTTTTCTGATTGCCGATCACAATCATTCAAACAAAATGAATGGGAATATTGTGAATGACATATTCATTGATAAAGATGACAAATTATGGATGGCCATTTATCCTGTCGGAATTACCTTATTCTCGAATAAATATCCGGGCTATAAATGGATACAACATTCTTATGACAATCCAAATTCACTAATAGACAATCAAGTGAACTCTATTTTAGAGGATTCGGAAGGTGATATTTGGTATGCTACAAGTAATGGCATCTGTTTTTACAATTCTCAGAATAAACAGTGGAAGTGCCTTCTTTCCACTTATCAGAACGACACACAAAATCAGAACCATGTCTTTATTTCCATGTGCGAAACAGCCCCCGGCACCATATTGGTAGGAGGATATATGTCGGGAATGTATCAAATCAACAAGAAAGACATGGTGCCTAAATATTTTTCTCATCAATCCACTCTAGGATGGACCAATATCCGCCCTGATAAATACATACGTTGCATCTACAAGGACAATGATGGAATCATTTGGGCAGGTGGCTATTATAACCTGAAAAGTTATAATATACAAACAAAAGAAATTCAGTGCTACGGTATGGATTTTCCGGTTACCTGTATTAAGAACAAAGACCAATACAACCTGTGGATAGGTACCATCAATGGGCTATACCAATTCAATAAACGAAACCAAACACTGAAACCGGTCAATCTGGATTCTGAAATTGGATGTATCAATACGATTTATCAAGATACTGTTGCCCATATTACCTATATCGGTACTCATGGTTCGGGCATGTGGGTATATAATAATAACACTGACAAAGTCGTACGTTATCATATAAAAAACTCAGCGTTGATTTCCAATAATATCTATTGCATTTTGCCGGCTTCGGAAACGGATCTGGTTATCAGTACCGAAAATGAATTAACTCGTTTCAAAGTAAAAGAAAGAATATTCTCCAATTGGACAAAAGAACAAGGATTGATGGCTGTGAACTTCAATCCCTCATCGGGCATACACACCCGATCAGGATATTTTATATTCGGAACAGGAAACGGAGCCATTGAAATAGCAGACACCGTAAGCCTGCCCAATCGTTTCAAGTCTAAAATGATATTCAGTGATTTCAGCATCTTATATCAAAAGGTTTTCCCCGGTGAAAAAAATTCCCCTTTAACCCAAGATATAGACGATACAGAACATATCACTTTGGATTATAGTCAAAATATATTCTCGTTAAATGTATCTTCCATTAATTACGACAATCCGTCTAATATTCTATACACTTGGAAATTAGAAGGATTTTACGATGAATGGACAAGTCCCACAGCAGATAACCTGATACGTTATACCAACATCAATCCCGGGCATTATAAACTGAGGGTGAGAGCCATTCTGATGGATGACGAGCATGTATTGGAAGAAAGAGCTATAAAAATAACCATAACTCCCCCTTTTTGGGCAACTTTTTGGGCCGGAATCATTTATCTTATTATCATAATATTAATTACAGTAAGTATTTTACGTTTCTTATGGTTAAGGAAAGACAGGAACAATTCTAAAGAGAAAATCCAATTCTTTATCAACACCGCCCATGACATACGTACGCCGCTGACCTTGATAAAGGCTCCGTTGGGAGAAATTCTGAAGAATGAACAACTGACAGAACAAGGGAAAATTAATATCAACCTTGCTATTCAGAATACAGACAATTTATCTGATTTGGCAAGTAATCTGATTAATTTCGAAAAAGAGGAACTTTATACGCCCAACGTTTATGTATCCAGATACGAATTAAATTCATATATTAAGTCTTACATTGAGCAATTCAAGCTATACGCAGAGAAAAAACAAATTGAAATTCATTTTGAATCCAATTTTACTTCTCAAGAAGTATGGTTGGATAGAAACAAGATGGATTCCATCATCAGAAACCTGATGACTAATGCACTGAAATACACTCAACAAGGAGGAAGTATCAAAATTCAGACTTCCAAAAGTAAAAGCCATTGGTTTCTGTTCATCACAGATACCGGAATCGGAATTTCATCCAATGACCAGAAAAAAATGTTCAAAGAACTGTTCAGAGGGAAAAATGCCACTAATTTACAAATTACCGGCAGCGGTATCGGCATGATGCTTACTTACAAGCTCATCAAGAACCACTGTGGCAAAATTAGTATGAGCAGCATAGAGAATATGGGTACTACCTTTAAACTATCATTCCCTATAAAAAGCAGAAAATATAATAACAAACTCTTCCCCAAAGCTGATGTCATCGATCCGCTTCCTATCGTGAGAGAAGGAAACAAAGAGGAGGTCACCATTCCTCCTATTCCGCAACTTAAACAGGCTGATAAAGAAGCTCCTTATATTCTGGTAGCCGAAGACAATGTGGAGTTACGTACTTTCTTATTACAGATATTATCCGATGAATATCAAGTAACAGGAGTCAGCAACGGACAAGAAGTGATTAATTCTATCAAAACCAAACAGCCCGACCTCATTCTTTCAGACATTATGATGCCGGAACTGAATGGAGAACAAATGTGCCGTATTGTGAAAAATGATGTAGAAACAAGTCATATTCCTGTCATTCTGCTAACTGCATTGAATGATAAAGAAAGTATTATCAAAGGATTACAGAGCAAAGCAGACAGATACATCATTAAACCGTTTGATGTCGGCGTCTTAAAAGCCAACATAACCAATGTACTTGCTATCAGGGAGCTTATACGCAAACGTTACAGTCAATTCCAGTTCACCACGGAAGAGGAAAATGTACCTCACCCACCATTGGACTTAGATCAGGAATTTATTATAAAAGTAACCGAAACCATTAAAAAAAATCTGAGCAAAGAACTAAATGTAGACACTTTATGTGCTGCTTTCAATATGAGTAGAAGTAGTTTTTATAATAAAATAAAAGCATTAACAAATTATTCACCCAGCGAGTTTATCCGTAAAGTGCGTATGAATGAAGCTGCCATACTATTGAAAAGCAAGAAATACACGGTATCCGAAGTTTCAGATATGCTGGGCTTTGGCGACCCGAAATATTTTACAGATAGCTTTAAGAAATACTTTGATGTACCGCCAAGCGTTTATATGAAACAAAATTAAGACATGAATTTCTATTTAAAATCATTCGCCATCTTTTTAAAGATTGGCCTGTTTACCATCGGAGGAGGTTATGCAATGGTTCCACTCATACAAGATGAAATAGTGGAGAAAAGAAAATGGATTGATAAAGAAGACTTTATCGACTTATTGGCACTTACTCAGTCTGTTCCAGGCATATTTGCCGTAAACATAGCTATCTTTATAGGATATAAGTTACGCAAATTCAAAGGAGCTCTAGCCATGGCGCTCGGAACCATACTTCCCTCCTTCTTCATTATTTTAGCCATAGCCTTGTTTTTCCAACAATTCAAGAATTATGAAGTAGTAGAAAATATATTCAAAGGAATCCGCCCGGCAGTGGTCGCATTGATTGCCGCTCCTACTTTCTCAATGGCAACATCAGCAAAGATAAACCGCTATACAATATGGATACCCATAGTATCGGCACTTCTTATCTGGTTATTGGGTATATCCCCTGTGTATATTATCATCATTGCCGGAGTAGGAGGCTTTTTCTATGGTAAGTACAAACATAAACATGCATCAAAATGATATTCCTTTATTTATTCTATACATTCTTTAAGATAGGTCTCTTCGGTTTTGGAGGCGGTTATGCCATGCTTTCCTTGATTCAGGGAGAAGTAGTGACGCGTTACCATTGGATTAATGCCGGTGAATTTACTGACATCGTAGCTATCAGCCAGATGACTCCGGGTCCTATAGGCATTAATTCCGCCACTTATGTAGGATATACTGCCGTACTGAACGCGGGATACAGCGAAGCTTTCGCCGTCATCGGCTCCATTGTGGCAACATTTGCTGTTGTCTTTCCTTCCTTCATCTTAATGATTGCCATCAGCAAATTCTTTCTGAAATATCAAAAACACCCGGCTGTTGAAGCCGTATTCAGTGGATTGCGCCCCGCAGTGGTAGGCTTGCTGGCTGCGGCAGCCCTCGTTTTAATGAATAAAGAAAACTTCGGCAGCTATAAAGTAGATTGGTATCAATTCATTATCAGTATCATCATCTTCCTTGCAGCTTTCTTCGGAACACGCAAATATAAGATAAACCCTATATTAATGATTATCCTCTGCGGATTGGCAGGATTCTTGCTTTATTAGTCTATAAAGAAAGGAACGTGTCAAAACGTCGATAATGCTGTCATTTAACCGGTAGGGCGAGGTTCGCTCGCCCGAAAGCAGTCTATTTGTGCATTCGGGCAGGCAAACCCTGCCCCTACAGTTGATGATTTAATGTGCTACTTTAGTTATGACACATTCATGTGCTATATCAAGCATCTTCTCGGTTTTCAGAGCACTCTCCAAGCTCCTAGATACTCATATTTTTATTTGTCAGAGTCTGTCCTTTATACTGTCCGGTCAAAGTACGGAGAAAAGATACAATCTTATCCACTTCCTGCTGCGGAAGGTCAATGCCCAACTGATATTTAGCCATCGCACGCACGGCGTCATCCATTGTCTTCATGCTTCCATCGTGGAAATAAGGATAAGTCAATTCCACATTTCTCAATCCCGGCACTTTAAAACGATGACGGTCACGCTCTATCTTTGTTTGCTTAAACCGACCGTTGTCTTCTTCTGTCATTTCAGCCGCACGGTCTGCAAAATAATCATGTTGTACGCCAATTAACTCATATGACTGTCCTCCAAGGATTTCACCTACATGGCAAGTTGCACAATCATATTTCTTGAAAAGTTCATATCCGGCAAGTTCATCGGCAGTGATAGCATTCTTGTCACCTTTCAGATAAAGGTCGAAACGTGAATTGGGAGTCAGCAACGTCTTTTCAAATTCCTGAATCGCATCGGTAATATTCTTTTCATTCAGTCCGTCTGAATATACCTCTGTAAAAGCTTTTACAAAGTCCTTGTCTTCGGCTAGTTTTGCTGTTATCTGGTCAAAGGATTCACAAGCCATTTCAACCGGATTCAAGGGAGGACCTGCAGCCTGTTCTGCCAATGTGCCGGCACGACCGTCCCAAAACTGAACAAAATTATAAGCTGCATTATAAACAGTCGGAGCATTTACTCCGCCAAGCTGACCGCCCACTCCTTCCGAATACTGCTTATTGTCCACGCCGCCCATATCCAAACCGTGACAAGAGGCACAAGACACCGTATTATCAGCCGACAGACGAGTGTCGTGATAAAGCATATCACCCAATAGCACTTTGCGCACATCTACCGAAATAGAATCGGCAATCGGGCGAATAGGTTCATTGATGAATTCAGGAGCCACATTCGCATCGCCCATCAGCCTCATACGATGATTCTTCACCCAATTAAGAACCAATTCCTTTTTCGTATCGCTGATGGAAGCTCCCCAATGCACCAAATAGTATTTGGGCTGAGGCATCTTGCCATCCAGAATCACTTTTTCTACTTTTGCCAAAGCCACCTGATCGACCGGATTACCGGCTTTCAAGTCTGCCGCCATCCGAGTCATGTCAAAAGCACGATAAGCCTTGCTCACGTCCTCCATCACAATCTTTCCTGCCACGGGCATATTGGCATAGAACGGCAAATCGGGGTTTGAGGTATGACATCTCAAACATCCGGCATCCGTAATGATTTGCTGCATCTGCGCATTTGCCTCCAAATCGGCAGAAGGCACACGGTTCATCAGCCGGTAAGTAACAGCTAATGTCGCCACTATAACCAACAGTGCCACCATTAATTTTGTACTTTTCTTCATGTTACGCTTGTTTTTTTGATTAGTTATTACGATTATATAAATGTATACTTTGCTGTGCCGCCGGAAGATAATTCACTCCATACCAACACATTTGCAACGCCAAAAAGGAAAAAATGAGCAACACATACAGTGATTTGCTGCCCACACGTCCGAACAGACGAAGGTGGATATATATCAAATACCCCATCCAAGTGATGACTGCCCATGTTTCCTTCGGGTCCCAACTCCAATAATTTCCCCATGCCTCTTTCGCCCAAAGAGAACCGAGCAACATACCGATTGACAGGAAAGCGACTCCTGCATAGACCAAATTATCGGCTGTCTGCAAATACTCCTCCTTGTGGCAGAACAATCCGGTGACGGCAATAATGAATGCGCACCCCAACACCGAATAAGAAAACATATATACAGTAACATGAGGAATGAACCATACACTTTGCAAAGCCGGCATCAGCGACTGGTCATGTATCTCCGGCTTTAACAAATTAATCACGACAAATACAGTAGACAATAAAGTAGAAAACGACAATATCCAACGATACTTCCATCGTATATATGTCAGAAGTCCGGCTATTCCCATGAAGAATGAATACCATAAACGCGTTTCTCCCATTGTCCGCAAAGGTGGGCGTTGCAGGTATTCCCATAATCCGGCAATAAAAATGCCCAATACCATAATTCCGGCAATGGTGAAACCAACAGCCATTCTGCTCCTCGTTGAAGAACGAAGTGCAAACACTGCCCCTGCCAGCCATAAACCAACAGACAGTGTCGCAAATACATAGAAGTTATCCCAATTTATCATACCTTTTTCAGATTAACACACTTTTTCGGACCATTAATAAATAAGAGAACAGCTCCCGCCAACATCATCAATATGCCGGCCACCATTATATATTTCCACGGTTGTATCACAACTTGTAAAACACAATATTTACTTTCATTGCCACTTGCCATGTCATAGCTTGTGAGGTACACATCTTCTCCCAACCGATAACTGTATGGATGATTCACTTCCAACAGTGCCTCATCATCACCCAAGCGCACCTCGGCAGCAAAACGGGAAGGGCTTCCATTAGGATAGTATTCCACGGAAAAGGAACGCAGTTCCATCTCATAATCCAAATGATAGGAAACACCATTCATGTCAAAAGCCTCACGTGCCGGTTCTCCTTTATAAAGAGGAATACGCAATGTCCGGGTATCACTGCTTCCAAAGAATCCGGCGAAAAGTGCCAGCCATAATCCTGCATGGTTCAGCAGGAAACGCCAACGGGCAGTCTTTCGATGGTAATAAGCATGAAAAGTAATCATTGCCAAATTGCTTAACAGCAAAAAGAGAATGGCAATGAATATCCAAGAAGTCATAAAATTATAACAGCCCAACAAGGCCCAAACGCCGGTGCGCATAGCAGCTTCCACATCAGACAACTGAGGAAATAATCCAATAATCAGACTACCTGCTATGAGCAGGAAAATAGATAAAATACTTGTTTGAGGGGAGTAAAGGAAGCGTGTAAAAGCTGATTTTCTACTTTCCTTATATAATTTCCACAATAAGAACAGCCAAATAACCGCAAAAACAATATTCAGCGGAAATGCCACAAACGACAATGGAAAATTTCCCATTAACAGTTGTATGATAGCAGCCAGTGATAGATAGCCCGTTACGTACACATATCGCATATTCGTGTTCCTTTTTGTTATCCGGCTACAAAGTAACGAAATAAAAATGAATTAACATATAAATTTCTTATGAATTTGTAACAGTTACAAGATAATAATCGGACAAAAGGAGGGATTTACTTCAAAAAGCCGAAGAGGTGCTTCAAAAAAAGAACTTGATTCTGTCACCGTGTGTTGTCTCCTCCGGTTTTCAACCTCTGCATACGTTTTAAACTCCCTAAGTCGTTTCATTAGCCGGGCTAAGCGTTTTCATCCTTTCTATTATGCCTGTCTGTCAGTCGGATTACTACAGTCTACGGCAATGGACTATACAGTCTACGGTAACGGACTATACAGTCCACCGCAACGGACTGTACGGTCCACTGTCGGAGACTGTAATAATCTTCCGTTTAAAAGACCTTAGCCAACCCTAAGAAACGGCTTATTCTTCCCTTTGTTGGTGATATGATATGTTAAGTGTTCAAACTATTCCCCCCAAATACAAAACCACGCATCATACCTGTCATGAACATAATCCGTTGCTCTCGGTGGCTTGAGTTAAACCTTTCACCTTAAATATCTGTAAAACAACGAATTAACCCCATAACACGTGTGAAACGTGGTTCTTACTTACTAATATCTCAGTACTATTATGCTGTTTGTCTACAGTTTTACTTTCTTCTTTGCCCCTTTAGATTCGTTATGCAAACGATCGAGAGCCGTCACAACATAGTTATATTTTGTCTTGCCGTTTTCATAAGGCAATTTATAATATGTATCACGCGTGATAGCAACAATATGAGAAGGGTCCTCCAGATTCACTTTTTCTTTTTTATCAAAACGATAAACCACATATTGCACAGCCTTATCCATTTCCGTTTTCGCCTTTGGTGCCTGCCAGAAAAGCAACAATCCATCCTGTGTCCAAACATCTTTCACTTTCTTTACTTTATCAGGAGCCTTATCATCCATAAATGGCGATGTAGGCGGCAAAGCCGGATAACGGTGGTAATCTTTTACAAGCATGGTGCGATAGTTTCCTGCATTATCCACCACAGCCGAAGCATACCACTGACAACTTCCCTGCACAGTAGGCAAAGCACGTTGGAGTTTCATCTTAGCCGGCATCTGATTGATAAGCGGATTATGGAGGTCGGGCTTATTCACCGTACGCATCACATCCTGACCAATATACAAAGGACGGGCGGAAGCATTCTTCGCCCACCAACGGATCAATGTATCATAATCGGCAGCCGGATGACCGATTTCCCAATAAACTTGAGGGATATTATAGTCCACCCAACCATTGTTCACCCACATCAACACATCAGCATACAAGTCGTCATAATTTTGCAAACCGCGTGTGTTGCTGCCATTGGGGTCACTCTTCACATTACGATAAATTCCAAAAGGAGAAATTCCAAACTTCACCCACGGCTTGCACTCGCGCACCGTCTCATGGATTTCCTTTATCAACACATTCACGTTGTCACGTCGCCAATCGGCTTTATTACTGTATCCGCGACCATACTGTGCAAAACTGATATTGTCGGGGAAATCCTCTCCCGGATTAGGATAAGGATAAAAATAATCATCCATATGAATGGCATCCACATCATAACGGGTAACAATATCGCGTACAATCTTACAAATATATTTACGATTCTCAGGTAATGCCGGATCAAAATACAATTGTCCGGCATAAGTCACAAAACGTTCAGGGTTCCTGTTGTAAGGATGAATGGGCGACAAGGCTACCGTTCCCTTTGTTTTGGCACGATAAGGATTTATCCAGGCATGAAACTCCATTCCACGCTTATGACATTCATCTATCATAAACTGCATAGGGTCCCAATAAGGTGACGGTACCCTGCCCTGCACCCCGGTAAGGAAGCGGCTCCACGGCTCGTAAGATGATTTATACAAGGCATCTGCTTCAGCACGCACCTGAAAAATAATAGCATTAATACCAGCTTCTTGTAAGCTGTTCAGTTGTCTGATTAATAACTGCTGCATCTTCTCTGCAGGCATTCCTTGAAACTGCCCATTTACACATTGAATCCATGCACCCCGAAATTCACGCTTAGGATAACGTGACCTGGCATTGACCGCCGATGTCAGAAGGAGCGTTATCAATAAAAGAAAAATCGTTTTTGCTCTCATTTTAAGTCTTCGCTATTTTAATAGTTTTCGCAGACAAAGATAAAGATAAAATATGAAACAGCGAGATAACGACAGGCAAAATAAAGATTTCATGCCTCTATCTTCAAATAAATCAATGCGAACTCTTGGAGGATAATTTTAATTCTGTAAATTTACAACATCTTACGTATTCCTAAATAAACACCAGACCTACAGCATCCACAACATGATAAAAACAGCTTGAACTAAAGTTTAAACAAGAGTCAAGAACCGGCAAATAAGAGACTACATCAGCCAGTTCAGCACTGTTGCCACAGGTTTCATCATAATCTTTTGGAGAAGTGACCTAATTACCCCAAAACACCCGTCAGAAGAAAACTACTGAAAAATTTCTATAGAACAACATTTTTTCACCCTACGGAATGAAACGTATCCGAGCAGGATTGACTATCTTTGCATATTCAACTAAATGCAAAAAGAATGTCTGAAAGTAATTATATATCTATCAAAGGAGCCAAGGTCAACAACCTCAAAAACATTGATGTGGATATTCCCCGCAATAAACTGGTAGTCATTACAGGCTTATCCGGTTCCGGAAAATCATCATTGGCTTTTGACACGTTATACGCCGAAGGCCAGCGTCGCTATGTGGAAAGCTTATCATCTTACGCCCGCCAGTTTTTGGGCAGAATGAGCAAACCGGAATGTGATTTTATCAAAGGAATTCCTCCTGCCATTGCCATCGAACAGAAAGTAAACAGTCGCAACCCGCGTTCTACCGTAGGAACCTCGACCGAAATATATGAATATCTGCGATTGCTGTACGCACGTGTGGGGAAAACCTACTCCCCCATCAGCGGACAAGTGGTGAAGAAACACAGTGCGGAAGACATCGTGAATTGTATGCTTTCTTTTCCCAAAGGGACTAAATATACCGTGCTCGCTCCACTACTGCCACGCGAAGGACGCAGCATTGCCGAACAATTGGACATTGACTTAAAACAGGGATTTACGCGTGTGGAAGTGAACCGCGAGGTTATGCGTATCGAGGACTTCCTGCAACAAGTGCCGGCTGAAGGAAAAAAACAAAATATCTACTTACTGATAGACCGTATGACGGCCGATGACAGCAAAGACAGCATCAGCCGACTGACCGACTCGGCCGAAACAGCCATGTATGAAGGTGACGGAGCCTGCATGCTCCGTTTTTATTCATCGGACGGCAGCACACAACTTTTTTCCTTCAGCACGAAGTTTGAAGCAGACGGTATTACCTTTGAGGAACCCAACGACCAAATGTTTTCTTTCAACTCCCCCATTGGTGCCTGCCCCAATTGCGAAGGTTTCGGCAAGGTAATCGGAATAGATGAACATCTTGTCATCCCCAATCGCGCTCTGAGTGTATATGACGGAGCTGTGATTTGTTGGCGTGGCGAAAAGATGGGCGAATGGCTGAAAGAATTCATCCGTGAAGCCCCGAAACACGATTTCCCCATCTTTACTCCTTATTATGAACTGACGCAAGAGCAGAAAGACTACTTGTGGCATGGTCCAAAAGAGAAAGCCTGCATAGACTCATTCTTTAAAATGCTGGAAGAGAATCAATATAAAATTCAGTATCGTGTGATGTTGGCACGTTACCGCGGAAAGACTCTTTGCCCCATGTGCCACGGAACCAGACTGAAAAAAGAAGCCGGATATGTAAAAGTAGGCGGACGCTCTATATCCGAACTGGTAGATTTACCCATTCATGACCTAAAGGAATTCTTCCGTACATTAGAATTGGATACACACGATACTGCTATAGCCAAACGTATACTGACAGAGATTAATAACCGAATCAACTTCCTGATGGATGTCGGTTTAGGCTACCTCACATTAAACCGCCTTAGCAATACATTGTCGGGTGGTGAAAGCCAACGTATCAACTTGGCAACTTCCCTGGGAAGCAGCCTTGTAGGATCGCTTTATATATTGGATGAACCAAGTATCGGACTTCATAGTCGCGATACCGAACGCCTTATTAAAGTATTACGCCAATTACAAGAACTGGGAAATACCGTCGTAGTGGTAGAGCATGATGAGGAAATCATCCGTGCCGCCGACTACATTATAGATATCGGTCCCAAAGCCGGACGCTTGGGAGGGGAAATCGTCTATCAGGGAGACATGAAAGACTTGAAAAAAAACAGTAACAGCTATACGGTTCGTTATTTACTTGGAGAAGAAACCATCGAAATACCCCAATCACACCGCCCCTGGAATAATTATATCGAAATAAAAGGAGCCAGAGAAAACAATCTGAAAGGAGTGGATGTACGTTTCCCTCTAAATATAATGACAGTAGTTACAGGTGTCAGCGGTTCGGGAAAGAGCACATTGGTGCGTGATGTTTTCTATAAAGCGCTGAAACGGGAATACAGTGAAAGCAGTGAGCGACCGGGAGAATTCGTTTCTATCAGCGGTGACATACAGATGGTTAAGGACATTGAGTTTGTCGATCAAAATCCAATCGGGAAGTCATCACGCAGCAACCCGGTGACTTATGTAAAAGCATACGACGAAATCCGTAAACTTTACGCAGAGCAACCCTTGGCCAAACAAATGGGTTACACAGCCGGATACTTTTCTTTCAACACCGAAGGAGGACGTTGTGAAGAATGCAAAGGCGACGGAACGGTTACGGTGGAGATGCAGTTTATGGCCGACTTGGTACTGGAATGTGAATCTTGTCACGGCAAACGCTTTAAAAGCGATACTTTGGAAGTGAAATTCCAAGATAAGAATATATATGATATACTGGAAATGACCGTGAATCAAGCTATAGAATTCTTTACCGAACACGGACAAAAAAAGATTGTGAAGAAACTCACTCCGCTGCAAGACGTGGGATTGGGATATATTAAATTGGGACAATCTTCGTCTACACTGTCCGGTGGTGAGAACCAACGTGTGAAACTGGCCTATTTCCTAAGTGTGGAAAAGACACAGCCTACTATTTTTGTCTTTGACGAACCCACTACCGGTTTGCATTTCCATGATATCAAGAAGTTGTTGGAAGCTTTTGACGCGCTTATCAGCAGAGGGCATACCATCGTTATCATCGAACATAATCTGGACGTAATAAAATGCGCCGATTATGTCATCGACCTTGGACCGGAAGGTGGAAAAATGGGTGGTAATCTGGTCGTTGCCGGCACACCGGAAGAAATAGCCCAATGTGCAGCCTCTTATACCGGACAGTTCTTAAAAGAGAAATATTTATAATCTTAAATAAATAAACAATGAAAAAACTACTTTATTTATCCATGTTCCTATGGCTTGTTCTCACAGGATGCACACAGGAAAAAAAGGAATTTACCGTTTTGCAATGGAATATCTGGCAAGAAGGGACCATGGTTCCCGGCGGTTATGAGGCTATTGTCGATGAAATTATTCGTCTTCGCCCCGATTTTGTAACCCTCAGTGAAGTGCGTAATTATAATAACACCAATTTTACAGCACGCCTCACCCGGTCGCTGAAAGAAAAAGGAGAAACTTATTATTCCTTCTATACATACGATACCGGTTTACTTAGCCGCTATCCGATTACCGACTCACTGACTGTCTTCCCCGAAAACGGTGACCACGGAAGTATTTACCGTTTGACAACCGACATGAATGGAAAGAAAATGGCCGTTTATACCTCTCATCTGGATTATCTGGATGATGCATATTATAATGTACGTGGATATGACGGTTCTACTTGGGAAGAAATTCCTATTCCCACTACAGTTGAAGAAGTTCTGGAAAGAAATGTCGCGTCACAACGTGATGATGCCATCAAGATGTTTATCGAGCAGGCAAAGAAAGACCGGGAAGCCGGATATACCATTATTTTGGGTGGTGATTTCAATGAACCCTCGCACCAGGATTGGACAGAAGAAACCAAGAACCTTTACGACCACCACGGATTAGTAATTCCTTGGACAGTGCCCGTCTTGCTGGATGAAGCCGGTTTCGTTGATGCTTACCGTTCTTTCTATCCCAATGTGCTTGACTATCCCGGCTTTACTTATCCTTCTGACAATCCGGCCAAACCTGCCGAAAAAATCACTTGGGCACCCAAAGCCGATGAACGCGACCGTATCGACTATATTTGGTTCTATCCCGAAAAAGGGCTGACCGTGAAAGATGCAGCAATCTTTGGTCCTAAAGGTTCTATTGTACGTTCTCAGCGTGTACAGGAAACTTCAAAAGATAAATTCATCGAACCGCAGAATGTATGGCCGACAGACCATAAAGGTGTTCTAGTGACATTCCAATACTAATATATTAACTACCTAAAAATTTATCTTATGATTAAGCAGACTTATAAAAAATGGATTGCTGCTTGCACCGTGACGAGCTCATTGCTGTTGGGTGCTTGTACTTCCACTCCTCCCTCTGTCAGAGACGTTTCTATCGTCCCGCTGCCGAACAATGTTCAACAAGACAGCAGCGCATTCGTTCTTCCTAAAAGTTGCACCATCGGCATCACTGATTCCCGGCTGGCTCCGGCTGCCGAATATCTGGCAGGAATACTTTCTCCTTCCACCGGATATAACATAAAAGTACAAGACGGAGAAGGAACCATCACCCTCTCATTGGGGGAAGTTGAAGGCAAAGAGGGTGCATACCAATTAAAAACCGACACTAAGAAAATCAATATAAAAGGAAACTCTTATGGTGGAGTTATTGCCGGAATTGAATCTTTACGCCAATTATTCCCTCCTCAAATTGAATCCAAACAAATAGTGGACGGTGTAGATTGGGCTATTCCGAGTGTGGAAATCAATGATGCCCCCCGCTTTACTTGGCGAGGCATCATGCTGGATGTTTCACGCCATTTCTATTCCAAAGATGAAGTAAAAGAACTGTTGGATGTAATGGCACTCTATAAGATGAATAAGTTCCACTGGCATCTCACCGACGACCAGGGTTGGCGTATCGAAATAAAGAAATATCCTTTGCTGACCGAAAAAGGTGCTTGGCGCAAATTCAATTCTCATGACAAAGAATGCATCCGCCAATCAAAGGTGAACGATAATCCTGACATGGCTATTCCCGAAAGCAAGATTCGCATTGTAGAAGGTGATACACTGTATGGCGGTTATTATACCCAGGAAGATATCAAAGAGGTGATTGCATACGCTAAAGTACGTGGTATTGACATTGTTCCCGAAATAGATATGCCGGGACATATGCTGGCTGCCATAAGCAATTATGAAGGGGTATCTTGTTTCGATGAAACCGGTTGGGGAACCACCTTCTCCTCTCCCGTTTGTCCCGGAAAAGACTCGGCAATAGAATTTTGCAAGAATGTATATAGCGAACTCATCGAACTCTTCCCTTACAAATATGTACATATCGGTGGTGATGAAGTAGAAAAAACCAACTGGAAGAAATGTCCCGACTGTCAAAAACGTATGCGTGACAATAAGCTGAAGACTGAAGAAGAACTACAATCATGGTTCATTCATGATATGGAAAAATTCTTTAACGATAAAGGAAAAGAAATGATCGGTTGGGATGAAATTATCGAAGGCGGACTTTCAAAAACAGCAACTGTCATGTGGTGGCGCAGTTGGGCTAAGAATGCTCCTTCTAAAACAACAGGACAAGGAAATCCTATCATTTTCACTCCTAACGGACAGTTCTATCTAGACTATCAGGAAGATAAGAATTCAGTAGCCAATATTTATAATTATGATCCGATGAGCGAAATTCAAAACGCTGAAATGCAACCGTTAGTATTAGGTGTGCAAGGTAATGTTTGGTGCGAATGGATTCCTTCACGTGAACGTATGCAATATATGGCAATTCCTCGTCTGTTGGCTATCGCCGAATTGGGTTGGAGCAATCCTTCACAGAAAGACTGGAATGCATTTGCCCGGCGTCTTGCCAACCAATTTGAACGCCTCAACATTATGAATATCAATTACCGTATTCCTGATTTGGAGGGTTTTAACAAGACAAATGCCTTTATCGGTGAAGGTATTGTCAACATCACCTGTCTCGACCCAAGTGCTGAAATACACTATACCACAGACGGTTCTGTTCCCACTTTGCAGTCGCCTAAGTATGACGGTCCGGTAAAAGTAACTGAAACAACTGATTTCACATTCCGCACATTCCGCCCGAACGGTAAACCGGGAGATATCACCACCACTCGTTTTATCAAGAGCGAGTATACTCCGGCCGTTACAGCTGCACCATCCAATCCCGGATTGAAAGCTACTTGGCATGAATTCAAAGGAAATAAATGTACCGAAATTGAAAAGGCACCGGTAAATGGAAATTATTCTATCGAAGATGTAATGATTCCCAAGAAAGTAAAAGGTAATATCGGTTTGATTATCAAAGGTTACATTAATGCTCCTCAGGATGATATTTATACTTTTGCACTCTTGTCGGATGATGGCAGTACGTTAGTGATTGATGGCGAACAAGTAATTGATAATGACGGTCCTCATGGTCCTCGTGAAGTAGTAGGCCAAAAAGCTTTAGCTAAAGGATATCACCCGATTGAAATTCGTTACTTTGATCAAAACGGCGGTCAACTGAAAATGAAAGTTAGTGGAAATGATGGTAAAGAGATTCCGTTCACTCATTTATATGCCCACTAAATAAAGAAAAAAGAGAAACAAGCTCTGAGAATTTATCATTTACGGTAGGGAAGGTTTAAACCCCATCCCTACCGTATTTTTTTACTTCATACCTTGTATACTACTAAAAATAAAGACCGAATCCTATTTTGAATCCCAATTTGCTGTATTCAGAAGTATGATTAAAACTCAAATCATAATATACAGCAGGTTCTACTGTCAGATTTCGTCCTAAAAAGAATGCATAGCCCACTTCCGGTGTCAGGCAAACAAGATTTTTCTTATAATCCCCACTAGAAAGATGTTTGTAAGCCATTCCAAGTCCACCGTATACTCCACAGCTGGATAAATAATAGCGTCCCTGCGCGCCAATACTAGTCTCATCTGTTCCATGTTCCACATACTGTCCTTTAAAGTTTAACAATACTGCAAAGTTATCGGCTACAAAAGCACCACCTCCCAATGTAAAACCAAAGTTGGTTCCTTCATACTTACTATGAGAGAGGTCAAGTCCTGTCAGTGAGGCATTCACATACCAAACATCCTTTTCAAATTGTGCATGTGCACCCAATGTTGTTACTACCAACATCACCAAGCTGACTAAAAATTTCTTCATACAATTGTCGTTTAAGTAAATATTCTATTTTTTGTTCTCCATATTCTGACCTTCCTGTTCTCTACGTTTCTCCTGCTTACGAAGAACAATCCAAAGCAAAGCAATAATAAGATAGGATACCCCTATAGTGACATATTTTTCTGCATTACCAATCTCCGTATTCCGCGGAATAAAATAAACAGCCATTATCGTGGTGTAAATAAATAAAGCCACAGGCAACCAGGTTGATTTCTTATATTTCCTCATATACTATACTATTTTGTTTTTTATACCAAGTTATAAATCCTATAACTGCAACCAGCGTACATATTCCTCCCAACACATAAGAGATATAGCCGGAAAGAGCCAATCCTTCGGGCGCAATGCAAATATAAGTAGAACAAACAGCTGTCATAAACAAAGCCGGCAACAGTGTGACATAATAATTCTTTTTCATGCGCACCAAATATACAGTTATCGCCCATAGAGTAAAGACAGACAATGTTTGATTACACCATGCAAAATAACGCCAAATCATATCAAATCCTGCCGCATCGCGCTGACTATATAGCAAAATACCAATAGTCACAGCAAAGATAGGAATACAAATCAATAAACGTCTTGTTATACTTTTTTGTTCCAAATGCATAAAGTCGGCAACAATCAACCGAGCTGAACGCAATGCGGTATCTCCACTGGTGATAGGCGCTGCAATCACCCCCAGCACAGCCAGCAATCCGCCAATGGTTCCTAACCATTCTTTTGTTATACGATCTACTATTATTGAAGCATTACTTTCTTCCATTCCATTCTGATGAAAGAAATAAGTGGCAGCCGCTGCCCATATCAATGCCACAATACCTTCTGTCACCATTGCTCCGTAAAAGATTGGACGACCATACTTTTCATTCTTCATGCAACGTGCCATCAAAGGTGACTGTGTAGCATGGAAACCACTAATGGCACCACAAGCAATAGACACAAACATGATAGGAAAAATAGGCAAACCGGCAGGATGAGTATTTTGTATACCGTCTGTTATTTCGGGCAAAGCCGGATGGTGCCATATCAACATAGCTAATATTCCAACTGCCATAAACAACAAAGCAATGGCAAACAATGGATAAATCTTGCCAATAATCTTATCTACCGGCAGCAGGGTAGCCAACATATAATAAATGAAAACAATAATAATCCAAAAGGTTACGTCCATATAATCGGGTGTTAGCTTGGCCAACAAACCGGCAGGTCCGGCAACAAACACAGCCCCGACCAATATCATCAGAACCACAGTAAAGCCACGCATCAACTGTTTGGTAGGAAGTCCCAGATAACGGCCGATTATTTCAGGAAGACTCTCACCGTTATGCCTTAAAGAAAGCATTCCTGATAAATAATCGTGTACAGCACCGGCAAAAATAGTTCCCAGTACAATCCATAGATAAGAGGCCGTACCGAATTTTGCTCCCATAATGGCACCGAAGATAGGACCCAAACCTGCAATATTAAGAAACTGAATCATGAAAATCTTCCAAGTGGGAAGGGGAATAAAGTCTACGCCATCCTCCATAGTCAGAGCCGGTGTTTTTTTATTTTTATCAGGACTAAACAGATGCTCCACATAGCTTCCATATAAAAAATATCCTCCTATAAGAACCAATAATGCAATAATAAAGGTTATCATATACTCTATTTAATTGTTTTATTATTGCAAAAATAACGATTTAAATGATTACTTCTTATCTTTGCAATAAAATTAAAGCGAATGCGAACACTATTTCTAACTTTATTACTAATAATACTAAGATCTTTACCTGTTATATCACAGCCCAAATACGAAATTCGCGCCACTTGGCTCACGACCTTGGGCGGAATGGACTGGCCGCGTACCAAAGCCGGAAGCGCAACAGGAATTCAACGCCAGAAAAAAGAATTATGTGATATACTCGACCGTTTGAAAGCTGCGAATTTCAATACAGTATTATTGCAAACCCGCCTGCGTGGGGATATGATATATCCGTCCTCCATTGAGACCTTTGCCGAATCGCTGACGGGATATACCGGACGTAATCCGGGATATGACCCATTGGCTTTTGCTATTGAAGAATGTCACAAACGAGGCATGGAATTGCACGCTTGGATAGTGACTATCCCGGCCGGAAACACTCGGCAAGTGAAGCTGTTGGGACGAAACTCCATCGTACAAAGGAATAGAAAAATATGCAAACTATATAAAGGTAACTGGTATCTGGATCCGGGCAATCCTGAAACAAAAGAATACCTCTCTCGCATTGTGAAAGAAATCACTTCACAATATGACATAGATGGTATCCATTTCGACTATATCCGCTATCCCGAACAGGCAGATAAATTCCCTGATAAAGACACCTACCGCAGATACGGAAAAGGAAAGGATCTGAAACAATGGCGTCGGGATAACATTACCGACATTGTACGCCGCCTTTATACTGATATCAAGTCTATCAAGCCATGGGTAAAAGTGAGTAGTTCGCCCATTGGCAAATATCGCGACACTAACCGTTATCCCTCTCGCGGCTGGAATGCTTATCATGTAGTCTATCAAGATGCACAAAGATGGTTAAAAGAAGGAATCCATGATGCCTTGTTCCCAATGATGTATTTCCAAGGAAACAATTTCTATCCCTTTGCTTTGGACTGGAAAGAGAACGACGGCAAACGTTGGATTATTCCCGGACTGGGAATTTATTTCCTCTCCCCTCGTGAACAAGATTGGCCATTGGACGAAATAGTTCGTCAAATCCATTTCACCCGTCAGATAAAGCTAAACGGACAAGCCTATTTTCGCAATCGCTTTTTACTTGATAACACAAAAGGAGTATTAGACGAACTGGAAGAAAACTTTTATACTTACCCGGCATTGATCCCTCCTATGACATGGTCAGATAGTATTCCACCTTCTGTTCCATCCCATCCTTCGGTGCAACAAATAGCGAACGGCAAACTTCGCATGAGTTGGCAAGCATCAGCCGATAACAGCAATCAATCTGTTGTATACCATTTATACGGTTCCGATACATATCCTGTTGACATTAAGCAACCTCAAAATTTAATAGCTACCCATCTCATTGCCAATGAGTATGAATATACAGCCAGGCTCCCTTGGTTACAAAAACGATACTTTGCCGTCACTGCCGCTGACCGCTTTGGCAATGAAAGCGCTCCATTAACCCTGAATACGGTTTCGGATATGGATATACCTTTATTAAATAAAGGAAATATACTTTACCTGCCGGAAATAAAGGATGCACAAACTATTATCATCTATAATATGACCAACGAAGAAATATGGAAAACCGGTTATATTCATAAACTATCTTTAGTATCATTGCCCAATGGCTTTTATACAGTAAAAATATTCAATCGACAAGGTAAAAGCCTATTTGCAGGAAGTATTATGAAGTAAATATTCACCAAATAAGGTCTTATTTCATCCTTTCTTATGTTTTCTATACTTGCTGGGAGACATTCCCATTATCTTAGAAAACAAACGGGAAAAATAATAGCAATCCTCTATTCCTATTTTATGGCAAACTTGATTTATCTTGATATCTGTACAGTCTATCAGATAACAAGCATGTTGTATCTTTAACAAATTGAAGTAATTGACAGGCGAGTGTCCTGTACGGTGATTAAAAATGGTAGAAAAATGAGAAACAGAATATCCCGTATGCTCGGCTATTTCAGAGATACTGAGTTTTTTTCCTATATTCTCTTTCATAAAATGAATAGCCGCATCTACTAAATCATTTGAAATATCATTGACTGTAGCATTTCTATATTCTTGCAAATAGCAAATGGTACCAAGAAAATGATGGAAAGCCGAACAAGAATACAACAGATTTTCTTTACTATATCCCAATTCCAAAGTATGATATATTTCTTCAAACAAATTCAAACGTCCATTAATACGTGAGTAAATAGTAGGTTTGATATCAATAGGGGTCAATAAACGTAAAGCATAATATTCTGCTAAGTCTCCTTTAAAATGTATCCAATAAATTGTCCATGGATCTGTGTCATCGGCTCCGTAACTATGAGGTACATTCGCAGGTAAAATAAAGCATTGATTACTCTTTATTTCATAACGTTCATCATTCACGCTAAACCATCCTCTCCCCTCCACACAATAAATAAATACGTATTGAGAGATGGGAGTTTCCCGTTTTCTAAAATGATGTTCTGCCCGTGGATAGTATCCTATGTCCGTAATATGCAGCGCATTGGCTAAAGGATTATTTTCCATCGTATGTATAATTGATGCAGGAAGTACTAAAGCTCTTTCACCTGAAAATCCATCTTTGCGTTTAATCATTGCTGTAGAAGTTATAGTTAACAGTAACAAAGATAGTGATTTTTATACAGGCAGCAAAGTTATTATCATAAGATTATCCATCCAATTCAATAATTTATCTATTCCCTATTCCAGAAAAATACAATTCCTTTGCAGTATGATTTATATAATAATACACAATGAAAAACATTAATTCAAAGAATTTACTATTTATCTGCTTTATTTCTGCTATGGGTGGCTACCTGTTTGGTTATGATTGGGTAGTAATTGGCGGAGCCAAAATTTTTTATGAACCATTCTTCGCTATCGAAGATTCAGCAGCTTTACGCGGTTGGGCAATGAGTAGCGCCTTACTAGGATGTTTAGTCGGAGCAGGCTTCTCCGGTAGTTGGAGTGATAAATATGGTCGCAAAAAACTATTAATATTATCCGCTCTATTATTTTTGCTGTCTGCTGTCGGTACAGGAGCTGTCGATAATTTTTCCTGGTTCATATTCTATCGTATTGTAGGTGGACTGGGTATAGGAATTGCTTCCAATGTTTCCCCCATATATATAGCTGAGGTATCACCGACTGAGATACGTGGAAAACTGGTATCTTTAAACCAACTGACTATTGTATTAGGTATATTATCTGCACAACTTGCCAATTGGATGATAGCAAACCTATTTACAGAAGGAACCTCACAACTTCCTGCGGAAGGAATAGAACAGGCGTGGCGATGGATGTTCTGGGCAGAAGCATTACCGGCTGCCTTATTTTTTATATTAGCTTTCATTATCCCTGAAAGTCCACGTTGGTTAGCCGCCAAAGAGGTGAAAGAAAAATACGATTGGAGAGCATTATCACAACCTGGTGTACGGCGGGTATTAATACTGGGAATTGTTTTGGCTGTTTTCCAACAGTGGTGTGGCATCAATGTTATATTCAATTATGCCCACGAAGTCTTTTCGGCTGCCGGTTATGAAGTGTCAGATGTCTTGATGAATATTGTAATAACGGGGGTAACTAACGTAATCTTTACTTTTGTTGCCATTTATACTGTTGACCATTGGGGCAGAAGGACATTAATGTTAATCGGCTCGGCAGGACTTGCTGTTATCTATCTGCTGATGGGATGTTGTTACTTTGCAGGAATGAGTGGTTGGATAATGTTAATACTGGTAATGATGGCAATTGCCTGTTATGCCATGTCATTAGCCCCCATTGTATGGGTAGTATTATCCGAAATATTTCCACAACAGATTCGTGGAACAGCTATGGCTATCTCTACCCTCTTCTTATGGATAGCCAGCTTCATACTCAGCTACAGTTTTCCCCTATTAAATGAATCATTACAGGCGGCCGGAACGTTTTGGTTATATGGTGGCATATGCTTAACGGGCTTCTTTTTTATTCGTGCCCGACTACCGGAAACAAAAGGGAAAAGTTTGGAAGATATAGAAAAAGAAATAACAAAAAAATAAAACTGATATGGATATAAAAGTAAATGTTTGGGAAGAAGATATTCTGCTTCCTACCTATGGTATTGGCAAACCGGAAAAGAATCCGATGTTTTTTGAAAATAGAGTTTATCAAGGAAGTAGTGGGGTGGTTTATCCTTATCCTGTCATAGAAAAGATTTCAGATACTTGTCAAGAAGAAACCTATCATGCTGTTTATCTGGAGAATGAGTATATCAAGGTTATGATTCTTCCTGAATTGGGCGGACGTGTACAAATGGCTTATGATAAAATAAAGAAACGCCATTTTATTTATTACAACCATGTTATAAAACCTGCTTTGGTAGGACTGACCGGGCCTTGGATTTCCGGCGGTATTGAATTCAATTGGCCTCAGCATCACCGACCCAGCACTTATCTACCTGTAGATTTTACAATTGAAGAAAATGCAGACGGAAGTGCTACCGTATGGGTGAGCGAACGCGAACGGATGTTCCATCAGAAAGGTATGGCTGGTTTTACCCTACGTCCCGGCAAAGCTGTACTTGAAATTCAAGGAAAACTATATAATCCGACTCCTGTTCCACAGACCTTCCTATGGTGGGCCAACCCGGCCGTCGCTGTCAATGAAGCCTATCAATCGGTTTTCCCTGCCGATGTCAATGCTGTATTTGATCACGGTAAGCGAGATGTATCAAAATATCCTATCGCTACCGGCATTTATTATAAAATGGATTATTCAGCAGGTGTAGACATCTCACGTTATAAAAATATACCGGTACCCACTTCATATATGGCTATCCGCTCAAAATACAACTTTGTAGGCGGTTATGAAAACGATACTCAAGCAGGAGTATTACACGTAGCCAACCATCACATCTCTCCCGGGAAAAAACAATGGACTTGGGGAAATGGAGATTTCGGACAAGCCTGGGATCGTAATCTGACAGACACAGATGGGCCATATATCGAATTAATGACCGGAGTTTATACCGACAATCAACCAGACTTTACTTGGTTGCAACCTTATGAGGAAAAAATTTTCACTCAATATTTTATTCCTTATCGTGAATTAGGGGTAGTAAAGAATGCCACTTCTGATTTACTAATGAATATAGAAACTGAAGACACAAAGAATGCAATACTCAAACTATTTGCTACATCCGCACAGAAAGGTTTACGAATTGTGATTAAACGCCAAGAAGACATCATTTGGGAAAATATTACAGATTTGACTCCAAAAGCGGTATTTACTCATACCATTAAAAATATATCGCCTGATGAAGCAGAGGTTTATATTTATTGTTCAATCGGCAAGTTACTACTTTCATGGAAGGCTGAATCAACTGAAATCAAACCAATTCCTGAACCTGCAAAACCTGCATTGCCTCCTTCAGAAGTACGCTCTACAGAACAGCTTTACCTGACAGGATTACATTTGGAGCAATACAGACATGCTACTTACAATCCAACTGATTATTATTTAGAAGCCCTACGTAGAGACAACAGCGATATACGCAATAACAACGCTATGGGATTATGGCTATTCCGTAAAGGACAATTCAAGAAAGCCGAACTTTATTTACGCAAGGCTATTAACACTCTGACAGAACGTAATCCAAATCCCTACGACGGAGAACCTTATTATAATTTAGGTCTTGTATTAAAATACCAAGATAAAACTGTTGAAGCATACGATGCGTTCTATAAAGCATGCTGGAACGCTGCTTGGCAAGATTCAGGTTATTACTCTTTGGCCCAATTATCGGCTGCACATAATGAGTGGGATAATGCATTGTACGAAATTAATCAGTCTTTAGTTCGTAACTGGCATAATCATCGCGGACGTCATTTAAAAGCAATGATTCTTCGTAAATTGGGACGAGAAAAAGAAGCCATAGAACTGATTAAAGAGTCACTCAATATAGATAAATTCAACTTTGGATGTCGTTTTGAAGCATGGCTTCAGTCCGGTGAAAAAGAAATGCCATCAAGTTTAAGAATATTAATGCGTGATGAATCACGTAATTATGAAGAACTAGCTACAGACTACGCCCAAGCCGGCAACTGGGAAGATGCATTGGCTGTGGTAAATGCAGCATTAACCAATATATCGGCTCCTTCAACAATGCTGTTATATTATAAAGCGTGGTTCCTATGTAGAATGAATCAACAAGACGAAGCTGTCAGTGTAGTAAGTCAAGCAGAAAACAGTCCGTTAGATGAATATTTCCCCAATAGTCTGGAAGCGATTTTAGCTCTTCAGTGCGTAACCAATTTACCGATACATGCACCGAAAGCTTTTTATCTATTAGGTAATATATGGTATGATAAACGTCAATACCAGGAAGCTGTCGATGCATGGGAACATTCTAAAGAAATGGACAACGGCTTCCCTACCGTATTACGAAATCTTTCATTAGCTTATTTCAACAAACTTGGAAAGAAAAAAGAAGCAGTACAATTACTTGAACAGGCATTTATGCTTGATGAAACAGACGCACGCATCTTAATGGAATTGGATCAATTATATAAACGCATGGATTATTCCCCGAAAGAACGTTTGCATCTATTAAACAAACATAAAGAAATAATAGCTACTCGCGATGATCTCTATTTGGAATATGCTACATTGCTTAATCTGACCGGAGAATACGAACAAGCCATGCAACTCATTGACCAACGCCAATTCCATCCTTGGGAAGGAGGAGAAGGTAAAGTACCTGCCCAATATCAATATGCACGTATACAATTAGCAAAGAAATCTCTAAAGGCAGGAGAATACGAGCATGCACTTGCCTTGATTGAAGAATGTTTTGTCTACCCTCATCATTTGGGAGAAGGAAAACTGTATGGTGCACAAGAAAATGATTTCCTTTATTATAAAGGATGCATTTTGGAAGCAATGGGTAATCATGATGAAGCACATTCCTCATTCACAAAAGCTGCTTCGGGCAATGGACAACCCACAGCTGCCATGTACTACAATGACCAAAAGCCCGATAAAATCTATTATCAAGGTTTAGCTTTACGGAAAGTAGGAAAAGAAGCGGAGGCACGCGGAAGATTTAATTCCCTAATTTCCTACGGTGAAAAACATTTATATGATACTTTTGTAATGGATTACTTTGCTGTGTCTTTACCTGATTTACAGATTTGGGAAGACGACATGAATAAGAAAAATCGAATCCATTGCCACTATCTCATGGGGCTGGGGCATTTAGGACTAGGTAATAAAGAGAAAGCCGACAAGTGCTTCAGTTATATAAAAGAAATAAATCCTAATTTCCAAATTTGGATATAATACCATAAGACAAATACAATATGAAGTTATTAAATCAATTATTACTTGCTATTTTAGGCATGGTCTTTTTGACAGGATGTAAAGAAAGTACGTCAATTCTTTCTTTAGCCGGAGAATGGGAATTTGCCATAGACAGTATGGATATAGGTATTTCAAAACATTGGTATACCCAATCTTTTCCCGACAAAATAAAATTGCCCGGAACGATGGATGATGCAGGATACGGTATCCCCAATCGGTTATTACCCTCAATAAGCAAACCTCAAATATTGCATCTCACTCGCAAACACAGTTATGTAGGACCGGCTTGGTACATACGTGAAATATCCGTTCCTTCAGATTGGGAGGGAAAGAACATAGAACTGAAGTTGGAGCGTGTTATTTGGCAAACAAATGTATGGATAGACGGTAAAGAAGTAAATGGAGAGCAAGAAAGCTTGATAAGCCCCCATTACTTTGACCTAACAGAATATCTGTCACCGGGGAAACATCGGATAGCCATTCGAGTAGATAACAGAAAAAAATACGACATCACTGCCGGTGATATGGCACATGCATATACCAATGAAACACAAATCATGTGGAATGGCATTTTGGGAGAAATCTCTTTGCGGGCGAAAGATGCTGTCTTTATGAAAGATATACAGATATATCCCGATATTCAAACCCGGGAAATCCGTGTAAAAGGGAAACTACAAAACACAGGGAATAAAGCTTCGGGGACATTGACTGTTCATGTAAAAGAGAAAAACACAGGCAAATCTGTTACGGAAATAGAACAGCAAATGGACCTTTCGGCAGGCGAAACAATGCTGGACTTTGTTTGTCCCATGGGCGAGGACGTACGGCTTTGGAGTGAATTTACTCCGATAATGTATGAGCTGGAAATAAAGATGAAAACCAAAGAGAGTCTGGCGCAAGAGAAAATTGAATTCGGAATGCGCCAAATTAGCCGTAACGGAGCCGATTTATTAGTCAATGGTAAAAAAGTGTTCCTTCGTGGTACATTGGAATGTTGCATTTTCCCATTAACAGGTTACCCCCCAACCACTAAAGAAGGATGGTTAAAAGTCTTCCGTTCCGCTAAAGAATGGGGGCTGAACCACCTTCGGTTTCACTCTTGGTGCCCTCCTAAAGCAGCATTTGAAGTAGCGGATTCACTCGGTTTTTATTTGCAGGTGGAATTACCACTTTGGTCTTTGACCGTAGGTGAAAATCCTGAAATGAATCAATTCTTATATAATGAGGCAAAACGAATTTTATCGGAATATGGTAATCATCCCTCTTTCTGCTTTTTGAGCCTTGGAAATGAATTGCAACCGGACTTTGAATTTTTGGGAGGTTTATTGGATTCGGTAAAAGCCCTTGATTCCAGACATTTGTATACAACGACTTCTTTTACTTTTGAAAAAGGACATGGCGATTGGCCTGAGCCGCACGATGATTTCTTTATCACTCAATGGACTAAAAAAGGTTGGGTGCGCGGACAAGGAGTTTTTGATGTAGAAATGCCAAACTTTAATAAAGATTATTCTGCTTCTGTAGATAGCATGCCCGTTCCGGTTATTACGCACGAAATAGGACAGTATGCTGTGTATCCTGATTTAAAAGAAATAGAAAAATACACAGGTGTATTAGAGCCTCTTAATTTCAAAGGAGTTAAACAAGAGTTGGAAAACAAAAATCTTCTAGAAAAGGCAGATGATTATTTGTCTGCATCCGGTCATTTGGCTGCCATTTTATATAAAGAAGAAATAGAACGTGCCATGAAGACTCCCGGCATCAGCGGTTTTCAACTTTTAGATTTACATGATTTTCCCGGCCAAGGAACTGCATTAGTCGGCTTACTAAATACTTTTTGGGAAAGCAAAGGCGTAGCCAATGCCGAAGAATTTCGTCAATTCTCTGCTCCAGTTGTCCCATTAGCTCGCTTCTCAAAAGCCGTATACAAAAACAACGAGCAGTTTACGGCCGACATTGAGATCGCTAATTATAGTTCTGAGGAAATCAACAATAAGAATATCAAATGGGCATTAACCAATGCATCCGGTCAGCCATTACAAGAGGGTATTATACCTTTAACAAACATAAAAATCGGAGGCGGGAATATAGCCGGTAAGATTTCTTGTTCTTTATCAGAAGTTAAAAAAGCAGAACGACTGACTTTAAGAGTTTCCATCGAAAATTCCAGTTATAAAAACACTTGGAATATATGGGTATATCCGGCCACTTTAACGATAGAAAAAGAAGAGATTGTAGTAACAGACAAACTTACCGAAACACAAAAAGCTCTTGCAGCCGGTAAAACAGTATTATTCAATCCCCCTTATCAACTTTGTGCAGGTTTACAAGGCAAGTTTGTTCCGGTGTTCTGGAGTCCTGTCCACTTTCCCAAACAAGCAGGTACAATGGGACTGTTGTTAGATCCTACTCATAAAGCTTTTGCACATTTCCCAACAGAGGGACATACCAACTGGCAATGGTGGAGTCTGACAACCCAATCGCGCACTTTAGTAATCGATAGCATATATCAACACATTACTCCATTAGTGGAATGTGTAGACAACTTTGCCAATAACCGCCGATTAGCAACTCTTTTTGAAACTAATTGTCTAAATGGGAAATTAATAGTATGCAGCATGGACTTGCTAAACCATCAGGATACATTTCCTGAAAAAAAACAATTGTTATATAGTTTGATTAACTATATGAAATCCAATGCTTTTGCTCCCGTGAAATCCATTTCATTTGAAGAACTTTGTTCGTTAGTAAAACCAAGCTCGAAAGGTAAAAAGGAGGAAACTCCCCAATCTGTCTATTAATAGGTTTAGTCAAAATAAGGACCCGAATATCGGGACATAGGACACTAGAATTCTACTGAATAAAACCGGCAAATTCTAGTGTCCATACAAACTTTGTTTTATACAAAAATGAAATACTATGAATAAAATAACGGAATATTCCCTTTGGGAAGTATTGGAACAGATTACATCAAGTTTAAAAAGTAAACGTCTGGCAGATGTCTTTCGTTTTACCTCCTTCTGCCCTTTCGAAACGTATGGTCCTCACAAACACATGCGCATTGAGATTAATTATATAAAAAAAGGAAATTGCATATTGCATCTGGACAATGAAAGCATAAGTTTCCATGAAGGTGACATCATGATTATCACTCCACATGTAGAACATCAATTTGAAGCCGGTGCAAATGGCACGATATTAATGCAATTAGAATTTTTACCCGAAATATTTTCTCTTTTTCATTCAAATATCAAAGTTGGCACAGAACCTATACCTACACCTTCCTTTTTGTTTTCTAAAGAAAACAGATTGATTAAAATAGTGAACAATGTAGGTGTAATGAGAACTATACAACGCATTGTCAATGAAATGGAACATAAAGGACCGCATTATCGATACCTGGTAGTAATGTATTATGCAGAATTATTAATTCTTCTCTATAGATATATGCATGAGACCTATCTGTCTATCTGCACAAATGAGCTGTTAAAGAAAGCAGTTTGCTATATCCGGCACAACTACCAAACAGACATCAACATCAATGATATAGCCGAATATGCAAGTATCAGTGAACGTTATTTAAGAAAATTATTCTCACAGAACTTGAATCTTTCTCCTTTAGATTATCTGAATCAGATTAGAATCAATAAATCCATCGAACTGCTAAAGAATACTGAAAAATCCGTCAAAGAGATTTGTTTTCTTTGTGGTTTTCAATCGCCTCAGTATTTTTCACGTATATTTAAGCAGCAAATGGGACTCTCCCCTCGGGAAATGGCTAAATCATAAAGAACCTTCCTTCCACTTACAATAATTAACACCCCATACTCATGATGAATACTAAAATCATTTCTTTTACCGGAATATTAACAACTTTATCTATAGCACATACCAGTTATGCTCAGCAAGCAGAACAACATCCTAATGTCATTATTATATTAGCAGATGATATAGGCTATACAGACTTAGGATGCTATGGAGCAAAAAAAATCAAGACGCCGGCTATTGATCAACTAGCCCGGCAAAGTATTATATTCACCAATGCCTATGCACCGGCCTCCACCTCATCCCCCTCTCGATATGCACTTCTTACCGGAGAGTATGCATGGAGAAAAAATGTAGGAATATTACCGGCAGATGCCCCATTGACAATTAGTCCTGCCACAACAACATTGCCGGAAATGTTTCGAAGAAACGGATATCAAACAGCTATCGTCGGTAAATGGCATTTAGGACTGGGAACAAAAGATATACCGGTAGACTTCAATAGAGAAATCAAAGAAGGACCATTAGCAATAGGGTTCGACTATGCTTACTATTTTCCGGCAACAAATGACCGGGTACCTTGCATATATATCAATAATGAAAAAGTAGATGGCCTTACTCCTAATGATCCTATAAATGTATCTTATAAACAAAAAATAGGAAGTGATGGTACAGGCAAAGAGAATCCTGACAAACTAATCATGAAACCACATTTGGGACACGACGGGACAATTATAAACGGTATTAGTCGCATTGGATGGATGAGTGGAGGAAATTCAGCACGGTGGCAAGATGATAAAATGGGAGAACATCTGTTGAATAAAACGATTTCTTACATAAAAAAACATGCCGACTCCCCTTTCTTCCTATATTATGCCCCTCATAATGCTCATGAACCACGTGTTCCGTCCCCTGCCTTTAAAAACAAATCAAAAGCCGGAATTTATGGGGATGTCATTGAAGAATTCGATTACTATGTAGGCAAAATCATCCAAACATTAAAAGAAACAGGCATTTACGAAAATACAATTATTGTCCTGTCAAGTGATAATGCCCCAATGATAAAGGAAGGTTATCAAGACGGTGCTTTGGAAAACATAAATGGACACAATCCGTATGGCAATTTAAGAGGAGAAAAATATTCTTTGCATGAAGGAGGAAATAAAGTTCCATTCATATTTTCCTGGCCTCAAAAAATAAAAAGACCTTTCATTCAGACACAACCATTTATCTACTTGGATATGCTTGCCACTTTTGCTGATATGTTAAATCTTCCCATCACAAAAAAAGAACTAAAAGACAGCCGTAGTGGTGCATCTCTATTCACACAAGTCCAAGCTCCTTTATATCGTGAATATATCATGACTCAAAACAACGGAGGAGAGATAGCCATACGAAAAGGGAAATGGAAATTTTTACCGCAAAGAAAGAATAAAAATGCCGAACTTTATAATTTAGAGAATGACCCTTCAGAATTACACAATCTAATATTTGCATATCCCCAATTAGCTCAAAAGCTGAAAATCGAGATAGAACAAGTATATAATAAGAATAACTAAATTGGAGCCCTTCCGTAAAATAATCCATTCAGTTATTTATTTAATCTATTCTTTAATCAAGGAAAATAGGGTTTCTTTGTATCCACAAAGATATCTTAATCTAATTCTTTTAATCAAGATTATATATGAAAAAAAGTTTCTTATTCGCCATGATGCTGTGCTGTGCGCAACTACTGTCTGCACAACAAGAAAGAATCGATTTATCGGGAACATGGCGTTTTCAGGCTGACCCCATGGGATTTGGAAAGACACCGGGCTCAGAACTCTATCAAGCAAAACTTACCGAATCTATCATGTTGCCGGGCAGTACCGACGAAGGCGGAAAAGGTATGTTGACAACCGCCCGATATGTAGACCGTCTTACCCGTAAATTTGAATACTGCGGCCAAGCATGGTATCAACGCGAAGTGATTATTCCCGAAGAATGGAAAGACAAAGAAATCACACTCAACTTGGAAAGATGCCATTGGGAAACAACTGTTTATGTAGATGGAAAAGAAATCGGTGCCAAAGAACACCTTAGTGTCCCAAACCGTTTTTTACTGAGCAAGCAAATGACTCCCGGCATGCATATTCTTACGATTTGTGTAGACAATCGCTTGAAATATCCAATGGATCAATGGAATCATGGAACTACAGAATACACGCAAACCAATTGGAACGGCATAGTAGGAAAAATAGAATTAACGGCATACGAAAAGACAAATATACATGCTTTAAAAGCATATCCAGATATAGAAACACGAACGGTAACATTGGACATCACTGTAAATAATACCACCGGACAACCGACTAATGGACTATTACAACTGGTTATCAACGAAAAAGGTGGCAAAACTGTCAGTGAACAATCTTTTCCCATTACTTTAAAAGAAGGAAGCAACCAACTGATTAAAGAAATCAGCATGGGTAAAAATATAAAATTATGGAATGAATTTACTCCTTATCTATACGAAGTAAAAGCAATGCTTACCGCCGATAACAAACAGGACAGCAAAAATATAACTTTCGGTATGCGAGAAGTCACGCAAGGCAAACATCATATCCAAATAAACGGGCGCAATGTTCACTTAAGAGGAGCATTGGACTGCTGTGTCTTTCCCTTGACCGGATATCCGTCAACAACTATCGAAGACTGGAAACGTATCTTCCTGACCGTAAAAGATTATGGCATGAATCATATCCGTTTTCATTCATGGTGTCCCCCCGAAGCCGCTTTCCATGCTGCCGATGAAGTAGGAATATACCTGCAAGCAGAATTGCCTATGTGGATTAAAGACGTCGGACAATATCCTGCACGACGTGACTTTTTCGAGAAAGAAATGTATGCCATATTGGAAGAATATGGAAACCATCCTTCCTTTATTTTAATGTGTAACGGAAATGAAAACGAAGGTAATTTTAATGTTTTGGAAGACTTGGTGAAGAAAGCTCAAAAGCATGACAATCGCCGACTCTACTCTGCATCTACCGCCCGTACGCACACCCCCTCCGATCAATATTATGTATCGCATGTGACAGAAAAAGGATGGATAACTGTATACGAAGGTAAACCATCTACAGACTGGGACCGTAAAAAAGAATCGGATATTGACTGCCCTGTCATTGCACACGAAACCGGACAGCGCTGCATGTATCCTAATTTTGCAGAAATGGAAAAATATACCGGAGTCGTATCTCCTCGTAATTTTGAGGTATTCAGAGAAAGATTGGCACGCAATGGAATGCTACATCAAGCAGATGATTTTTTCCGTGCAACCGGTGCTCATACAGTCTTACAATATAAAGAAGTAAACGAATCATTACTCCGTACTGCAAATTCGGGTGGTTTCCAATTGCTGGGACTTGCAGATTTTCCGGGACAAGGAAGTGCTTTTGTCGGTATTCTTGATGCCTTTTGGGAAAGCAAAGGATTGGTCAGCCCCGAAAAGTACCGCGAATCCTGTGCACCTACCGTTCTTTTAGCACGTATGCCGAAACGTACTTATATGAACAATGAAACTTTCACGGCAAAACTGGAAATTTATCATTATGGAGAACATCCGTTAAAACGCGGAAAACTGAATTGGGAACTGAAAGATGGCAAAGGGAACACTGTAAAAAAAGGAAATATCTCAACCCCTGCTATACCCTGTGCTACTGTTGACTCTTTAGGCAAAGTAAACATCAGCCTCAACAATGTGAGTCATGCCGAAAAATTGACTTTACATACCACCCTGAATGATACCTACCATAATGAATGGGACATTTGGGTATATCCCTGCCAACAAACAGCAGCCGATGACTATGTATATGCACGCACTTATGACGAAAAAGTAAAAACAGCTTTGCAACAAGGAAAGAAAGTATTACTTATCCCCGAAAACGTTAAAGGACGCAAAACTAAATTTGCCAGCCACTTCTGGAATCCGATTATGTTCAACTGGAACCCTATGATTGTCGGGACACTCATAGACAGTAATCACCCGGCCTTTGGCGAATTCCCAACTACCTCTTATGCCGATTGGCAATGGTGGGACATTTTAAACTATGCCACCGCTATGGAACTTAATGATTTGACCGATATCACCCCCATCATACAAAGTATCGATACCTATGAATACAACCAAAAACTGGGTATTGCTTTTGAAGCACGTATAGGTAAAGGCAGCCTATTTATCTTATGTGCCGACCCGGATAAGGACATAGAGAAACGCCCTGCAATGAGACAGTTACTCCATTCTGTGAAAAACTATGTAGCATCAAAAGCGTTTACTCCTGCCAAAGAGTTGAAAATATATCAATTGGATGCCTTGTTTGCACCTCCTGTCAAGCACAAAAAGGGAGCAGAAGACAATGCAGCCATCAAACAATTATTGAATCAATGAATATAAAAAGTGTATTAACAACCTGTTTTGTGATTTGTGCCGTCCATGTGTCGGCACAAACTCCTTTATACAAACAATCTTCCGCACCTGTTGAAAGCAGAGTGAAAGATTTGCTGGGACGTATGACTGTAGACGAAAAAATCGGGCAGTTATGCTGTCCGCTAGGATGGGAAATGTATACCAAAACATCCAAGGGTGTAGTGCCTTCCGAACTATATAAAGAACGGATGAGTGCTGCACCCATCGGTTCTTTCTGGGCAGTGCTACGTGCCGATCCATGGACACAAAAGACTTTAGAAACCGGACTAAATCCCCAATCCGGTGCAAAAGCATTGAATGCATTACAGAAATATGCCATCGACAGTACTCGCTTGGGAATTCCCATTCTCTTTGCCGAAGAATGTCCACACGGTCATATGGCCATCGGTACTACCGTCTTTCCCACTTCATTGGCACAAGCCAGCACATGGGATAAAGAGTTAATGTACAAAATGGGTGAAACAATAGCATTGGAGGCACGTTTGCAAGGGGCTAATATCGGATACGGTCCGGTATTGGACATTGCACGAGAGCCACGATGGTCACGTATGGAGGAAACTTTTGGCGAAGATCCTGTACTGACCTCTACTTTGGGAGTTGCTTTTATGAAAGGTATGCAGGGAGAAGTGCAAAATGACGGAAAACATCTTTTCTCCACCCTCAAGCATTTTGCTGCTTACGGTATCCCTGAATCCGGACACAATGGTGCACGCGCCAATATCGGTATGCGACAATTATTTTCAGACTATCTGCATCCTTTCAAGAAAGCAGTGGAAGCAGGAGCAGGCACAATCATGACTTCTTACAATTCCATTGATGGTATTCCCTGTACGGCTAATAAATATTTACTCAGTGATATACTGCGCAAAGAATGGGGATTTAATGGCTTCGTATATTCCGATTTATCAAGTATTGAAGGCATAACCGGCGCCCGGGTTGCCCAAAATCACAAAGAAGCCTCAGTATTGGCTTTAAAGGCCGGAGTAGATATGGATTTAGGGGGAAACGCCTATGGAAAAAACCTTCGACAGGCATTAAAAGAAAAACTTATCGGTATGCAGGATATAGACAGGGCGGTTGCCAATATACTCCGTCTCAAATTCCGTATGGGATTATTCGAAAACCCGTATGTATCTCCTGAGAAAGCCGGACGGACGGTACGCTCCCGGGCACATAAGGAATTGGCACGCCAAGTAGCACGCAAAGGAGTGGTATTACTGAAAAATGAAGGTATATTGCCTTTAAGCAAACAACTGAAAAGCATTGCAGTCATCGGCCCGAACGCTGACAATATGTACAATCAGTTGGGAGATTACACAGCACCTCAGGAACGTAAAGAGATTACCACCGTTTTAGACGGCATACGAAATACCGTCTCAGCTTCCACACAGGTGACTTATGTCAAAGGATGTGCTATTCGTGACACCACCGCCCATCACATTCCTGCTGCTGTGGAAGCCGCACAAAAAGCAGATGCCGTCGTATTGGTAGTAGGCGGTTCGAGTGCCCGTGACTTCAAAACCAAATACATTGAAACCGGAGCGGCCACGGTTACTCAAGAAGAGAACCAACAATTATCAGACATGGAATGTGGAGAAGGCTATGACCGCAGCACTTTGAAGTTATTGGGATATCAAGAAAAACTGATGGAAGCTATAACCTCTACAGGAAAACCGGTAATAGTCATTTATATCCAAGGTCGTCCGCTCAATATGAATCTGGCAGCAAAAAAAGCACAAGCCTTATTGACCGCTTGGTATCCCGGCGAACAAGGAGGTGCAGCCATAGCCGATGTTTTGTTTGGAGATTACAACCCGGCCGGACGTTTACCGGTATCCATTCCTCGAAGTGAAGGGCAACTACCCCTGTTTTATTCACAAGGAGAGCAACGGTCTTATGTAGAAGAAGCCGGAACTCCACTATATGCATTCGGTTACGGTTTGAGCTATACTCAATTTGATTACAGTCACTTAAAATTGGAAAAAGGGAATTCTCCTGACATTTTGCAAAAAGTGAGTTGCACGATAACCAATATCGGTGACAGAGATGGTGAAGAGGTAGTGCAGCTCTACATCTGCGACAAAGTAGCTTCCGTATCACAAGCTCCTATCCTGTTAAAAGGATTCCGACGTATCTTTTTAAAGAAAGGAGAAAGCAAACAAGTAACCTTTACCCTGGGAAAAGAAGAGTTGTCACTTTATAATATGGAAATGAAGCAAGTAGTAGAACCGGGAGAGTTTAAAGTTATGGTCGGCACAGCTTCCAATGATATACGTCTGGATGGAGAGTTTACCCTTACGCCTTAAGAGGACTCTTCTTCTGCACACAAACCGGTTATAAATAAAAGAAAGAGACTGTCCAAAGTAACTATCATTCCATCGTTCTATCATCGATGACCGGACAGTTACTTTGGACAGTCCTCCTTCCTTATTTTCTCATTGCTCATCATCAGAAACGATTGCAATTCACGTCATCACGTTATTGAATCTTCAAAATACTTCTTTGAGACAGAATGGCAGAAGAAGCGGCCGGAGTTCCCTTGCGAGTACAATAATCAAATTCCGCAGACTTATCGCCATCAAAAGATTTCCATTTCAACTTCAACTTCACTGTTTTACCCTGTGTATCCGGCAAATCACTCAAATCAAATGCTACAAGAGCATCTGCCAACTCTCCCCACATATTACCATATGAATTGTGGCGGAATTCTACTTCATAAGGATTAGCCGGATCTTGGCTCTTCAACAAATTAACAAAATGCGGTTCACTACGATCTCCCCATTCTGTTCTGAAGCGAAGTGTCAGATAACCATCTTCTGCAATAGTAACCCAGTCGCGCACTATTTCTACCGGATCAGTACCATACACGACATCATTTTCTTCTCCCAAATCAGGAGCAATCGGTTTAGTCAGGATACTGTCAATCCAGTTAATATGTACAGCCTTACTGTATCTGCCGCTAACCTCGTCCACTTCATCATAATTGACTAACGCTCTCACTTCCTTTTCACCAAAAGGAGATGACGCAACATTTATAGGCAACAATGTCGTGCTGTCGTCCAATTGCAGGAAAAACGAACCATCATCCACGTTTTTTACCGTTACCAATGCATTGGGTATTACTTTCCCATACCAATTGTCATTGTCATCATCCAAACAAGACTGAAACCCCATGGCAAACACAATGCCCATTCCCCAAACCAGCCACTTATTTACTTTCGAAAATACATCCATAATTATTTTTTTAAAGTTAACGAAATCAATAAACAATGTTTTCTTCTGTAATTTTAAAATGCATGCAATAAGGGAACACTGCACTCTAAAGTATTAATTTATTATAATCTCCGGTAAGAACGAAGAAGGGGCCAATAAAAATTCCCCAAAACCATGAAACTTCTCGAAAAAAGGTCTTGAGTTTTTCTATCAAAAATCGCAATGCATTCCGAGAAATTCCAATTCTTTTGAAGAAAAGATGAAGTTATACCGGTGAAGGAAAGCTGCCTATCAGCAAAGTTGATACAATCTGCTTTCACACATAACAGATATTGCAACCTCCTATCCATGGGGATTCCGTGTGAAAGTTTTTCAGACTCAGTCTCCAAAAACAGGGAGGAGTGAGACCTGTCTTATCCGCCTCGAAACGTACGTAGAGGGCTATACGAACGTACGTGCAGACTTATGCGTACTAACATGAAATCATGCACCTTCCAAAAGACAAGGACGTTTTTGGAAAAGATAACGAGTTTTTTGAGTTTCCTAAATCGTTTCATTAGCCGGACTAAACGTTTTCATTCTTTCAATTATGCCTGTCTGTCCGTCGAATTACTACAGTCTTCGGCAGCGGACTGTATGGTTCGTTGCAGTGGACCGTACAGTCTGCTACAGTGGACTGTACAGTCCATTGCCGTAGACTGTAATAATCTTCCGTT